>Ga0111538_10003535_pt1 | contig 21833 bp, 8 predicted proteins | sample SoiMethybrSBSTD1_FD_79669 | JGI IMG/M metagenome (GOLD analysis project Ga0111538, IMG submission 79669) | Bulk soil microbial communities from a Populus tree surrounding site in Tennessee, USA - Soil MetaG P. TD hybrid SBSTD1 (version 2)... | ecosystem: Environmental > Terrestrial > Soil > Tree... | reverse complement strand
TCAAAGTAAACGGCGTAAGCATTCTCACGCCAAGCGATCTTAACGAGAACGTTGCGTCGCTCGATCGTACGATCACCTTGTCCGCGCAAAATCAACTGGACGTGAGTCTGGCTAGCGATCCCGGTTCGTACCTGATCATCAACATCACCGGCACTGTTCCCGCAAACGACACGACTGCGCCACTGCTGGAAGTCACCAACCCGCTCAACGACTCGACGGTAACCAACAGCCAGATCACGGTGACCGGCACCGCATCAGATCCCGGACAAGGCGCGTCGGGAGTGGCCCATGTTTACGTCAACGACGTCGAGGCTGCATACAACTCTTCCAACAATACCTGGGCGTTGACCGGCGTCTCCCTGTCGCTCGGACCAAACCAACTGGTCGTGCGCGCAGTGGATCAGGCAGGAAACCAGACAACCGTTACGGTCAAGGTCAAGCGCGAAGCGCCCGAGAACCATTCGCCGACCGTCGATGCCGGTGGCGAACAAATAATCACGTTGCCGAGCAGTGCTTTGCTCGACGGTAACGCGACCGACGATGGTTTGCCGGAAGGTAGTAGTCTGACCACGACGTGGAGCAAGGTAAGTGGTCCAGGCGATGTGACGTTCGGCGACCCACACGCGCTTTCGACGTCTGCTTCGTTCAGCACGCACGGCACGTACGTGCTCAGTCTCAGCGCCACCGATGGCCAACTGACCGAGTCCGCCGAAGTAACGATCACGGTTGAACCGCAGAACCAACCGCCGACCGTAAGTGCCGGCGCCGATCAAACGATAGCGTTACCTTCGACGGCGACACTCAACGGAACGGTGACAGACGATGGCCTGCCCGCCAGCAACGTTGTTACGACGTTGTGGAGTAAAGTCAGTGGTCCGGGAACAGTTACATTCGAAGATCCAACTCTCACAGACACGGTTGCCACGTTTTCAGAAGCCGGCGATTACCGTCTACGCCTGACCGCGTCGGATGGTGAGCTGACGACGCAGGCCGAGGTCCAGATTACGGTCCATCCGCAGAACCAGGCGCCCACAGTCGACGCCGGCGCCGAGCAGACCATCTATTTGCCTGCTGACGCTCAATTGAACGGCACAGTCTCCGACGACGGCTGGCCTTACGGCAGCACGCTGACTACGACCTGGGCCAAGGTCAGCGGGCCGGGTACCGTGACTTTCGCCAACCCGAACGTAACTGTCACAACCGCGAGTTTCAGTGTTGCGGGAAACTATGTGTTGAGTCTGACGGCGACTGACGGTGATCTGTCGACGTCGAAAGAGTTAACAATTCACGTCATGCCGCCGAACCAGGCGCCGGTCGTGAGTGCCGGGGAAGATCAGTACACGTCGCTGCCTGACGCTGTAGTCACGCTCAACGGTTCGGTTACAGATGACGGACTTCCGGTCCCCAGTACGCTCGTCGTCCTGTGGACCAAAGTTGCCGGCCCTGGCGACGTGATCTTCGGGAACCCCAACCAGGCGAACACGACGGCGCAGTTCACGGTTGCGGGCGATTACACACTGCGATTGACGGCATCTGACGGCGTGCTGAGTAATTTTAGCAACGTGCTGGTTCACGTCACGCCGCCAAATCAGGCGCCAGACGTGAGTGCAGGGACGACTCAAACGGTTGTGCTGCCAGCGAGCGCCAGTTTGAATGGCACTGTCAGCGACGATCAGCTTCCGCTCAATTCAACAGTTTCAACTGTCTGGTCCAAAGTCTCCGGGCCGGGAACAGTTACTTTCGCAAACCCGAACGTCACCGTTACGACCGCGAGTTTCAGCGTCGCCGGCACTTACGTGTTGCGTTTGACTGCCACTGACTCGGCGTTAACTGACTACGCTGACGTCACTGTCATCGTCGAACCGGTGAATCAAGCGCCCGCCGTTAACGCCGGCGCGGATCAAACAATCACGCTGCCGGCGAGTGCCGTGTTGCACGGTACGGTCACGGATGATGGTTACCCTTCCGGGAGTAGTGTGTCTGTTGCCTGGTCGAAGGTGAGCGGGCCGGGCACTGTGACTTTCAGCAACCCCACGAGTGTAGACACGAACGCAATCTTCAGCGTTGCGGGAACGTACGTTCTGCGTCTGACGGCGACTGATTCACAACTGACTACGCCGGGCGAGCTGCAAGTCATTGTCATTCCGCAGAACTTTGCACCGACAGTAAATGCTGGTGGCGATCAAACCGTCTCGTTGCCGGCATCGGCATCACTCAACGGAACAGTGAGCGACGACGGCTTGCCCGCGGGCAGCACGCTGACAACACTGTGGACCAAAGTCAGCGGTCCCGGTGACGTCACATTTGCAAATGCCTCGGTGACGGTCACGACCGCGTCATTCAGTGCGCCGGGTACGTACGTCCTGCGGCTCACGGCAAACGACACTGATCTCACTAACAACGACGAGTTGACGATCGTAGTCACCGATCCGCGCATCCCGCCCGTTGCAAATTTCACAGCGCCGCAATCGTTCGGTGTCGCCGGTGGTTTTGTGTTCGCCTCTTCCGGTGGAACCACGCCTGATTCCATGCTCGACAGCAACAACGCGACCAGTTGGACCACGGCTGGCCAGACAAATCAGTTTGCCAAGATCCAGTTCTACGATCAGCAAGGACTTTACGTCGATCGCGTTCGTCTGCAAGGTCATCAGGGCGGTGTCGGCATCTCGAACGTCAAAGACTTCGAAGTTCAGGTCTCGGCGACGACTTCCGACGATGCGAGTTTCGTAACAGTACTGACGGCAACCTACATCAATAATGGCCAGTTGCAGGAGTTTGCCTTCCCGGGCGGCGCTGTGCGCGTCCGCTTTATCAAGTTCCTGCCTAAGAACAATCACGCCGGGAGCGGCACGATAACGATCGGGACGTTCAATCCCATCGCGGTCGGCAGCGTGGAGTCGGCTATCTCGCTGCCCGGCAATGCAAACGGCGCCCGCAGTCAATCGCCGGCGCTCTTCATGAACGGCGCCGCGATTCACAGCTTCAGTTATACCGGCGGCAACAATTCGGCGAACGGCCTGCTCGGTTATTTCGGTGGCGGTTGGAGCACGAGTAAGACCGCAAACCGGTTTGCCATTGTTCAGCTAGGTGGAAGTGCGCCCGTTACGATCAAGGGCGTGAAGCTGGCGACCTCGTTTGATAGTGGGTTTGGCTCTGCAACCGCGGTTAAGGATTTTCAGATCTGGGTTTCGTCGACCACCGCCGATGATGCCGCCTTTACCCAGGTGCTCACTACCACTGCGCCGTTTGTCGGCAGCGTTCAGACCCATCTCTTTCCGGGTGGACCAGTGCAGGCGCGTTACGTTAAATACGTGCCGCTCAATACTCACGGAACCGGGACGACAATTTTCACGCCAATCTTCGACGTCGTGCTTGCTAGCGGCGCGCGCGTTGTCGGTGTCTCAGGCGAATCGCAGAACGCACCAAATCCTGCGGAAGCTGCTTTTGACAACGAACCGAACAGCAACTGGAGTTCGCCGAACGGCGTGGTCACCAATGTTTGGGTGAAGACGTCGCTGACTGATGAAGTGGTGCAGAAGCTGTACGGAGTGCGCATCTCTCCGAACAGCACTATTTCTCTTCAGCAGGGACCGAAGGACTTCGATATTCGGGTCTCGACGACTACAACCGACGACAGCGCCTTCACCACAGTCTTCAGTGGCACTGTCGCTACGAGCGTTGGCGCGCCGCAGGAATTCCTGTTTCCGAATGCGGTTGATGCCAAGTACGTGCAGTTCTTCTGGAAGAACGGTTACAACGCGAGCACGATCAGCGTTCGTGAACTTGAAGCGCTGATTTATCCGCCGCGCGGCTCGGCCTTGTTGGCCTTTTCGACCCAGGATGAACTGGCCTCGAACTGTCTCGACCTCGATCCAACCAATCAGGTTTGGTCCACGGCCAATACGTTCGTCACTAATCAATGGCTCAAGCTCGTCATGCCGCGAGGCGATTTGGCGAACATCAATCACATAGCCTTGCGTCCGGCCATCGCCGGCAATGGATTTTATGGTCCACCAAAGGATTTCGATTTACAGGTTTCGACGACTGATGCGAACGATGCTTCGTTCGTGACCGTGTTGTCCGGCACCTTCGCCAACAATACTCAGTTGCAGGACTTTTATTTCGCACCAACGCAAGCAAGGTTTGTCCGGTTGCTGTTGAAGAATAGCTATCACTCCTCGCGCATGGGAGTGGCAGGCTTCTACGTGTATGCAGCCGACGAGATCGGAACTACAGCGCGCTTCTTCGATCAGTCAACGGACGCAGATGGTCCAATCGTTTCATGGGCCTGGGAATTCGGCGACGGCACGACGAGCAGCCAGCGAAATCCAGCCCACACGTACGCGCAACCGGGCAATTACACCGTCAGTTTGACGGTCACGGATCACACGGGCCTGACGCACATGCGCCAAACGCTCTATCACGTGACGGAAGCACTGCGTGCCGAGTACACGGCGTCGCCGATCTTTGCCCATGAGGGCGGCGAAAATGTTCGCTTCACTGACTTCACCAAACTGCTCGCGAATTCGGTGGCGTTCCGGCAGTACGACTTCGGCGATGGCTCACAGTTGTCGCAGGCGGCAACGAGCAGCATTCATACGTTCGCAGAAAATGGCACGTATCACACGACCTTTAAGTTAGGCGATCCGCAAGGCACTAACTTTACGGCGACCAGGGACGTTGTCGTCGTGAACGTCGCGCCGACCGTCGATATTCCGAATGGATCAACTGTTGTCTGGGGCCAGTCGTGGACCAGTGTGCCTACGATTACCGACCAGAGCGTTACGGACAGGTTGACGTTGCAGGGTCTATGGGACTTTGGTGACGGACAAACCTCAACCTGCATGAACTGTACCAACGCAAACGCGACGGTGACTCACGCGTACAGCACGCCGGGCACCTACGTCGCCAGTTTGACAATCACCGATCGAGACGGCGGCAGCGGTTCTGACACCGCTACCTACGTCGTTAACAAGAGAGCGACGACGCTCACGCTCCTCGACAACTCGCTTCAGGGACCGGGTCAATTCCGCAGTCGCGCAAAACTGAACGACACGTTTGCCAGTGCGGGTGTTGCGAATCGAACGATTCAGTTCAACATCAACGGCAACACCGGCACGGCGACAACCGACGCGACGGGCGTGGCCGAAGTCACGCTGCCGATCGCTGCCAACGCCATCACGGCAACGATCACCGCCAGCTTTACGAGCGACAGCCTGTACCTGGGCAGCACCAACAATGCGAGTGTCACGCTGAATTTCGCACCGACCGTCAACGCCGGCGCCGATCAGGCGACCTCTTTCCCGTGCGGCGTCACTCTGACTGGCACCGCGACTGACGATGGAGTTCCGAGCGGCGCATCACTCACGTATGCGTGGACGAAAGTGAGTGGTCCTGGAAACGTGACCTTCTCGAATTCAACCGCGCTCACGACCAGCGCGAGCTTCTCCACGTCCGGCAAGTACGTTTTGCGACTCACGGCGAACGACTCGCAGATCACGGCCAGCGATGATGTTTTCGTGACTGTGAATGCAGTCGAGGTCGGGCCTTCAATGTACCTTGGTCCAACGCCATATCTCAGTTTTGCCGACAGCCCGATAAGCGGGCGCAATGCGACGTATTTCCATCTCGAGGATTTCGAAGACCATCTGTTGAATGTTCCAGGTGTGACCGCAAGCGCGGGTGGCGTCAGTAGCATTGCCTTTGGTCCATCGCTGCACGACTCGGTTGACGCCGATGACGGCGTCATAAACGGCAGCGGTACTGCCGGTGATGCATATTTCACGCCGACGGGCGCGGCGGGCATTACATTCACCTTCAATGCCACGACGCTCGGCAACCTTCCAACCCATGCTGGTCTCGTTTGGACTGACGGAGCTGGAACTACGTTCTTCGAAGCGTTTGATCGAAACGGCGTTTCGATGGGAGCGCGAGGTCCGTTCAACATCGCCGACGGTTCCAACAACGGCACCACCAGTGAAGACAACTTCTTTGGCGTTTACAACAAGGACGGCATCTCGGCCATCAAGATCTGGAACACCGTTGGCGGGATGGAAATCGATCACCTTCAGTATTCATTTGCCACTGCCAACACTCCACCGGTGATCAATGCCGGTCCAGATCAAACTCTCGCTCTCGAGTCAGGAAGCGCGGCTTTGAATGGCGCGGTCTCCGACGATGGCTTGCCGTCGTGCGTCACGGTGACTTCGACCTGGAGCAAGGTAAGCGGTCCGGGCACGGTGACTTTCGCAAACGCGCAGTCGCCCATCACGACGGCGACGATGAGCGCGGCTGGTATTTACGTGCTGCGCTTGACCGCAACCGATGTGCAGTACACGACCAGTGACGACGTCGTTATTCGGGTGACCAACAATGGAAACCTGCCACCGACAGCCGACGCCGGACCAGATCAGACTGTCTCCTTGCCGAGCAAGAATGTCGGTCTGTTTGTTAACGATCTGACAGGGTTCAATACTGCCGCAGGTACTCCGCCACTCGTCGTCGATTTCGACAACATCGCGGCGGGAACGGATATCACTGCGACGACGATCGCCGGGATGAGATTTGATCTCGGCAATCAGTCGCCGAGTGCGCCGCTGATCGTTACCGCGGCTGCCGATACCTTCACGCCGAGTGGGTTCACCGGCGTCATCAATGCTTCGACCAACAAGCTAATCGCCACCAGCGGCGCGAATGTCTTGTCACCGGGTGGTCCACAACTCGTGCCCGGATCAAATCCGTTGGTGGAAAATGACGATCTGAAGATTACGTTCGCCCAGCCGGTTTCCGCGGTTGGTTTCGATCTGCTCTTCCAGTCGCTCGACTTCTTCTCCGCTGTTGGCGTGACGATCCTCGATGCGAACGGCGCAGTCATTTACAGCAACACGAATCTTCCGGTCGGCACCGGCGCAGGCGGAGGAGCCCCGGGTGGCACCGTGTTCTTCGGATTCGTATCCACTCGGGCAAACATCGCCACGATCGTCATCGACGAAGCCGATGGCAACGCCGACTTCCCCGATTCGAACATCGGCTTTGACAGCTTCCGTGTGCGCGGGCTGATCGCGGCAAACGCGATCGTGAATTTGAGCGGTTCCGCACTCGACGACGGTCAGCCGCCAGGTGGATCGCTGAGCTACGCCTGGAGCAAAGTCAGCGGACCCGGCAGCGTTTCGTTCGACAACTCGCAACAGGCCGTCACTGCAGCCTCGTTTAGCGAGGTTGGTTCGTACACACTGCGGCTCACCGCTAATGATTCGCAGTTGAATGGCAGCGACGATGTCGTCATCACTGTCAATCAGGGGACCGTCAATCATCCGCCAACCGTGAACGCTGGCGCGGATCAAAACATCACTCTGCCGACCAATACGGTCAATCTCAATGCGACCGTCACTGACGATGGTATACCGGCCGGAAGCACCGTGTCGGTAACGTGGAGTGTTCTGGGTGGACCGGGCAACGTCACGTTTGTCAATTCACACGCAGCGACGACGACTGCGACTTTTAGCGCCGCGGGCACCTATGTTCTGCGACTCCTTGCCAGCGACTCGCTGCTGACAGGCAGCGACGAACTGGTGGTGATCGTTAATCCGGAGGTCGTCAATCAACCACCGACGGCGAACGCCGGAGCGGATCAATCAACCACCATCAATGGCAACCTCGTCGCCAATCCTGGAAATGAACTTGCGCTCGTAAACAATGAGATTCCGAATTGGACCGAGGTGCAGGGAACCACGTGGACGCGCGCAAATGAGAGCACGGGCGCGGGCTTCCCCGAACCGCAACGCGGGCAGGCTTACTTCTTCGCCGGTGACACTGACCAGGCCGAGCTGCGCCAGGACATCGACGTATCTGCCTTTGCGGGAACGATCGCCGCCGGTACGCAACAGTTTGAGTTCCAGGTGTACCTGCGTTCACTCGCTGAGACTGCGCCTGACGTGGGTCGTGTGATTCTCGAGTATCGCAACGCCGCCAACACGAGCATGATTGCATCACTCGATTCGGGCCTCATTAGCACAACCACGGGCTGGCACCTCACCGAAGACACGCGCGTGGCGCCACTGGGCACGGGCTGGGTTCGGATCCGGCTGATCGCCACTCGTAACACCGGCACGACGAATGACGTCTTCTTCGATTCGGTGAGTTTGCGACCGGTCGGAAATGCCGCCGTCAAACTCGTCGGCGTCGCGACTGATGATGGTCTGCCCACCGGCAGCACTCTGTCTGCGACGTGGGCCGCGGTCAGTGGTCCGGGCAGCGTTCTATTCGCGAATGCAAACTCCGGGACTACTGGTGCTTCATTCAACACGCCTGGCACTTATCTGCTGCGCTTGACGATCAGCGACGGTGTCTTAACCGCCAGCGACGACGTCAGCGTCGTAGTCAATCCACAGAACCAGCCACCGGTAGTCAACGCCGGCGCGAATCAGACGATCACTTTGCCGTCCTCTGTCAGTCTCAACGGTAGTGTGACTGATGATGGTCAACCCGCGGGCAGCAGTGTGTCCGTCAAGTGGACCAGGCTCAGTGGGCCAGGCACGGTTACGTTTGCAGATGCGAACGCAACGGTAACGACTGCCACTTTCAGCACGCAGGGTGTGTATCAACTACGTCTCACAGCGGACGACACTGAGTACGCTGCGTCGTCAGACTTAATTATCACGGTCAATGCTCAACCGGGCGTGAATCAGCCGCCGGTCGTCAATCCCGGACCGAGTCAAACAATCTCGCTTCCGACTGACACGGTGACCTTGCATGGCAGCGTCACGGACGACGGCCTGCCTACGGGTAGCACGCTCGTTATTACCTGGTCCAAGGTGGGCGGGCCGGGTGACGTGACGTTTGGAAATGCGAACAGTGTGGTCACGACGGCGCAGTTCAGCGCGATCGGCAATTACGTCCTTCGTTTGAGCGCCAGTGATGGCGCGTACCTCGTGAGCGCGGACGTCGGCGTGACACTCACACCCGAGAATCATGCTCCAACTGCCAATGCCGGAGCGGATCAATCGGTGCTGTTGTCGCAGCCTGCCCAATTGAATGGCACCGTCAGCGATGACGGCTTGCCAACCGGCAATCTCACGACGACGTGGTCGAAAGTTAGCGGTCCCGGCACCGTGACTTTCGACAATGCGAATGTAACAGTCACCGGCGCAACCTTCGGCGCGATCGGTGTCTATCTGCTTCGTCTGACCGCGAGCGACGGCGCGTTGAGCGCGAGCGACGAGGTGACGATCACTGTTCTCGATAACGTCCCGGTTCCAACCGTCGAGATCACGCTTCCCGACGGCAGCGAACTGACTGAACCGACACCGGTGACTGGTTCGGTCAGCAATGGTTCGTGGGTAGTCGAGTACAGCCTGAACAGTCAGGACGGAAACGCCAATCAGATCTGGACGCAGTTTGGCTCCGGCACTGGTCAGGTGACAAACGGGCTACTCGGCACGCTCGACACGACGCTGATGCTGAACGGCATCTATTCGGTGCGTCTCCGGTCGACCGACGAGTACGGGCAGGTTTCATTCATCTCCACCAGCGTGCTCGTCGACAAGGGCTTCAAGGTTGGTAATTTCCAACTGGCATTCAGCGATTTGAATGTTCCTGTTGCGGGTCTGCCGATTGAAGTCATTCGTAGTTACGACAGTCGCGACAAACGCGTCGGCGATTTCGGTGTGGGCTGGCAACTGAGCCTGCGCAACGCGCGCCTTGAGAAGACCGCGGTATTGGGCTTGAGCTGGCACCAGACTGTTTCGAGCGGAATTATCCCGACTTACTGTCTGGAGCCGAGCCGACCGCACAAGGTCGCGGTCACCTTCGGTAACGGCCAGACCTACAAGTTCCTGGCCTCTACCTCTATTCACTGCCAGCAGTTTGTGCCGGTGACCTCGGCGCAAATGACGTTCACGCCTGAGCCCGGCACCCACGCCTCGCTGGAAGTAGTTGGTCCAAACGACATTCTCGTGGAGACGCTCGGCAGCATTCCGGGACCGGTGCGCCTGTTGAATCAAAGCAATCCCGACATCTTCAATTCGTTCACGTTCCGGCTGACGACGGCGGAAGGTGTCAGTTACGTGATCAATCAGCAAACGGGCGTCAGCAGTTTGAGCGATCGGTACGGTAACACACTGACGATCAACGCCAACGGCGTGGTCCATTCGTCAGGCAAGAGCATTGCCTTCGAACGCGACGCCCAGGGCCGCATAAAGAAGATCATCGATCCGAACGGCAACCCGCAGACTTACAACTACGACGCCAACGGCGACCTCGTAACGTTCACCGATCGCGAGACCAACCCGACTACGTTCACCTACGACCCCGGTCATTACCTGAAGGCGTTGGTCGATGCCCGCGGCGTCAATCTTCTGACCAACCAGTACGACGCCTCCGGCCGGTTGATCGGGCAGACCGATGCCGATAACAAACCGCTGACCTACGACCACGACATTGCGAATCGAGTTGAAACGGTCACGGATCGACTCGGCCGTCAAACACGTTTCGAGTATGACGAGCGCGGCAACGTCCTGAAGATCGTTGACGCGAGGAACGGCGTCAAGAAGTTTACCTACGACGAGCTCGATAACATGCTGACGGAAACCAACGAGCTCGATAAGACCACGATCTACACCTACGACGCCGCGGACAATCGCGAAACCGTCGAAGATCCGCTGCATAACATCACCCGGTACACCTACAACAGCTCGCGACAGGTATTGACGATCAGAGATGCGCGCAACAAGTTGACGGTCAACGAGTACGACCCGGCCGGCATGAACCTCGTGAAGACGACCGATCCGCTCCTTCACGAGACGATCTACGGCTACAGTGTTTTCACCGGTCAGCGGACCACGATGAAGGACGCGCTGAACCACGAAACCAGGTACGACTACGATGGTGCGGGCCGGCTAGCAAGTGAAAGAGACCACCTCGGCAACATCACCACCTACGATTACGACGAGAACGGGAATCGCATCAGCCAGACCGTCAAGCGCACCAACGCGCTGGGACAGATCGAGACGATCTCGACCGTCTACACCTATGACAAGCTGGGCCAACTGATTAAAACGACGTTTGCCGACTCGTCCTTCACGCGAATCGAGTACAACGCCATCGGACAGACGCGTGCCACCATCGACCAGCTCAATCGCCGGACTGAGTACACTTACGACGACATGGGGCGGCTGACGCGTACCGACTATCCAGACGGCACGCATGAAGAAGCGACTTACGATGCCGAAGGACGTCGCCACACGAGTAAAGATCGCGCCGGTAACGAGACTACCTATGAGTACGACGAGCTGGGCCGGCCGACGAAGACGATCTTTGCCGACAGCACTTTTACCAGCATCGAGTACGACGCGGCGGGCCGGATTAAAAACACGAGAGACGCGCGCGGCAACTTTACGCATTACGAGTACGACGAAGCGAACCGGCCGACGCTGATTCGGAATGCGCTGTCACAGGAAACCAGATTTACTTACGATCAAAACGGCAATCAGCAGACCGTGAAGGATGCGTTGCTACGCATCACCACCTTTGAATACGACGATAACAACCAGCTCACCAAGACTACTTATCACGACGGCAGCTTCGACTCGGCGACTTACGACGCGGTGGGCCGTGCGGAAACGAAGACGGACCAGGCAGGGAAGACGACGTGGTTCTTCTACGATGCGTTGGGCCGGCTGGAGAAGGTGAAAAACGCGCTCTTACAGGAAACCACCTACACCTACAACGAACTGGGCCAGCAATTAACCCAGAAGGATGCGAATAACCACATCACGCGGTTTGAATACGATCAATTAGGCCGGCGTGTGAAGCGTACTCTGCCGGGGGGCCAGTTTGAGACGTACGCGTACGATCTCGGCGGCAATCTGGAAAGCCGCACGGACTTCAACGGCAAGACGACCTCGTTCACCTACGATGCCATGCGACGCCTGCGCACGAAGGTGCCGGACCCGTCGCTGAATCAACCCACGGTCACTTTCACCTACAACGCTAACGGACAGCGCGCCACGATGAACGACGCGTCGGGTTCGACAGTCTACAGCTACGACATTCGCAACCGGCTGGAGAGCAAGCAGACGCCATTCGGCACGTTGACTTACATCTACGACGATGCCGGCAACGTGGGCACCGTGCGGTCGTCCAATACCAACGGAGTAAGTGTTGACTACACGTACGACGAGTTGAACCGGTTGAAGACTGTCAAAGACAACCGCCTACTGGCGTTGAATGGCGGGGTCACTACTTACAACTACGATGCGGTCGGAAACCTTGACAACTATCAGTATCCGAACGCGGTCAAGACCACTTACAACTACAACTCGCTGAACCGGCTGACGTCGATGAATACGGCGGTAAGTGCTACGACGCAGTCGAGCTACACGTACACGCTTGGACCGGCAGGCAATCGCACTGCCGTCAGCGAACTCGGTGGACGTACTGTTAACTACACTTACGACGATCTCTATCGACTAAAAACTGAGAACATTGCCAACGATCCACACGGCATCAACGGACTGGTGAGCTACGACTATGACCCGGTGGGCAATCGCCTTACCAGGAGTTCGACCGTCACGGGGGTGTCTCCGCAAAGTTCGACGTACGATGCAAACGATCGCCTTAACTCAGATACCTTCGACGCGAACGGTAATACGACCGCGTCAAACAGCAACAGCTACTCCTACGATTTCGAGAACCACCTTACTTCTCTGAATAACGGCGCGGTAACTTACGTCTACGACGGCGACGGCAATCGCGTCGCGAAGACTGTGGGCGGTGTCACAACGAACTATCTTGTCGACACGAACAACCACACCGGCTACGCGCAGGTCGTAGAAGAACTACAAACCGGATCCGTTACCAAACAATTCACCTTCGGTCACGATCTGATCAGCCAGCGCATCATCGGTGGCCCGCTGAGCTTCTACAGCTACGACGGCCACGGCTCCGTGCGTCAACTGACCGACGCGACAGCCTCGATTACCGACACCTACACATACGACGCCTTCGGCATCCTCATCGATCGCACCGGCACGACGCCGAACGACTATCTCTACGCCGGCGAGCAGTTCGACGCGCATCTGGGGCTTTATTACTTGCGCGCTCGTTACCTGAATCAAGACAGCGGTAGATTCTTTACGCTGGATTCAGCCGCCGGAACGCAGTTCGATCCGGTGTCGCTACACAAATATCTCTACGCCGCAGCCGACCCGGCAAACCTGATCGATCCTTCGGGTAATTCGTTCATAGACCAGGCTGTAAGTTTCGCGGTCAACAACATCCTGCAAACGATGGCGGTGAGCATTCCGCTACGAGCGTTGCAGTTAGTCAGAGATTTAAAGAACGGCGCGGATCTGGGCACGGCACTCTGGGACGCGGGGATCGGACTTGTTACGGACGCTGCTATTGGATTGGTTTTAGGAGGTGTGCTCAGCAAGATTTCCAGGATCATACCAATTCGTAATGTCAGCATCGAGGCTTTTAGAAACTCGCGTCTGGTCAATTCTGTCTGGAAACTCGGGTGGGCCGCCCGCGGCCGCGCCATCGAAGAGGCGATACTAGGACGACTTCCGAGTTTACGGTCGATCGCGAATTTCCCGGTGATCGATGATTTCGTTAACGGGGTCGCGACTTCTATAAAGAGCCTGGATCTCACCGCCGCGACGTATCAGAACGGCGCTGCACTAACAAGAAAGTTGACGGAATATGCCACGAAGTTGAGCCAGTTTCAGGGAGCGAGATGGGGTGGCGTAGCGATTGAGAATGCCGAGATCCAGGGGCGTGTGCTATTAGTAGCTCTCGAGCGCGGCGCAGCTTCATCAGAGCAAGCGGCGGTTCTTAAGGCATTTCAAAAGACAGCGGCGCAGCAATGGCCCAACATAAAAGTCATGCTGCAATTCATACCGTAGGAAGAGAAGCAATGAGGAAGAAGTGTTCGGTGTACTTTCGAGGAGACGACATTTATGTAATCAGTTCCGCGAGAACAAAAGACGGGCTATGGATTGACACTGAGCCGCGGGTAAGACTTCAGCGCTTGGTTTCTGTGTCAGACATAGGCGCGACTGTAGTGACTGCACTAAATGCATCTCGCGACGGCGTGCCGACGCCAACTGACCTCCGTTCAGTTGGGACAGAACTGGCGAAATTTTTGGGAGTCAAGAGTCTCAGCTCCTTTGAAAGAAGAGCCACTTACCTTTCGTTAACAATGACGGAGGACAAAGTCACTATTGTTCCTACCGAAAGAGGAGAACGGGGCGGGTTTGTCATGTTGGAGTCCGAAGCTATCAACTGCAGCCTCGATCCCGCGGAGATCGGAGGTGCTTTGATTAAGACGGTCTCCGAAAGAGAATCCGTTGGATGAACGTCGAGTTTGCAAATCGACTGCACAATCTTGGCTACTTCAAGGGTCTGGACCCGCAGGAAACCATTGTCGTGCGAGATGAGATCCTCACGCGCGGCTGGAGTGGAATCTTCAGCAACTCTTACCGTGTTTATTCCGCAGATGCGGAGGAGTTGGCCGAAGGTGGAATAGGCGAGTTTATCGCCAGGGTGGCGCCTTTTCTCATCGCCGAAGGTGTAACAATCCCGGAAATCGAAGAAGATTCATCTGCCGACGGCTACCTGGTTTGGGTTGGCAACGAGAGAAACGTGATTTATGAGGCGGCCGACCTGGAACGTGACGGTACTGGCGCTGCTGCGGGGCTTGTTTGGGGCCTGAGTATGGCCAGAGGTTTTCGCCTCGTCAGCGCACTGCTGGCGGATGCTGGTTCAGAAGAAACAGTGTATGCGGTGAATGGAGGCAACGACTTGTTTGCGTTTTTTTTGACGCCTGCACTCCATCGTCTAATTATCGAGCATCCGGACGCTTCTCCCCTGGACGCACCTTACAGCCCTACCGAGCAGTTTCCATTTTTCGGCCAGCCACAGCGTTGAAAGGGAGTTGGATTTAGGAATTACATCGGGGTGCGTTGCTGCCGCGGGCTTTCAGTACCTGTTTCATGAATCTCTTCGCGACCTTTCCGGCGACGGTGCCACCGAGCGAGCTTAACTTGCCACTCGCAACCACGATGTTCGTGTCTTTGTGTATCGCGGTGTAAATATACTTCGTGAACAAATCGTGTTCGACAACGAGGATCAAGTCTGCCTCTTCGATATCGCGTGTAATCACGAGACAGAGTTGCGCGAACTCCGGCCGCTTTTGTAGCTTCTCCTCAATCACCGGAACTCGGACCAGCAGCGACGTAGATCGGACGTAGATCATCTTCGTGGATCGAAGCGCTGCTTGCGGGTCTTTATAAACAGCCGGCGTGAGTCCCTGCCTAACGTCCGGCACGACGACTGCGGGCTTGTCCACAACCGCTTGCTTCTCCACGACCCTGGGCCTTACGGCCATCGGTTCCGCTCCCTGCTCCTGGTCGGGCAACTGGGCCATCGCACTCACCGAGCAAAGCGCAAACAGGCCAACCAGCGTTAAAGCCGAAGCCATCTTCCGAATATCGTAGCGTCTATTTTGACGATTCATAGCGCGGTCAGTATCCGTGCAGAATCATCCGGGATAGATCACTGACAGGACAGTATCGTGATTGTCACTAAGGGAATGAAGAGTGGTGCCGGAGGTCGGACTCGAACCGACATGAGCAGTGAAGCTCGCCAGATTTTGAGTCTGGTGCGTATACCAATTTCGCCACTCCGGCGCGAAGGGCTGACATCATAAGGCCCTTTGCGGCCGTTGGCAACACTCGCCGCTAAGACCTTCAAACCTGCGAGTTTGTACCCAAACGTACAGCTAAACCCAAGATATCCAGCAATTAAGTCCCAAGTAAAAACTTGTTTGCCACGCTTAGGCAAAACGGCTAGAATGCCTGAGCCAGGTTTTGGGCCGGGCATGGTCCGAGAGCCCCCAACCCTCTAAGCCTCTCACAATCCGAGCTCCAGTAGTTTTGAATGCTCGCCGCCGTGCCCTGTCATCTTCAGGAGAGACGACAAATGCCGACAACTACGCCCCGCATTCTGATAGTCGATGACGAACGGGAGATTACCGAGATCCTTGCCGATTTGTTGAGCGAGGATTACGAGTGTCTCAAAGCCGGCTCGGCTGAACAGGCGCTCGACTTCCTGCGCGCCGGTGAGTTTCATTTGGTGATCAGCGACATCACCATGCCCGGCATGAGCGGGCTCGAAATGATCCCTAACGTCAAGCAACTCTCTACCGACACCGTAGTGGTAATGATCAGCGGCATGCAGACCGTCGAGAGCGCGATCGGCGCCCTCCGGCTCGGCGCTTTCGATTACCTGATGAAACCATTCGACCTGCGCCAGGTCGAAGCCGTCGTCAAGCGCGCACTCGAATATCACGAACTGGTCGTCGCCAAGCGCCGCTACGAAAATCATCTCGAAGAGCTGGTCGAACAACGCACCATCGAACTCGATCGCGCGCTGAACTCGCTCGAAGGCGCGTATCGCTCGACGCTGAAAGCGTTGACCGCCGCGCTCGAAACCCGCGACTCCGAAACGCATGGTCATTCGGAGCGCGTCGTCAGTTACAGTCTGCGTTTGGGCCGCGAGTACGGCTTGAACAGTGAAGACATGAAGTCGCTCGAATTTGGCTCGCTGTTGCACGACATCGGCAAGATTGGCGTGCCGGATTCGATCCTGCGCAAGCCGGCGAAACTGACGGAAGAGGAGTGGGTGCGCATGCGGGAACATCCGCTGCACGGTCAGCAGATTTTGCGTGGCATCGAGTTTCTGCAAGGTGCGGCGCGAGTGGTTGCGCAGCATCATGAACAGTGGGACGGCAGCGGTTACCCGGTTGGCTTGCGTGCCGAAGAGATCGACGTTTGCGCGCGGATCTTCTCCGTCGCCGACGCGTTCGACGCGATCACCAGCGACCGCGTGTACCGCCGTGGGAAGTCGTACGAAGCCGCAGCCCAGGAGTTAGACGATTGGGCCGGACGACAATTCGATCCGAAAGTTGTCGAAGCGTTTCACCGCGTGCCGAAGGAAGATTGGGAAGAACTGCACCGCCTGTCGTTGTTGCCCAAGCCGGATCATTTTGACGTGCGCGAGCTGGTCCACCGCATCGAATCGCAACTCGAGGTCGCGGGGCTGGGACACAGATAAGTTTTAGGTTTAAGGTTGAGGTGGCGTTGGGACAACGTAGCCACGACGCGCCTGCAAGCTCAATCCGACCCTGCGTGAGGCCACCTGGATGCGCCGGTATTCACCGGCGGCTGCTTCAGCCAGTGGACGTTTTGGCCGGTAAGTCACGACATATTCAGCGCCGATCGCACGGGCCACTTCACCGGCTTGCGCGAGCATGTCGTCTTTGTTGAGCGGCAACATCAGCTTGCCGCCCGTCTCGTCAGCTACATTCTTCAACACCTGTTCGCTCTTCTTCACGTCCGCTTCGTAAGCCTTTCGCTGTCGACGCATCGCGGGATCGAAGCGGATGCCAATGCCGAACGACGGCGAACGTGTCTGTCCGGGAGCGAGCGTCGGATCGGTTGCGGTGATCGGATCGGAGCTGGGCGGACGTGGTCCAGCCGCGACAACGCCAGAATCTTTCTTGTCACTCTTCTGTCGCACAAACTGCGTGTAACTGATGATATGCACGGTGGCGCGAGCGGCGACGAGATCTTTCACCGCCTGTTCGCGGTTCACTTTCACGCCCGGTGAATCGACGCCGTCCGTAATCAGCACCACGTGACGACTTCCCTCGGGTCGATCCTTCAGTTGCTGACCCGCACTGGCGATTGCTTCCGAGATCCGCGAGCGCTTGGTGGAGATCAGTTTGCTCTTGAGCGTTTTGATAACTGTGGGCTTGTCCCTGGTCCACGACTGAACCATGTCGGTCGTGTTTCCGGATTGCATGACTGCCATCCACGAGCCCGGCTGAAGTTTGGCAACCAGCTCCTGCGCGACCTGCTTCGTCAAACCGGTGCTCTTCGACATCCCACCGAGACCACTAAGCTCGCCGCCAGTATCGAGAATAAACAGGACGTTCGCGGGAACGTGGGTGACGCTTCGGAGTTGCTGGGCGACGCCATCTTCGAGCACGAGAATGTCGTCGAGTTCGAGCGTCGGATCGTAGTGGCCGTAGGCGTCGAGAGCGGTTACGGGAAGTCGAACTTCTTCAGTGAAAACCCTGACGGTCTCGGGAGTGGGTGACGGCGCCGGTGCGGGCTGTGGAGTTTGGGCAGCAGTTATTCCGGCAGCACCTGTGATTGCCAAAAGTAGCAGTGTGTATCTGAGCAGGAACACCGATTTAAACCCAATTTTCCGGAATCAAGGTGTTTGATGCCTTCCCGGATGCTACGTTGCCTTCCGGGCTTGCGCCTGGACGGCTGTGATCGCCACCGCGTCGACGATGTCTCGCGCCGTGCAACCGCGCGATAGATCGTTCGCGGGTTTGTCCAAACCTTGAAGAATCGGGCCGATCGCCGTTGCGCCAGCGAGTCTTTCGGTGAGCTTGTACGCGATATTTCCGGCTTGCAAGTCGGGAAAGATCAGAACGTTTGCACGGCCCGCAACCGCCGAACCGGGCGCCTTCGACTGCGCGACCGACGGGACGAGCGCGGCATCCGCCTGAAGTTCTCCGTCGACCTGTAACTCCGGAGCGCGCGCTTTCACCGTCCGCGTCGCTTCGACGACCTTGTCGATCAGCTTGTGCTTCGCGCTGCCCTTGGTGGAAAACGATAGCATCGCGACGCGGGGCTCAGCCCCAAGTAACGCGCGACACGAATCAGCCGCCGCCAGTGCTATCTCGGCCAGCTCCGCAGCGCTCGGATCGATCACGACGCCGCAGTCCGCATAGATCATCGCCCCATCATGCCCGAAGTCGTTATTGGGCAACGACATTAGAACGAAACTTGAAACGAGCTTGAACCCAGGTCGCACCCCGATGCAGTGCAGCGCCGCCCGAACGGTGTGGGCGGTCGTGTTTGTCGCGCCTGCCACCGAACCATCCGCCTGGCCCATGCGGACCATCAGGTTGCCGTAGTACAACGGATCCGAAACCTGCGTGCGCGCTTCGTCGGCCATCAATCCCTTCGCTTTTCGCAAGTCGTGATAAAGCGAGACCATCTTCTCGAAATCAGCCGCGCGACGGTGGTCGATGATCGCGACCCCGCCGAGATCCACGCCGTTTTCGCGCGCCGAGTTGCGGATCGTATTCTCATCTCCCAACAGCGTGATGCGCGCGATGCGTTGACTCGTGCACTGCGCGGCGGCGACTACCGTGCGCGGATCGTCGCCTTCAGGAAGCACGATGTGCTGTGGCCTGGAACCAGCGCGTTGGCGAATTCGTTCGAGAATGTCCATGTATGTTAGTGTTGGAACGCGTTCGCGGAAGATTATGTAGGAGGATGCATGTCAGAACCAAGCCTGCGGAGCCGGATGGCGAATTTACTGTTGTTCATTCCCAACATGCTGGTTCTGTGCGCGCGTTTGATGGTCGATCGACGGGTGCCTGCGAAGGAGCGGTTGCTGGTTGCCGGAGCTCTCGTTTACGCGATTGTGCCGCTCGATTTCATCCCCGACATGTTGCCGTTTGTGGGCCAGGTTGACGATGCTTACCTGGTCTCTATGAGTCTGTTGCGGCTGATGACGGTGACCGATCCGCGTGTCGTGCGACACCACTGGCGCGGTGGCGGAGACGTTGTCGAACTGGTTGGAGCGGTGGCGATGCTGGCGGCGAAGTTGTTACCGCCAAAAATCCGCCGCGTTCTGACGGCACAGATTGAAAGTAAACCCGAACCGCAGCCGCCGGCCAAGGTTAAGGGCGTTCAGGCGGCCAGGGTCCAATCGATCACGCCTTCGACTGACTTCGACAGGGCATGAACTACAGCCGGATTGCTGGTCTTCAGTGCCCAGTACCTTGCCTGTTCCGGCGTCGCCAAATTCAACGCAGCCTCATCGAAAGCGACAATCGCACAGTTCAACGATGAAGAGTCAGCGATGACAAACAACTCTCGCGTCAGGCGAAAATCGTTTTTCAAAGTGACCAGCCGGATGTTCGGATGACGTGGCGGGCGCCAGTCGTCTTCGCCGAAGAGATAAACAGACTCAGAGATGTCGGCGATGCGCATGTAACGATCGATGATCGGTTGCAGCGTCGAAAGCTTTTCGACTCCGGCATAGACTCGCCCGGCACGGTTCGTGCGAAGCAACACTGCGTTTTCGATCATCAGGCAGGCATACTCGACGGAAGCTGTCGTCGTGTGGCAGATGAAACTCTCCCGTTCGATGAAGTCGCGACGTGCAAGGCTCGCGATTTCACCAAGGTTTTCTGTCTCTTCGATGCCTGAATACTTGAGCGCTTGCTCGAAGATGGAGAAGTTCTTCACTTGGGGGCCCTCCCGGACCGGGCGAGACTTTTACCCGAGTTAGTCTGCAAGAGCGTTACGAATACTTTGCTTATTTGTGCTCTATGGTACTGACGGCGCTCGGCCCGGCTCAGTTGGGAGTCAGGTGGCTTGGAGTCCAATGAGGATCTTTTCGTGAATGCCGCCGAAACCACCATTGGACATGATCGCCACGACGTCGCCTTCACGCAGCTCGGGCAGGATGTGCGTGACGATTTCATCAGCGCCAGGCAGGGCCAATGCGGGTTTGCCTTGTTTCGAAATGGCCTCAATTAACTCTTCGGTATCAAGCGCCCGTCCCTTTTCTGTCACCTTCTGGCTGTCAAACACACTGGCAATGACAATGTAGTCGGCAGACGAAAACGCGTTGGCATAATCTTGTTGAAAGACGGCGAGCCGCGAGGACCACGAACGCGGTTCGAAGATGGCGATCAGGCGGCGATCTTGATATCGCGCACGCAGCGCTCGAAGGGTTTCGCGAACGGCGGTGGGGTGATGCGCGAAGTCGTCGATGACTAAAATGCCACGCTCCTCGCCTCGGACCTCCGCACGGCGCTTTACGTTCTTGAAGGTCTTTAGCGCCTCTTGAATCTTTTCTTTACTGATGCCCCAGGCGTCAGCGGCGATGATCACCGCCAGACAGTTGAGAAGATTGAACTCTCCCAACAGCGGTGTTTGGAACTCGCCCCACGACTGTTGCTCGCGAAAGACGTCGAACCGCGAAAGTCCGCCCGAAAAGTCGGCATTGCGGACCTGCCAGCGCGCATCGCCGGTCGTGCCGAACGTTTCAACTTGTGTGAACAGCCTCATTCCAAAAGATTCAACCACGGCGCGCACGTTTGGACTGTCCCAACCTGCGATTAGCCTTCCATTCTCCGGCACGAGGTTCATGAAACGACGAAACGCGAGCTTCACGGCGTCGAGATCTTTGTAAATGTCGGCGTGATCGAACTCGATGTTGTTGACGATCGCGAGCTCAGGAGGGTAGTGCATGAACTTCGGACCTTTGTCGAAGTAGGCTGTGTCATATTCATCAGCCTCGACGATCACGTAGTCACTTTGAGTCACGCGGAAGCTGCTGCCGAAATTTTGCGCCACGCCGCCGATGAGAAAAGTGGGGTCGAATCCGCCGTGATCCATCACCCACGCGGCGATGCTGGTCGTCGTCGTCTTTCCGTGCGTGCCCGCGACGGCGAGCGAGTGCCTGCCACGAATAAACTCCTCTTTCACGGTCTCGGCCTGCGAGCGATAAAGAAGTTTTCGCTTCAGCGTTTCTTCAACTTCGGGATTGCCGCGCGGGATGGCGTTGCCGACGATCACACAGTCAGGCGATGGCGTGAGGTGCTGGCGGTCGAAGCCTTGCAGCACGTTGATGCCGAGGTCGCGAAGCATCGTCGACATCGGCGGATAGACGTTCTGGTCAGATCCGGTGACGTGATGCCCCCGCGCCTGAAGCATTCCGGCAAGGGAAGCCAT
>Ga0111538_10003534_pt1 | contig 21835 bp, 21 predicted proteins | sample SoiMethybrSBSTD1_FD_79669 | JGI IMG/M metagenome (GOLD analysis project Ga0111538, IMG submission 79669) | Bulk soil microbial communities from a Populus tree surrounding site in Tennessee, USA - Soil MetaG P. TD hybrid SBSTD1 (version 2)... | ecosystem: Environmental > Terrestrial > Soil >... | reverse complement strand
TCGGATGTAGCGATCGATCGGGGCGGCGTAATCCCGAAAATGCCTGTCGTCGACATCCCACGTGTAGCCGTAGATCACGTACTTCGGCGGCCGCTCGTCGAGCCGTGACAGCAGGCATGGATACGCTTCGGGATCCTCGAACAGCATGAAGTCGGTCCGCGTCGGGTTCGATCGATTGGCGAGGAAGTAGAACCCCGCCGCCCATGGCACGACGAAGATCGGATCGTCCGGCGCGGTGTGCTCGGCGATGTAGTTCGTGACGATGTCGATGCGCTGCGCCTCGAGACCGCCGGTGAAGATCGACGTGGCGCGATCGGTCCGCACGGCGACGATGTAATTCTGATACTCCCAGTCGGTGCGCTGGTAGCCTTTCCACAACAGCGTGAGCGCCGGCGCGAGCGCGACCGCCATGGCAATCGCGGCGACGCCGACCGGCGGACCGGGAATCGTCTTCAGTCCCCGCCACACGCAGAACAGCAGATACGCGAACACTATGAACGTGGGCTGCAACCCGAAGAGGATGTGCGGCACGTCGGCGCGCGGCCACGCTTGCAGCAGCGTGAGCAGGCCGACGGCGGTAATCGCCAGCAGCGCATGGCCTTCGCGTTTGGCCGCGACATCGCCGCGACGCTGGAAGCGCGTGGCGAGCACGACGATCGCGACGAGCGCGAGCGGGTAGACGATCACGGGAAGATAGACGACGAGCTTCGTCCACAGATCGAACGGATCCGATGACAGCGGGAAGAAGTCCGGGAACGGCCGCGCGAACCGATCGGTGTATTTGATCAGCGGGTAGTAGATCCAGCTCTCATACAAGTACGATCCCGCGCCCGATGCGATCAGGAAGACCAGCGCGGGGATCATCGCGATGCCGATGCCGGCGATGAATTGCCCGCTCATCTTCATGCGTCCGCGCCAGTCGAGTTCGGTGTCGAAGATTCGTGACGCCCAGATGGTCATGAAGAGTCCCGCCGCGGTATATGCGCCGACGTTCTGCTTGGTGAGCGCGGTCAAACCAGTGGCGATTCCCGCCAGGACCATCCACCGCACCTTCGGTGCGCCGTGCACGTAGCAGGCCAGTGCAATCAATGACAAAAGCGCCGCTTCGAGCGAATAGAAATTTGGTGTGACCAGGAACCAGCCCCACACCGTCGTCAACAGCCCAGCTGCCGCCGCGAACGGCCAAACCATTACGCGTCGTCCCACCGTCAAAGTAATCAGCAGGATCCCGAGGCCGGTGACGAGCGCGGCCCATCGCAGCACGATCAAACTGGCGCCGAAGATCTGAAAGAGCGCCGCGACGGTGTAGTAGGACGCGGGCGTGACGACGGTGAAGAAGTCGCGGTAGATGACATCGCCGTTGACGATCCGCAGCGCCTGCGCAGCGGTCGATCCTTCGTCAAGCAGGTTGGTGCTGCGATTGAAGAACTGCAACCAATACCAAGTGGCGACGGCGAGCAGCAGTCCGGTGCAGATCCATTCGAGACGTCGGCCGCGCATCTGGCGGAAAGGGTACTATCAATTATGGCTTTTCATTCCTTGACCCGGCGTCGCTTCCTCGAACAACTCGGCGCGGTCGGCGGCTCGTCTCTGGTTTTCAGCGCGATGACCTCGTGGGACCTGATGGCAGGTTCGGCGGGGCAGAAGCCCGAGTTGTCCGGCCGTCCGGCGAAGTCGAAAGTGCTGGTGCTCGGCGGCGGTTTGTCCGGAATGGTTGTCGGCTACGAGCTCGGCAAGCTTGGCTACGACTACCTGTTGCTCGAGGCGCGCGAGCGCGTCGGCGGTTTGCAGTGGGCGGTGAAGCGCGGCGCCGAGCACACCGAAGTCGGCGGCGAGCGGCAGGTCTGCACCTTCGACGAAGGGCAATACATCAACGTCGGGCCGTGGCGCATTCCGTACTCGCATGAAGGCGTGCTGAACTACTGCAAGGAGCTCAACGTGCCGGTGCAGGTGTTCCTCAACGAGTCGGACGCGAACTATTTTTATTTCGAAGGCAACGGCTTCGGGCCGTTGTCGAACAAGAAGGTCCGCCTGCGCGAGATCAAGGCCGACGTCACCGGGCAGATCAACGAGCTGTTCGTGAAGGCGCTCGATCAGAAGAAGCTGGACCTGCCGCTCACCGAAGACGATCAGAAGCGGCTCGCCAATTACCTGATCGGCCAGGGCTACCTCGATAACAACACGCGGACCTACAAGGCGTTCGAGAATCGTGGCGAAGGCGATCCGTACCAGCTGGCCGATCTGCTGCGCGGCCCGTTCGCGCAGCGCCTGCGGTCGGTGCCGGCGATCGAAGGCACGACCGCGGCGCCGATGTTCCAGCCGATCGGCGGCATGGACCAGATTTCGAAGGGCTTTCAGCGCGCGATGGATCCGAAGCGGATCACGTTCAACGCCGAAGTGCAGAAGGTGTTGCAGAGCGACAGCGGCGTGACGGTCACCTACCTCGACACCAAGAGCAGGAAGCCGATCGAGATCAGCGCCGACTACGTCGTGTTATGCATGCCGCTCAACCTGGTCGCGCGGCTCGACATCAACATCTCCGACGAGCTGATGCAGGAAGTGAAGGCGGTCAACTACAGCAACAGCGCGAAGATGGGCCTGCAGATGAAGCGGCGGTTCTGGGAAGAGGACGATCACATCTTTGGCGGCCACCTCTACTCGAACCTGCCGATCGGCGAGTTCTCGTATCCGTCGTACGACTACTTCACCAAGAAGGGCGTGCTGCTCGGCCTCTATTCGAACGGGCCGGTCGGCAATCTCATCGATCAACCGGTCGCGGCGCGCGTCGAGCACGTGCTGACGCACGCGAGCAAGGTGCATCCGCAGATTCGCGCCGAGTTCGAGAGCGCCTACGCGGTGTGGTGGCGCAAGGTGAAATACAACGAAGGGGGCTACGCCAGCGGCCGCAACGCCGAGCGCCGCGCCAAACTCTCGAAGGTCGACAACCGCATCGTCGTCGGATCGGCGGCGGTGACGCCGCACTCCGAACCGGACTGGCAGGAAGGCGCAATCTCGGCCGGATGGCAAGCGCTACGGTTCATTCACGAAAGGGCGATGAGGGCCGGAGCATAGTTTCCAGTTTTCCAGTTGCCGGTTGCCAGTTGCCAACGAGTGCAAGAGATCCTCACCGACCTCGTGATGCGCTACGGCTACTTGATGGTGGCCGCCGGCGTGATGGTTGAAGGTGACGCCACGCTTGTTGCTGCAGCGTTTCTTGCGCACAGCGGGCGTCTCAGCCTGCCACTCGTGATGTTCGTCGCCGGGGCCGCGAGCGTGGTCCTCAACCAGACGTATTTCTGGATTGGGCGCCGACAGGGATTGAAGCGGCTCGATCACACCGGCACGCGTCCATTCCTCCGGACCGTGATGACCTGGGCGCGACGCCGAACGGTGTGGCTCGCGTTGACGTCGCGATTCCTCTTCGGTTTCCGCATCGCGATTTCGATCGCCTGCGGCGCCGTCGGCACGCCGCCGCTAAAGTATTTTCTGTCGGACATTGCCGGCGCGGTGATTTGGTCGCTCTCGTTCGGGTTATTCGGTTACGGCGTCGGCGAGCTCGCTCGTCTCGTTGGAGCGGACCTGAAGCAGTACGAATGGTGGGTGGTGGCGATCCTGATCTCGCTGATCGTGCTCGGCGAATGGTACCGTCAGCGGATCACCAGCCGCCCGATCAAACTGTTTCAATAGGTCGTCAATCCGGCTCGCCGTAGAGGACGAAGCCGGCCCAAAACACGGGATGCTCCGGCACCGGCACCGAACCGATCGCGGTCGTGACGCGCACACGCCCGCTCCGCAGATCCGCCAGCAAACGAAGCTGTGCCTGCCGCAGTGCCGCCGCCTTGGTGACGCCGTTGAACCAGGCGCGATAGAACGCGGGCAACAGGCGGTTCGCAGGCTCATCGGCGACTTCCCACGCACTCGCGACGATCGACGCCGCACCGGCGTATAAGAATGCGCGCGCGAAGGTGGCGACACCGTCACCAGCGATCGTCCCGCTCGCCGATCGACATGAGCTGAGCACGACGAGATCCGCGGGAAGCTTCAGCCCGTAGACGTCCTGCGCCGTGAGGATGCCGTCAGCGTCTTCGCGGCCGGGCGTGCGACTGAGGGCGAGGTACGACTTGAAGGGATCGTCATCCCTGACGACGGTATGCGCGGCGAAGTGCAGGATCGATCGCCCCGGCGCCTGTTGCCGGACCGCCGATTCGGTGGCGGCCGCGCCGTTCAGCGACAACACCCGGCCGGCATTGAACTGTCGCGTGATGGCCGCAGCTTCGCTGCGCGCACCGGGCAACCGCGGCAAAACAGGATCGAGAATCGAGCCCCGGCCAGGATCGGGATCCGACACCATCAGCATCGCGCCCGCGCGCGGCTGCAACCGGCGCTGTGACGCGGTGAATTGGAGCAGCGCCCCTGCCGGTGCGTAATGCAGCGTGTAGTCCTCGAGCACGTAACGGCCGCGGCTGTCCTGCAGTGCGGCAAAGCTCAAGTTGGCGAGCAGATCGTGAGGCACGATGGTCAGCAACGCGCCATTCGTTCGCGGCAGCAGCGCCTTGACCGGCTCAATCAACAACGCGTGGAGCTCACGCCATGCCCGTGGAGACTCACGCAGCACCATCGGCGTGGCCTTGGAATCCGAGAACGGAGCGGTCTCCCGGACCAGCGACGCCAGCCTGGTGCGCGTCACCTTGACGCGGCGCGCGTCGACGCGGCCATCGGATGAAACCACCCAGATCATGGTTTCCTCCGCGTTCACCCAATAGACCAGCAGAGTCGATCGCAATCGTGCCGCGGTGCGTATCAGGTCGGCGGCCGTTGACGGCGCCATCGTCCCCGGAGAGGCCACGCCGGATCCAATGCCGCCGCCGCGTAATATCAGCGGCACTTCCGGGGCTGCGGCCACTGGCGCGAGCGAGCGGCTTGCCAACAAATCGAGGAAGGCGCGCGACCTGGCGAGCTCGCCGGTGGCCAGCGCTTCACGCGCCAGCCCGGCATCGAGCTGACGGGCGATCGCGCTCCCATAAGCGCGTTCGTACGGCGTGGAGAAATCCTGCTTGAAGAAATCGGCCGGCACGAGCTGCGCGCGCAGGTCTTCGATGCCGTTCAGCGTCAGCGACAGTTCGGCCAGCGCGGCATCACGATTCCCAAGCGCGGCCTGGGCATCTGACAGGGCATTGTGCGCGTTGACACACTCAATTTTCGCCTCGCCGCAAAGAGCGACGGCCTGTTCTGCTGCCGCCAGCGCATCGCGCGGCCGGCCGAGCCCGAGGTACGCCGCCGACAGATGCTCGTATCGAACGGACGGAAACGAATCGCGGCCGCTGGCGATCACCTCCTCCAACGTCCTGGCTGCCGCCGCCAGGTCGCCGGTGTCAATCAACATCCCCGCCATGTTGGCGCGCAGGAAGTCAGTGGCGCGAGCCACAGCCGGGCTCGCCGGCAGCGACGCGGCCACGGCCAGCGCCTCCTCCAGGTAGGATCTCCAGGCGGCCAGATTTTTCATCCATCCGTAAACGGACGCGACCGCATTCAGGCTTTGCAGCAATGCCATCGGGCGTTCGCCGGAGCGATGCAGCTCGAGCGCCGCTTTTTGATATTTGAGGGCTTCATCGTAGCGGCCGTGAGCTCGATAGACGCGGCCGATGCTGTTGTAAACGGTGCCGAGATCGACGGCCGCCTTGGCCGCCTCGAAAACCGCTGCCGCGCGCGTCAGGAGTGCTAGTGACTCCTCATAGCGGCCGACGTTGAACAACGCATCGCCGTGATTGTGCAGCGCCTGTCCCTCGAGGTCGAGGTCTCCCGCGGCTCTCGCGTTGACGGCGGTGCGCTCCCAGAAGCGGCCTTCCGCCTCCACATCGGTCGCCAGCAGGGCGAGTTGAAACGCCGCTTGCGCGCTGCCGGCGTGATTCGCGATCGCGTCGGAGACCGCCAGCGCGCGCTCGGCGTAAAGGACGGCCGGCCCGCGATTTCGCGCCGCCCGTTCGATCGCCGACATCAGGTTGTTGGCCTCGGCGATCCTGACGCGATCGTCGAGGCGCTCGAGAATCGCGAGCGCCTCGACGGCGCCGTCACGCCCGTCGGCGATACGCCCGTCGCGACGGGCAACCTGGCCCAGGCCGAGCAGGGCACGCGCGATCTCGAGCTCACCGTAGGCAGCACGCGCGTTCTTGAGCGCCTGCTCGTAAAGCGGCCGCGCCTCTACGAAATTGTCCGTGAGTAACAGGACGTCTGCCCGGCCGAGTAGCTCCGCGCTATCTGACTGCGCCACCGGCGCGGCGATGGCCAGGACCACCATCACCACGGTCCCGGCGACCGCTCGCAGCCGCATCATCGCGGCCGGGGCACTGGCGCTGCGGCGTCGAGCTGCGCGACCGCGGCGCACGCTGACGATGCGTGAGCGCCCTGGCCACGACACAGGTCCGCGAGCTTTGCCCGGGCGTTCGGATGGCCCGTGCGCTGCTGCGCAATCGCGAGATACCAGGCCACATCATCGGCGAACGTCTGGTTGTCGAGCCGTGCCGCGGCTTCGAGCGGTGCGATCGCGCCGGCATCGTCGCCCGCGAGCATCCGGCTCACGCCCAGGTAGAAGGACACTTCGATCGATCCGGGATACACGGCCGACAGCCGATCGAACGCCGCGACCGCGCGCGGATAATCGCCCGCCCGATACGCGTCGATCGCCGGAGCCAGATCCCGCACAAATGGGTTGGCGGCCGCATCACCGCGCCACGCCAGCGCCGACGGACTGAGCTTGACCTCGGGTTTCGCGAAGGCAATGCGTGGCGGATCGGGCCTCGTCGGCACGCTATCGACGATCGTCGGTTTCACGCCAATAGAAGCTGACGCCCCGTCCGGTGGGACTACGGTATCGGGACCCGAGCGTTGGACGACGACGGCAATCAGCAGCGTCGCCGCAAGTGCGAGACCACCAATCGCGATGGCCGGCGACCATCGCCGGCGCGACGGTGCGCGCGATGGCGTCGCCTGTGCTTTGCGGGTGATTCTCTCGAACAGCCGATCTTCGGACGCGGCATCGAGGTGATCGTCTGCACCGGTTTCGCGCAGGCCATCGACGACGGCCCGGCTCCATGCGCTGTCTTGCAGGTGGCGCGTGACGCGCGCCTTGATCTCCGGCGGCAGCGCGTCGGCCTCGGCCGCGCGCAACATCTCGAGCGAAGGATCATCCTGATGCCGTCGCCGGATCTCGGCCAGCTCGCCATCGAGCCCGTCGAGCGCCTCGCGTTCTTCAGCGTCCCAATCGCGCGGCTGGCTCATGATTGGCGCACCCCATGCGCCTTACGAAGCAGCGACAAGGCGTATTGCAAATGACCCTTCACCTGCGTCTCGCTGATACCGGTTTCCACGGCGATCTCAGTCCGCGTCATCCCGGAAACGTAGCGCAGCATCACGCATAACCGGTGAATCGGCTTCAGTCCGGCATCCTCGAGAATCCATTCTTCCAGCCCTGAGGCCGGCGGCGCGGTCGGCGGCGTAGCAGGTTTCATGTCGACGGCGTACCGCTCCTCGATCGATTGATGTCGCCACAGGTCTCGCGCGCGGTTGCGGACGACCGTTATCAGCCACGCCGGCAATTGCGCCGGATCGATTGAGTCCATCTCCCGGTGCAGGGCCATGAACGCCTCGGACGTCAGGTCCTCGGCGATCTCGCGGCGCCGCGTAATGCTCATGGCAAAACGGAACACCGCCTGCACATGCTGTCGGTAGAGCGACTCGAATTCCATCACGATTACGAAACAGGAGGTGCGTTCGGAAGAATGGCCAAAAAAGTAATTCGGATCGGGTTATTCCGGCGGGATGGGGCCGCTCGTATACCCATTGACTACCCTTGTCATCAATGGACACTCACATCCTACATCGGATCCCGAAGCCGGCCGAGGCGCCTTCACGAGCGTCACGGGTGTTCATGTTTCCGGGTCAAAGCTCGGTCGGCCCCGCCATCCTGTCGCGGGCGCGACGGACCCACCCGGCTGCCGAACACGTCGCCGACCGGGCGCGCGCGGTCCTCGGTGAGGAGCGCGCCGCCCACTATCTCGGCGCGGACGAGACCAGGCTGCGGAGCAATCGCGACACGCAAATTACGGTCTTCCTGGCGACACAAATGTATCTGGCGGCGATGCAGGCCGAAGGCATCGATGCCGGCTGCTCACTTGGGCTGAGCCTGGGGGAATACAGCCACCTGGTCCATATCGGTGCGCTCGATTTTGACGACGCGTTGCGGCTCGTTGACGAGCGCGGACGCTGTTACGACGAGGCGCCGCCCGGAATCATGGCGACGGTGCTGGCGGTGGACATCGACAGCGTCGCGTCGGTGGTCGAGCGCGCGCTCATTCACGGACCGATCGCCATCAGCAACATCAACGCGCCGACCCAGCATGTGATGGCCGGCGCGGAAGCGGCGGTGACGTGGGCCGCCGCGACACTCGAGGAGGAGCACTTCGCGCACATCGCGATTATCGAGCGTCGCGTGCCGATGCACTCGCCGCTGATGGCGCCGGTCGCGAAGGCGTTTGCTCCGGCCCTGCAGCGCGCGCCGTGGCGCGTGCCGTCACGGGACTACTTTCCGAATGTCGGCGGCGCGCCAATCGCGAATCCAACCCGCGACGATTTCGTCTCGCATCTCACCCGTCACGTCAGCGAGCCGGTGTTGTGGCAGCGCTCCGTCGATCACCTGGTCGTGGCTGATGCCGATGCGATGTTCATCGAAGTCGGTCCCGGCGGCGTGCTTCACAACATGATCGGCCGCGCCTGGCGCAGCGCCCGGCGCATGCGCGTCGACGCGCCCGAGGGCATCAATCCACGCGAGCATTTTGCCGCCACGATGGAGGCGCTCCGTGCTTGAGCCCGATCAGCTGCGGCCGTTGATCGCCGCGGCGAAGCGCGGTCCTCTCGTCATGACGGGAGCGGGTGCCGCGGTGTCGATCGGCATCGACGGCCTGCAGCGGCTCCTGCCGCACCGTCCGCCGATGCTGCTGGTCGACGGCATCGACATCGTCGATCTCGCGAGCGGCGGCGTGCGCGGTCACCGACTGCTGCGGCACGATGATCTCGGGTTTGCCGGTCATTTTCCCGCCGCGCCGATTTACCCCGGCGTGCTCGTCGTCGAGGCGATGGGCCAGCTCGCGCTGACCCTGACGCACTTCATCAGCGGCCAGCGCACCGACGTGCCGGACGATCTCGCACCGAAGGCGGTGCGCGCCATTCACGTTCACCACGCGAGCTTCGTCGCGCCGCTCCGCCCCGGCGAAATGATCACGCTGTGCGCGCGGGTCGCGCACGACGACTACACGATGATCGCCACCGGACAGGCCTGGCGCGGCGACACGCTGGCGGCGTTCGCCATCTCAGAGGTCCTCGTCGATGAATAAGCGCATCGTGGTCACCGGCATGAGCGTCAACACCGCGATCGGCGACACGCTCGACGGTTTCAGGGACGCGTTGATGGCCGGCCAGTCGGCGATCTCGCAGTGGCAGGCGTTCTCGACCGATCGGATTTACAGCAAGGTCGGCGGCGACCTGTCGGCCTACGACTGGGCGGCCAAGCTGGCCGCCCTGCAGCCATGCCTTCCTCCCGACGTTCACAAGCGCCTTCGCAAGCTCGTGGCGAAGGTGCCATGGACGACGAAGCTGTCGATGCTGCTCGCCGCCGACGGCTGGCGCGATGCCGGGTTGTTCGACAGTGACTACGATCCGCATCGCCAGGCCGTGGTCGTCGCGGGCCACAACCTCAACGCGCTGTATCAATTCAACACCCGCATCCAGTTCGAAGAGGAGCCCGACTTCATCGACGGGATGACGTCGCTCTACTCGCTCGACACCGATCATGCCGGCTGCATTTCGGAAGTACTGCAGGCACGCGGCCCGATCTATACGGTCGGCGCCGCCTGCGCGAGCGGCAACGTGTCGTTGCGCGCGGCGGTGGACGAGATTCGCCATCACGGCGCGCAGGTCGCGATGGTCGTCGGCGCGGTCCTCGAATTCGCGCCGATTGACGTGCATGCGATGGCCCTGATGGGGGCGATCGCCTTCCAGCACTTCAACGAAGAGCCCGCGCGCGCCAGCCGGCCGTACGACACGCGACGCGAAGGCTTCGTGCCCGCGCACGGCGGCGCGACGCTGGTGCTCGAAGAGCTCGAGGCGGCCAAACGCCGCGGCGCCCGGATCTACGCCGAGGTGCTCGGTTGCGCGGCCAATTCGGATGGCAACCATTTGCCGCAACCCTCGGAAGAAGGGCAGGCGCACGTGATGACGCGCGTGATTGCCGACGCCGGCCTTCGTCCCGAAGACATCGGCTACGTCAATGCGCACGCCACCTCGACGCCGCTCGGCGATCTCACCGAGCTGCGCTCGATCAAGCGCGTCTTCGGAAAGCACGCGACGCGGCTGCACATCAACGCGCCGAAGTCGATGCTCGGCCACTGCTGCTGGTCGGCGCCGACCGTGGAAACCGTGGCCGGCCTGCTCCAGCTCCGCGCCGGGCGGCTGCATCGATCGATCAACATCGACGAGCTCGACCCGGAGGTGGATCTCGACGTGTGCCGCGAGGGCCCGGTCGATCACACCGCGGACGTGATGCTCAAAAACTCGTTCGGATTCGGCGGCATCAACTGCGTCAGCCTGTGGCGCACTTACCAGTCATGAGCCGACGCGTGCTCTTCATCACCGGCGGCTCTCGGGGTATTGGCGCCGGCATCGTCGCCGAGGCGGCCCGCAACGGCTACGACGTGGCGTTCACCTATCGCGAGCGCTGCGATGCCGCCGAGGCGGTGCTGGCCAGTGTGCGCGCCGAGTCGCCGGAGGCGCGCTGTGCGGCCTATCGACTGGACGTGCGCGATTCCGCGGCGGTGGAGCGGGTCGGCGATCAGGTGCTCGATGCGTTCGAGACCGTGCACGTGGTGGTGGCCAATGCCGCGATCACGCATGCGGGCATGGCGATCGCCGCCGCCGACGAAGACTGGCGCGCCGTCATCGACACCAACCTCACCGGATCGTTTTTCGTGGCGCGGCAGTTCCTGCCGGCGTTTCTCGCGAACGGCTTCGGCCGTTTCATTTTCATGTCGTCGATCGCGGCGAAAGGCATGTCGGGCGATGTCGCCTACAGCGCCAGCAAGGCCGGGATGCTCGGCCTGTCCGGAGCGCTGGCGAAGGAATACGGGCGCAAGGGCATCACCAGCAATTCGTTGCTGATGAGCCTGTTCGAAACCGAGATGACCATGAAAGAGCTCTCGGCGAAGAACCGGGAATTCTATGCCGCGCATTGTCCGGTCGGGCGCATCGGACAGGTGCCGGAAGTGGCGGCCGCGGTCCTCTTTCTTGCCAGCGATGGCGCGTCGTTCGTGAACGGCCAGGAGATCGGCGTCACGGGCGGGCTGGACTGGTTGCACTAGCCATGGGCATCGGCATCGAAAAACTCGGCGTCTATCCATGCGCGCTGTCGCTCGACATCGCCGAGCTGTGCGAGGCGCGCGGCCTCGAGGCCGCAAACTTCTGCGGCCGGCTGTTGTGCGACGAGCGATCGGTGATGGGACCGTTCGAAGACGTCGTGACCCTCGGTGTCAACGCGGCGATGCCGATGCTGACCGCCGCCGATCGCGACGCGATTCGGCTGCTGATCGTCGCGACCGAATCCTCGCCGGATCAGGAGAAGCCGGTCAGCTCCTGGGTCCACCATTTTCTCGGCCTTCGCTCCGACTGCCGCAACTTCGAGGTCAAGCACGCCTGCTACGGCGCCACCGGTGCGCTGCACGTCGCGGCCGGCTGGTTGATGTCGGCGGGGGATCGCGACGCGAAGGTCCTGATCGTCAACGCCGATCACGCCTTGATGCACCTCGAGGGTCCGCAGGAGCCGGTGCTCGGCGCCGCGGGTCTGGCGCTCCTGGTCTCCAGCAATCCGCGCATCTTCGAATTCGATTCCGGCTGGAACGGCGTTTACGCGCATGAAGTCGCCGACATCTTTCGTCCCGCGCCAGGCGTCGAGACCGGTGATGCCGACGAAAGCCTGCTGTCGTATCTCGATGCGGTGGAGTTCACCTACGACGCGTATGTCGCGCGCGTCGGGCACGCCGTTGACTTCGATCGTTTTTTCGCCGCCAACATCTATCACGTGCCCTTCGGCGGCCTCGCGCAGCGCGCGCACTTTCGCCTCGCGCGGCGCGAGATGACGTTGTCGAAGGCCGAAGCAGAGCAGCACTGGTGCAGGAAATCCAAGGCCTCGCTCACCTACAACCGCCGCACCGGCGGCGTCTACGGCGCGGCCACGTTTGTCGCACTGGCCGGTCTCGTCGACACCCATCAGTCGCTCGGCGCCGGCGATCGCATCGGCATCTACAGCTACGGATCGGGATCGTGCGCGGAGTTCTATAGCGGGACGCTTGGCGCGGAGGCGCGCGCCGCGATCGCCGAGGCGCGCATCGCCGAGCAGCTCGCGAACCGGCGCTCTGTGACCGTGCAGGAATACGAGGCGTGCGAGCGTGCGACGTCCGCCGCGACGTGCGCGAGCGACTATACGCCGCCGGCTGATCTCATCCCCTCGCTCTACGACACGCACTACGCCGATCAGCACAAGCTGGTCTTCCGCGGCACGCGACAGTACTACAGGGAGTACGCATGGAGCTGATTCATACGGCAACTGTGCGACTGCCGATCGCTCTCGACGAGGCATCGATGGCGGCGCTGACGCGCGACCTGCAGGCGGCGCTCGATTCGCCGGCTCCGGTCGTCGCACTGCTCGGCGCCACCGAGGACACCTACTGCCTCGGCCTGGCGGTCGGCTCCAGCGCCGGCGGCGAGGCGACCTTCGCGTTCTCCGATCTGTTGACGACGATGCATCGTGCGCGGAAGCCGCTCCTCACGATCGTCGACGGGCGGGCGATCGGCGGCGGCATGGGGCTCGCGTGTGCCTGCGACTGGGTCGTCGCCACCGAGCGCGCCACCTTCGCGCTCCCCGAACTGTTGTGGGGGCTCGTGCCCGCGATCATCTGGCCGGTCCTCACCGATCGCATGGCGCCCCACGTGGTTCGACAGTGGACCATCTCCGCACATTCGCGATCCGCGATCGAGGGACATACCGCCGGTCTCGTTGACGACCTGGTGCCACACGCCGGCCTCGATCGCGGCATCGCGCGCGGCATCCGCACGCTGCGCCGCCTCGATCCAGAGGCGTTGCAGCGGCTGCGCGGCTGGGCACGCGAGTCACGTCACGACGATCTCCCCGCCGCGCTCCGCCGCGGCGCCGAAATCACGGGGGCCATGGTGCGCCAACCATCGGTGCAACGTCGCTGGGCATCCTTCGCCAACGGGGAGTCGCCATGGTCCGACTGACGATCACCGACGGCATCGCGAGGCTGACGCTGGCTGATCCGGCCTCCGCGAACGCTCTTGGCGAAACGATGGTCCACGCGCTGGAGACCGCGTTCGACACGATCGATCGCGATCGCGACGTGCGCGTCGTCGTGATGACCGGCCAGGGCGAGACCTTTTCGTCCGGCGCGCCACGCGAGCTGCTGATGCGGCTCGCCGCCGGAGAGGTGCGTCCGGCCGACATCCTGCTGCCAAAGTTATTGCTCGATTGCGCGGTTCCGGTCGTCGCCGCGATGGCGGGTCACGCGACCGGCGGCGGCTTCGCACTCGGCCTCGCGGCGGACATCGTGTTGATCGGCGACGACAGCCGGTATGGCTTCACCTTCATGAATCTCGGTTTCACGCCGGGCATGGGCACGACCAGGCTCTGCGAGCACGTGCTGTCGACCGCGGTCGCGCACGAGTTGCTGTATACCGGCGAGCTCAGGCGCGGCGGCCGGTTCATGGGATCCGGCATCAATCATGTGCTGCCACGCCATCAGGTCGAGGAGGCGGCGCTCGACATCGCCGCGAGAATCGCGGAGAAGCCGCGCCAATCCGTCACCGCACTCAAGCGCACGCTGTCGTTGCCGCGGCGGCGCGCCTTCGAAACCTCGATCACGCACGAATCCTTGATGCATCAGATCACGCTCGGCGCCGCGGCGCGGCTGATCCAGGACAACTATGTGGAATGACTTCACCGGCCGTGCGGTGCTCGTCACCGGCGGCACGCGCGGCATCGGCCTCGCAACGGGGCTCGCATTCGGCAGGCGCGGGGCTCACGTCACGCTGACCCACAAGTGGGGGTCGGCCGACGAAGCGGCGATCGACGCAATCTTCGCCGCCGCCGGCGCCGCCCGGCCCTCGATCGTCCAGGCCGACGCGGCCAACGACGATGATGTGGCGGCCGTGCTCGACGGCATTCACCGCGATCACGCGCGTCTCGAAGTGCTGGTGTCGAACGCAGCCTTCGGCGCGACCGTACGCGGTGTCGACGACTACTCGAAGCAGGCGCTCGATGCCGGCATCAACTACTCGGCGTGGCCGCTGGTCACGCACACGTTGGCGGCCCGCAAGATATTCGGCAAGGCGCCGCGCTACGTGGTCGGCGTGTCTTCGGCCGGCGTCGACACCATGCATGCCGGCTACGACTTGATCGCCACCGCGAAGTCGGTGCTCGAAACGCTCTGCCGGTATTTGCATTACCGGCTGCGCGAGGAAGGCACGTCCGTCAACGTTGTCCGCACGCGTTTCGTGGATACGACGTCGCTCGCCGACACCTTTGGCGAGGACTTCACCCCGTTCGTCCGCCAATTCGAACCCGATGTGCTCTCGACTCCCGAGGAGATCGCCGACGCCATTGTCGGCATCTGTTCAGGATTGATGAATGCGCTCGGCGGCCAGGTCCTGACCGTCGATCGCGGCGCGGGCTTGTACGAGAACTTCAGCCGGCTTTATCAGGAACGTGACGTTCATCCCATCGTGACCAGGAGACAACCATGACCCGTGAACAAGTGCTTGCCGTCGTTGCCCGACACCTCGCTGCATCGGTAGACGGTCTCGATGCCAGCACCATCGATCCGATGCGATCGATGAAGGACTACGGCGCCAACAGCCTCGACATCGTCGAAGTCGTATCGGGCGCGATGCGCGAGTTGAAGGTGAAGGTGCCGCGCACCGAGCTCAACAAGCTGACCAACCTCGATGGCCTCGTCGGATTGTTGTACGAGATCAAGAGCGGCGCGGCCGAGATGGCAGCCAAGCCGTGACCAGCTACGACGGGCGCGTGGTCGTGATCACCGGCGGCACCCGAGGTCTCGGCCTCGCGACCGCGCTGGTGTTCGCCGCGCATGGCGCCCAACTGGTGCTGACCCATGCCTGGGGCAGCGCCGACGAACAGGACGTCACCGATCGCATCGTCGCGGCCGGCGGGCCGCCGCCGCTGATCGTCCAGGCGGATGCGACGCGCTCCGACGACACCACCGCGCTCGTGACGGCGGTGCGCGACCGCTTCGGCAAGGTCGACGCGCTCATCAGCAACGCGTCGGTGTCGCTGGTGGTCGGCGGGCTGGACGACTACACGGAGCGCGGCTTTTTGAAGAGCATGCGCGGCACCGGCTGGCCGACGTTCGAGTATCTCACCGAGATCCGCAAGATCTGTGGCGCCCATCCACGCTACGTCGTGGTGATGTCATCGGATGGTCCCGATCGCTTCACGCCGGGCTACGACTTCGTCGCGGCCGGCAAGGCGGTGGTCGAGACGATGGTGAAATACGCGGCCTATCGATTACGTGACGAAGGCGTGCGGATCAATGCGCTCAGGTCCCGCGCGATCAAGACCGAGTCGTTCGACGGCACTTTCGGCCAGGAGTTTTACGGTTTTCTCAATCAGTTCGTCTCCGAGGAATGGTTCATCAAGCCCGAGGAAGTGGGACGCGCGGCGTTCGCGCTGTGCTCGGGCCTGTTCGACGGCGTAAGCGGCCAGACGATCATGGTCGACCGTGGCAATACCTTCTTCGACGGCATTTCGTACATCTATGAGCGCCGCGAGGCGCTTGGCGTGGAGCTCGCAGCCCCCGCGCTGGTTGAAAGGCGGAGTTGAGATGGCATGGGATGCAAGCCAGTTCAGCCTGGCTGATTTTTATTATTCGGATTCCGACAGCCCGCTGACGCCGCCGGCGGATTACCTCAAGTGGCGCCGCGATACCGCGTGGGCGACCTCGCTGTACGAACCGATGTTGTGCGATCCGGCCGGACCGACCAACCGGCTGCGAACGGCGACCGGCGAACAGCGCGTCATCAACATGACGTCGTACGGTTATCTCGGACTGGTGCGCCATCCGAAGGTGATCGCGGCGGCCAAGCAGGCGCTCGACGACTACGGCACCGGCGCATGCGGGTCGCCGATTCTGTCCGGCAAGAGTCCCCTTCACCAGGAGCTCGAGATCAAGCTTTCGGCGCTGACCGGATATCCGTCCGTGCTCGTCTTCAACAGCGGCTTCGGCGGGGCGCTCGGATGCGCCTCCGGCTTGATGCGCAAGGGCGACGTCGCCATTGTCGATGCGCGTGCGCACATTTCGATGGTCGATGGCCTGAAGGTCGGCGGCGCGAAGATCGCGTTCTTCGAGCACAACAGCGCTCGCGCGCTCGATGAGGTGCTGTCGGCACACAAAGGCACCCGCCGCCTGATTTTCGTCGACGGGCTGTACTCGATGGACGGCGACATGGCCGACTTGCCGGCCCTGCTGGACGTCGCCGGCAGTCACGGCGTCGGCATCCTCGTCGACGAAGCGCACTCGTTCCTCTGCTGCGGCGCGAACGGCGGCGGCGTGGTCGAACACTTCGGCGCGCGCGGGAAGGTCGGCGTGCAGTACGGGACGCTGTCGAAGGCGTTTTCATGCGGCGGTGGATTTGCGGCCGCGTCGACCGATCTGATCGAGTACCTGCGTTTCTACGCCAACACCTACGGCTTCACCTGCGCGCTGCCTCCGTCAGTCGTCGCCGCCGCGTTGGCGGTGATCGACGTCATGCAGACCGAGACCTGGCGCCGCACCCAGCTGTGGGAGAACGCCACGTATTTCAGGACGCAATTGCAATCACTCGGCATCAACACCGGCGAGTCGACCAGCTACGTCGTGCCGATCGTGGTGGGTGAGAACCGCGCCCTGCTCTACGAGCTTGGCCATAAGTTGCGCGAGCACGGGCTGTTCGTGACACCGGTGGATTATCCGACCGTGGCGCTCGACCAGGCGCGGTTTCGCGCAAGCGTGACGGCGTCGCACACCCGCGAGTTGCTGGACCAGGCACTGCAGATCATCGAAGACGTGTTCGTGCCGGCCATGCGAGAGAAGGGCCTGTTGCTCGCGAGGGCGCTGTGAGTGTCGTGCTCGTCACCGGCGCCTCGTCCGGACTCGGCGGCGCCACCGCCGCGCTCCTCGCCGGCAGCGGTCATCGCGTCTACGCGGCAAGCCGCCGTGGCAACGTCGACCCGGCGAGCGCGGCGATGCCAATCACGATGGATGTCGACGATGACCAGTCGGTGAGCGATGGGGTTGAAGCGATCCTGCTGAAGGAAAGCCGGATCGACGTCGTCGTGAACTGCGCTGGTTACGGCGTGTTTGGCTCGATCGAGGACACGCCGGTGGCGATGGCCCAGGCGCAGTTCAACACCAATGTCTTCGGTGTGATGCGCGTCTGCCAGCGCGTGCTGCCCCTGATGCGCCGCGAACGCGCCGGATTGATCGTCAACGTGACCTCGATTGCCGGCGAGCTGTCGCTGCCGTTTCAAGGCATCTACAGCGCGACGAAGTTTGCGGTCGAGGGACTGAGCGAAGCGTTGCGCGCGGAAGTGCGGCCGTTCGGCATCCGCGTCGTGCTGGTGCAGCCTGGCGACTTCCGGACCGGCTTCACCGATGCCAGGCGCACGGTGCCGTCCAGCGGCGCGGCGTATGCGGAGCGCAGCAGCCGCGCGCTCGAGATCGCCGCCCGCGACGAGCGTGCCGGAGCCGACCCTCAGCAACTGGCGCGGTTGATCGCGCGCATTGTCGGCAGCCGGCGGCCGCGTTTTCGTTATGTCGTCGGCCCTGCGGCCCAGGAGTGGCTGATGCGATTGCGTCACGTGCTCCCGGGTCAGTCGTTGATCGCGCGGCACTTTGGCGCGTAACCCGCGCGTTCACCCAGGAGAGCGATGATGCTGCAGGCGGCGAGTCTTCCCAATCGGATTAAGAATTTTTACGAGCGCGTCTCCGTTGAGCGCGGCGCGGCGCTGGAGGATTTGCCGAACCTGTACGACGATCGCGTGCACTTCATCAACCCGGTGGTCGATCAGCACGGCCTCGTCGCGTTTCGAGAAGCCTGGGAGACCGCGCTGCGCAAGTACAAGGTGTTCCGCTTCCACGACATCGAGGTGATCGGAACCGACGAGCAGTTCTCGCTCACCTACTCGATGACCATCGCCTTCGGTTTCGGCCCCGACTTCACGACGGACATGGCGACGTTGTGCCGCGCCAGCGACGGGAAGGTGATCTTTCTGCGTGATTACTTCGACCCACTCGGTTCGCTGATGCAGCCGCTCCCACCAGCCAACTGGCTCTATCGAAAAGTCTTCGGTGTCCTCGTCGCCTGAGAGCGCCGGGCTTCCCGAGCGCGAAGCGGACGGGTGTTATCACCCTGCCAGCGAGGCCGAACTCGCAGCGGTGGTCCGTCACGCCCACGATACCGGCACGCAGTTGCGCGTCATGGGATCGACGCATTCCGTGTGGCGCGCGATCGTCACGGATCAGTTCAACGGCCCGCTGACGCCGCCCACTGAGTTCACCGTGGTGCTCGATCGTTACGTCACGGTGTTCGCGGCGGAGATCGATCCGGCCCATCCGGAACGCAAGCTGGTTGAAGTGCAGGCCGGCTGCCACATCGGCCTGTCGCCGAAGCGACCCGTACAGGCGCGCATCGTCGAGGGGCCCTACGACAGCGACGTTCGAGAGCCGTCGCCGTGGCACGACGGCACGTGGGACAACAGCTTGACCGCCACGCTGCATCATCGCGACGGTTTGGCGCTTCCCGATCTCGGCGGCATCTCGCACCAGACCGTCTCCGGTTACGTGTCGACGGGATCGTCGGGCGGCACGGTGAGGTGGTCGATCCACGAAGCGATCGCCAGACTCCGCGTCATCGACGGCGCCGGCCGCGTCGTCGAGCTCACGCCCGATGGCGACGATCCCGACTGGTTTCATGCCGCCGGCATCGGCCTGGGATTGTGTGGCGTGATCAGCACCATTACGTTCCGATGCATTCCGGCGTTCGATATCGTTGGCCGCGAAACGATCAGCGCGACGAGACGCTCATCCGATCTCGATTTCTACGGCGATCGGCCGGGTCTCGGGTTGCCGTCGCTCGAGCAATTCCTGATCGAGTCTGACTACGCGCGCCTGATGTGGTGGCCGCAACGCAATTTCGATCGCCTCGTGGTGTGGCATGCGCGGCGCGCGCCGTTCGACGCGCAACGGCGGCTCCGTCCGTACCGTCAAGTCGGGCGTTTTCCGGTGGCCTCGCAGGTGGCCGCGTCGATCATTTATACCGTGTTGGGCAATCTCGACGAGCCGGATCGCGCCATTGCCCAGCTCACCCGGCTGCGCAACGCCAGCAAGGACATCGAGTGGCGAGGTGCGAGTCAGTGGCTGGGAGACCTGATCGCGCGGCCCACTGATCCCTCCGACTCTGCAGCGACGCGAAGCAAGCGGCCGGATTCGATCGTGCTCGGTGCGACCTGGCTGGCGATGATTCAGTTGCTTGCCACCGCGGCGGACGGCGTGCTCGCGAGTGTGATCGCGCGGCTCCCGTTGCGCGGCGTGATGGCGCGTGTGCGGGCATTGTTCCCCGAGCATCTCAACGCGGTCCTCAACTTGTTCGTGAGCAGCGGCAAGGATGGCGCGCCGGCGATTCAGGAGTTCTGCGATCGCGGCTTTCTGGGTCTGCCCCTCGACAACCAAATGGACGATCTCTTGATGCCGACGTGGTTCACGGAATTATGGGTGCCGTTCACACCCGGTGATGGCCGGCTGCAGGAGACCATCGCGCGGCTGCGGCGTTGTTTCGATGCTGACGGCACCGCGCGCGGCGCCTATGCCGCGACCGGCCCCTTCGCGTTCGAGCTCTATGTGGCCAAGCGCGACGACAAGTTCTTTCTGAGTCCGGCATCGGGGAGCCATGTCTTCCGAGTCGACGTGTTCTGGTTCGGTCACAACAGCGGCAATCCAGTGACGGACTTCTATCCGCAGTTTTGGAACGCGCTCGAACCCCTCGGCTATCGATTGCACTGGGGAAAGTTTCTGCCGGCGCCGGATCCAACACGCCCCGATCGCCTGACCGCGCTGTACCCGAACTGGAACAAATGGCAGGCCGTACGCGCCCGCGTCGATCCGAAAGGATTGTTCCTGACGCAGTATTGGCGGGAGCATCTGGGGCTTACGAGCCTCCCATCATTGCCGTCGGTGCACGCCGACAAGCAGGCGCCCGAACCCGCGACGCGCGGATAAGGCGCGATCGACGCGTCACGCCGACATCGTTCGTACTCCTTATCGTTCGTAGGGGCGAACCTTAGTTCGCCCGGCGGCGAGTTATCCTTGCTTCCATGTCGAAACGAATCGTTGTCCTGCCTCTGTTGTCCCTCCTCTGCATCCTGTCGCCGCTGCAGGCTGGCTCACAGACGGGGAAAACGACGGAGACCGAGGTCATCGCGGTTGTGCGGCAGCTCGCTGACGCTCAGCGCACGTTCGATCAGGCGGCACTCGAGCGGTTGCTGGCGCCGGATTACATCGAAGTCTCGCCGGTTGGCGACGTCGACGAACGCGCGAAGGTCATCGGGTTTTATTCGGCCGAAGCTAAGGCCAAGGCGCCGCCGGTCAGTTCGATCACGATTGACGAGACAACGGTCCGCACCTACGGCGACCACGCAGTCGTCATCGCCCGCCAGACCATGAATATCAACGCCGGTGGCGCCAATCGTCCAGTCGTCATGCGGACGACATCCCATCTGCGGAAGATCAACGGCGCCTGGCGCATTGCCTCGATGCAATACACGGGTGTTCGACCGCCGAAGGCATAAGACGTAGGGGCGAACTTTAGTTCGCCCGTATAATCGCAGCCGTATGGCTGCAATTAATCTGCTCGTCAACGGCAAGCGGCACACGGTCGAGGTCGAGCCCTCGACGCCGCTGCTTTATGTCCTGAGAAATGATCTCGATCTTGCCGGCCCGCGCTTCGGGTGCGGGCTTGGCCAATGCGGTGCGTGCACCGTGCTGATCAACGGCGAGGCGGTGCGCTCGTGCGTGCGGCCGGTGTCGCAGGCGCAGAACGTCGAGATCACGACGCTCGAAGGCCTGGCCAAGGGAGGCCAGCTGCATCCGATTCAGCAGGCCTGGATCGATGAGCAGGTGCCGGCGTGCGGGTTCTGTCAGAACGGACAGATGCTCACCGCCAAGGCGCTGCTCGACAAGACGCCGAATCCCACCGACGCGCAGATTCGCGACGGCATGAAGGGCGCGCTCTGCCGCTGCATGACCTACTACCGCATCAATGCCGCAGTGAAACTGGCGGCGCGGAGGATGGCATGATCACCACTCCTTCTCGTCGAGCGTTTCTGCGCACGTCCGGGATGCTGGTCGCGTCGGTCGCGGCGATCTCGGTCGAAGGCGTCGAAGCATTTCTGCAGCGCGCCGCATCACCGGCAGGTCCGTATCCCGATCTCGATTTCCTGCAGCTCGATTCGTGGATCGTGATCCGTCCCGACAACACCGCGACGTTCTTTGTCGGCAAAACGGATCTGGGGCAGGGTACAGGCACTGCGTTCCGCCAGATCATGTCCGACGAGCTCGACATCGCGTTCGAGAACACGACCTGCGTGATGGGTAGCACCGACGTAACCGTCGATCAAGGCGGCTCGGGCGGCTCGGATGCGCTGCAAACCGACGGCTACCCGATG
>Ga0111538_10003531_pt1 | contig 21839 bp, 17 predicted proteins | sample SoiMethybrSBSTD1_FD_79669 | JGI IMG/M metagenome (GOLD analysis project Ga0111538, IMG submission 79669) | Bulk soil microbial communities from a Populus tree surrounding site in Tennessee, USA - Soil MetaG P. TD hybrid SBSTD1 (version 2)... | ecosystem: Environmental > Terrestrial > Soil >... | reverse complement strand
GTGCGGCAGCGCGCATGCGCATAGGGGCAGCGGGTGTGGAAGTGACAGCCCGCCGGCGGGTTGATCGGGCTCGGCACGTCGCCCGTGAGGATCACGCGCTGGCGTCGGCGGGCGCTCGCTTTCGGAATCGGCACGGCCGACAGCAGCGCCTCCGAGTAGGGATGCAGCGGCATCTCGAACAGGCGCTTCTTTTCGGTCATCTCAACGATGCGGCCGAGATACATAACGGCGACGCGATGCGAGATGTGCTGGACCACCGCGAGGTCGTGCGCCACCAGCAAGTAGGAAAGCTTGTACTCGTCCTGTAGATCCATCAGCAGGTTGATGATCTGCGCCTGGATCGAGACGTCGAGGGCGGAGACCGGCTCGTCGCCCACGATTAGCTCCGGGTTGAGCGCCAGCGCCCTGGCGATGCCGATGCGCTGGCGCTGACCGCCCGAGAACTCGTGCGGGAACGAGTTCATCAGCTCTGGCCGCAGCCCGACGCGCTCGAACAGGAAGCCGACGCGCTCGCGCCGCTCCGCCGCCTCGCCGATGGCATGGATAACGAGCGGCTCCTCCACGATCTGGCCGGCCGGCATGCGCGGATTGAGCGAGGCGTAGGGGTCCTGATAGATCATCTGCAGGCGCCGGCGATAGGGCAGCATCGCCTGCGCGTCGAAGTCGGTGATGTCGATCCCGTCGACGCGGATGGTACCCGCGCTCGGCTCGAGCAGCTTCAGCAGCGTGCGCCCGACCGTCGACTTGCCGCAGCCCGACTCGCCAACGAGCCCCAGCGTCTCCCCGGGCCCGATGTGAAACGACACGCCGTCGACGGCGCGCACTTGCCCCGAGACGCGCGAGAACAGCCCTCTGACGATCGGGAACTGCTTCTTGAGGTCCTGGACCTCAAGCAGCGGGACTCGCCCGGCCCGGCCATTGGTGGCGGGCGATCCACCATTCAGCGACAGGTTCATTGCGCCCCCTGCTGCAGGCGGTCGGCATGCCAGCAGGCCGCCCAATGGCCCGGCCAATGCTGCTTCAGCGGTGGGAACTCCGCCCGGCACCTGTCGGTAGCGAGGTTGCATCGCGGCGCAAAGGTGCAGCCCTGCGGCAGCTGCACGAGCGAGGGCACCATGCCCCTGATCTCGTTGAGCCGTGTGCGCGCGGTGGCCGTCTTGGCCGCCTCGTCCAGGTGCGGAATGGATGCGAGCAGCCCGCGCGTGTAAGGATGGGCCGGCAGCTCGAACAGGTCGTCGACGTCGGCCTCCTCGATCTTTCTGCCCGCATACATCACGATCACGCGGTCGGCGTTCTCGGCCACCACGCCCATGTCGTGGGTGATGAGGACGACGGCCATGCCATAGGCCGCTTGCAGCTCGCGCAGGAGCTCCAGGATCTGCGCCTGGATCGTCACGTCCAGCGCCGTGGTCGGCTCGTCGGCGATCAGCACCTTGGGATTGCACGACAGCGCCATGGCGATCATCACGCGCTGGCGCATGCCGCCCGACATCTGGTGTGGAAAGCTGTGCACGCGCTGTTCGGGCTGGGGTATCGACACCCGCCGCAGCATGTCGACGGCCCGAACCATGGCCTCGCGCCGGCTCACCCCCTGATGCACGGCGATCGCCTCGGCGATCTGGTGGCCGACCGTGAAGAGCGGATTGAGCGAGGTCATCGGCTCCTGGAAGATCATGGAGATCTCGTTGCCGCGGACCGCCTCCATCTGATGCTCTTCGAGATCGAGCAGATTGCGGCCTTCGAAGCGCACGGCGCCGCCGACGATACGGCCCGGCGGATCGGCAACCAGCCGCAGCACCGAGAGGGCCGCCACGCTCTTGCCGCAGCCGGATTCCCCAACCACGCCCAGCGTCTCGCCGCCGCGCACGGAGTAGGACACCCCGTCGACGGCCTTCACCACCCCGGCGGCGGTAAAGAAGTGCGTCTTGAGGTCTTCGATCTCAAGCACGGCCGGTGCGGCCGCAACGTTAAGCGGATTGCCAGTATCGGCCCGCGTGGCCCGGCTCACTTGGTGACTCGCTCCCGAACGGCGTGTAATCTTATTGTCTAGGCAGGCGATGAAGCTCGCATCGCACTACGCTCCGAGCATACCAGAAAATACAACGGGTGGAGGAAACGACGATGGATGGTAAGCGCTCCAAAGGTCCGCACCTGGATCGCCGCGAGGTCCTGCAGACCGCATTGAAGGGTGGCGCCGCCGCGATGGCGGCAGCCTACGGGCTGCGTCCCGATTACGCCCTCGCCGATGTGCCGATGGAATTCGACGGCACCAAGTTCCAGCTCAGGGCGCCCGAGGCCAATCCCAAGCGCGGTGGCGTTCTGCGCTACGGTATCACCTGTCGTCCTCCGCACTTCGACGTGCACCAGTCGGGTACCATCAATAATCTTGGCTCACAGGGGTGCATGTTCGACAATCTCGTCCGCCGCGACCCGCGCGACAGCGGCAAGACCATCATTCCAGACCTCGCCCACAGCTGGCAGATCTCCAAGGACGGCAAGACCTACACCTTCTTGCTGCGCAAGGACGTGCAGTTCCACGACGGCGCCGAGTTCACCGCCGACGACGTCAAGGCCACCTACGACCGCATCTCCAAGCCGCCGGCCGGCATCTCCATACCTCGCTCGATCCTCTTTGCCTCGGTGAACGAGATCAACGTGCGTGACAAGCACACGATCGAGTTCAAGCTGGCCGAGCCGCGGCCTCCCAACTTCATCATGTCGGCCTTCGCCAGCGGCTGGAACGTGATCGTCCGCAAGAAGACGCTTGAGGACAATCAGCAGAACCTGCGGCGCGTGGTCGATATTCCGGGCACCGGCCCCTTCAAGAGCAAGCGGCGCGTCGAGAACGAGGTCTGGGTGATGGAGCGCAATCCAAACTACTGGAACAAGGAGGTGGCCTACCTCGACGGCATCGAGTTCTATCACGCGCTGCCGTTCTCGCCGGAGCTCGGCTCCGGCGTCCTGTCCGGCCGCACGGACTACGCGCGCATCGTCGATCCCGTCTCGTCGCGCAAGGCCCAAGGCACGCCCGGCATGTCCTCGCTCAACTACTACCAGAGCGTGATCCAGGGCACTTGGCCCAACACCAAGAAGAAGCCGTTCGACGATCCCCGCGTGCGGCGCGCCGTCCACCTCGTGTTCGAGCGGGCCGTGCTCGTCGATGTGGTCAAGGACGTGGCGCCAATGCTGGTCGGCGGATTCATCTATCCTTTCTCCGACTTCGCCACGCCGATCAAGGAGCTCGAAAAGAAGCCCGGCTACCAGGCCGATGCAACGGCTGGGATCAAGGAGGCCAAGGCCCTATTGGCTGCGGCAGGGTACGGCAGCGGCACGCCTCCGCTCGATTTCCTGGTTCGCGACGTGGCGACGTTCAAACTCTGGGCGCAGGCCATCCAAGCTATGCTGCAGCAGTCGTTGAACATCCAATGCAAACTGCGCACGGTGGTGGAATCGGTCTGGTTCGACGACATCAGGTCCGGCAACTACGACCTGGCGGTCGGCGCCATCGTGTCGACGCTGCTCGACCCGTCGGATTACTTCAACGCCTGGTACAAGAAGGGCGGCCCGCAGAACTACTCGAACTGGGACAATCCCGAGTTCAACGCGCTGATGCCGCAGATCGACAGCGAGGTTGATGCGGCCAAGCGGCTGGCTCTGGTCCGCAAGGCCGAGGACATCATGGAGAAGGACGTGCCGATGTTCCCGATCTGCTGGGAGAAGATCAACGACGTCTGGTACAACTTCGTCAAAGGTCACAATCCCAAGGACTACTTCGGCATCTACGACGTCGTGCGCATGGACACCATGTGGCTCGACAAGACCTGATGCCATGGAGTCGCTGCGGAGGGCCGCGGGGTCTCCCATCGAGCCCCGGCGGCCTTCCCAGACACCTATATTCGCGCAGCGAGGCCAGCGATGGCGTCACTCCCTCCACAGGCGGTTCATCAATACCGACAGTCGGGCTACGTCTCGCCAATCCCGGTCATGTCACCGGCGCAGGCCGACGCCTATCGCGGTAAGCTCGAGGCGGCCGAGGCCTCGGGCCGGCTGCCCGCCGGGGCCCTGCGCACCAAGAGCCACCTCTTGCTGACCTGGGTGGACGAGATCGTACGCAGCCCACGCGTCCTCGATCCGGTCGAAAGCATCGTCGGCCCCGACATCCTGGTGTGGGGCACGAGCTTCTTCATCAAGGAGCCGCGCAACGCGAACTTCGTCTCCTGGCATCAGGACCTGACCTACTGGGGCCTCGAGCCCGCCGACATCGTCACGGCCTGGATCGCGCTGAGCCAGAGCTCGACCGAGAACGGAGCCATGCGCGTTATCCCGGGAACGCACACCATGGAGGTCGTCCCGCACAAGGACACGTTCGCGGCCGACAACCTCCTGAGCCGCGGCCAGGAGGTCAGCGTCGAGGTCGACGAGACTCTGGCCGTCACGCTCGAGTTGGCGCCGGGCGAAATGTCGCTCCACCACGTCAAGCTGATCCACGGCTCGGAGCCCAACCCGTCGAACAAGCGCCGCATCGGCCTCGCGGTGCGCTACATCCCGACCCGCGTGCGCCAGACCGCCGGCGAGATCGACAGCGCTACGCTGGTGCGCGGCAAGGACGCGTTCGGCCACTTCCGACCCGAGCAGCGCCCGCTCGCCGATCTGTCGGAGGCGGCGCTTGCCCATCATGCTCAGGTCACCGGCGACAGCTCGCGCATCCTCATGCGCGGCACCGGCAGGACAATGTAGCCGGCTGGTGATCCGCGGTCCCGATGTTCAGTTACATTCTGCGTCGTCTGGTGTTCGGTGCCCTCACGGTGGTCGGCGTCTCGATCGTCGTCTTCGTCGTCATGCGCGTCCTGCCCGGCGATCCGCTGGTCGCCATCTTCGGGCCAGAGGGCTTCACCAAGCTCACCGACCAGGAGCGCGCCCACTACATGGCCGAGCTGGGCCTGAGCGATCCGCTGTGGCTGCAATATCTGCACTGGGTGCAGGACATTGCGTACGGCAATTTCGGCCGCTCCTTCTTCCGCTCAGAAAGCGTCGCCGAGATGATCTTGCGGCGGGGACCGCTCACGGCCCAGATCGCCTTCCTGTCGGTGACGTTCTCGTGGCTCGTCGGCATCCCAGTCGCCGTCGTCAGCGCCCTGCGCCCCAACAGCTGGGCCGACAACCTCGTGCGCTTCATGAGCATCCTGTTCTTGGCCGTGCCGGGCTTCTGGCTCGGCATGCTCATCGTGTTGACCCTGCTCTTCACGTTCGGCTACCGCGCGCCGCTGACCGGCGCGTCGCTGTTCACCGATCCGTGGACGACGCTGCAGATGGTCATCGGCCCGGCGATCGTGCTGGGCCTTGGCCAGGCAGCCTACATCGCGCGCATGGCGCGCTCGAGCCTGCTCGAGGTGATTCGCGAGGACTATGTGCGCACGGCACGCGCCAAAGGTCTCAACGGCCGGCTTGTGATCGCCTTCCACGCGCTGCCCAACGCGCTGCTGCCGGTGATCACGCTGTCGGGGGTGCTGCTCGGGTTCGTGCTGGCAGGCTCGATCCCCGTCGAGCGCGCGTTCGGCACACCGGGGCTCGGCAACGCCATGTACACGGCGGTAAGCGAGCGCGACGTGTTCGTGATGCAGAACCTCGTGTTCCTCTATGCCGTCGTCTTCGTCCTGCTCAACATCCTGGTCGACATCATCATCGCCTGGCTTGACCCGAGGATACGACTGCGATGACCACGACGGCGCCCGATGTGGGCGCGCCCCCGAAATCGACATCGCCCAATCGCGCACTGGCTCTGCCCGCACCGCTGCCGCGCTGGCGGAGAGCTGGGCGTTCGCTTGCGAGCTTCGTGAGACGCTCGCCGATGTCAGCGTTCTGGGGGCTGGTGGCGCTGGCCATCGTCTTCACGGCGGTCGCCGCGCCGATCCTGGCGCCCTATGATCCGCTGAAATCCAACTTCCGCGTCATGACCAAGGCGCCCAGCGTCAACAACTACTTCGGCACCGACCAGATCGGCCGCGACACGCTGAGCCGCGTCATCTGGGGCAGCCGCACCTCCCTCACCGTCGCCTTCTTCGCCGTGCTGCTGGGCACGACGCTGGGTGCCCTGTGGGGGCTCGCCTGCGGTTTCTTCGGCGGCCGCTTCGACATCGCGAGCCAGCGCGCAATCGAGTTCATGCAGTCCTTCCCCGATCTCGTGCTCGCCATGGCCATTGCCATGGCGCTGGGCGCGGGCACCGGCACCGTCATCGTAGCCATCGCCATCACCCGGATACCTTTTGGCGGGCGCGTCATCCGCTCGGTTGCGCTCTCGCTCAAGGAGCTGCCATTCGTGGAAGCCGCGCGCGGGCTCGGGGCCTCGAATATGCGGCTCATGTTCCGGCATATACTGCCGCAATGCCTCGCCCCCTTCCTGATCCTGGCGACCACTCATCTGGGTGTGGCTATCATCATCGAGGCCTCACTGGGCTTCCTCGGTGTTGGCATCCCGCCGCCAACGCCCACCTGGGGCAACTTGCTCTCGGACGCTTTGAATTCCGGCCTCGTGCCCCCTTGGTGGTTGGTGCTCTTCCCCGGACTGGCCATCACTATCACCGTGCTCGCATTCAATCTTCTTGGAGATGGCATTAGGGATCTGCTCGATCCGAGATTGCGGGGCTCGGTTTGAGCAAGCCCCGAAGGCGCGCACGTTCGCTTTCGAACGCCCTTTCGGCGGCGAGAAATCCACGTCTGTTAATGGCAACCGAAGTCACTGATCCTGCAGCGGTTCTTCTGCCTTCTGAGGTGCAACGGACGCACCTGCATGTCGCGGCATATGCGCGCTGCACGAAGTGGAAAGCTTCGGCAGCGCAACAACTTCGGCAGCTTTTGCCGGGGAACCTGACCTGTTTGTTTGACGGGTGTCTGAAAGCTTGTCACGTGGTGCCACAGGTGCTTCAACGTGGACAAGGCGTGCCGGCCTCGTCTGCCGCGCGCTCCGTCGGAACGAAGGAAGCGAACGGATGAACAATATCAGCCGTCGTACCATGCTCGCCGGTGCCGCCGGCCTGCTCACCGCGCCGGGTGTCGCCCGCGCTCAAGTTATGAAGCCGCGCCTGACCGTGATCTCGCAATGGTCAGCGGGCAGCGATGGGGCGGCGATAACGGCGCTTGGGAAGAAATTCGAGGAGAAGGGCGGCATGTGGCAGCACTCGCCCGTCCCTGGGTTCACAACCGAGATGATGAACAAGCTGCGTGCCCAGATCATGGCCGGTGATCCGCCGGCTTGTTCGCAGCTCAAGGGCCCTGAGATTGCCGCCTGGTCGAAGATCGCCGCCACCGTGAACCTCGACGGCCTTGTCGCCGCCGCCGGCTACGAGAAAGTTGTCGCCCCGGACCTTGCGCGGCTGCACAAACCCGGTGGCAAGTGGATCTCCCTGCCATTGCAGATCTACAGCACCAACATGCTATTCCTGTCCAAGCGCGCGATGGACAAGGCGAAGGCCGACAAGATCCCCGTCACGTGGACCGAATTCAATGCGCTTGCCGAACAGATGAAGGCGGGCGGGGTCGCCTATCCCATTGCCAATGGCGGGACGCGCCCCGATGATGGGCAGAAGTTTGAGGCTGCCCTCGCCGGTATCAGCCCAGCTGCCTACCGTACCGCCATCATGAACCTCGATGAAAAGGCCTTGAAGGGTCCCGAGGTGAAGGCCGCCTTTGCGCAGGTTCGCAGGATCGCCGACTGGATGGACCCCAACACCGCCGCCCAGCACTACTCCATCAACCTGCGGCGCTTCGTTGCCGGCGACATGGGCATGATGATTCAAGGCGGCTGGGCGCAGGGCGTGCTGCTCAACGCCGGATTCAAGCTCGACGACTTCATCATCGCCCCCGGCCCTTCCGACAATACCAAGCCGGTTTTCTTGCTGAATGCAGATGCTTTCATATTCTGGCAGCGCAAGGAGCCCGATCTGCAGGCCGGTCAGACGCTGATGGCCCAACTCGTCATGGATCCGGCGATCCAGACCATGTACTCGCAGATCACCGGATCGATACCTGTGCGCACCGATGTCGACCTCTCCGGTGCCGGTTGGTCGGACGGCCAACGCCGCACGGCCGCAGCGCTTAAGGAGGCGGTCGACACCAACCAAGCCGTACTCAGTCTGGCGCACAACATGGCTCAGGAGAACGGCATAACGGCGGCGATGATCGACGTGCTCACCGAGTATGTGAAGAACAAGTCGATTACGCCGGACCAGGCGGTTGCCCGCCTCAGCAGTGCCGTCGAGGGCGCGCGTTGACCGAAGCCGTGCCTGCGGCTGCACAGCCGGTGCGGCGGGCGATTGGCGCACTGCGCCGCCTGCCGGAATTCCTGACGATTTGGATACCTCTGCTCCTGTCCGCGGGACATCTCGTTTCATTTGCGCTGTGGACGATCTGGGTCTCGTTCACGCCCTCCACCCTGGTTCCGGTCTCGGGCTGGGTGGGCCTGCGCAACTACACAGCCGTGTTGGCGACGCGGAACTGGCAGATTGCGTTCGACAACCTGCTGGTCTTCGGCTCCGGCTTTGTGCTGTTGAGCTTATCGACGGGCCTTTTGCTTGCGATCCTGCTCGACCAGCGCATCCGGGGCGAGAACGTGCTGCGGTCGATCTTCCTCTACCCTCTGGCCGTCTCCTTCGTCGTCACCGGCACGGTCTGGAGTTGGCTTCTCAATCCCGGCATCGGCATCCAGAAGCTCGTCAACGGTCTCGGCTGGACTTCCTTCCGATTCGACTGGCTGATCGACGGCGACTTGGCGATCTGGACCATCGTCATTGCCGCGGTCTGGCAATCCTCAGGCTTTGCCATGGCGCTTTTCCTAGCCGGCCTCCGCTCGGTCGACGCCGACCTCGTCAAGGCTGCGCAGATCGACGGCGCCGGACCACTGCGCATGTACCGGCGTGTCATTCTTCCAACGCTTTGGCCGATCACGGTGACCGTGATCGTGATCCAGCTGCAGTTCGCCATCACCACCTTCGATCTCGTCCGCGCGCTTACCGGTGGAGGTCCTGGGATCGCTACTCAGCTGCCTGCCGTCGTCGTCTACGACTTCATGTTCCAGCGCGGCCTGCTCGCGCGCGGCGCGGCGGCGGCGGTTCTCATGTTACTGATCCTGCTTGCTGTGCTCCTGCCGTATGCAGCGTGGCGATACTTCCAGCGCCGGCAGTCCGCCCATGCGTGACACGACCTTCACCCCGAGCCGCATCCTCATCTATCTCGCAGTCTCGTTGATCGCGGCAGCGTATCTCGTACCGCTAATCGTCGTCGTGCTAAACTCCCTGCGCACTGCCGAGGAGATCGCGCAGACCTCGATGATCGGCTGGCCGAAGCAGTGGGCCTGGAACAACTATGTGGTCGCCTGGGGTGATTTCTGCATCGCTCAGACCTGTGCCGGCATCCGGCCCTATATGCTCAACTCTGCGCTCGTCACTGTGCCCGCGACGATTGTCTCCACGCTGCTCGGCTCGATCGCCGGCTACGCCGTCTCCCTTTGGCGCTTCCGCGGCGATCGCTGGATATACGGCGTGGTTGCCCTTGGCATCTTTCTCCCCCAGCAGATGCGTCTGCTTCCCTGGACCATCGTGCTGCGCGACCTCGGTCTCACTAACACGCTCACGGGCCTAGTGATGATCCATACCATCCAGGGCCTTTCCTTCACCGCGCTGTTCTGCCGAAACTACTACATCGCCATCCCGCCGGAATTGATCAGGGCCGCGCGCATCGACGGCGCGGGCTTCTACCGCATCTTCTGGCGCATCGTGCTGCCGCTTTCGCCGCCGATCCTGATCGTCACCGTGATCTGGCAGTTCACGCATATCTGGAACGAGTTCCTCTATGGCGTGACATTCACCACCGGCCAACAGCAGCCCGTCACTGCCGCCCTGATCGCGCTTTCCGCGTCGGTCGCCGATATACCGCAGCACGGCGTACAGAGTGCCGCGGTGATGATCGCGGCCCTGCCCACGTTGCTGGTTTACCTCTTTGGCGGAAGATATTTCGTGCGCGGTCTTACTGCCGGTGCCGTAAAGTAGGAAATCCGCATGTCGGCTCTCACTGTCCACGACGTATACAAGCGGTTCGGCCCTACCGAGGTACTCAAGGGCATCAACCTAGAGATGGGCTCGGGCGAGTTCACTGTTTTGGTCGGGCCGTCCGGCTGCGGCAAGTCGACGTTGCTCAACATCATCGCCGGCCTTGAGCACCAGAGCGCCGGCAGCATCCAGATTGGGGGGCGCATCGTCGATGACGTTCCGCCCAAGGATCGCGATATCGCGATGGTGTTCCAGTCCTACGCCCTCTACCCGTCCATGACGGTGCGTCAGAACATAACTTTTGGCATGGAGTGCCGTAACGTTCCACGTGCAAAACGCGATGCGGCGGTCGTCTCGGTTGCAAAGCTTCTGCAGATCGACGCCCTGCTTGATCGCAAGCCGAGCCAGCTCTCCGGCGGCCAGCGCCAGCGCGTCGCCATGGGCCGGGCCCTCGTGCGCGATCCGCTGCTCTTTCTGTTCGATGAACCGCTGTCGAACCTCGACGCCCAGCTCCGAGTCGAGATGCGAATGGAGATCAAGCAATTGCACCAACGCCTGGGCTCAACGATCGTGTATGTCACCCACGACCAGATCGAGGCCATGACGCTCGCCACCCGCATCGCGGTCATGCGGCAGGGCGTGGTGCAGCAATTCGCCGATCCGGAGACAGTCTACAACCGACCCGCCAATCTATTCGTGGCCCGGTTCATGGGTGCGCCGCCGATGAACACGCTTTCCGCCCGCCTGGAGGTGACCTCCAGCGGGACTGCGGCCGTGCTCGGTCGGGGTGAGGCCGCGATCAGGTTTCCTGCGCCTTCGGGGGCCGAAGGCTGGATTGGCCGAGAGGTTGTGCTCGGCATTCGACCCGAATGCATCGCTGAGCCGACGCGAACTTTCAGCGACGCGCCGGATCCCGTCCTTGCCATTGCTGCCCGGGTGGAAATGATCGAGCCCACTGGAGCGGAGACCATTGTCGTACTGCGCCTCGGCGATGAGCGCGCGCTCGGTCGTGTATCGCCGGATGTCCGCTACCGTTTGGGCGAAAACGCGCGATTTGCGGTTGATACCCGTAAGATCAACCTGTTTGATCCTGCGACTGGTGATCGCATCGCTTGAATATGCCATCGGCGTTGTCCTCGTCCCGCATTCACCGCTAATGCTTCGGCGGCTGTCCGGCAAGTGCTCAGGTCTGAAAGAATGGTCCGGGATCTAGGACAAGGATCGCGATCATGCAGCGGCGAGCCAGGCAGTGAAGGATTATCTGACAACGCTGTACGCCAAGTTCACCTGCACCTCGCGGCGAGGGCGGTCCCAGACGACTTCTATTGTTGGGGGGTGAGTCTGACGTGGGATCGAACTGCCAACAGGTAAGCAATCGGCTCGTGCGCAGGTTCTGGCACACCCAGGAATGGACGCCCGCCCGTCCTCGTGGCAACACACGGTTCTAGCTCATCTGAACTACGGAGCGGATGGTCTCGCCCTTTCGCATGCGCTCGAAGCGCTGTTGATTTCACCGAGACCGATGCGTTCGCTGACGAGAGAGTCGAGATCGATCATTCCCTCAAGGTAGAGTTTCGCGATCCTGGGAAAGTCCCGCCGCGGTCTTGCACGCCCGTAACTGGACCGAGTTATGCGCTTCTCTCCCATTATGGAGCCAAAGCGAAACGCGACCTGCCGGTTGCGGCGAGCGCGACGCGTGCTCAGCGTCAGCGGACGCAGGCTCATGGCCGTTAAGATTGACGGCGCATCGCTCGATACGATCCGACAGGTGCAATCTTGATGCGGTCGCGCTCTGGGATTGATCCTGCCCAAGGTCCGGTTCTCGCACTACTCGGACCTCACACCTGATCGTACGCTCCGTCTGCTCTCGGCGGTGAAGCTGACGTGGAATCTATGGACCGCGACCCTCCGGGTTTGAACTCTTAGCGAAAGGAGCTGAGCTGCAGCCTTTTTAGAGCCGAGGTGATCGAAACTGCGATTCAAACGCTATGTCCGCCGCTGTCCGCTCGCTGCATCGAACAGATGGCAATGCGCCGGCGCGAAGCGAAACTTCAGTGGCGAGCCGGGCGCGATTTCTGTGCTGGGCGCAACCTTTGCGACAAGTGATTTGCCCTCCCCGGCATCGAAGTGCACGAGTGTCGCATCGCCGAGTGGCTGCAACAAACGGGCCGTGCCCGGGGTCGAGGCCGCGCCATCGATGACGACATGCTCCGAACGCACGCCGAGCACAACATTGCGTCCGTAGAGATTGGTGGAGAGGGACGCTGGCAGCGCCTGCTCAAGGCCCGCACCACGGAAGCAGGCGCCCGCCGCGCCGATCTCCACAACACCCTCGACGAAATTCATCGTTGGCATGCCGAAAAAGCCGGCCACAAATTGCGTCGCCGGCTGATTGTAAATCTCGAGCGGGGTGCCGAGTTGCTCGATTCTCCCCTTGCTCATGACGACGATGCGGTCGGCCATCGTCATTGCCTCTGCCTGGTCATGCGTCACGTAGATGAAGGTCGCCTTCAGCCGCTCGTGCAGCCGCTTGAGCTCAGTGCGCATGTCGACCCTGAGCTTGGCGTCGAGACTCGAGAGGGGCTCGTCCATTAGAAACACAGCTGGGTTGGTCACGATCGTGCGGGCGAGCGCCACGCGTTGACTTTCTCCCCCGGAGCACTGCTTCGGCAGCTTGGTGAGCAGTGGCTTGATGTGCATGGTTTCCGCAGCTGCCGACACGCGCTTTGCTATCTCTGCGGCCGGAATCTTTCGCACGCGAAGGCCAAAGGCGATATTCTCGAACACCGTCATGTGCGGGAAGAGCGCAAGATCCTGGAACACCATACCGAGCCCACGCTCGCCTGGCTCCAAATCGTTGACCACCGTGTCGCCGATGCTGATCTCGCCGCTGGTCGGCGTCTCAAGACCCGAGATCATGTTGAGCGTCGTCGTCTTGCCGCATCCAGACGGGCCGACCATGATCAGGAACTCGCCGTCGCGGATGTCGAGGCTGACCCCGCTGACGGCGGTATAGGCGCCAAACGACTTTACGAGGTTCTTGAGTGCGATCCCTGCCACGTTCTCTTCCTAGTGGCGCCGGTACCGGCGCATCGCCCAATTGCATCCGAGCCTACTTGCGGATCGTTCCGAAGCTGAAACCTTTGACGAGGTGCTTCTGGATCAGGAGGCCCAGGACCACCACCGGGATTGTGACAATCGTACCGATGGCGGCTTGCGGTCCATATAGGCGCCCCTCAGCTGCGCTCTGGAACTTGTTGAGCAGCACCGTCAGCGTCGTGACTTCCGGATGGGTCAGCGTCAACGCCAGTAGGAACTCTGCCCAGTTGAGGATGAAGACGAACAGGAATGTGACCACCATGCCCGATGCCACGAGCGGGAGGACTATGCGCCGGATCACCGCGATGCGGCCCGCCCCCATGAGGCGGGCAGCGTGCTCGAGCGTGTAGGGCACCTCATCGATGAAGGTCAGCATCATCCAGATGACAAAGGGTAGCGTCGTGACCGCGTAGATGAGGACAAGCCCCACATAGGTGTCAAACAGACTGATGCGGACGCTGAGAAGCGCCGTCGTGGCATAGGGGATGATGATGGCGTAATAAATAAGGATCGAGATGGCGACCACGATCGGCGGGATCATGCGGATCATCAAGATTGTATGTCGGAAGTATTTGCCACCGACCTTGAAGCGCGAGATTGCATAGGCGAGGAATGTGCCCAGCAGCAGGGCGAGAAGCGAGGCCGTCGTGCACACCAGCGTGGCGTCGCCGAGTCCCTTCCAGATGGTGAAGGCCTGCTCGGTCGCCTGGCGGCTCAGCGTCGGGTCGAGCGCACCGAAAGCGAATATCTGCGCGTAGTTGAGCAGCGTCGGCTGGTTTGGCAGCCAGTGCGGCGGCCAGGCCACCCACTCGCCAGCGTCTTTGAACGACGTCGAGATCATCCAGAAGATCGGGAAGACGACGACGCTCATCCAGGCAAGCAGGATAGCGTGTCTTCCCACCCTCCTCACGCGTTGTCGTCGCAGCTTGCGCTCCCGCGCCGCCTCGGCGGTAATGGTTGTGTCAGTGTTCACGGCGCACCCCCCTCGACCGTGCGGCGCTGGCTGATCAGCATATAGACGCCGAAGAAGATCAGAATGGAGAAGATGACGAGCAGCAGGATCGAGGCTGCGGCGCCGAAGCTGAACTTGTTGAACACCCAGACCTGCTCCCACAGAAAATAGGCGACCGTCTGCGTCGAGGTGCCGGGGCCGCCGAAGGTGAGCAGCACCACCGGATCGAAGAGCTTCAGCGCCTCCATCGAGCGAATGATGACCGCAATCACAATGGCCGGCTTGAGCAGGGGCAGCTCGATCCGCCAGAACGTCTGCCAGGGCGATGCGCCCATCACGCGGGCCGCGTTCACGAGCTGACGCGGTAACGCAGCGAAGCCGGACAGGAAGATAAGGAACGTCAGGGACGTCCACTGCCAGACGTCGGCGATGATGATTCCCCACTGCGCAGCGATCGGATGCGACAGCCAGCGGATGCGCGGATCAATTCCGAATCGCTCCAGGAAAGGTGCTAGGATCTGATTGAGCGGCCCACTGTCGATATAAATCATGGAGAAGTTGTAGCCGACGACGATTGGCACGATCATCATCGGCACCAAGAATATGGTAGTATAGAGCTGCCGTGATCGCGTGCACCTCGACACGAGCATCGCCAGCACGAATCCGATGATCAGCTCAAGCGCGACGGCGACGCCGGCGAAATAGAAGGTGCGCCCGAGCGCCAGCCAGAACTGATCGTTGGTGAGCACTGCCTCGTAGTTCTCAAGGCCGGCGAACCGGGCCGTCTCGAAAGGACGGTTGGCGCGCCACTTCAACAGGCTGATCCAGATCGTCAGGGCAAAGGGCACCACTATGATCAGTACGAACAGCCCCTCGACGAGCAGGAACGGGATGAGGCGGAACACGGGCTCGGAGGCGAGCCACCGTGCGAATCTGCCCGCACTCCGGCGGTTGGCATCGGGCGCGGGTATTGCGAAGCTCGTGCTAGTATCGGCCATCGAACCGGCTCTCGGCCTGCTCAAACGTTGGACCGGTCGCCCCCTCGATCGGCACCGAGCACGCGCTCAGAACTTGTCGAGGTAGATGCCGCTCTCGACTCCCTTGCGCCAGATCTGGATCTGATGGTCCCGGCCAATCTCGTTCGTGATCTTGTTCCAGCTCACCTCGATACGCTTGGCTGCTTCCTCCGCCGTGATGTTCTTGTTCATCACGTCGGCGAGGTTGTTGTCGAGGACCTTGAAATACTCGTAGTTGCCCTCGATCAGCAGCAGGGAGGCTGCGTATTTCGTGTTTTCGATTGTCGTCTTGACCATGTCCGCGCCGAAGCGATCGAGGATGCCTTTGTGCGCCAGGTTCGAGAGGCGGAATGGATCCCAAAAGCCCTTAGGGTGGGCAACCGCGTCGTCGCCGATGGTGGGACTCGTGAACCATTGGATAAAGAGATAGGCGAGCTCCGGGTTCTTGGCGTAGGCGCTCACCATGTAGCCGGTGCCGGCCGCCTGCGGCGAGCGGCGAACGAGCTTGCCATCGACCATTTGTCCAGGGATCAGGCAGGCGAGCTGCTTGCCCTTGACGACGCTGTTAGGGTTGCTTTCGCCAAACCCGAAAATGGAGGGGAACGACACGGCGGAATAAGCCTGCCCGCTGCCCCAGTAAGGATAGATCTGCGGCGTGCCCCAGCCCTGGATATCCTTCGGCATGTACTCGACGGCTGCCGCAAAATCTTTGATCGCTTGGATACCATCCGGAGTCGTGATGCGCGGCTTCATGTCCTTGTCGAACAGAAGCCCCTTCATGTAGAGCGGGAAGTGCCGATATGAGAAGTTGACCGAGCGATAGCCGAGACCGCCGGAGAGGCCCTTCTCGAATTTGATCCCCCAGCGCGTATCACCCTCCTTCGTCTGGAAGAAGGCGGCCTGCTGCGCCCACTCGGCGACCGTGTCGGGACAGCCCAGGTCCTTGCCGTGCTTAGCCTTGTACTCGGCGTTGGCTTGTGCGTTTTCCATCAGGTCTTTGCGCAGCACCATCAAAAGGTGGTCGCCGTCGTTGACCATCACGAGGAGCTTCCCGTCGTAGTACTGCTGAAATTTGAGGCCGTCGGCGATGCCAGTGAAATCCGGCTGGTATTTTTTGGCGAAATCGTCAAGTGGGATGATCACCTTGGCGCCGGCGGCATCCGGCATCGTGTAGGGGAAGTCGTTGAAGATATCGTAGACGCCGGTCTTCGATACGGACTCCTGCATGATCTTGGCCGGGATATCCGTGTAACCGAGCGGCACGATCTCGAACTTTACGCCGGTCAGCTCCTCCCATTTCTTCGCGAAATCGGGGAACGAATTGTTATAGAGCGAGCTCAGCAGGATGGTGAGTTTCGGGTCCTTGAGGCCCTTGGCCTTGACGTACTCCTTGGCCGCGGCGACCGCCCGGTCGGCGACGGGGTCCTGCGCAACGGCAGGCGATGCCATCCAGAGGCTCAGGCACAATACGGCCGAAAGGAGCAGTCTCATGTCGGAGTTCTCCGTGTGAGCGCGTTCCGTATCCCGTCGCGGCGCGATGTCTCGCTGTTTTTTTGTGAGGTTTCGTGCGAGTGCAGCATGGATCGAATTGAGGGTCAAGGCAGCGCGCAGTTGCCGGGCAGCCATTGAATGACGTGTTTGAGCGTGCAATCGTGCGGGAAGGGTTTCCTGCTCATCGCCTAGGCTGCATTATGGATCCTCAAGCCTCGCTGCCTGCCTCATTGGCACGGACAGAAGCCGATGTAGTGGCCGCGGCCAGACGCCTGATCCCGCAGGTTCTCGCTTCGCGTGAAGAGTGCGAAAGGCTGCGCCGCGTCCCAACAACTATTGCTGAGGCGCTGGCCAAAGCTGGTCTCCTGCAGATGTACCTGCCGCGCTCTATGGGTGGGCCCGAGTTGCCGCCAGTCGTCGTCTTTCGAGCGATCGAGGAGATCTCCCGGGCTGATGGCGCCATCGGCTGGTGCACAATGATCGCCACCGGCGTCTCAAACTCCATGGGCCTGCTCCAAGCCGAGGTCGGCCGGGAGATGGCAGGATGCCCTGCCGATATGCGCCTTGCGGGCTCAATCCGCCCGATGGGCCGCGCGCGGGCTGTCAATGGCGGCCATCGCATCGACGGCCGTTGGGACTTCGCGAGCGGTATCAACCATGCGCGCTGGCTGATGTGCCCTTGCGTCATCTGGGATGGCGACAAACCGATGCGCACGCCGGCCGGTACCCCGATGACGCGAATATTCTGGGTGCCTGCCGAAAGCGCCACGATCCTGGATACGTGGTACGTGCTGGGCCTGCGTGGCACGGGCAGCCACGACTTCACCCTCGCCGACGTCTTCGTCCCGGAGACTCGTTCGGTGGCGACCACCGATCCGCCAAGAGAGAAAGGCCTGCTCTACGATCCACGCCTCCATCTATCCTGGATATGGACAGCAACAGTCGGCAACGCCATGGGTATCGCGCGCGGCGCCCTCGACGCTTTCACCGAACTCGCGTCCAGGAAATCCACGACGATGTCCACGGCGTTGTTGCGCGACCGTCCCCTGGTGCAGGCGCGGGTGGCGGAGGCGGAGGCGATCCTGAGTGCAGTGCGGGCCTACGTGCAGGCCGCCGTCGGGGACCTATGGACGCGTGCATGTCAGGGCCAGAATGACCTCGACGCAGCCGTCGTGCAGGCACGACTTGCGATCACGCATGGCATGCACGAGGCGGTCCGCACCGTTGACTTGGTCTTCCATGCCGCCGGCACCAACGCCGTCTACGAGCGCAATCCGCTCGAGCGCCACTTCCGCAATATTCACGTCGCAGTTCAGCATGCCGCTGGCCTGCCGGCGCACATGGAGGCCGCCGGCAAGGCCCTTCTGGGTCTGCGCCCGACGGATGCGGGGTGGTAGTGGCAGCAGCGCGGTTCACCCCGCTGTGCGCTGCCAGCCGCGAACGCCGTCGCCGAGGCCCTGCCAGCCGCTGTCGGTGACGAGGACGGTGTCCTCGATTTTGACCAGGCCGCGCTTGGGATGGTTCATCGTGGTCTCGATCGACAAGACCATGCCGGCTTCCAGCGGGCGGTCGATGTCGTAGCCGGGATAGGGCACTGGACCGCCGTCCATAAGTCGCGGCGCCTCGTGGCTTACGAGGCCCATGCCGTGCGCCATGAAGTGGGTGTAGGCTTTGTGCGGTGATGCCGCGAGAAGCTTGTCGCCGACCTCACAGATTGAGCCGCCCACCGCTCCATGCCGGATCGGTTTGCGCGACTGCATCTGGACCGCCTCGACAAATCCGAGCAGGTCCTCGAGCTCGGCGTCGGGCTTGTTGCCGACAACGCCCATGCGGGCCAAGTCGCCGATGTAGCCGTGGTAGTTGCCGCCGGAATCGATCGAGACGACGTCGCCCGCCAGCAGCTTCTGGTCGGACGGTGCCCGGTTAAGGCTCTTCCCCGCCGCGATCAGGCAATAGTCGAAGGCGAGGCCGCGCTTGACCTCCTCCACTCGCAACGCCTCAGCCAGCTCCTGCTTGGTCTTCCCCGGTGCACATTGCGCGTAGACCGCGTTCATGCTCTCGACCACGCGTTCGGAGGCGATCTGCAGATACTCAATCTCCTTGGGCGACTTCACGGCACGTAGGCGCTCGAGCGGGAAGAACGCGTCCACAATATCGACGTTCGACAGCCCGCGACGCAGCGCCTTCTCAGCGTCGGCGGGGAGGAAGGCCGCTTCGATGCCGACGCGGCGCACACCGGGGCCGAGCTTGGCGATGTGATCGACCACACGCTGCATCGTGTCCTGGCTCGTCCACGTGGAGAGATAGAGGTTCTGGGGCCAGAACTTGCCGAGCTCCTTTTCGTAGGCCTCCATGCTGTTGCCCACGTAGGCCGCGGCCTCTGGCTTGCCCTTCTGGTAGACGACGGCCGGCAGGTAGCGGCTGACGCCGATCGCATCCATGGCCTCGAAGAAGAAGAATTTGTAGTCGCCGAGAAGGTACTGCACGTTGTGCTTGGAGGTGGCGACGAGCACGTCGATGCCGGCGGCGTCTAGAAGCTTGTCAAGGTGGTTTACATCGAATGGGATCGGCTTGCGGACCTCTGCTCCTGCCATTGCCATCTGAGCTCTCCCTAGGCGTGGACTAGAACTGCTTGACGCTATCAGAGCGTGCGGGCCTTGAACATTGTCAGCCCGCCTCAAGCGAATGCCAGGCTCGCCTCTTCAGATTTGCCTCCGCCCGAAGGCTGGCCCTGAGGCTTCCCGAGCGGTCCTGGCTATCATCGCTGGCGTGCAATAGTGTTGTAGCTCATGTTGAAATCGCGCGCGAAATGGCGGGTGCTCTCTCCTGCCGCCATGCGCTTTGCCGCGAGGCCGCTCTGGTGCTCGGTCAATTTGAAGCGAAGCCCCATCTTCACGCCATTGCGGATGGCGAGGCGCCGGCCTTCCTTGGTGCGTTGAACTCGGTTATGGCCGAAAACATGGCGAGGAATCCACGACCCTCTGGCGTTGCAAGATCGAGCGAAGGAAAGTCGAGGAATCTGAAGACGCCAGAAGTAAGCATGGCCGTGGTAAACATTGACGGAAGTGCTTGGGACTGGCGTTCGGCGAGTGACAACCTATGAGGATCATTGACGTCCATTCACACTGGGGAACGCGTCGTGGCTATCCTCTCCAGACCGAGCAGGAGCTCGCCCAACAGCGAGCGACCTGGAACTCTGAAACACACTACCACACCGAGGCCGAGATGGCGGCCTACTTCCGCGATAGCGGAGTTAGGGCCATCCTTGATCTGGGCTATGCCAAGTACCGCCCGCTCGAGGAGATGCGCGCGCTCCACGACTACGCCTTCGAGACGGAAACGGCCCATTCCGATGTTATCCTGGGGCACTGGGTTCACATCGATCCGCAGCGCGCAGGCCCCGACGGCGTGAAGGAGCTGCGTCGCTGCATCGACAAGAGGATTGGGTTCCTCGGCTACGCCGTGTCGGCATCGCTGTCACCTCCCGCGAGCGAACCCGAGTACCAGCATTACTACGATCTTTGCATAGAGGCTGGCGTTCCCGTGCTCATATTTGTCGGCACCACGGGCCTGGGTGCGGGATTGCCGGGCGGCGACGGGGTCATCCTAGACTACTGCCACCCACGCCATCTCGATCGCGTCGCCGCACGCAATCCCGCCCTCAAGATCGTCGCCGCCCGTCCGGGCTGGCCGTGGCAGGCGGAGGTGATCGCCGTGCTCATGCACAAGCGCAACATCTGGTACGAGCTGCACGGCTGGTCTCCAAAGTATCACACCGCCGACCTCAAGCACGACATTCCGCGCCGGCTCAAGGACCGCATCTTGTTCGGCGGCGATTACCCGCTCTTCTCCTACGAGCGGCTCGTCAAGGACTGGCGCGCCGAAGGCTATCCGCCGGAGATTCTCGACAAGGTGTTTTACAAGAACGCTGAGCGCTTTCTTGCCGACGCCGGGTTCAAGGGGCGGATCTAATCATGGACCTAGAGCTTCGCGGCAAAGTAGCCATCGTCGGCGGCGCCAGCATGGGGATAGGATACGGCATCGCGCGCGAGCTTGCTGCCGAGGGCGCAAGCGTCGCCATCACCGCGCGCCGCGATCCCGGTCTGTCGGAGGCGGCGGCCAAAATCCGCGCTGAGACCGGCGCCGAGGTGCTTCCCATTCTCGCCGACTGCCGGCGGGCCGAGGATTGCGCGCGCGTCGTCGCGACTACGGTGGCCCGGCTTGGGGGTATTGACAGTCTCGTCAACAACGATGGTGCGCCTCCCCTCGGGGAGCTGGCAAACTTCGACGATACAGCGTGGGCCAAGGCGGTCGAACAGAACCTGATGTATGTGGTGCGTATGACGCGCGCCGTTGTCCCGCACATGAAGGCGCGTGGCGGCGGCGGCATCCTCAACATCACCGCGATCTCCGCCATCCAGCCGATCCCGGGCTTTGGCCTCTCGGTTGCCACCTGGGGTGGCGTCATCGGCTTTGCTAAGACGCTGTCGCTCGAAGTCGCGCGCGACAACATCAACGTCAACACCATCTGTCCCGGTTATATCGAGACTCGGCGGCTCGAAAAGGTGTTCGCGGGCGGCGGTGAGGACCCCCAGGTCATGCGGCGCAAGCTCGAGGCGGAGGTGCCCATGGGGCGCACCGGTAGCGTCGAGGACATCTCCGGCATCGTCGCGTTGCTGCTCTCGCCCCGAGGACGCTACATCACCGGCACGGCCATCCAGGTCGACGGCGGGCTGCTGCGCGGCATTCGTTGAGGAGCCCACCGACAATGAGCTTCACCACGATCGTGAAACCTCACCTCGCCGAGCGCTGGCGCAACGAAGGGCAGTGGCGAGACGAGACGTTCTTCGACATCCTCGCCAGCCAGGCAAAACTCCATCCCGACCGCGAGGCGTTCGTCGACGGCCAAGAGCGCATCACCTACGGCACGCTCAAAGACAAGGTCGAGCGGTGCGCCGCCTTCCTGCGTCGCATTGGCATCAGGCGCGGGGATGTCGTCACCATCCAGCTGCCGAACCGCATTGCGTTCCCCATCGTCTTCTTCTCGCTCGAGCTGATCGGGGCCGTCGCCAACAAGGTGAACCCCGACTTCCGCGTGCGCGAGCTCGACTACATCCTGCGCTTCTCGGGCAGCCGCGCGTTCATATGCCCGGCCTCCTTCAAGGGCTTCGACTACGTGGCGATGGCGCGTCAGCTGCGAGACGCCATTCCCGAGCTCGAGCATGTGGTGGTGTCGGGCGC
>Ga0111538_10003530_pt1 | contig 21841 bp, 15 predicted proteins | sample SoiMethybrSBSTD1_FD_79669 | JGI IMG/M metagenome (GOLD analysis project Ga0111538, IMG submission 79669) | Bulk soil microbial communities from a Populus tree surrounding site in Tennessee, USA - Soil MetaG P. TD hybrid SBSTD1 (version 2)... | ecosystem: Environmental > Terrestrial > Soil >... | reverse complement strand
TTGAATCCCGCACCGCGTCTGACGGCGACGATCCGCACCGGCACATCCGGCGCCGGACCAAGCGACGCCGCGAAGAACGAACGCGCCGCGCCCGCAAACGCGATCAACGCCTCTGCTCGCTTGCGATCATCGGCGGAGCCGCCCTTTTCAAGCAGCACTGCGATGCCCTTGCCATCACCGGCGCCGTCGACCTTGTCCCAGTCGCCTTGCACGAAGAACGGCTGGCCGTGAATCGACTGATCGAAGGAGATCGATCCGGCCGAACCACTTTTTTCGACACCTGACGAGATCACATTCGCGAGGTTGACGCTCAATCGAAACGCAGCGCTGTCTGCGCCACGCACGGTGTACGGCGTGTTAGGCATCGGATACCAGAAAGCGAGTGGGAGAAACTGAGTGCCGATCGGGCTGATTGAAGAAAGACCCGTGTTGCTTTCCACCGGCAGCGTGTAGTTGATCGTCACCGTGGTCGACGAACCTGGACTGGCGGCTGCCGGCAACGCGATCTCGATGCGTTGCAGATCACCACGCGTCTCCGCGCCTGGTCTAAACGTGCCGGGCGCGCCGGCAACGGCAACGGACTTCACGCTGGCCTTCGAGTTGAGCCGCGCGGTCAACGTACGGCTCGGACTGCCGCCGACGTTCGTTGCATTTAGCGTCGCCGTCACACTGAGCGTGCGCTCGGCTTGTTGCACGTTGGCATTGATGTCAAACAACGTGACCTGCCAGATCGGCGGATTCGGAGCCTGGGCGCGCGCCGGTACGAGCAGGCACACAAGAAGAGACAATAAAAAAAGAATTCTCATGATTCGCTTTGTTACTTAGATCCGTGGTCCAACAAGCTGATGGATATCGCGCAGCATAAACAGGAGCGACTGAAGCCGGTTCAGCGGTAACGCGTTCGGACCGTCCGACAATGCTTTCTCCGGACAATCATGAACTTCCATGAACACCGCGTCGACACCGCATGCGACTCCTGCGCGCGCGAGAGGTTCGATGTATTCGGATTGTCCACCAGTTGCATAACCCAACCCGCCCGGCAGTTGCAAGGAGTGGGTCACGTCGAAGACCACGGGGACGCCAAAATCGCGCATGATCGGGAACGAACGCATATCGACGACGAGGTTGTTATAACCAAAAGTGGCGCCGCGCTCCGTCAGCAACAGCTTTTCACAGCCAACCTGGCGGGCTTTGTCGACGATATTTCGCGCGTCGTGCGGTGCGAGAAACTGTCCCTTTTTGACGTTCACCGCCTTGCCCGATCGTGCAGCCGCGAGGATCAAATCCGTTTGCCGGCAAAGAAACGCGGGAATCTGCAATACATCGACCACCGCAGCGACTTGTTCGACCTGTGAAACGTCGTGCACATCAGTCAACACCGGCACGCCGACTTCTTCGCGGATGCGTTGCAGCGCTTCGAGTCCGGCGTCCATACCCCGCCCGCGAAAACTCTGAATCGACGAGCGGTTCGCCTTGTCGAACGACGCCTTGAACACGTAATCGAGACCAGCGGCGCGCGTCCGCTCCAGACACTCGCGCGCCATCATCGAGGCGTGATCGTAACTCTCGATGACGCACGGTCCGGCAATTACCGTGAGTCGTCCGTCGCCAAATGTCGCATTTCCTACCGAGAAGGGCTTCAGGTCAATCTTCATGAACGCCCGAGTATACGCTTGACCTTGTCCAGAAATGAAAGAGAGGGGCGGGGTCCAGGGGTCGCATGTGCTTCTTTGTTGTTGCCGATGATCTTGATCTCATTCGATCCGGAGCTGAGCGCCCGGACGCGCGCGATGTCGACGACGAGCCGGCCCGACGGCGATTCGACACCCTCGCCGCGCAACGCTTCGATATCCGGCACGCTCGTCAGCGCGTGATGCTCGAGTCCGAGCCGTTCCGCGGTCTCCAATAGCTCGCGACGAAACTCACCGGCACCGGCGGGGCGATCCGCGGGCGGTTTCTCGAGCGCGTGCAGTACAACTCGTTCGACGTCTTCCGGAATCGCCGCGACGATGTTGCGCGGCCGTTGTGGTGGATCGGAAACGTGTTTCGCGGCGATCTCAACCAGCGACGAACCGGTGAAAGGCGCCATGCCGGTCAACATCTCGTAGAGAATCACGCCCAGACTGTAAACATCGGCCGCGGGTGTCAGTTCACTTCCGTTGTACTGCTCCGGCGCCATGTAACGCGGCGTGCCGATCAACGCGCCCGCCTGACGAAGCGTGATCGCTCCTTCGTCGTCGTCGAGCGCATGGGCCGCGAGTTTTGCGACCCCGAAGTCCAGCACCTTTACGACCGCAGGGACATCCGGACTCTGCGTCACGAGAATGTTGGATGGTTTGAGATCGCGATGAATGATCCCGGCTTCGTGCGCCGCAGCGACGGCCGCCGACACTTGTAACATGATCGAGATGGCCCGTGCGGTTTCAATCGGAGCTTCTTTGACGAGAATCTCGCGCAGCGTCGGACCTTCGAGCAACTCCATCACAAGATAAACATAACCGTCGGCCGTCTCGCCGAAGTCAGTCACGCTCACCGCGTTCTGATGTTGCAGCCTAACCGCGGCGCGCGCCTCGCGTTGAAAACGAATCCGCGACGCTTCATCCGCGAGCAAACGTTGATGCAGCACCTTGATCGCGACTGGACGGTCCATCGACAAATGACGCGCGCGATAAACGGCGCCCATGCCACCGGCGCTCAGCCGTTGCTCGATGCGATATTTCTCATCGAGTGTTTGACCGATCAGCGAGTCGTCAGTTTGTTCGGCAATAGCCATCTGTTGCTATAACACAAAGACAGAGTGCGCACGCATTTGTAAATGACGTGAGGTTTATCTGGGCAGACTGCTTGTTCTCGCGTCAATCGCCGCTAGTGGCGCTGAGCCGGTCATGCATGACCAAATCGACTTCGCCATTCTTCTCCATAGCGGTCTCAGATTGCAAACGATTTTCGTAGGCCGCGCGCACAAATGCCGCAAACAGCGGGTGGGCTTTGAGAGGTTTCGACTTGTATTCGGGATGAAACTGGCAACCAATGAACCAGGGATGTAACTCGCGGGGCAGTTCGATCATCTCCATAAACTTACCGTCCGCGGAGACGCCGCTGAACACCAAACCGTCCTGTTCGAGTCGCTGGCGATACTCAGGATTGAACTCGTAACGGTGACGATGACGTTCGCTGATCTCGTCCACGCCGCCGTAAACCTCCTGGACCAACGAACCAGGTGTTACACGGCAGGTCCAGGCGCCGAGACGCATCGTGCCGCCAAGTTCCTCGACATCTACGAGGTCTCGCAGCTTGAAAATGATCGGATGCGGCGTTTCGAGATCAAACTCAGTCGAGTCGGCGTCTTTTAGTTCACACGCATTGCGCGCAAACTCGATGCATGCGGTCTGCATGCCGAGACAAATACCGAAATAGGGTGTGCGCGTTTTGCGGGCGTAATGGATCGCACGAATCATTCCGGCCACGCCGCGTTTGCCGAAACCGCCGGGGACGAGGATCGCGTCGAAGTCGCGCAGGCGGTTCTCGTAGTCGTCGTCCATCAACTCTTCCGACTCGATCCACTTCACGATGACGCGGAGATTGTTCGCGACGCCGCCGTGCGTCAGCGCTTCACGCAAGGACTTGTACGAGTCTTCAAGCTCAACGTATTTGCCGACGATCGCGATCTTGGTCTCACCGCCTGAAGGTTCGCGGACCGTCTCAACCAGTTTGCGCCATTCTGAAAGATCGACTTGCTGCGCGTGAGATTCGAGTCTTAACTGCGAAACAATCAGGTCGTCGAGCCCCTGCTCGTGAAACGCGAGCGGGACGTCGTAGATCGTGTCGACGTCCTGGGCGCTGATCACGGCCGGCTCTTTTACGTTACAGAACAACGCGATCTTGCTGCGCAACTCTCGCGACAACGGTTTTTCCGAGCGACACAAAAGAATGTCGGGCGCGATACCAATCTCGCGCAGGTCGCGTACGGAGTGTTGCGTCGGTTTTGTTTTTAGTTCACCGGCTGCGGCGATGTACGGAACCAATGTCACATGAACGAACACCGCATTCCCGGCGCCTTCTTCGTTGCCCATTTGGCGAATGGCTTCGAGAAACGGCAGCGACTCGATGTCGCCGACTGTGCCGCCGATCTCGACGATGACAACGTCAGGCTTGTCCTTCTCCGCAACGCTGCGGACGGCTTCCTTGATTTCATTCGTGATGTGCGGGATGACCTGGATCGTCTTGCCGAGATAGTCACCGCGGCGTTCCTTTTCAATCACCGAGAGATAAATGCGGCCGGTGGTCCAGTTGTTGGCACGCGAGAGATGCGCTTGCGTGAAACGTTCATAGTGACCGAGATCGAGATCCGTCTCCGCGCCGTCGTCGGTGACAAAGACCTCGCCGTGTTGGAAGGGCGACATGGTTCCCGGATCGACGTTGATGTATGGATCGAGCTTGATCAGCGCGACCTGAAGACCGCGGCTCTCGAGCAGGCAGCCAATCGAAGACGCCGCCAGCCCTTTACCCAGACTCGAAACCACGCCACCAGTGACGAAAATGTATTTAGGCATTCGATCTCCCTGGATCACGATTCGTTTTTCATTCAGGCTTTCTCGCCTGTGTTGTCGTTCGATGCTTCTCGATCAAGGTCACCCGCGTCGGGTGGATCGCCCTGGTCGTCTTCACTATCGTACTTTCCGCGTTTCAAATCTTCCTGTGCCTCGACTGCTTTTTCCATCGCCGGATCAAGCGCTTTTTGCAGGCCGACAAGACCGGCGCCGAGTAAACCGGGACCTTCCTGAGCGCGTCGCTCGAACTCCTCGACCGAGACATCATACGGCTTGCCAAGAAGAGACAGGCCGACCAACCCGCAAATCACGAGAAAAGCAATAACGGCTAAACCAATCCAATCACTCATGCAGTTTGCGCCATCTGCGCCTTCAATAGTTCGAGATCTTCGGCGGTGTCGATGCCGATCGACGACGAGCACGCCTCGACGACCTTTATCTTGACGCCATGTGCCAGCGCGCGCAATTGTTCGAGCGCTTCGATCACTTCGAGCTTGGCCGGTGGCCAGCGAGTGAACTCTAACAGCACCTCGCGGCGATACACATACAATCCGGTGTGCTTGCGAAAGAGTCTGAACAGTTCCGGTTCGGCTTCAAGCGCCCTCTCCGGTTCGCCGCCGTGTCTTTTTGTGGCGTCAGCCGGAAACGGTATCGGCGAACGCGAGAAATAGACCGCATTGCCGCCGTCGTCGATTACAACTTTCACGAGATTGAAATTCAACAGCTCGTCCAGCGACTCGATTGGTTCGCATGTTGTTACGATGCCCGCGCCGTCAGGTTTCGACATCTCGTCCGCCATTGTATCGACGGCTTTTTCGATCGTCTCGGGCGCGATCAATGGTTCATCGCCTTGAACATTTACGATGATCTCGGCGTCTGGAATCGTCGCCGCAACTTCCGCGACGCGGTCGGTCCCGCTCGTGTGATTCGAATCAGTCAGTCGCACCTCGAAACCCCTTGAACTGACGGCATCGACGATCTCCTGGCTATCCGTCGCGACTATCACCCGATCGACGTTTCGCGCAGCCTGGGCGCGTTCGGCAACCCAGCAAACCATGGGCTTTCCGTTGATTTCTATCAGGGCTTTACCAGGCAAACGCGTAGAGGCAAAACGAGCAGGGATGATGGCGACGGTCTTTTTCGAGGAGGACTTGGGGGTATTGTCGCCCGTCTGATTCACGGGATAACAGATTAACATTCATCAAATCCGTAGTTCAACCTGAGATTTCAATACCACGGATTTGAACGCTAATGGGTTCCCGTCTGTGTCAGGCCAAGATCAGAAAGCTGCAGTCATCGACTGGCTCTGGCGCTTCAGAAATTCGAGCGTCTTTTCGTTGAAATCCTTGACGTTCTCGTAAATCATCGCGTGCGAGCACTCGTCGAACACGACTAACTCTGCATCGCGAATGTTGTTTGCCAACTGATCGGCAAAGCGCAACGACGTGACACGATCGCGAATCCCACAGGTGATCTGAGTCGGGGCTACGATGCGGCCCAACTGCGCCTCCACGTCATGCGCTATGACGGCATTCGATTGCTTGATAAACGCCGGAACTGACATCACCGGCCGGCTGCGAACAAATCCGCACAGGTTTCGAATCTCGTCAAACCTCGTCGCGTACATTTCTTGCGTGAAGCACCAGGGGAAGATGCTGTGGATTACCGCCTCCGCGACGCTGTTGAAACCCTTCGCGCTTGCTTGCCATCCTTGCACGACTGTTTTCAGGTACTCGTCAGTCTTGGCCCACCCGCTATGCAACGACAACGACTTGACTCGATTGGGATGTTTGGCCGCCAGCCACATCCCGACGGCCGCGCCGAGTGACAAACCGAACACGTGCGCCTGTGGCATCCCAAACGCCTGCATGAACGCGGCGATATCATCGGCGTACATTTCGACCGAAACGTCGCCATCCGGATTGTCGCTCTTGCCAGTGCCGCGCAGATCGAGCGAGATGCAGGTGAAATGCTTGGCGTAATCGGCGACTTGAAACGCGTAACAGGCGTTGTCGGCGGACAAGTAAGGAATCAGGATCAGCGGTTCGCCGACTCCCTGCTGTTCGTAATAGATGTTAATCCCGTTTGCTTGGATCTTCGGCATTGAGGCCTCCGTGCGAATTGGTTTGCGGGGGAGAATTATTTATCGCAACTTGAAGTTAACTGCAAGGGTGCTGATGACACCTAACGCCGGCTGCCGACAATTGCGCGGAGGTGGCGGAGCCGGGTATCGAGGTCTTCGGGAGTCAGCGAGGCGTATTTTGCCGGCAGTAAACGACGGCTCGAGGATTCGAAGACCGCCAGCAGTTCCATGTAGTCCAGCAACTCGACGTCCCGGCTCGGGAAATAGTCGACGGCGGCACCAAGGAAGTGTCGCTCCAGCACCGGCGGATCGCCTGTGCTCTCCTGTCCATCACCGATGTTTTCGCGAGCAGCTTCTTCATTCGCCAACAGCAATACCGCTTCAATATCAGCGTTGCTGTAACCGACCAGCTTGCTCGAAAACCCGTCGCGAATCGTCGCGAGATCGACGTCGGTCTTGATCTTGTTCTTCCGCAACAACGCCTTCGCCACCAACTCCACTTCTTCCGGCGTCTGCACGTACAGAAACGGGATCTTCCGATCGAGACGTCCGGCACGCTTCAGATCGACGTCGAGCTTGTCGGGACGGTTCGTCATCACGAGAAACAAGATGCGCCCGCGATTCGAAGTGTCAGACATGAACTCCTTGATGCGCGCGATCACGCGCGATGACGTCCCGCCATCACCCTCACCATCCGTGTTGCCAAACGCGCGATCGCCTTCGTCGATAATCACCACGACCTGTCCGATCGCGCGAATCACGTTCAGGATCTTTTCGAGATTCCCTTCAGTCGCACCAACCCACTTCGAGCGAAAGTTCTTCAACTTGATCGTGGTCAATCCGCATTCTTTCGCGAATGCCTCGGCGACGAACGTTTTACCGGTGCCCATTGGCCCAGTGAAGAGTATGCCCATCGGCACTCGACTGGTGCGTCCTTCGCGAATGCTCTCGGCGATAACGAGCAGGTCTTTCTTGACTTCTTCCATCCCGCCAACGACCTCAAATCCGTGCGCCGGTTCGACAAACTCCACCAGGCCAAAACACTCGCGCTCGAGTATCTCGCGCTTGCGTTTCGCGATCAGGCGATCGGCTTCCTTGCGAGCGAGCTCGTAAGGCGTCGGCAGCTCGGGATCGGGGGCGGGTGTCGTCGCGGTAGGTGCGACGAGCTCCTTGATTTCGTCGCGGTCCATGTTGCTCGTCAGCGCCGCGAGTTTGTGCGCGCGTCCGGCAGCGTCAGCACCACCGCCAAGCAAACCGGTGATAAACGCTTCTCGATCCGCCAACTCTTCTTCCGCCGATGGCTGCGGCGTCAAGATCGACGCGATTTGAATCGCTTTGAGACCCGCGGTCATGCCCGCATAACGTTCGCAATCTTTGTCCGTCAGACGCGAATCGGCGAGCCGTGCTGCCTCGCGTCGCGTCTCACGATCCGGCATTGGCACTTCGACCACCGCCACTTTCGGATTCGAAATCAGCTTCGGCGCCAACTCCGTCAGGTTCTCGGAAATCAGCAACACGACGTTGTCGCCACGCTCGATTTCCGGCAGCGACGACCACCGATGCAGCGTCACGATCGCGGCCCGATCAGATTCACTCTGAAAGTTAGGATCGCCGGCGGGCGCGATCGCCTCCGCGTACTCCATGATCACCGCCGTCTTCGTCGACCCGATCAGCAATCGCTCAAACGCGGCGAACACCTTTTCCTTCTCCGTCGCCAGCAACAGATCTTCGAGCCCGGTGACGCCAGTGGCACGTTTCGAAAATCGCGCCCCGGTGGCGACGTTGTAAACAGCAATCGTATCTTTCGAATCCTTGAGCAAAACGTCTGTCAGAAACTCCGTGAGCGCCATCATCTTCCGGTTGCAGAGCACGACGTCGTAAACATTGCCATGCAACACAAACATCGAGGCCTCGCCACGCAAATAGCGGCGTCGCAAGTCTTCGGCCCACGCGGGAAGCACGCGCGCTTCGCTCATATGTTCAGGTCCTTTAAGCCCATTGGATTCAACAGACGTTCGGTATCGGCGGCGGTCTGTTTGATCGACTCGACGCCGTCGAGCAACTCGTCAAGCTGTCCCGTCAACTCCTGCGGCGACTGCATCGTAACGATCTGATCCGCAATCAACTGAAACGAGTTTTCGATGAGATCGAGTTGACCGCGCGCCAGCATGAGGTACTGGCGAATCTCCTTCATCTTTTCGAAACGCTTCATGATGATCGCGAGGTTCTTGCCCGCGATGCCCATCTCCGCGGTGCGTTGGTCCTGCGTCTTGCAGATGTTTTCCCAGCGACGACGCTCACGTTCAAGCTCGCTGACGTCGACCGATTCAAGATAGTACTCATACCGGCTGCAAGTAGTAGCCATTTCGATGAAAGCCTCGACGAGACGATCGGTTTTCGTCAGCTCGGTACGCAGGAGTTCGCCGGTGAACGACGGGTTTTGCGCGGCGAGCGAGTTGATCTCCTCTTGTCGTGCCAGCAGATCGATAACGCGCTGTCGATCTCCCTCTTCGAGATTCTTTAGTCGTTCAGCGCGTGCAGCCTCGTCCCGCGCCTGGTCCTCGGCATCATATTGCGGGTCCCAGAGCCATTCTTGCAGCTTCTTCGAGCCGGGAGCGTTCGACATCCAGAGCACTTCCAGACCGACAGTGATCACCGCCAGCAGCGGATTGAGCGTGAGCGCGGACGCAACCAGACCTCCGGCGAGCAGCGAAAGATTGTAAGGATTGGCGAAAGCCTTTTTTACGTAGGAACGCTTCTCGTAGATCTTCTGCCTTACGAAAGCCTGAGTGGCGGCAAGCGTGTCGTTACGCAAGGGGGTGACGTTCACCGGCACACCGTCCTTCCGCATCGCCGGTTGCGGCGGTTTACTCACCTTCTGCTTTTCGCTATCCATACTGAAAGAAGTCTATTTGGTGGGGGCGTAGATCAGGTCTAACAGCTTTTTCTCGATCGCGCGAAACTCCGGCGCTGATTTTAGCGCAATGTCGCGCACGGGAAACGCTGGCACGTCAACCTGGTGCAGAATTCTTGCCGGACGATGCGACAGCACGTAGATCGTATCGGCGAGATAAACGGCCTCAGACACGTCGTGAGTCACGAACAGGAACGTGTTGTTCTCGGCCCGCGAAATGTCGAGCAACAGGCTCTGCATGCCCCAGCGCGTCTGCGGATCGAGCGCGCCAAACGGCTCGTCCATCAACACGACGCGCGGTTTGTTTACCAGCGTCCGCGCGATCGCCACGCGCTGTTTCATGCCGCCCGAAAGATCCTTGGGATAGCGGTCGGCAAACTCAGCCAGGCCAACCGACTTCAGAATCGAATCGGAAACCTTCCGTCGCTCCGATTTCTTGATCCCCTGCAGCTTCAAACCATACTCGACGTTGTCCCGCACGGTCAGCCAGCCAAACGACGTGTAGGCCTGAAATACCATGCCGCGATCGCGGCCGACGTCAGTAACCACCGTTCCGTCAACCAGCACTTCACCCTCGGTCGGCGGCAACAGTCCGGCGACGGCTTTCAGGATTGTCGACTTGCCGCAACCGGATGGACCAAGAAACACGACGACCTCACCCGAATCAGGTTTGTCAATAACATCGAACGAGACGTCACGCACCGCCTCTGTATGATTACCCTTGCGATCGATATACGTGACACTCAGATTGCTGACGCGCAGTTTTGGCGGCACGCCGCTTTGGTCTGCCTCGTACGTGACTTTCGGGTGTCTTTGCGACGCAACGTCGACAGCAATCGTGCCGGGTTCGCCGGACTGCGGAAGCGAGGCTGGAACTTGATCGTCAGACATAATTCTTCGGTTCAGGACGCTTCACGCCAGCGGAACAGCAGGCTCGAAAGGAGACGAATGAGAAAGTCGGTCAAGAGTCCGATGCCGCCGATGACGAGCAACCCCGCGAACGACCACGACGCTTTGTGATGCGTGCGGGCGAGCTCGACCATGTAACCCAAACCGTATTCCGGGTTCACTGCTTCGGCCAGAATCACGTACGTCCAGGCGATGGCGTTCATCACGCGAAAGCTGTCGAAGATCTCCGGCAACGCGGCCGGCACCAGCACCGTCCGCACGACCTGGAACTTCGATGCACCGAGCGTCAAGGCTGTTTGGACCAACTCCTCAGGCACCAGCCGGATCGACGAAACCACCACCGGCAAGAGATAAACAAACACGCCGAGAAACAGAAACGCGATCTTCTGCGACTCGTATATGCCGAACCAAAGGATCAGCAAGGGAATGAACGCGGAGATCGGCATGTAACGCAACGGCGCCACGATCGGCTCGAAGAACCGATTGATCGGATCGAACGCGCCCATCAGAACGCCGAGCGGTAACGCGATCACCGAGGCGAGCAGAAATGCAATGGCGATCCGTCGCGTCGAAACGAGGATCGCCCTTCCGAGATCGTATTGAATGAAGAGTTGCAGAGTGCCTCGAATGACTTCGGTCGGCTTCGGCAGAAAACTCTCCTGGACGAGATGACCGTAAGTCAGCACACACCATGTACCCAGGACAAGCGCAGGCGCCACGAGGCCAAGCACAAAGGCCGTCCGTTTTGACAGCGGCGAGCGAATTGACCAGAAGCTGGATTTGCGCGCGGCCATCTGCGTCTAGTTCGTCGCCAGTATGACTTTGATGTCCGTGCGCCGGTTTTGCTGGCGTCCGGCCTCCGTCGTGTTCTCCGCGATTGGATTAGCCGCGCCGCGTCCGATGGTCTGGAACCGCGTCGGCGGAATGTGCGGGAAGTTCTGGACGATGTAGTTCTTCACGGCTTGCGCGCGTTTTTCAGATAGTGGCTGGTTCACTGCCTGTGTACCGGTGCTGTCAGTGTTGCCTTCAATACGCAGCACGGTGTTGCCGAACGACGTCATCGTCTCGCCCAACTTGTCGAGCAACAGGTACGACCCCTGCATGATCTGGTCGGAACCGGGCGTGAACTGAATCTGGATCTGTTGATGAAGGATCGGCACGTCTTTCGACGACGGTGCTTTCGCCACGACCTGCGCTTCTTCTACTTTCTGGCCTGGATAGTAAGAAGCAAGTGTTTGCAGGAACCGCGTGTCGGCCCAGTCCTTCGCGTTGACGGCCTTGGGCGCGAGACCTTTCTTACGCCAGATGACGTACGCTGTATCAAAGAGTGTTTCGTAGTGCGCTTTGGAGCCTGCCAGACCATAAAACTGCGCGTTGTCGGCATAAGGCGTCAGCTTCAAGCCGGACAACATGCCTGACACGGTGTCTGTGTCGAGTTTCAATGCCTTTCCGACTACAGCGTAAGAACCGTTCGGATCGTTCTTGATCATCTCGATGCCGTCGAGCCAGCCGCGCACAAAATCGCGAACCGTTTCGGGTGCTTGATTGATCAGATCCTGACGCGCGCAAAGCGTGTCGGCGATGATGTTGGTCGCAGCCTGAGTGGAAACGAGAATGTGTGCCTCTGCTCCTCTGTTCGTCACAGCCGCTGAGAGATCAGGTTCCCAGGTAACGGCAGCATCGACCTGTTTCGCCGTGAAGGCAGCAGCAGCGGCAGGCGCGTCAGTAAAGAATACGATGTTCTTCTCGACTTCCGCTCGCTCTTCCGGCGTCAGACCTGACTGCGACAAAACATAGAGCAGGAGGAAGTGTGACGGCGTGAACTGCGTGCAAGCGATCTTCTTGCCTCTTAGATCTTCAACCGACTTAATCGACGAAAGCGAGACGATGCCGTCACCGCCACGCGACCAATCCTGCATGATGATCGACTTTGCTTGCTGATTTTCCCCGGCGAGCAACGACGCCTCGCGGGCCCAGTTGTCGATCGTGTTCCACATGATATCGACTTGCCCGGTTTTAAACGCGGCGAGCTTCCCTGCCGGATCTTCGAGCAGCACAAACTTCACGTCCATGCCGTATTTCGTCTTGTACTGAGACCCTGCGTTTGGATCCATGCCGTTGTTGAAGACGATACCGGGAGCATGGCCGGCCCACGTGTTAATACCGACAACCAGCGGACGGTTCAGTCTGCCGCTGCCGATCGACGCGCCGCTCACGCCGGTCGAACCAGTGTTGCGTGCCGGATCGCCGGGAGCGTTGTTTAGTTTGTCGAAGTCGCCTTTAGCGTCTTCATTCGAGGCTCGTTCACCGCCGGCCCACTGTTTGATGGCCGCGCCTTTGTAATACCAGGCAGTAAAACCAATAACAAAAAAGACCACGGCTGCAATGAAAGCTTTTGCCAGGGGAGTCAGTCTCATTGGGTCACCTCTCTTGAGATCTCAGATCTGAGATCTCAGATCACATGGATTTATTGGTCTGCGCTTGCTGAGCGGCTTTCTTGGCTTTCAATGCTGCCAGCTCTTGTTTGGCCTGCACGTCGCCGGTCTGGTTGCGCAACGCCGCAAGCCGCGAGTCGAGTGAAGATTCCGACAGCTCTTTGCCGAGGTTTGCTTCGGCGATCGTCGTCTTGATGTGCTGACGAACGTTGTCGAGCGCTTTCACTTCAGCGTCGACCGAGAGTCCATCCAACTGTTCCTGCACCTTGATGCGCGCCTGCGCCGACTGCATCTTCGCGAGCATCGAATCGCGTTCGCTCTGTAGTTTTCTGATCTCCGACTGCACACCCAAAAGCGAAGTCTTCGCCGAGTCGGCATCGGTTCGCGCTTGTTCCATCTCGCCCTTCAGCTCGGCGACGTCGGCAGCGAGCTGGTTCTTCTTCTGGATCAAGATCACAGCGAGATCGTCCTGGTCAGTGCTCACTGCGGTTTCCAGTTCTGCTTCAGTCTGGGCCAACTCGGTCGTAGCGCGCTTGTAGCGCTCGTCAAGCTCTTCACGACGGCGAATGATTCCGGCAGTGGCAGTCTTGAGTTTCGAATACTTCCCGACCATCGAATTGATGGCGTTCTCGTAAGCGATCTCCGGATGCTCTTTCTCGATGTCGGAAATCCACAGCGACAGGAAACCTTTCCAAAGATTAGCCAAACGTTTCCACATAGTTTTTCTCCCTTTCTCTAGCTAGACGGATTTCCCGCTGCCTGTTCTGAAGGATCGTGGAGCTTGGGTGAAGCTTTGACCACACTCGCTACTTTGTCCTGGCCAAAAAACTCCAGCACCTGTTGGACCTCGAGCTTCTTGTCGTTGCACACCTTGATCAGTTTCTGCTGTTCGTCGACGCTCTGCTGCATTACGGCGCGAATGTTTTTGATCTCATCTTCGTACTGCTTAATGCGCGCGTCTGACTCCTGAATCAGTTTCTCGTTGTCGGCGGCGCCGTTGCGGATGTAACCGTCGAGCGCCTGAATCTCTTCGACAGTCGCTTCAATGATTTTCTCGATCGGAACTCCAAACGCCTTCAGCGATGCTTCGACGATCTGTTTCTTGATCCCAGCGTCCGTCCCGGCGGGCAAGCTGCGCAACAAGTCAGTTGTCCGCGCCACGCGCTGCTGTTCTTCGGCGTCGACCCCGGCGGCTGAGAACACCGCAGCGAAGTCTACCTGTCCTCCTGTCGGCGGCGGAGGCGCCGTTTGAAAGACGGTCTGCGTCGGAGACGGCGTGCTGTAGTTATCGGCGGTTGAAGCGAAGGTGTCCAATGAAGGCGACTGTGGGGTTTCGCCCGTGTGGGGTATTTCCGTTGCGGCCGGTTCGTCGCGTTCGATGAACCAGCCGGCCACGGTCGAACCCCAACTTTTCTTGTCACTCATAGAAGCCTTCGACTCCTTCGCTGGTTATGGGCATGAATTTAGAGACGGCGCGAGCGCGATGACCGAGATATGGGTTGCGACAAAGCGGGGAGATTATAAGACGTCTGCCCATTCCCTGACCACGGATTTTAACGGCCGAGCTAAAGATTTTGAGTTGCGCAATTACTTTCTAGACAGAAATCTTGGAGCTAAAGTACACTCAATCGCTCTCAGCTCTACTGGAAATTGTTCCTGCCAGCGTTTTTCTATTCCGAACGGGTCCGCTTTATGACCCATAGCGCAGGATCACTTGCCGTCTCCCCGACAAATCAGGCTGTCAACGATTTTAGTACTCCCAAAGGGCCCATCACTCACTAGTTAGTCGCAGACCGAAAATGTGAGCACTCGTCTAGTCGGCCGGCTGTTGTCGGCTCGCCGATCAGGTCCGCGTTTACGCGGATGGATGAGATCACGCCTCGTTCACAAACGAATCATTGCGCGCACCCTCAAAGGAGATTCTTATGAAAACACGTTGGATTTGGCGCTTCACTTCAGCATTTGTGATCACTTTAAATCTCGCTTTTATCTCTATAGTAAAAACCCAAACGCTTGAGTGCGACATCAAAGGCAGCCTTGCAGGCGGTGGAGTGGTCAACCCGGTAGCGTCTGCCTGCGCGAACGCACCAGCCGATGTGGTTGTTCAGGATGCGTGGAGCGGGGATCCAGGCCAACGCCTTGTGTGCAAAAACTGTCTGCCCAGCGGAAGCAGGTTTAATACAGCCGGCAGCGAAGAATGCGACGCCTATGGGAAGATGCTGGTAATGGAGTTCTCTCAGCCGGTCGCGGATCTACATCTGCCTGTTTTTGGCGCCCGCACTGTTACTGACAATCGCGGCATGACTATCAGACTGACTGAGCCGCAGCCGTCACAAAGTCTCGCCTTCTTTCCCGGAACAGGCATTACTCGCATAACCATCACTGATCCCTACATCAGCGCCAACGGTACTTGGAACATTTGGGTATCCAACTTTAAGTGGACTCCCGGTTCGGTCTACCAGGAGTGCTCCTGTAATAGACCAGCCATTGCCACGCCGACGCCACAACTTGTAACGAGCCTCGACTGGGACGCTAGCGGAATTCCGGATTGGCGAATGGATGCCGAAATCACACAGGACGACGGGCTGGTACTAAAGAATGTGCGACTCGAGAACCGTTACATGGCGGAGAAGATCAGTGCTCCTTACTACTATCTCCACACAAACTCTTTCCCCATACAGCGAGGCGAACTCAAACCCAATAGCGGCGATCCATCACTGGCAAGTCGGCTCACGAACTTTGAAACTTGGACCGACGGCGACAAGCTCGTAGTGGAGGCGACGTATTCGGTTAACAAGATTCCAGATGGATCTCCTAACTGCCTTCAGATAGTGCAGCGTTATGAGTTCTATAAGCGAGTGCCTAACGACAGGTGTGAGCCGACCGGAACAGTGCCCTGTGCTCGCTGGAAACCTATCGTTCGATACAGATACTTCGGGCCTGACGGGGATATGGTATCTCTGAATGTCGCGCAGAGGTTCCACTATCGCGTAAACGGATTCAACAACAACTCCGCCGGACTGTTCAGAGACTGCGACATGCATCCCATCGGCTGCATTCTGCTGGAGCATACATTTCTCTTCACGGATAAGAAGAATCCGTTAATCAATGAGCATTTTAATTCCGTAATCAGGGGCGGAGAGAACCTAAACACATGGGACAACTACCATCAAACCTATAATCGGTTTGTTCACGAACCCGGGACCTTTCCACACCTGATGAGTCCCGGGTGTCCGGAGTGCGTTCATACACACTGGCGTTGGGCGGCAAATATCGGCGATGGCTTTGGCTACGGACGGCCGCTTATTCCTGAGGGTTCCAATCAAGACGTGGACATCGGCGTCGCGCTATTCGTCGCGAGTGAAGCAGAAGAAGATCCAGCACATTTCACGGATCTTCTCATGGAGCCGCAACTGATTTCCGGACTTGAATATTTCGCCGGATCGACGTATATGGATGCGCCCAGGGACATCGTCTTCTGGTACTCATCAACTGGTCACCTTCCGACGGACACTTTCTCGCCGACAATCGGCTCTTTCTTCAATCCATCATGGGACGATATAACCGCTATCGTCACCGACACGCTGCCCGAAGTTCCGGGCGGGCATAAACACAACCATTTCGCCTCTTCCCCTACATCATTCCTTTCCTCCCTTCTTTTAGTCGATCGTCCAGTTACTGTTACTTTTGGGCACCAGTACGTCGCCGGATCTACTGGATACGAGACCTTCAACCCAGCTACTCTCGGACCATTACCCGACGGGTATACGATCTACAACGGGGACGCTTTTCTGCTCGGTACGGGAGGGTTGGTTTCCGGTCCGCACGTCGTCACTTTCAACGTTCCTTCCGTTATTGAAGAGAGTGACTTCAATAACCTGCGAGTGCTTCATTTAGAACCCGATGATTTCGATCCTGAACTGGTACGAATCTTCGATCGAACAGTGCTGGCGCCAGAGACTCCGGCCCCCGATTTTGCCAGCCGCACGATTAGCGCCCGCGTCGATGGATTAGGTCGCTTCGTTCTGGCGACAAAACAATCCGTGCCGCCAAACACCGATATAGCTGATCTGTCTGTCACGGTTGCCGACTCGAGTAATTCAATCGTCCTCGGCAACAATCTGACTTACACGATCACGCTGCACAATGCCGGCCCGCAGACGGCTGACGAAGTGATGCTCAAAAACAGCTTGCCTCCGCAAGCAGAATTCATCTCCGTGAATACAACAGCCGGCACCTGCCGCGAATTCGAAGGCAGTGTGTTATGTACGTTGCCAACTCTCGCGTCTGGCGCGGATGAGACCGTTACTGTCGTTGTGAAGCCGTCTGATGCCGGTGACACAGTACCCGCAGGCGGCATACCGATGCACAACACTGCCATGATTAAGAGCAGAGACGGCGACAACAATCTCGCGAACAACATGTTCATGGAAACAACCACGCTGCTTCCGGACTCAAACCTTGCGCCTTCCGTTAGCATCACTAGCCCGGCGAGTGTGAGCCGGGTGGTGGCACCCGCCAACATCGTGCTTGAAGCAGAGGCCACCGATGCCGATGGCTCAATTGTCTCCGTTAAGTTTTACGAAAAGGAGGAACTAATCGGCACGGCGACATTAGTCTCAGGTAATCAGTACAGCTTTACCTGGAACAATCCTGATTTCGGAGTACACACCGTCGCCGCTCTGGTCGAAGACAATGGAGGTAAAACGCGGGTTTCGCAGGCGGTCAATGTGTTAGTAAATGGCGCTGCCAACGTTGCTATTACAAGCCCCTCAAACTGGGAACCAGTCAATCGACCGAACGACGTGGTGATTACTGCCACCGCAAGTTTGCCGGGAGGCACAATCGAACGCGTTGATTTTTATGCAAATGGAAGTTTGCTAGGCGCAGGAACTCTCTCCGCTGGTCAGTACAGCTTTACTTGGACCGCGCCTTCTGCTGGAACTCATCGGCTGCTCGCCGTTGCCGTCGATGGCGACGAGGTTGAAACCTTCTCAAATCCAGTCAACGTTGTGCTTAACGACCTCCCCGTCATTTCACTTACGAGCCCGACAGCTGGAACGTTGGTCCCTGCAGGCGCCAGTTTGACCCTCAAGGCAAACGCAAACGACTTTGATGGGACTGTTAGACTGGTGAAGTTTTTCGCTAACGGCTCACTCATCGGAGGTAATGACGAGCCGGGCGCTAATCAGTTCAGTTTTACCTGGACGAATCCTGCGTCGGGGACGTACTCGATTACAGCCCAGGCAATTGATAATTACGACGCCACGACGACAACTGCGCCTATTACAATCCGAATCAACGCAGCTCCAACTGGTACGTACATGGGTCCTGCCGAAGGCACGCAATACACAGCCCCGGCAACCATTACACTCCTCGCGACCGCGACTGATTCTGATGGGACAATCAGCAAAGTCGAGTTTTTTAACGGCGGATACCGGCTTGGCGAAGGGACGCCAATTGGCGGTAATCAGTACCAGTTCATCTGGAACAACGTCGGCATCGGAATGTACGGATTCAACGTGACGTTGACGGACAACGACGGAGGCAAGCAGGGTTTGAGCGGGACGCTCGTAACAGTTTCAGCGCCCGTCCTTCTCGTCGCGGGTTCTACGACGCTGAACATTAGTGACGCAGCACTCAAAACGCGTCTCGAAAATATGGGCTACACAGTTACCGTCAAAGACGCAGCAGCAAGCACCACAGCGGACGCAAACGGGAAAGCTGTAGTTGTGATTTCATCGACAGTTAGTCCCAACGCCGTCGGCACTAAGTTCCGGACAGTTACGGTACCGGTGGTTCTGTGGGAGTCAGGCGCGTTTGTAAACATGGGAATGACCCCCAGCGGAAATCAGAACAGCGGCACCACGAATAGTCAGACGCAGGTAAAGATCGTCAACGGAGCACATCCGCTTGCGGCCGGACTTTCCAATACAAATATCACTGTCAGCGCATCAAACGCGATGACCTGGGGCAAGCCAAATGCGAACGCGGCCAGCGTGGCGACGCTCGTGAGCGACACAACCAAGGCCGTCATCTTTGGTTATGAGTCCGGCGTATCTATGCCGGGGTTAACGGCTCCCGCGCGACGCGTCGGTTTGTACATGACTGATAATACGGCTGCGAGCTTCACTACGAATGGCGGCAACTTGTTCGACGCCGCGATTAAGTGGGCTACCGGTGGTTCAACCATCAATGCCTCTTTCGCCTCTCTTTCGGCGGGTTCCGTAAACCTGACGGATGAAGGACTGGCGTATTGGACACACTGGGGATTGGGCGGTGCTCCCGGGTATAACTCAAAGGACCAGGGCCACCAACTTATCAGCAGTTACACGAAGCTGGGAACAGCTACCGTCGGTTGGTTTTCGGACAACATAATTTCCTACAATTGGACGAACGGAAAACCAACTATCAGCACCTCCGGCACTACAACCGGTGTGCTTATTAACGACGCAGTTGGTAATGGTTTTGAGATCACCGTTCCGGCAGATACAAACCTTAGGACGTTGAAGGTGTACGTGGGTGCCTGGTGGGCTCAAGGAAAACTAGAAGCGAGCTTTACCGATGGCAGCGCGCCCGTTTACATGGATACCTCTGTCGGAGCAACGCCCGGACTTCACAAAGGCGTGTACACAATTCAGTTTAAATCGGCGACGCAGTTTCAAACCCTGCGAATCCGGTACACGCTACAAACAAACCACTTTGCTCCGTTCGGCAATGTGACTTTGGAATCAGCCACTTTGCGGTGACCAGCCGGTGGAACCTCCCTCGATAGTGCCGCCGCCGCGTCGACGACGGCGGCACTATCTGTTTAGAAGCAATTCTTTAGCGTCCTAATAGAAACACTTGTATTCCGGGTTCGGTCGGATTAATATGCGCGGTATCCGCAGCGAGCTCTCCTCCGATTCTTTCTCTTGTTAATTTGTGTCCAGCCCTTTAGGGGCCTCGGATCATCTAAATCTCTCCCCCGCTTGCCGCGAGCGGCCCGGCATATCGCTCGTTTTAATAAGTGCGCGTATGTTACGAGCCAGCTACAACCTGAACGGTCATCCATCTCTAAAGGGAGTTACGAAAATGAGAGTATTTTGTCCCGAGCACAAACGAGGCTTCTTCGCGCCTCGCCAAAGCCCGATTAAGTGTGAGAATCGAGGCCACCTGCTTGGCGAAATTGATTTCGAGGGTCTGAGCAAATCCCCCGTTGAGATCCGATGGCAGTATTGCTGTAACTGCGAACACTTTTGCCCAATCGACTTCGACCGGGAGGGCCTGGAGCGTTGCCCGGTCTGCACGCGACGCAGTTCGCAACGCTACCTGTGCGACAAGTGCCACCTCATCAGCTTCGAATCCAACACGCCGCTCGACGTCAAAAACTTCACCCTGACAGCCGACGGCGTGGCGCAGCCTTCGTGTCCCGGATGTTTGCGCACAGCGTCAGCCGACCAGCATGAGCACGCCTGCGAGGAGCTCGGGGCGACGTTCATTACCGCACTCACGACGTGCCCGATCTGCAACGACCGTCTCGATATCGCACCGGCGTTTCCGTCGAGTGTGGCCGAGTATCTGAAGCGAACGAAATCGGCACACAAGACAAACGTTACGTTCGACTACGAGAGTGAATCATTCCTGCCCGTCGAAGACGGCGAGTTTGTCGTCGTCAACAACGGCGATCCAAACATTCAGCCGATTGTGCTGCCACGGGCGACGCGTTTTGCGACCCGTCGCGACTTCTACGAGTATTACCAGGATTACTATCACTGCCAGAAACCGGACGCCGGTGAGGTTCGCATACTTCGCCCAGCGGCTGTTAACCGCGCTGGGGCTGGTTGGAGATTGCAAGCCACTGGTCTGCTTGAAGTCATTAGCGAACAGCCGAAGAAGAAACCGATCGAGGTCGCTCCACCGCAGCAACCTGTCGCACAGAAGCGGGTCATCGAGGAACCTCGTGCTCGAGTCGAAGAGCCACGCCCGCGAGTCGAAGAGCGACGCGTCCCGGAACCGCCGCGCGTCGAAGTACGCAGCGAGCCGCCTGTCCGCCCGGTCAGAGAAGAACCGGCGGTAAAGACGTGCAATGGTTGCGGCGCATCGATCGAGTCGCGGTACGCTTTCTGCTGGAAGTGCGGCAGCGCGATGTCGTCACAACAAAGCAACGGACCGGTGGTCGTGCGCAGCAAGCCGCTACCGCTGCCGGTCGAAGACGATGAGATGACGGTGCAGCACGATGTTCAAGGCGGCACTGGCGGCGGGCGTGAGAACCCGATGTTTTCGTGGACAATGGCCAAGCCGCCTGACCGGCCGAGCACGTCGCGCGGTTCGGTGTTGAAGCTGATGGCGATCGGCGGTGTGGCGTTTCTATTGCTCGCGTTGGGATTGTTTGGTTTGACTCGTTCGGATTCGCCCGTCGAAGCAGCGAACTCAGCACCGCCGATCGTCGAGCAACCAGCGGCGACCCAACCCGCGCCGGCTACACAACCGACAACTGTCGCCGCGACAGACCCGAAAGCTCAGCCACCGGCAGCGACCGTCAATCCGGAAGACGAGCTTCAGAAACTGCGCGCGAAGCGCATAGGCGCGGGCGAAACCGCTTCTGAACGTTCGAAAGTGTTCCAGGCGATTGCCAAAGTCGAGAGACAGTACCCGCGCGATTATCGCTTTCCCTATGAAAGAGCAAAGCTAGCGGCCAACGGTTCAAAGGCGAATTCACGCAACGAGGCGTTCAAAGCGTTGTCCGCCGCGGCTGAGAAAGCGATCAGCACCGGCAAAGCAAACGAGATGCTGAGCGGCCTCGAAGTCGACAAGAGCGGGGACTTTCAGAAACTGGCCCAGGGACGCCAGGAGTGGACCAAACTCATGACCGCCCTGAAACGCAGAGACTCGAGTTTGCTCAGTCGCGAACACTCGAACGACTAGCGGCGGTAGACACAGTGAAGAGACCTTAGAAGAAATACCTTTT
>Ga0111538_10003528_pt1 | contig 21855 bp, 17 predicted proteins | sample SoiMethybrSBSTD1_FD_79669 | JGI IMG/M metagenome (GOLD analysis project Ga0111538, IMG submission 79669) | Bulk soil microbial communities from a Populus tree surrounding site in Tennessee, USA - Soil MetaG P. TD hybrid SBSTD1 (version 2)... | ecosystem: Environmental > Terrestrial > Soil >... | reverse complement strand
TGAGGGGTGTTCAGGTCTCCGATGAGTCGCGGTGGATTGCCCCATGTTGGATAGATCAGCGCGTCGATGCGTGCGTCGTCCATTGCTTTCACCACCGCGGCCCGAAGTCCAAAGCGAAACTCATCGCGTGAGCGGCAGGCCGGATTCTCCTCCGGCGGCGTGGTCGCCATTTCCTCCTGCTCGAGCCGGCGCTGGATATTCGGGTGATATCGGCCGGAACGAATGATCGAGTCGAGCGAGGTCAGTGGCGGTCCGTCGCGGCCGAGCGCCTGGAGGAAGCGATTCAAGTCGAACTTGAACTGGGAACATCCACCGCGCTGCGAGCGACGGAGTGAATCGAGCGTCGGGAGTGCAATCGAGTCGAGCACGGTGGCGCCGGCACGCCTGAGGTCCGCCACTGCGCGCGCGAAAACGTCCAGGACTTCGCTGTCGTTCGAGGGTGAATCGTATGCCTGGTGCAGGATCGCTATCCGTGCACCGCGAAGGCCGTTTCGATCGAGCGCCGCCCGATAGTCTGGCGCGGGGTGCTCGGCGTACGCGGTGGTCACCAGATCATCGGGATCCTCACCGGCGATCACCTGTAGGACCGCGGCGGCATCAGCGACGGTGCGGGCTATCGGGCCCGCGATGTCCTGCGACATATACAGCGGCACAACGCCGGAGCGACTCGTCAGGCCCATCGTTGAGCGAATGCCAACCAGCGCCTGGTGCGACGAGGGACCGCGGATCGAATTCCCGGTGTCGGTGCCGAGTCCAAGTGTGCCGAATCCGGCGGCGACGGCGGCGGCTGTCCCACCGCTCGATCCCGCAGTCACGCGATCGAGCGCGTACGGGTTCTTCGTGTAGCCGGGCAGGATCGAGCTGACGGTCTCGTAAGGCGAAAACGCGAACTCCGCCATGTTGGATTTAGCGAGGACAATCGCGCCGGCTTCGCGGATGCGCTTCACCTGGAAGGCGTCCTTCTTTGGGATCCAACCCTGGAAGGCGAGGGACCCGGCCGTCGTCGGCAGGTCCGTCGTCTGCATGTTGTCCTTCACGATGATCGGGATGCAGTGGAGCGAGCCGACACGTCCGGAGCTGCGGAATCGGCGATCGAGCGAGTCCGCGACTTCGAGTGCCTTCGGGTTCACCACGACGAGCGCGTTGATCGCGGGACCGGTCTTGTCGTACGCAGCGATCCGCGCGAGGTATTGGCTCACCAGTTCGCGACACGTGAGCCGGCCAGCAGCCATCGCGGCGTGGATTTCCGAGATCGTAGCTTCAGCAGCCTGAAATCGTTGCGCGTGGAGAACCGCCGGGAGCGCGCACAGAGCGATGAGTGACCGTCGCAGGTTTGTCATGAATTCAGCGTTTGGTGTTTGATTTCACGACCAGGAAAGACAACGAACCACGAAATACACGAAGTACACGGAGTACACGAACCGCGTGGGGCTTAACCTCGTGCACGTCGTGATCTTCGTGGTGGAATTTCCTTGCGAGGCTCCGAATCAACTGCGCGGCTCGGCTGCGTCACGGAGCGCGTCGCCGAGCACGTTCACGGATACGACGGTGATAAGTATGAGCAGGCCGGGATAAACAGCCAGCCAGGGTGACGAATACAGGTAGCTCTGCGCGTTGGTCAGCATATTGCCCCAGCTCGCGGACGGAGGCTGGATCCCAAGTCCGATGAACGACAGCGCAGACTCCATCAGGATCGCGGTGCCGACGCCGAACGTGACGTTGACCAGGACGCTCGGCAAGAGGTGCGGGAACGCGTGACGGGTGAGCAGTGCGAACGGTTGCGCGCCGAGGGCTCGCGCGGCTTCAACGAACGTCTGCTCGCGGATGGACAGCAACTCGGCGCGTACCAGGCGGGCGAGTCCCATCCATGACGTGGCACCGATGGCGAACACGAGGCCCGCAACACTGGTCCCGAACAGCGCCAGCGTCGTGATGATCAGGAACAGCGCGGGGATCGCCATCATGGCGTCGGTGAAACGCATGACGAGCGCATCGAGCCGCCGCCCGCCAAGCCCCGCCAGCGCACCTAACGACAACCCGAGCACGCCGGAACAGGCCACCGCCGCGAATCCGACGGCGAGTGAAACGCGCCCGCCCGCCAGGAGCCTCCCCAGGATGTCCCGACCGGATTCGTCCGTGCCCAGCGGGTGACCGGTGCCCGGCCGCGCCGCCGCGTTCGACAGGTCGAGCACGTTCGGGTCGGTCTGGTACAGCACGGGACCAACGACAGCCGCGAGCGCGAGGATCGCGATCATCGCGCCCGCCATCGCGGCGCGCCGCCGGCTGGAGTCGCGCGTGATCATGACTCGAGCCGGATGCGCGGGTCGATCCATACGTAGGCAAGGTCCATCAGCAGGTTCACGATCACCACGGCGGCGGACACGAAAAGCGTGATCGCCATGACCAGCGGATAGTCGCGGCCTAACGCGGCCTGGACGCCGAGGCGGCCAAGGCCCGGCCACGCAAAGACCGTTTCAGTGATCGCCGCGCCGCCGACGAGACGCGGGACCTGGATGCCCAGTGCCGTGACGACCGGAATGAGCGCGGTGCGGAGTACATGCCGCCACGCAACCGCTCGTTCCCGAAGGCCCTTGGCCCTCGCGACGCGCACGAATGGCTGCTGGAGCGCGGTTTGCGCCGACGAGCGCATGTAGCGCAGCAATTCGGCGGTGGTGACGGCGGCGAGAACCAGCGCAGGCATGACGAGATGCCTCAGCATGTCCATCCATCCACCAGCACCGCCGGCAGTGGTCGCACCGCCAGCAGGGAAAAGGGGCAGCGCGATCGCGAACGTGAAGATGGCGCCGATGGCCAGCCAGAAGGTCGGCACCGCCATGGCGACGAACGCGAGCCCACTCACCGCTCGATCGACGAGTCCACCGCGACGCATGGCGGACCAGAGTCCGAGCGGTACCGCCAGGAGCACGCTGAGGACAAGCGCGGTGCCGGCGAGGAGCGCGGTGTTAGGCAGGCGCTCACCGATGGCGCGACGATTCGGCACCTCGTAGAGGAAACTTTCGCCGAGGTCACCGCGGGCGACGCGCGACATCCAGATACCGTATTGCACCGAAACGGGGCGGTCGAGCCCAAGGCGTTGCTCGATCGCCGCCTGCTCCTCGAGCGAGAGCTTGGGGTCCGCGAGCACGGCGGGGCCGCCGGGCGCCAGGTGGACCAGCACAAAGGTCGCCGTGCACACCACGAAGACGACCGTGATGGCGTGGACCAGGCGCCTGATGAGGAATGTCACCAGGACCTAACGCCGAACCGAGATCTGCTCGGCATGGCGAAGCGCGTCGCGCAGCCCGAGCGAAGGCAATCCCTTTACGCGTCGGCTCACGGCCAGTAACTCGCGCGGGTAGAACAGGACCAGGACCGGAGGATCGCTGAGCTCTTCGCGCTGGAACGCGTTGTACAGCTCGCGCCGGTGCGCCACGTCGAGCGTGGCGCGTCCCGCCGCGAGCAGGCTGTCGACACGCGCGTTCGAGTAGCGCACGTGGTTGTTGTCCTGGCCCGTAGTGTAGAACGAGAACTGGTCCGGGTCGGGTGGCGTCGTCCACCAGATGAGCACAGCATCGTAGGCGCCCGGGAGCACGCGATCGCGCACGAGCGTCGCAAACTCGAGGGTCTCGATCGAGGCGTCGATCCCCACGCGTCGCAGGTCCTGTTGCACCGCGAGCGCAGCTTGTTCGCGAGTTGGATTTCCCTTGTCGACGAGCAACGTGAAGGCAAACGGCTTGCCCCGCGCGTCGTGGAGCATCTGTCCGTCATCCGCGCTCCAGCCGCTGCGGCCAAGCAGTGTGCGGGCCGAGTCGGGGTCGTAACCCGGCGCCGGCAGCGAGGCGTCGAAGAATTCCGACAGGACCATCGGGATCGTGCCACGCGGCAGGTCCGCCGCGCCTTTGAGGACGCCATCCACGATCGCCTTGCGGTTGACGGCCAGGTCCAGCGCCTGCCTGACGAGTGGCGGCTTGAAGAACGGGCGCGACTGGTTGAAGCCGACGTACACGTGCTGCACGATGGGATTTCGCACGACGGTGACGCTCTTCGCGCGCTCGACGCTCGGCAGGTTGGCCGGCTCGATGGGAACGATGTCGAGTTCTCCCGCAAGGAGCTGCGCCACCTGCGCGTTCACGTCAGGCACAATGCGGAAGATGAGCTGGTCGAGATCAGGCGTCGGGCCGTAATACGCCGGATTCCGCTCGAGCACGATAGCGCTGCCAGCCGCGGCGTTCGCGACGCGGAATGGTCCCGTGCCAACTGGCGCTGATCGACTGAAGTCGGTGGCGTCGGTGAGCTTCCGGTCGCGGAACTTGTGTGCGGGCAGGATCCCCGCGTTGTAGCCGAGCAGGGCGAGGAAGGGCGCGAACGGCGCCTTGAGACGAAAGCGGACCGTCAGGGAGTCGATCACGTCGACGCCCGCGACGGCCGCGAAATCGGATCGGAGGCGTGATCCCGATTTTACGTCGATGACCTGATCGAACGTGAACTTCACGTCGTTGGCGGTAAACGGCTCGCCATCATGCCACTTCACGCCGGGGCGCAGCGAAAACGTGTATTCGAGTCCGTCCTCGGAGGTCGTCCACGAGGTGGCCAGGTCCGGGACGGGGTGCAGTTGCTCGTCAGGCCTGACGAGTGCGGAGAAGATGACCTTGTTGATAAGGACTGATCCGATGTCCGGAGCCAAGACCGGGTTGAGGATCGGATCGTTGATCAATGGAATACGCAGCGCATTGGGACCGTGGCCGTCGCCGCCGGCGCACGCCATGGTCGCCGCGATCGCGACCTGCGCAAAGAGTCCCGAGAACTTCCTCACGCCATCGCCGCCTGGATCACGCGACGGGCGTCGCGAAGCGCTGCGACCAGCCGGTTCTGGCCGCGCACGAGGTGTGTCTTCACGAAGCCGATCTCATTCACGTCCGCGTCAGGCAGCTGGAGCGCTACACTCAGGTCGGGAAGCGCGGGGATCGACTCGGCGGGATCGTGGAAGAACTCCGGACCGCGCGTGTAGTTGACCGGCACCAGCAATCGCGCGAGGCGGCGGATGGCCGCATTCGCGCGCCTGACGATTACTCCGCCGACCGGGCGCGTTGCGATGCCTTTGGTGAAGGTATCGAACTCGCTGAGCGCCGCGGACAACTCATCGATAGCAAGTCGCGCATCGCCGAAATCGAAGTGATTGCCGGCGGCCTCCTGGTACTTCGCGAGTGTCTGCTCAAAGTTCTTGAGCGTGCGCGCGAAGTCGAACGGCGCAATGGTGGCATTGGCCGCGCCCATCGCGGCCGCGAGATAGATCTTCATGTCCTTCACGAGGATCTCGCGGTCAGCGATGTGGATCAGGTCCTCTTCCGTGTGCCACTCGATGTTCGCGCCGCATCCGCCGACGCCGTAATAGCCCTTTTGTTCCCGCTCCTCGTCAGGCATGGTGGAGAGGAGCATGAAGAAGCTGGAGATGCCGATGTTGTTGAACGAGTAGTCGCCGGCCTGGTGCGGGCGCTCGCCCCATGACTCCTGGCCGGTCACGTCGCGGATGACCTCCTGCGCGAACGGTTCGGTCTCGTCCATCCAGCTGATGTGGCGGTACTCCGTTGCCCACCGACAGCCAGGTGAATCGCAGTTGATCTGGGCGATGCAGTTCTCGTAGAGGTCGATCGCGAACCTGTCGGCGAACCAGGTGCTGCCTGCATAACGACCAGTCGAATGACCGGGCCACCAGGCGATGCGCACCGAGCGCTTGAGGCGATCGCGGTGCTTCCAGAGCACACGCGCCACTTCGAGGAGCGTGGCGTCGCCGACCGCGTTGTCACCAATGCCAAAGTCCCACGAGTCGTAGTGGCCGTGAAGGAGGACGAAAGCTTCGGGTTCGTCGGTGCCGGGAATCGTGACGACAGGAACCGGCGACTTGAACCAGCCTTCGGTCACATTCACCGTGAGCGTTGCGGATTCGCCGCGCTTGGCGGCCTCGATGAGCTGAAGGCCATCAGGATTGTTCACTGCGACAACTGCGATCTTCGGCTTGCGCGGGAGGTCGCGGAGGTCGGGCGTGCCCCAAACGGTGGTGCAGATGCCCCAGTGCGCGTTCTTCCCGGGGTTCACCGCGATCATGCCGAGCGCGCCGCGGGCTTCGAAGAAGGAGACCTTGCCCGGCATACCGAAGCCTTCGGTCACGACGAACTTGCCGCGGAAGTCAACATCGCCGACGTTGACGAGGTTTCGCGAGAACAGCTCGTCCGCACCGCGCGCATAGCGGGCAGGCGCGTAGACGAGCGGCGCGGTGCGGCCATCGGGAAAAGCGACGCTCATCGCCATGGGCTTGGCGCGGAACGGCGTCTTGCCGAGGGTGACCGAGGCCTTGCCGGGGAGGCTCAGGAAAACTTCGGGGTCGTGGACTTCGACAGGGACGTCGTGTTTGCGAAGGCGGGCCACGATCTCGTCCGAGGCCGTGCGGACGTCGTCTGGATGTTCGCGTCGCAGGGTGGTAAAGCGCTCGATGAGCGACCAGGGCTCGTCGAGGGAGACGTCGGCGGCGGCGACTGAGACTTCGGGGAGCACAGGATGGCGGATGGGAGATGGGGAGGGGCGACGGGCAAACGGGCAAACGGGCAAACGGGCAAACGGGCGGAAACACCAGAGGCCAGAGGCATTTGGCGGGCGTGGCATGGGGTGTCAAGGTGTGGGGAACTCATCTTTCCCGTCGGTGTAGCCACGCCGTTCCGCGTTCGCGCCGGACTTCCAGCCACAGGGAGTCGCCGATGACATCTCCCGGCAGGACGGTGATCCTGGCCCTCGCGGGCTGGTTCATCACGCCGCTCGTCGCAACCGGGCAGGGGACGAGCGAATTGCGCGGGAGGGTGGTGAACGAAACCGGCGTCGCAATCGCAGGAGCGACGATCACGCTGACCCGGATCGGCTACACAATTCGCACCGACTCCTCAGGGGCATTCGTGCTCCACGGAACGCCCGGGTCGATTCTCGTGTTCACGCTGCGCGCCGCGGGTTACCGAGGGGACTCTGCTACCATCACACTGCCTCGCCGCGCGGGATTGAGCCGCGAGTTCACACTCGTTTCAGAAGCAACCGCTCTACCGGAGCCGAATCCGTCAGACCGGGTCCTTCGCGGACACGTAATGGACTCCGAGAACACACCGCTGTCCTATGCCAGCATTCAGGTCAACGGCGGGCGCCGATACATCGCGGACGATTCGGGCAGGTTTACGATTTCTCCGCCAGCGGGGCGATTCTCGTTGCTTGTGAGGAGAATTGGATTCTCGCCTGCGGAAATCACGCTCGATGCGTTGCCCGATACGGCCGTTCGCGTCCGCATGACAGCCGTGGCGACAGCTCTGCCGGAGCAACGGATCACCGGGCGCGCGGCGTTCGTGTCGCTCGACCTGCACGGGTTCTATCGACGAATGCGAGATGCCGAACGTGGCATCAATCACGGCTACTTCGTAACGCCTGAAGATTTCGAGGTCCGCAAGCCCCACCTGATCACACAGATGGCCGAGGGTAACCCGGCGGTCTACATCAGACACAACATCCTCAACCCGCGCGGAGACATGATGGTGGGAGCACCATGCTCAACTCCGTCGAAGATGTGCGTGCCGGTTGGACCGGGCCTCCTTCGTTGTGTAATGACTGTATATCTCGACCGAGTACGAATCGTAGGAAAAATGGGGAACGCTCCAGATGATTTTGTGAATGAGCTCGTGGTGCCAACGCAGGTTGCTGCGATGGAGATCTATCCTCGAGGTGTCGGGGCACCGCCGGAATACCAACCGGAGAACGGTTCCTGCGGTGTCGTGCTCATCTGGTCGAAATGACCCGGAGCATGCTCATTTGAACAAGTGACTGGTGACTGGTGACTGGTGACTGGGCACTTCGTGACTCGTGACTCGTGACTCGGCCTATGACTCGTGGACGTTTGCTGCTGTTCGCTGGACTGCTCGTCGCTGCAAGGAGCGCGGGGGCGCAGAGCCAATTGATCGGACGCGTCGTCAGCGATTCGGGGAGGCCGATCGCCGGCGCCATGGTCACGCTCACCGGCATCAGGTACTCGGTGAGGACCGACAGCGTCGGTCAGTTCAGGCTCGCCGGCACACCCGGCAGCACTCTGGAGTTGAAACTGCAGGCAGTCGGATTCCTGGACGCGTCCGCATCGGTTGTCCTTTCGCGAGGGCGACCGGTTGTGCGTGACTTCGTGCTGGTCGCGGATACACAGGAGCTGGAAGCAAATCCTTCTGACCGCGTGATGCGGATTCACGCGACAACGGTCGATGGCGAACCAATCGCGTTCACCAACCTCATTCTCAACGGCGGTCGTCGATTCGTTTCCGACGACTCCGGTCGTTTCTCGGTGCCGGTCAACACCGGCACGGTGACACTGTTGTTGCGACGGATTGGTTTCGAGGCCACGGAGATGATCGTGGCCGAAATGCCCGACACCGCGATTCGAGTGCAGATGAAGGCCGTCGCGCGCACGCTCGAAACACAGGTCGTTACCGTACGGTCGCCATTCGTCCGCCTGGAGATGGGCGGGTTCTACAAGCGGATGGCAGAAGTCCAGAACGGCGCCCGCGTCGGATACTTTGTCACGCCTGAAGACCTCGCGCTACGAAATCCGCAGAATGTCACGGACGCCGTGGAGCAATTCCCCAGCATTCGGCTCGCTCCCATCGATGACGGCAAGCTTGATCAATTCGGTCTCGCACATGCCGACGGCATGATGTCTCGCAGAAAATTCCGCATCGAAGACAGGCAGGGTTGCCCCCTCACGGTCTATCTCGATCGCATCCGGATACAGCCGAGTGTCTCAGGCACAAACGCCAGGGACGAAGAGATCAACTCTATCGTTCAGCCGGGTGCGGTGGCGGGGATCGAAGTGTATCCGCGAGCCATAGGGGCGCCACCCGAGTTCCCGGCGGCCAATACGCCGTCGCACAGCGGCTGCGGCGTGGTGCTCATTTGGACCAGGTGAAATGGTGACTGGTGACTGGTGACTGGTGACTCGTGACTGATGACGCGTGACTCGTGACTCGGCAATGATCGCTCTGGACGAAAAACGACACGACGAACACCTTGAGCGCTTGATGCGTCGCAGCCTGATCCTGATTCTCCTCGTCTCCAGCCTCGCGGAGGCGCAGCAGCCTGCGGGACGCCTGCTCAGCGGGATCGTCTACGACAGTGTTGCCGGCCGCCCGCTCGTTGGTGCCACGGTGCAGATCACCGGCGCCGCCGGGACAGTGGTCGGGAAAACCGCCTCCGCGATCACTGACTCAGCGGGCCGTTATGCGGTGCGCGACCTTGTACCGGGCAAGTATATCGCCGGGTTCTTTCATGACGCCCTCGACACGTTAGGCCTGGTTGGTGAACCGGTCGCCGTCACCGTCAGCGATGCGGACGTGACCGCCGACCTGGCCACTCCGTCACCACGCACGATCATCCGTACCATCTGCGGCCAGCAGTCGGTCACGGACTCGCTCGGACTGCTGATCGGGCACGTGTACGCCACGGGATCGACCAGGCCGATCGGGCGCGCCACGGTCACCGTCGAATGGGGCGAAACCGTGATCGAAAAGGGCAACATCCGGCAACGCAACATGGCCGCCGACGCAACCACGGCGGAGCCGGGGTGGTTCGCCATGTGCGACGTGCCGGGCGAAATCGAACTCACCGTCTCCGCCTCGTCAGGCGCGGACTCGACCGGGTTCATCAACCTCGAGGTGCCGCGCACGAGCGTCAGGCACGTCACGTTCCACGTCGGCGGTGGCAGGCGCGTGCCGAGTGCAGCCGTGGATACCATCACAGCGATCGATACATCGTTGAAGGTCCTTGCCCAGGAGATGGTCTGGCGCGGCAGCGCCAGGCTCACCGGCATCGTGCGCGATGAAAAAGGCAATGGTGTCAACGGGGCACGGGTCTTCGTGCGCGGGACCAACCTGTCCGGCACCTCCAGCGATCGCGGGTACTTCGTGCTCGACAGCCTCCCGGGCGGCACGCACATGCTCGAGGTTCGTGCGTTAGGCTACCTGCCGACCGCCTCGATTGTGCACCTCGCGGATGACCAGCCGGCGCAGGCCGAAGTGTTCATCGGTGACCGGCTCGTCACGCTCGAGACGGTGCGCGTCCAGGCCACGCTCGTCTTCTCGCGCAACCTGGCCAAGTTCCAGACCAATCGCGAACGCAACCTCGGCGGAAAGTTTATCGGCCCGCGCGACATCGACCGGTTCCGCGGCATGCGGTTCTCGAACCTGATCCAGGCGATGCCGGGCGTGCGGCTGAACTATACCGGTGGTTTTTCCATCCTGATGGATTACACCGGCACTGACGACGGGCACAGCCGGGGGCTGTGTGTGCCGGCGTTCTACATCGACGGCCAGCGGAGCCAATACACCGGGGCGGAAATCGAGGGACTGTACCGCGCCGATGAAATTGCCGGCGTCGAGGTCTACCTCCGTGAAAACCAGCGCCCCATCGAATTCCAGGATATCAACTCGCGCTGCGGCGCCATCGCGATCTGGACGCGGCCCGAATTGAAGCGTCCACCGACCGGCCGGCCCCCGCCTCGGTAACTCACTGAGGTCGCCGGTCCGGCGGCTCTATGCGACGCGGCGCGCGGTCCTGCTCCTTGAGATTGCGCGCGCTTTCGAGGACAAGTGCGTCGATCCCCTTCAGGAGATCGGGCCGCGCGCCACGCAAGGTTGCGTTCCGCATCGAAAACGCCCCGTGGGCGCCGAGGTCGCGAGTCGAGATGTTGAACAGCAAAGAGGTGTCGGGCATGACCGAGGCGAGGACAGCCGCGAACAGCTCGGCGTGCAGCGATTCCGCGATCGCGGTCACCGAACGCGTTTTCGCGAGCGCCGCCCTCACCGAGTCCACCGGCACGAGCACATAACGAGGATCACGCCTGAGCGTCGCGCGCAGGCTGTCGACGAGTGAGTCGACTTGCGGCGCAAGGAAGGACCATCGCGAGCTCAGTGTTGGGAACGTCACCAGCAGCCGGCGCGGCGGCCCAAGGTTTTTTGCGCGCTCGGCGAAGTCTTCGCTGGACAGACCGGAACGCGGTGGACGGGGTTCGCGGTGTTCGCGTATTGTCACATTGGGCCCACGTCCCGGTCCTGGCATTCCGAACATCGTCAGGCGACGCACCATTGAGTCGATCTTCTCATCGCCGGTCATGAACTGGAAGCCTGGCGGTATCCCCTGCACACGAGTCACGGAGTCGAGTACTGCCTTCTGTATTTCCGCGCGCAGTGAATCGACGATGCGCGATATCGAGGCCGTCGTGAGGGCCTCGCCTGCCCCTGACGATGAAGCGGACGCACCTGACGTTGAGGCGGACGCGTTGGCGCTCCGTCCGCTACCTGGTTTTGGCTGCTTGTGCACCGATTCCGCTTTCGCAGTAACCGTGGCGTTTTGCTCGCCGATTTTCTTCTGGATGGCGCGTGCAATCGCCAGTGAATCTTCGCGTGTGAGGACCGGCGGCTGGGTGATCGGCACCTGCACCACGTTTGCGGTGTCTCCCAGCGGTGGCGTTGGCGGCGTCGGGACATTCGAGCGAGGCCACATCGCGACAGCGATGCTCGCCGCGACCGCGATCGTCCCGGCCGCGATCCACATGCGCGCGGACGTGAAAGCGCGCATCGGCGCCATCGCGCCTGACGAGACCTCCAGACTGTCGAGCAACGAGACCACTTCAGTGGCGGTCTGGGGACGATCAGCAGGATTCTTCGCGAGGCAGCGAGTCAGCAAGGCCGCCAGCGCCGCCGGCGCGTCCGGGCGCCGCTTGGAAATTGGCTCCGGGTTACGCGTGAGTTGCGCGGCCATCGTCTCCTGCGGCGAGGACGCCTTGAACGGCGCCTCACCAGCAAGCAATTCGTAGCCCAGCAAGCCGAGTGCGTAGAGGTCGACGCGATGATCGGCCGCGGGGTCGCCCGCCAACTGCTCGGGCGCCATGTACGCGGGCGTGCCGATCGCCATGCCGCTCGTCGTCATGCCGACGGCGGGCATCGCTGCCGAAATCGCCTTCGCGACACCGAAGTCCGTGACGACGGCGTGCGAGCCGCTGCGCAGCACGTTCCCCGGCTTGATGTCGCGGTGGATGACGCCCCGCGAGTGCGCGTACGCCAGCGCGTCAGCGACATCGTGCAGCGTGCGCACGACTTCGCGCGGTGAGAACCGCACGCCTTCGTGCAGCGCGTGACGCAGCGATTCGCCCTCGATGTAGGGCATCGTGAAGTACAGCACGTCGCCGGCGGAGCCAGCCGCGTGTAACGGCACGATGTGCGGATGCTGCAGCTGCGCGGCGAGCTGGATCTCGCGGCGGAATCGCTCGCGGTTCACGCCCGCGGCGAGATCGGGCGGCAGCACCTTCACCACCACTTTCCGACTGAGCGACTTCTCGACCGCCACGAACACGCGGCTCATGCCGCTGCCGGTGAGCTCGCGCTCGATCTCATAGTTGTCCCCAAGCGCGGAGCGAAGCTCGGATTCGAAGCTGTCGGTCATGCGGGAGGGGCGGGGGCGGGTGCGGGCTCGAGCGGGGAAGAACGACTGATCTTACGTTTGCGGCATCAACTGGGACAGGCGCTTGTAGCTGTCGTATGGACAACATGAGTCGTGTTACGGCGCTCGATGCCGTGACGAACCGTAGGCGGCCTTCGTTAAGACGAGCGTTACGAGGCGTACCTGCTATGAGCCTCCTCGGCGGTACCGACGAATGTATGGCGGCACCTCGATGTCACGGCCGAGCCTGGGATCCGCTTCAGGTTTTCCGGCTTTCAGGCTGAGTGGAAGGACGCCTGCCCAGATTGGGAGCGCGTAGTCCTCGTCCTCGTCGAGCGGTGGGCCGGTGCGGATCTTTGCCGCGGCGAGGTCGATCGGAATTGACACGACTGTTGTCGCCTTCAGCTCCTTGCGCGAAGGCTTGCGCGCGTCGGCCCATCGGCCGCCGGCGATATGCTCGGCGAACGCTTCGAGCGCTGATCGCTTGTCATCTTCCGATGCCAGGAGCTGCCCCGTCCCATGGATCACCACCGAGCGATAGTTCATCGAGTGATGGAAGACCGAGCGCGCGAGCACGATCCCGTCCAGGATGGTCATGGCAACCGAAACGGGATGCCCCTCGCCGACGTGCCGTAGCAGGCGACTCTTGCTCGATCCGTGGAGGAGCAGCGAATCACCCCGACGCGCGTGCAGCGTGGGAATGACGGTCGGCACGCCTTCCATTGAGAAGGCAACATGGCAGACCAATGCTTCGTCGATGATGGCGTGCACAATCTCGCGATCGTAGTGGCCACGCTTTGGCAGACGCCTGACGCGATTGCGCGCGGTGACGGGGAACTGTGACATCATCTTCCCCTGGCCTGGCGATCGATCTCGTTCTGCCGGCGCAATGCTTCACTCCAGTCGATGGCCGGGGCGACGTCGTTGTCCTCGAGTGCAAGGCTCTGCACCGCGCGCTCGATTACGGGAGCACCAAGCTCCGGTGGCAGGGACTCGCCGAACTCCAGTTCTGCGCGCCGGCACAACCGCTCCTCGCGGGCGCGATCGCGTGAGTAGCGGTTCACGCCCATGCGATCCACGCGCGCGTGCATGCCTTCGTGGATGATCGACGACGCGACCGGCGCGGCCGAAATGTCGCGACGCGCGAGGAATGTGAGTTCGGTGACGCACGCACCCTGGTCAGGGATCCACGCGCCGCGGCACGGGAATCGCACGACGCGGATTTCGCCGAGGTCGCGTTGCAGGTGGCGAAGTCGCCAGGGTTGGTATCGTTCGATCAGCGCGAGGGCTTCGTCGAGCCGAGCGAGCACGTCGGCGGTACCGATGTCGGGTCGGGTGTTTTCGACGTTGACCGGAATGCCGCGCAGGACCAGTGATTCCAGGGGAGCCACAACACGTCTCGGGAAGAAAGGTGACGTGATTAACGATACCTGAAACACCACGTCTGAGTCGACGGAGCTACGCAATCACTCGAGCCGGTGAACCCTGGTGACTGGTGACTCGTGATTCATTCGCGTGATCCGCGGTAACTCGCTCTAACGATTCACGACTGTCCCCAGCCTTCTGACGGCCGATAGCGCCGTTCGCGCCAGAACCAGCCGGCTCCGCACCGCCGCCGTCACCTGCGTCGTTGGCGCCGAGTCCGAGTCCTCGATCATCGAGTAGAGCGTCATCAGTTCGTTCTGGACCTGTGGCAGGTTGGAGATCGTTACGAGGCCACGGCCGGGAGCCCCGCCCGCGGCGCCGCCACCCCGTCCACCGCGCCCGCCGGAGCCTTCCAGCGCCGCGAGCTGCCGGTCGAAGTTGCGGAGGGAATCGGCGCGAGGTCCCTGCGCCCCTGCCGTCTGCTCGGTGATGCTCGCGCGCAGCTCCCGCACCTGCGTCCGGGCGTCGCCTAACGCGTTCACGGCCTTGTACACCTCCATCTGGAGCGAGTCACGTGCGCTCAGCACCGCGGCCGGTGTGCGGACGCGCGGGTCGATGCGAACCCGCACCGGCTGCGTGAGGGTGTCGCCGTCCACGATCAGGCGAGCCGTGTAGTTGCCAGGGGTCACGAATGGGCCCAACGGCTCTGGTACCGTCCGGCCGGGGATCGCCGAGATCGGGAACGAGAAGCTCGTGACGTTCGGGCGCGCGTAACGGAGGTCCCAGACGAAACGATGCAGTCCCGGTCCGGCCTTGAGGTCCGGCCACGGCGCGATCCACCAGTCCGGCCAGTGGCCCTCAGCGCGCGGATCGGGATTCGGATTCACGCCCTTCTCGTAATGCCTGACGACAGAACCGGCGGCGTCGACGATCTCCAGCGAAAGCTCGTTCGCCGATCCGCGGAGGTAATACGAGATCACGACGCCGTCCGGTGGATTCTCCGAACGCGGTTCGTCCACCGGGATCGGCGTGTCCGTGTACAGGCTGAAGCGGACGCGCGTCGCCATGGGAGGACGGAACAGGTGCGCCGCCGAGTCGAGCATCGGCGCCGTCAGCTGGCGGAGCGGCGAAATGTCGTCGAGGATCCAGAAACCGCGTCCGTGCGTGCCGACGACGACGTCATCGTCCTTGATCACGAGGTCGCGAATCGACGTCGCCGGCATGTTGAGGCGGAGCGGCTGCCAGTTGTCGCCGTCGTCGAACGACATCCAGACGTGGTTTTCGCTCCCGGCAAACAGGAGGCCGCGCCGGCGTGGATCTTCGCGCACGACGTTGATCGTGGCACCGGAGTCGATGCCGCTGACGATTTCGGTCCACGTGCGACCGCCGTCACGCGTGCGGAAGATGTGCGGGCGGAGGTCGTCGAGGCGGAGCGTGTTCACCGCGGCATACGCGGCCAGCGTGTCGAAGTGCGAGGCATCCATGATCGACACCTTCGCCCACGGACCGATGTCGGGCGGCGTGACGTTGCGCCACGACGTTCCGCCATTGCGCGTCACGTGGATCAATCCATCATCCGAGCCGGCCCAGATGATGCTCTCCTTGATGTACGAAGGAGCGATCGTGTACACGACACCCGGGTGCCGCGCCATCGCCGTCGTGGAACCGCTGTACACGCCGACGTTAGGCGGGACGATCGAGTCCTTGCGTGTCAGGTCAGGGCTGATCTCCTTCCACGTCCGTCCGCCGTCGATGGTCTCCCAGATCGTGTTGGCGCCAAAGTACATCTTGCGTGGATTCACCGGCGAAAAGAGGATCGGCGCGGTTCGAAGCATCCGGTAGTTCGCGTCCCGGAACGCCTTCGGAGCGACGTTCTGCGTTTGTCCCGTGCGATAGTCGAAGCGCGTCACCTTGCCGCCGTAGACGATGTTCGGGTCCAGCGGGTCGGGCGCGACGTAACCGTATTCCTCCACGCCGACCGGCCGCCATTCGCGGAACGTGAGTTGCCCATCGTTGCCGCGGCTCGAAACGCACGCCGAACCGGATTCCTGCTGCCCGCTGCACACGCGATACGGCCAGGAGTTGTCCGTCGTGACGTGGTACATCTGCGCGGTGGGCTGGTTGTACCAGGAGCTCCACGTCTGTCCGCCATTCACGGAGATCACCGCACCCTGGTCGGACGCGAGCAGGATGATGTCCGGATTGTCAGGGTTGATCCAGAAACGGTGGTAATCGTCCCCACCGGGCGCGCCCTTGAGCATGCTCCACGTCGCGCCGGCGTCGGTCGACTTCCACGCCACGATGCTGCCGCTGTACACGACGTTCGCGTTCTTCGGATCGACCTTCAGTTCGGCGAAGTCGGAGCCACGATTGTGCACGCGTTCGTCGGTTCCCGTCTTGCGCCAGGAGCCGCCGGCATCGTCCGAGCGATAGATGCCGCTGCGCGCGCCGGCGTCGATGGTCACGTACAACCGCCGCGGATCACTCGGCGCGATCGCGAGACCGATACGACCGAGTCCTTCCGCCGGTGTGGGCAAGCCGTTCATGATGGACATCCACGTGTTCCCGCCGTCGGTCGACTTCAGCAGGCCACTGCCCGCGCCCTGCCAGACGCCGTTTTCCCACGGTGCCTGACGAGACTCCCACGTCGCGAGATAGAGCGTGTTCGGGTCATTGGCCGCGAAGGCCACGTCGATCGCGCCCGTGTTGGCGTCGCGATACCAGGCCTTCTGGAACGTCCGGCCGCCATCGGTTGAACGGAACAGGCCGCGCTCCTCGTTAGGCCCGTACGGGTGGCCGAGGACGGCGACGAAGAGGCGGTTGGGGTCGCGTGGGTCGACGATGATCTGCGGGATCTGCTGGCCGTCCCGGAGGCCGAGGTGCGTCCACGTCTTGCCGGCGTCAGTCGACTTGTAGATCCCGTTCCCAGTGGACAGGTCAGGGCGCTGCAGTCCTTCGCCGCTGCCCACGTAGATCGTGTTCGGGTCCGACGATGCCACGGCGATGGCGCCCACGGAGCCGGTTGGTTGACCGTCGAAGATCGGCACCCACATGCGGCCGTAATCCGTCGTCTTCCAGACGCCGCCGTTGACCACGCCTATGTAGAAGACGTTCGGTTGCTGTGGGACGCCCGCGGAGGCCTTCGTGCGACCGCCGCGATACGGTCCGATGTCCCTCCAGCGCATTTCGTTGAAGAAGCCCGGTTCTGTCTGAATGCGGGTCGATTGGGCCAGGAGATTTGCGCTGCTCACCGAAACAGCGAACACGGAAAGCACAGATAACAAACGATTCACGCGGGGCTCACGTACGGGGGTTTGAAAAACGTGTCAGTATTGAAGGCGCGAGGCCAGTGCTGGCGGTCACGCCCGGGCGGTGTTACGTCGGACAGCGCACGGCGCGGGCACGTGCTCGCGAGTTCTCCCTGCTGGCATCGGCGACGAAAGCAACGGCCTGTCCGGTCATCTCGTTGCCACCGGCGAGCACGCTATCGAAATCGACTTTCACGCCCACAGGCCACCACTGGGGGAACAGCACCACGGACCAGCCACTACGGTTGCGTTCCCAGATCATCGCGTTGTTGCGGACGGCGTTCGTGTCTTTCGCGAACACCGAATCACGGATGCGTTGAACACGATCGGACATTTCGCCCGCGTTCCCGCGATGGCCGGCGCGCTCCCAGTCCAGCGGCGGCGTCCACGCCCCGAACGCGAATCGCCAGCACGTCGAGGATGGTGCGTCCTGGCCGGCCTGCGCGCGTACCGGCGTGACGACGACGCACGTCAGGAAAGCTGCAAGAAACAACACGCGCATCCTTCAGCGACGCTTCGAGAGAACGAGGAGGAGCCCGGCGATGGTCGACGAGACGATGGCCGCGCCAATCGCCGTGAGACCGCCGCTCAGTGGTTGCGGAGTGAGTCCCTCGAGCACGGCGAAGGTTCGCGCTGAGCCAGACCAGATCGACCAGAGGGCAACAATGCCGAGCACCGAAGGGATGACGGCCGCAACGGTGCCGACCGCCGGTGCCTGACGAGGGATTCGCAAGGCATTGAGAAACAGGGCCAGCACCGTGATCCACATCGCGACCACCGTGAGTGGATACGCGCGACGGATCCACGTCATTTGCGAAGCACCTCCGGTGTCGTTCACTGAACAGAGCTGCGCATCGCCGAGTCGTGGCCACCACCGGCATTCCGATCGAGGCAGGGAACTCCCGGCGGGGAGCGCCGCGATGCCGATCGGCGACACACGATATCGCATGTCGCTCGCGTGCATCTCGATCCAGGACGCGGTTGCAGAGCGCTGGAACAGGATGGCACAGGCCATGAGGAGCAGCAGCGCTGCGCCTTCGAGCAACCGTCGCCGTCGGTCGGGCGGGCCCGGTAGCTGGTTCAACTCAGGCCGTCTGTACGCTGACGGAGACGTCGGCGATCGCGACCGCGACCGTGCCATACAGCGGTCAACGCCGCTTGAAGCCTTCGACGAGCGCCGCGGCGGACGCGCCGTCGGTGCCGTGGACCGTGAACGTCAACTGTACCGAGTTGAAGACCGTCACGTCCTGTCGTGCCTGACGAGCGCGGTCGACGATACCATGAATGCTGCAGTTCACCGGTCCGATCTTCACGTTGGTGTCGCGCGCAATGACCTGCACCAGTTCCGCGCCGCAGGCGGCAATCGACGACAGGAACACTTCGGGCGGAGTCAGTTCCTCGCCAGGACAGCCGTTCTGCACCGGCCCATCGACGACGAAATGATGGGTACGCGCCTGGCACAGGATGCGGCCGAAGACGTCCGTCGTTTTGGCGGAGACGTCGTACTCGCGGATCGTTGTCGGGGGCGAAGTCATTTCGGGCAAACGGGCAAACGGGCAAACGGGCAAACGGGCAAACGGGCAGGCGGAATGATAACTAGCCGATTAGTCGAACTCGCGCCTTGGTGCGGCCTGGTCCGCCTCTACTCTGCCGGTCGCTATGTCAGCGCGGAAGTAGTTCTCGCCGCGCACCGGGTGGCCAAACATGCGCCGGAGAAAGTTGATTTGCCCGACGTGCGTCAGCGCATCCGCGATCGCTCCCTGGAAGATCTGCCCCGGCTCGTACCCCAGCGGTTCGCGCGTGGCGAGATAATCGTCGAGAGCGCGAAGCGCGGTGAAGAAACGCGCGCTGTCCTCCTCCCAGCCCTCGGGCGTCGTGTCGGTCCACGCCTGCTTGCCACGCGCCTGCGTGAGCGCCCAGTCCATCAGGTCGCAGATGTGTGACAGGATCTGCGATGGCGTGCGCGATGTTCGCGATGCCTGAAAGTCGCCGAAGCCTGGTGGCGCGCCCCGAATCGCCTTGGCGCCGCGATACGCCAGTGTCGCCACCGTGTGTCGCAGCATGTCGCGCGCCGATTCGCTCATGTCGTTCCCTCCGCCTCCCGTTGTCGCCTGACCGCAAACACCAGGTGCCGATAGCCGTGGAAATCGGTCTCACGCTCGGCATCCATTCCAACCTTTCGCGCGACACCCTGTGAGGGCTCGTTGATCGGCCGGATTAATGAGATCACGCGGTCGAGTCCCAGCGCTCCGAACGCATGATCGCGCACACCGCGCCCTGCTTCCGTGGCAAAGCCGCGACGCCAGAAGCGGCGATGGATGAGCCATCCGATTTCAGGCTCCCGGCTGCCATCGACCTCCTGGAGGGCCAACCCCACCTGACCGACCCGCCGTCCGCTCTCGCGCTCGACGACGAGCCACAATCCGTGTCCGTCCCGCGTGTACCGCTCGAGCTGCCTGTCGAGCCAGCGACGCGCTTCGAGTGGAGTGAAGCGATGCGGGTAGAACCGCATCGTCTCGGTGTCTCCGATCATTTCGGCAACGAACGGCAGGTCGCCGGCAGTCATCTCGCGGAGGTCGAACCGCTCCGTCGAAATCACCTTTCTCCCCATTGGCGGTGCGACGTCTGCGTTGAAGGCCCAGCCGTCGCCCAGAACCTGGGAGAGGTGGTGTTCCATGTGAACGACGTAATCGCTCATCAGGTAGTCGAGCGTTGTCGGCTGCTCGGCGCTGACTTCCCTGAACGCGATCACGTCGAGACTGTGGCGGTCACGCCGGCGAAAGCGGTGCTCGGCCGGCATGCTCGCCATCACGTGCAGCAAGTGGTGGTTCCAGTTGCTCCAGAGGTCGATGAGCTCGTGCCACGCGACCCGTGAGTATTGCTGTACGGCGACCCACGTATCCTGGTCGTAGCCGGGCATGACGAGATCGTCCGACTGCACGGCGCGCAGGAAACGCTCGTGGTTTACGCTCGCCGAGTCGATCAGGTGGCCGATTACTTCCTTGGGCGACCATTTGCCTGGCGCGAGCGCTATGCCCGCCGCCGCGTCGCTGATCTTCCTCAGCGACGGTTCGGCGGTTTCAAGGTCGGATTGAAAGGCGGCGATGTAGTCGACCATCGATCTGGAAAAGTGTACCGGGGAATTATCGTGGCTGTCTGGACGAGCCCGGTAGTGGAGCATCCATTTCTGGCAACGGGCGGCTGATCCCCGGGGGAGTAGCGACGGAAGAGAACCTCCCACATCCTTTGCACCCGCCCAACCAGCCTGATCACTCCGGCCCCGGTCGCTTACACATTGAACCCACAGGATTTCAGCGGCCGAGTGGCGCTGGTCACAGGTGCATCGAGGGGTCTTGGGCTCGCCGCGGCAGCGCGTCTCCTCGAGCGCGGCGCGTCCGTGGCGGTGAATGTGCGCGACCAGGCGCGCGCCGAGGCAACGGTTCGTGAGTTGGGCGCCGGATCGGCCTTTGCCGTTGGCGGCGACCTCGAACGGGAAGGCGTGGCCGCATCCCTGGTTCAACGAACGCTCGACCGGTTCGGCCGCCTGGACATCCTGGTCAACAATGCCGCGTTGCCGTTCACCACGCGCTTCGAACAGATCACGCCTGAGGAGTGGCGGCGCGCCGTCGAGATCAACCTCACGGTGCCGTTCCTCCTGACGCAGGCTGCCGTGCCCGCGATGAAGGCGCAGCACTACGGCCGAATCGTCAACATCTCGTCGACCGCGGGACGCATGGTCAGCACACTGGGCGGCGCCCACTATACCGCCACCAAGACCGGCCTCCTCGGCCTCACGCGCGCGTCCGCAAAGGAACTCGGCAAATACGGCATCACCGTCAACGCGGTCACGCCGGGCATGATCGACACGGAATTAACCCGTGAGAGCGCAAGCGACGAGGTCCTCGAAGGACTCGCGAAGGGTTTTCCGATCCCGCGGCTCGGCACCGCGCTCGAAGTGGCCGACGTGATCTGCTTCGCCGCGTCCGAGGCTGCGGGCTACATCACCGGCGCGGTGTTCGACATCAATGGTGGTGACCTGATGATGTAGCTCGCGTGGAGATCGCGGAAAAAACAGGTAGACCATTTTCACGCGGAGACGCGGAGAAACCCGAATGGCGACAACTAAAAAAGTGGACCAAGCATGTGGATTGCCGCCTCCGCGGCTCCGCGTGAACATTCATGACGTGAGGAGCGAATGAAAGAAAGTACGCGAGTACTTCTGGCGTTAGGCGTAGCACTCGCTGGCGGTGTCGCGATCGCGCTTTCGGGCAACGAACAACTGCTCCGCGCGGCGGACTCCATCGTGCCGATCGGCACGCTCTGGATCAACGCCATCCGCATGACGGTCATCCCGCTGGTGATCTCGCTGCTCATCACCGGCGTGGCCGGAGCCGCGGACCTGCGCGCCATCGGGCGCCTGGGGGGGCGGAGCCTGCTCACGTTCTTCCTGCTGCTGCTGGGCACGGCGATCGTGATCATGCCGGTCGGCGTTCTCGCGTTTCGCCTGCTTGGTGCCAACACGTCGCGCCCGCCGCTGCCAGCCGGCGCCGTCGAGGCGGCCGGGCAGATCGCCGCCGAAGGGACGCCAACCGGGTTTGGCGCGTGGCTCACGTCGCTGATCCCGACCAACCCGATCGCTGCCGCCGCGAACGGGGCGATGCTGCAGCTCATTCTCTTCACG
>Ga0111538_10003527_pt1 | contig 21857 bp, 20 predicted proteins | sample SoiMethybrSBSTD1_FD_79669 | JGI IMG/M metagenome (GOLD analysis project Ga0111538, IMG submission 79669) | Bulk soil microbial communities from a Populus tree surrounding site in Tennessee, USA - Soil MetaG P. TD hybrid SBSTD1 (version 2)... | ecosystem: Environmental > Terrestrial > Soil >... | reverse complement strand
TGCGCTTCCACTGGTACGATTCCGAGTGATGCATGGCGCGGACCTGATCCTCATGCTCGCCGTCGGCCTTGGGGCGGCGCTCATCCTTGGATATTTCACGCAGCGGCTCGGCCTCTCGCCGATCGTCGGCTACCTCCTCGCCGGCGTTCTCGTCGGACCGCATACACCCGGCTTTGAAGCTGACGTCGAGATCGCAGAGCAGCTCGCCGAGGTCGGCGTCATCCTCATCATGTTCGGCGTCGGGCTGCAGTTTCATGTCGAAGAGCTGCTCGCCGTGCGACGCGTGGCCGTGCCGGGCGCTCTCGTCGGCATGACGGCGGCCACGGCGCTGGGAGCCATGGTCACCCGCATGTTCGGCTGGTCGTGGCCTGCGGCGATCATCTTCGGGCTCACCTTGTCGGTGGCCAGCACCGTCGTCCTCGTCCGCATCCTTGCCGATGCGCACAAGCTCCACGCACCTGTTGGCCACATCGCGCTTGGCTGGCTCGTCATGGAGGATCTGCTCACCGTGGCAACGCTCGTCCTGCTGCCGGCGTTGGCGATGGGGCAAGTCACCGCCGCCTCGCTGGCGGTCGACCTCGGCCTGGCCGTCGTCAAAATCGGCGGTCTCGCCCTGTTTGGCGTCCTCGTCGGTCAGCGGGTGATTCCGGTGTTGCTCGACCGTGTGGCGGCAACGCGCACGCGAGAGCTGTTTACGCTCGCTGTGCTCGTCATCGCGCTCGGCATTGCCGTCGGTGCAGCGATGGTGTTCGGCGTCTCGATGGCGCTGGGAGCGTTCGTCGCCGGAATGGTCGTCAACCGCTCCGACTACAGCCTCCGCGCCGCGAGCGACGCGCTGCCGATGCGCGACGCGTTCGCCGTGCTGTTCTTCGTCTCCGTGGGCATGCTGCTCGACCCGACGGCACTCGTCGAGGAGCCGTGGCTGTTTGCTGCGGCACTCGCGGTGGTACTCGTCGGCAAACCGCTCGTCGTCGCGGCGTTTCTCGCGGCGATGCGGTATCCGTTACGAACCGTTCTGACCGTACCGGCGGCGCTCGCTCAGATTGGCGAGTTCTCATTCATCCTCGCCGGCGTCGGTCGCGCGCTCGGTGTTCTGCCCGACGTGGCCACCTACATCGTCGTGGCCGTGTCCATCACGTCGATCGTGATCAACCCGTTCGCGTCGCGGCTGATCGCCCCCACAGAGCGCGCGCTCGAGCGATTGCGCAGGCAGGTAACGGCAGCGGCCCCGGAGGACGAAGGCGCGACCTCATCGTCACTGGATCCGCAGACCCGCGCGATCGTCGTCGGTCATGGACCGACGGGACGGACCGTCGCCCGTCTGCTGCGCGAAAACGGCATCGCGCCGACGATTGTCGAGCTCAACATGGACACCGTGCGCGAGCTGCGGCAGAACGGCATCTCTGCCGTATATGGAGATGCGCGTCAATCGGAGTCGCTCGTGACGGCGGGGCTGCGGCATGCCGGCACGCTCATCCTCAGCGGGGCGGATGCAGGTTCGCCGGAGATCATCCGCGTCGCGCGCGACATCAACCCGCAAGTGCACATCTTCGTCCGCAGCGCGTATCTTCGTGACGTTCCGCCGCTGCGCACCGCCGGCGCCGAGCAGGTGTTCTCCGGTGAAGGCGAGGTGGCGCTGGCGATGACCGAAGCTGTGCTGCGACGCCTCGGCGCCACACCTGATCAGGTTGACCGCGAACGCGATCGAGTGCGCGCCGACCTCTTCCGCGTGCCCGTACAATAAGGACGGAGGACCTCTATGCGCGCGTTTTTCGCACTCGCCTTCGCCGCCACGCTGGCGGCTGCCGTGTCAGCTCAGGCACCTGCAGCGACGCTGAAGGTCGGAGATCCGGCGCCGGACTTTACCCTGCAAGGCTCCGACGGCAAGACGTATTCGCTGGCCGACTATCGCGGAAAGAAGGCGGTCGTGCTCGCCTGGTTCCCGAAGGCGTTCACAGCGGGCTGCACCACGGAGTGCAAGTCGCTCGCGGCCAATGGCGACCGCATCCGCAAGTTCGACATCGCCTACTTCATGGCGAGCGTCGATCCGATTGACGAGAACACAAAGTTTGCGCAGGCGCAGAATGCTGACTTTCCGCTTCTGAGCGACGCCGACAAGTCAGTGGCGACGCGATATGGCGTGCTCAGTCAGCGCGGCATGGCCAATCGGTGGACGTTCTACATCGACAAGAACGGCCGCATCGGCTACATCGACCGCGCCGTCAATCCAGAGACATCGGCGGAAGACGTCATCATGCGGCTCGGGCAGCTGAAAGTCGCGACGGTGAACTAGCCGCCGAACCTGGGATTCACGATCGGACTGAAGATCGAGCCGAACGAGTAGCTCACGCCAAAGAACAGGAAATAGCGGTAGCTCGTGGCGAGCTGCCGCTGGTTGACCAGCACTTCTTCGCTCGTCGCCTCTTCCGCCGGCAGCGAAATCTGATCGCGAACCCACTCGACGTTGGAATTCAGGTTGAGCGACAGGCCGCGCAGCAGATTCAGCGACATATCGCCCCACACCGAGACGTGGTTCTTCGCAAAATCCGGGACGAACGACTCCAGCTCCACGTTGGACCCGAGCGTTCCCCAGCGCTGACGCATCGACAGCGTCGTGTTGAACGATTGAGCGACTCGCGTTTCGTGCAGCTTTCCGTAGATCGTCTCCTGCCGGTAGTCCCAGGTCCGCGAGAGGACGGAATAGTTGAACGTCAACAGACGGCGGGTTGACTCGGAGTACGGAAAGAGGTCCCACTCGATGCCGGGCCCGGCCGTCAACGCCCAGTCCTGGTTGCTGTAGGTCGACGAATTCCAGTTACCGCGGACGCCGGCGGACCAGTGTCCGGTGAGCGACTTGACGTAGAGTCCCGAGCCTCCGTAATCGCGATTCGGCGACTTGAATTTCACCCCGTCGGGAAGGATGAACGAGCTCTCGCGATAGTTCATCGAGACGTTCAAATTGATTTTGGTTTCGTTCGTCGTCCGGTTGGCGTTGACGTTGGTGTTGATGCCGTACGACTTGCTGCGGCTCTCGCCGTTGGCGTTGCCGTTCACATTGAGGCGGAAGCTCCATCGGTTCCATGGGTCGTTTGAGAGCGTGTTTGCCCCCACCGTCGTCGCTGCCGGCGCCTGGACGGTGACACGCAGCCGTTCGGCGGACGGCGTGCCCAGGACGTACGGTACAAGTCCCAGGGACATGACCCGCACCATCCCGCGCCGCACGTCATCCTGTGAGGCGGCAACGACGAACGTTTCCTTCAGCACGTAATCGCGTCCCATGAACCGGCCCTGACCGAAGAAGCTGAACGTGATCTCGCGACCGCCGGCACCGGTCGACTGCCCCGTCATCAGCAGGTGGACGTCGGCGTTCTGACGGTCGCGGACCTGCTCGACAAACGTGATTTCAGTGCGAAAGAAATCTATGTCGCACGGGGTGTTGTTGCAGTCGATGAAGACGCGGACGGGGGCGGTCGAATCGGCAGGGACGTCTTGCGCAACGGCGGCGCCGGCCGCGAGACCGAGACAGACGAGCGCAATGAGGCCGCTGAGCCGCAACAATCGCCTGTTAGACGCCGCAATCCGGAATTTGGTTCGATCGAACGCGCGCGTTCAGGCGCGCGCCATCAGTTGCGCCGCAGTTTCGCGCACTTGCGCAACGTGGCGCATTTCGTGGGCAGCGATCAGCTCAACCCACTGATACACGTTGAGCGCACCGAAAAATGGATGTTCGTGAATGACGGAGCTCAACGCGCGCCCGTTGGCGCTCAGAACTGCGGTCCGGAAACCGGCGCGTGCCGCATCCGCCGCCGCCCAGGCCGCGGCTTCGTCGAGATGGCCGGTTGGAATCGCCACCTCCGGTGCGGTTCGCTTTTCAGTCCGATTCGCAAGCAACATGCGAACACGTTCCGGCAGTGCCTCGCGCGTCCGTGTCTCCGGGCCGAGGCCTTCACTCAAGGCTTCAGCGATCTTCCCGCCGACGACGGCGCTGAAGCGCGTCTCGACGAGCGCGAGGTGGTGGACGATGTCAACGGGCGACCAGCGATCGGGAGCCGGACGGTCGTGGCGGGAGGCGGCGGGAATAGCGGCCACCGACTCCCGCAGAGCCTGACGCGACGCGTCGAGCGTCGCGAAAACGTCGGCCAGGTGCTGATGCATCATTTCACCCGTACTCCTTTCAACTCTCCTTCGACAATGGTGACAACTACCTCATTGACGATGCCGTTTGGCCCGGGCGGCAGGAACTCGACGCTGACGCCCTGGGCCAGGAACTTCGTCTGTGACGTCGGCAGCGCGGTGAGCGTCGGGCCCCGCTCGATTTCGATGGCCAGCGCTCCGTCCTTCGGGGTGACGGTGACGAGGAACTCCCTGTCGCCGGGCAGGAACGGCGGGAATTTGTAGACGCCCGCGTATCTGGCCAGCACGTCCGCCGCAACTGCGACCTGAAGCTTCTTGTCATCGTCGGCAGTGCCAACCAGGTGCGCCCGGCTGCGCTCGTTCTCGTTGCAGACGTACTCAATCAGCTCAGTATCCGCCCGCAGCGTCGCCTCGACCGGGATCTTGATCGGTTTCGTGTACGCCTTCGGATCCTCGAATGTGACCTCGACGTCCAGGTGCCCCAGATCGCGGCGCGTGAAACGTTCGGTGACCTTCAGCGACTCGCTGTGCTTGTGGCCCAGGCCGTCAAGGAACGTCCGATCGTTGAACCCGGTGCTCGTCACGACGAGCGTGTCGCCCTCCCATCGTCCGACGGCGTACCCCATCCAGGTCGGATTCGGGTCGACAGGGAGAGGCCGGCCATCTGTGAAGATCTGACGGTACTCCAGCGATTCGTAGAGTACGGTCGTCACCGCCGGCGTCTGAATGAACTTCGCGTAGTCGGCGCCGAGGCTCAACCGCGGGCCCGAGGGGAGGCAGTGGACGCCCGTGTCGTCGCGCCCGAGTTCGTGCATGTACTTCTTCGCTGCCTCCACGATCCACGGCTGTGGACCGGCTGCCTCGAGCGCCGCGGTGGGGTCTGCCTTTGGTTCGAGTCGCCAGATGCCCGTCAGGTCAGGCTTCTTGTCGGCCGTCATCGGCGTCGGAGCCGTCAGGTTGATTTTGCCGTCGGCAGTGCGCGGCAGACCTGGGGTCTTGTAGTCGATCCACTGCGCGGAGGCGTTGTCCGAGATCGCCAGCAGAAAACAGGCAGCGACCGTGAACCGGAGCGGCTTCATCACGGTAAGGCTCCAATGAGAATGCCTGCGTCGCAGGGCACCCTTTCCGCGGGCAACACGCATAGGGCACCCTTCAGGGGTGCCGGCCTAGCCCCTTTCAGGGGCGCCTGCCAGGAAAGCCTGTATGCTCGCACAAACCCCGTCGCCAGTCATGCCCAGAATGACGACGCAGTGCTGCATCGCCGGCGGTGGTCCTGCCGGAATGATGGCTGGACTTCTACTCGCGCGCGCCGGTGTGGACACCGTCGTGCTCGAAAAGCATGGTGATTTTCTGCGCGACTTCCGCGGCGACACGGTCCACCCCTCGACGCTCGAGCTGATGTACGAGCTCGGCGTGCTCGACGCGTTCCTGGCGCGGCCGCACCAGAAGGTGAACGAGATCGGCGGTGACATCGACGGCCAGCGGCTGACGATCGCCGACTTCACGCACCTGCCAACGCACTGCAAGTTCGTGGCGTTGATGCCGCAGTGGGACTTCCTCGATTTCCTCGCCGACGAAGGCCGCCGCTATCCGACGTTTCACCTCGTGATGAACGCCGAAGCGGTTGACCTCTTGCGATCGGATGGCCGAGTGACGGGAATCCGCGCACGCACGGCCGACGGCGACCTGGAGATCGACGCGTCGCTGACCATCGGCGCTGACGGCCGGCGTTCAATCGTGCGCGAACGGGCCGGTCTCATCGTTGAGACGCTGGGCGCACCGATCGACGTGCTGTGGCTGCGACTCTCGCGGCGCGAGGCGGATCGCGCCGAGACACTCGGCGTCATCCGCGCCGGACGCGTGTTCGTCATGTTGAACCGCGGCGAATACTGGCAGTGTGCGTTCGTGATTCCGAAAGGGGCGTATGCGACGCTGCGGGAGCGCGGGCTCGACAGCTTTCGCCGCGATATCGTCGCCATCGTTCCCTTCCTGCAGGATCGAGTCGAGGAACTGCGCACGTGGGACGACATCAAGCTGTTGACCGTGATGGTAGATCGGCTGCGGAAATGGTATGCGGCCGGTCTGCTGTGCATTGGTGATGCCGCGCACGCGATGTCACCTATCGGCGGTGTCGGGATCAACCTGGCAGTACAGGATGCCGTCGCCACCGCGAATCTGCTGCACGGTCCGCTTCGAGACGGGGCGGTGTTGATCGATGACCTGGCTGCCGTGCAGCGTCGTCGTCTGCTGCCGACGCGGCTGACGCAGGCAGCGCAGGTGGCCATCCAGAAAAACGTCCTCGCGCCGGTACTGGACTGGGATCGCGCAACGCCGATATCGCTGCCCTTTCCCGCACGCCTGCTGCGCGACCATCCGATTCTGCGCCGCATCCCCGCGCGGCTCGTCGGCATCGGGATGCGACCTGAACACGTGCGGACGCCCAACGCGTTTGCTGGTGCCGGCTAGAGTGGTGTCCTTTTAACCGCGAAGGGCGCGACGAAAAGCAGCCTTGATCCTCTATACTCGCGGCCGTGGTCACTCGCAGGTGTCCGAAGTGCGGTCGGCTCTCGTCAATCCGAGTGGAGCGGACGTTCAAGGCAGAGGATTACAGAACGATCTACTCCTGCACGGTCTGTCAGGCGTCGTGGACCACCACACATCGTGCTGATCGCAAGCCTCCCAAACGCAAATACACGTGGGTCGCGTGACCCGTCATTCATCGGTGCTGGATCGAATGGAGCCGGCGGTCGGACTTGAACCGACGACCTGCTGATTACGAATCAGCTGCTCTACCAACTGAGCTACGCCGGCACGGCGGAAACTCAGGATACCACGCGTCCCGTGCGGCGCGTCCTGTTCCTCGTCCGCGAAGGTCGCATCGGCGTGCAGATGCCTCGATGTTCGCACATCGATGCGAGTGACCGTGGGAGTGGTGAAGACAACAGGGGAGGACGCTTAGCCTCCCCTGTACATTTTCAGCGAGACCAAGCCGCCCAAAGGAACGCGAAGCTGGCCAGCGCCCCGAGGGCGTTACGAAGGAGAAACTGGGGCCAGGACAGCTGCACGGGATCAAACCGTTTGAACACCAAACTGCCGAAGAAGATCCCGACCGCGATCGACCCGGCGCGGCTCACTGTGGTGGGTGACATTGCCATGTCAACCAAGATGGCGACACCACCGCCGATGAGGATAGCAAGCAGGACGCTGATCAATGCTCGCTTCATCCGACGCCTCCTGTTACGAACAGTATTGGGTGCCGTTGACCCAGATGCACGTCGGCCGGTAGATTCGATTCACATAGTGCGACCACATGGCGGAGACCATGCAGGCGCCCCAACCGGCCGTGCAGCGAACGCCGACGCACCCCAGTGTTGCTGGACCGTAGAAAGCACACCACAAGAGCGTTGCGCCGAGGCACACTCCGATGCAGTTGACCGCCGCGTGTCCTGCGCTCTCGTAGGCCTGGGCGGAGGTCATATACCACGCCGGCATCAACACGTTGCCATCGTTCCACAGGTAATCGACGCTTGCCGTTTCGTAGTTGATGTTGTTGACACGGATCTGCACTCCGCCGTCGGCGTAGTTCCCGCTGGCGTAATCTAAAGCCCCCAGTTGTCCTTCCCACGTAGATGAATCCCCGTCGTCCCACGGCGTGTACCACATAACGCCTTCGTTGTAGTAGAGGGCCTCCTGCTGGGCGTTCAGAGTCGGGAAGAAGAAGTCGGTGATGCGCTTGGCCAGCGATGGCATCGTCGGCGCTTCCCGCACCTTGGATTGGAACTGCAAGACAACGAGGTCATCAGTGGGCCGGAAGCCCTTCTTCGTGAGCGCCTGGATTGCGTGGTTGCTGATGTCGCGGGCTGCGGGCCTCTGTTTCGACAGCTCCGCTGTCATAAAGCGCCTCGCTTCGCCGCCTGTCAACATGACGGCGCGTTTGTCGGCGTTCGCACCTCCTTGTGCTGCGGAGTTCTGATACATGTCGCAGGACATGTCATTCTTCAGAATCTCTCCTTTCTTCCCGAACTCGATCTTGCCGGCGTAAGCCGGGACATGAGTCTTCGGCGCGGGTGTGGCTGCACCCGCCGCAGCGAGGGGAGAGCTGACGGGGTAAAGAGCAACCACTATCGCAACGAGACATGCGGATATCCCAGTTGGCTTGGTCGACAATGCTACACAGGCAGCCAACGGGCGTGGCGTTCGGATCCGACGTGAGGTCATATCTTCCTCCGGAGACATGAGTGCCCGTTGACATCCCCGGGGTGCATGAGCTGATCCACAAGCGCGGCCGTTTCAACCGATGGTGAACTCGAAACGAACCGCACGGGATTCATCGACGGAATCGGCGACACGACAGACCTTCGCCGCTCCAGGATGGCTTGCGATGTGTGACGCAGGTCGACGTGCGAGGTAGCTTCTGCCCCGCCGAATTCTGCCCGGGGCAGGGGCTACCCGCGACAAGATCAAACGCGAATCGACCACCTCTTTACCTGCCAATCTGGCAAACACACTTTGGTCGTTGCGGGCGCAAACCCTACTGACGCGGCGCGCGTCTAATCGGCAACGTCCCGTCACGGGTCCGCGCATCAAATCGGGGAAATACCAAGAAACTTTCGGGTCGCCGGATGCGTCCGAACACCATCGAGGGTGGTCCATGCGTGCATTCGTCGTCTGTGCGGTGTTCCTCAGCGTCTCGAGCCCGTGGACTCTGATTCCGACGGCCCAGTCGCCGACGACCGCACCGGACTCACGTCAGCCTCCACCGACTGATGGAGCGGCCGCCGGCCGTGCAGGCGCTCCACCAGGCGCGGCGACCCCCGTGGCCCCGCCGCTGACGCAGGCTGCCATCGACAAGGCCGCCCCGACGCTGGCGGCAGCCCGTCAGGCGCTCGGCGGCGACAAGCTCGCCGCGGTTCGAACGCTAAGCGCGAGGGGACAAACGCGCCGGCTGCGCGGGAACAACCTCGTGCCGATCCTCTTCGAGATGGATCTCGAGCTCCCCGACAAGTACTTGCGCAAGGACGAATCTCCTTTTGACAACTCCGATCCGACGTCGCTCGGCTTCAATGGCAGCGATCTCCTGCAGGTGCCGCCCCCCGCTGCTCCCCCTGCGCGGGCCGGTGCGCCGCCGGTCCCCCAGGCGGCGCTCGACGCCGCACGCGTGGCGCGCATTCGCACGGTCAAGCAGGACTTCGTCCGCTTCGCGCTCGGCATCTTCGCGCAGAGCTTCGACACTTACCCACTCACTTTCGGGTATGCCGCGCAGGCGCAGGCGCCGCAAGGCACCGCCGACGTCCTGGACGTACGCGGGGCCGACGGCTTTGCCCTGCGCTTCTTCATTCAAAGCGAGACGCACCTGCCGGTGATGGTCAGCTGGACGCTGCCGCCGACCTCCGTGGTGGTCGCCGTCACGGGTCAGCCGGCTCCCACCACCGTTGCGCCCGGCGCCGTGGTGGTCACGGCGCCGGCGCCGCCCCCCGCCTCGGCACCGCAGGAGCAGAAGGATCAGTACGCGCGTGAGGTGCAGGCGCTGCGCCAGAAGGCGCAGGCCACTCCCGTCGAGCACCGTATCTATTTCGCGGACTATCGCGACGTTGACGGCATCAAACTGCCGTTCCGTCTCCGCCGCGCCATTGGCACAGACACCACCGAGGAAACGACCTTCGACCGGTTCCAGATCAATCCACGGATTGCGGCGCAGAAATTCGCCGTGACCAGATAAGCCGGGAGATCTTCATGGCTCGTGTCCTGCTCCTTGCGCTGTTCCTTGTGCCGTTCATCGTCCCCGCAGCCGCCGCCGCGCAGAACCAGACCGGCCGTCTGATTCTGACGGTCAACGATACGACTGGCGGCTCACTGCCAACGGCAACGGTCACCGTGACCGGCCTCGACGCGGCGAATCGGGAAGTGAAGATCACACCGCAGCAGACGACGACGGACGGCGTTGCCACGTTCGATCTCCCGCCTGGACGCTATGCGGTGGTTGCGGAGTTCACCGGCTTCGAAACCTCGGCGCCGCGCGAGGTACGGGTGCGTACCGGAAACAACCGGCTGACGATCGTCCTGGCGCTCGCCCGGCTGAAGGACGAGGTCATCGTCGGCCGCGACCAGCAGGTGGCTGGCTCCGATCGCGCAGCGACGTTCGGGTCGCTGCTGACGCGTGACCAGATCGATCAGCTCTCCGACGATCCGGCAATCGCGCGTCAGCAGCTCGAGGACCTCGCCGGCCCGGGTGCCCAGATCCTCATCGACAGCTTTGAAGGCGGCCAGCTGCCGAACAAGTCGCAGATCCGCTCGATCCGCATCTCCCGCGATCAATTTGCCGCGGAATCACACTCCGCCGGCGGCATTCGCATCGAGATCGTGACGCAGCCAGGCCAGGGCAACATCCGCGGCCAGGCGCGAACGAATTTCTACACGAGCAAAATGGACGGCAGCAATCCACTGGTCGACCGTGCGCCACCAGCACAGAACGTGAATAGCGGCATGAATCTGTCTGGAGGTCTCCTCAAGGATCGGATGTCCTTCAGCCTGAATTGGAGCGGCACGAGCAACTACACGTCGCCAGTGCAGATCGCCAGCGGCAGCAGCGACTCGAGGACCCGCGTGCTGCCGATCAAGAACCGCACGACGTCGGAGAGCTATTCCGGCGGCATCGATTGGGCGGTGACGAAGAACCAGACGGCGCGATTCAGCGTCAGCCACTACAACAGCGTCAGCCGCAACGCCGGTCTGGGCGCTTATGATGCGCCGGAGCGCGGGTACACGTCGGAGAATCCCGAGTGGTACATCCAGGCCGGCCATACGGGCCCGATTGGCCGGCGCATGATGCTCTACAACCGGTTCTACTACGACGAATACAGCTCGAAGGCGTCCAGCACGGTGGAGGCGCCGACCTACATCGTTCCCGACGACGTGAATCGTGGCGGGGCGCAGCGTCGCGGCCGCACCGATACGATGGCGTTCTACTACAGCTCGGATCTCGACTACGTGCACGGCCGCCATTCATTCCGCAGCGGCATCGAGCTGCAGCACACGCGGTTCGATTCCGATTCCGAGACGAACTATCTGGGCACGTATTACTTCGAAAGTCCCGGCGCCTTTGATGCCGGGCAGCCGCGCAGCTACACGCGGCGCATCGGCGATCCGAACATCCGCTACTCGAACACGCAGTTCAGCATCTACTTCCAGGACGACGTGCGGTTGAGCAAGGCGTTGACGATGACACCGGGCGTCAGGTACGAGCTGCAGACGCACACGACTGATCTGAACAATGTGATGCCTCGTTTCGGTGTGACGTGGGCGCCGGGCGCGGGGCGGACGACCTATCGCGCGAGTGTCGGCATTTTTCACGACTGGCTGAGCACCTCCGTCTATCAACAGACGCTGCAATTCGACGGCTACCGCATGCAGGAGGTCAACATGGCCGACCCGTCGTTTCCCGATCCCGGTCCGCTCGGGCCGGCGACGCCGGTGCAGCGGTATCTGCTTGCCGACGACATCGTGCTGCCGCGCACCGCTCGCGCCAGTCTCGGACTGTCGCGCACGATCAATCCGATGGTCTCGGTCAGCGCGGTGTATGCGTACACGCGTGGCATCGGCCTCTTCGTGGGTGAGAACCTGAACGCCCCTGTCGAAGGCGTCCGGCCGGATCCGCGGTTCGCGAACGTGATCCAGGCCGTATCAGGGGGTCGGTCGCAGGTGCATTCGCTTGATTCGAGCGTCACCTTGAATCTGGCGGGGCTCGGCACCAACCCGACGACCGGCCGCTTCTGGCAGTGGCGGCGCGGGCTTCGCCTGAGTGGCCAGTACACGCTGGGTCGTCAGCAGAACAACACCGATGGCGCCTTCTCGGTGCCTGCCACCGACCTCGCGCTCGAATGGGGACCCTCGGCACAGGACGTCCGCCATCGCGCCAATGTCAATTTCGGCACAGCCGCAGTTCGCGGCTTGACCGCATCGATGGGTCTCAGCGGAACGACAGGCCGCCCGCTCACCATCCGCACCGGATTCGACAATAACGGCGACCTCATCTTCAACGACCGGCCGGCAGGCGTAGGTCGCAACTCGGTGCACGTGCCCGGGCAGTGGACGTCGTCGGCGAACTTCGGGTACGCCTTTTCGTTCGGCCGGCGGCAGGTCGCGAGTGGTGGCGGCATCTCGATCACGCAGGCGGCGGGAGGTGCGTTGTCGGTCAACGTCGCAGGCAGCGAACCGGTTGCCCGCTATCGCCTGAACCTCTCGGCGAACATACAGAACCTGTTCAACCGACCCACCTACAGCGGCTACAGCAGCGTGATCACGTCGCCGACGTTCCTGCAGCCGACGTCGGCGAGCGGCGTCAGGCGCACGACGATAAACATCAACCTGACCTTCTGATTGAGTTGGTCGCGTTCCTTATTCGCGCCAGAGGCCGCTGACGGTCTTTGAGGGGCTGCTGACACTGACCTTACCCAGGTCGCCTCTCTTCCCGGCGGGGCGCTGTACGGTGACCCGGAACTGGCGCGTGTTGCCGGTGAGCTGTTTCGCGACTTCCGCGCCCAGTTCGGGCATCAGCGTGACGTAGCGGTTCATGCTGTTGATGAACTCGTAGCGACCGCCCGTCATCTGCGCCACGCGTTCTCCGACGTCCACCTGCGTTACCCCGCCCGTCGCCGACTTTTCGCCGGCGTAGAGCAGGACGTGAACAATCATCGGCTTGCGGCCGACCTGGTCGAGGGCCCGCTGCATGTCGCTTTCGAGAATCCTGCCGTCGCCGCTCGTCGTTCCGGCAGCGATGATGACGGTGAAGGCGTCCTTGTCCTTGTTCGCACGCTCGGCGGCTTCGGCAAGGCTCTCGGTGAACCGTCCACTGCCCGTGTCAGGGGCCAGTCGATCGACGCCCTTGAGCAGCTCTTCACGGTTCTTTGTGGCGCGCACCAGAAAGCGCGGCTGCGGCGAGGTGGTCACGAGCGTCGTCTCGACATCCGGCGGCAGGGCCTCCAGGAGTTGGCGAACACCGTTGCGCAACTCCCCGATGTTGCGCCCGACACCGGACCCGTTGTCGATCAGGACCTGCACTTTGACCGTCCGAACAACCGGCTCAACCTTGAGCACGGTTCCCGTGACACCGTCTTCGGTGACACTCACATCGGCTGACGTCAGCGTTTCAACGGGTTGACCGCTGCCCCGCTCGACGAAGCTGGCAAGAAGGGTGAACTGCTCCTGCCCGACGAGAGCGCCACCCGAGAGAACCACCGTGACCAGGACTGAAAGTACGGACCTGAGTGTCATTGTGATCTCCTGACGCAGCCGCCCGCGCGTTGTTCCGCTCGGCCGTGGCTACCAAGCATTGGACGCCTGAAGGACGAAAATGGATGTGTCCAAAGAGTCAGCTCGCGACAGGTCCAATACGGCAAGACGTTGGCCGCCTTTTGTGAATTCAGGGCCCGTTACCAACCAGAGCCGCCGCAAACACCTCATCGCACATCTGTTGCACAACGGGGTCGTGGGGCAGCCTGAACACAACCTCTGGAACGGTCACCAGATCCGAACGCGCTGGCCGGGCGGCAGATAGAGCTTGTCTCCTGGCTTGATGTCGAACGCCTGGTACCAGGCATCGACGTTGCGCACCACACCATTGACACGCTGCTCGGGCGGGCTGTGCGGATCGCTCAGCAGCCGCTGCCGCAAGGCGTCCTCCCGCAGCTTCGACCGCCACGCCTGCCCGTAGGCAAGGAAGAACCGCTGATCGCCGGTGAAGCCGTCGCGTACAGGCGGCTCGCCGTGCTGCGCTACGTACCGTCGATACGCGGCGTATGCCATCTCCAGACCGCCAAGGTCGCCGATGTTCTCGCCCATCGTCAGCTTGCCATTGACCTTCGTCCCGGCGATCGGCTCGAACTGGTCGTACTGCTTCCCCAGCAGATCAGCGCGCTTCGCAAATTCCGCCGCCGACGCCGCCGTCCACCAGTCGCGAATCCGGCCGGTGGCGTCGAACTGCCGTCCCTGATCGTCGAACCCGTGGCCGATCTCGTGGCCAATCACAGCACCGATCGCCCCGTAATTGACCGCTGGATCGGCGGCGGGATCGAAATACGGCGGCTGCAGGATCGCGGCCGGAAACGTGATCTGGTTCATCAGCGGGTTGTAGTAGGCATTGACGGTCTGTGGGGTCATTTCCCACAGCGCGCGGTCCACGGGCTTGCCGAGCCGATCGAGCTGCAGCTTCCACGCGAATTCGGTTGCCCGAATGGTGTTGCCAAGCAAGTCGCCGCGGTCCACTTTCAGCGCCGTGTAATCGATCCACTTCGACGGGTAGCCGATGCGCGGGTCGAACGACGCCAGCTTGGCGCGCGCCTGCTGTTTCGTCGCCTCGTCCATCCAGGGCGAGGCCGCAATCCTCGCCTCCAGGCCACCGCGCAGGTTGGCGATCAACTCCGACATCTGCCGGTTGCTTTCGGCCGGATAGTGGCGTTCGACGTAGATCCGGCCGATCGCCTCGCCGAGGCTGTCGTTGATCAGCTCGACGCCGCGCTTCCATCGCTCGCGCTGCTCGGGAATCCCGCGCAGCGTCGTCGAGAACATCTTGAAGTGCGCGTCGTCGAACGCCTGGGGCAAATACTCGGCGTGGCCGCGCAGGAAGTGCAGTGTCACGTACTCTTTCCACGTCGCCAGCGGCACACTGTCGAGCAGCTTGCCGGTCTCAGCGATGGCGGTGGTCTCCATCGCCACTACGGTTGGTACATTGGCGAGCCCGGCTTCCTGCAGAAAGACCGCCCACTCGAACTGTGGCGCCAGCATGTTCAACTGGCCGCGATTCATCGGGTTGTAGATCTGCTTGATGTCACGGCGGCGCGCCGGTTCCCAGTGCACCTTCGCCATCGCCGTTTCGAGGTCGATGATCCGCTGCGCTCTGCCCTCGGCGTCGCCAAGGCCAGCGAGCTGATGCAGCGCCACGACGTACGTCTTGTACGCGTTGCGGATGGCGTCGTACTTCTCACCCTGGAGCAGGTAGTAGTCACGCGTTCCGAGGCCCAGGCCGGCCTGTGTGGCTGCCGCGACGTACCGCGTCGGATCCGCCGGGTCGGGGATGATGCCGACTTCGACGGGCGACGGATACCCCGGTGCTGCGAACAGCTTCACGAGATCAGATCGGCTGCGTACTGCCTCGATTCGGGCCAGGTACGGCTTGAGAACGCCGCTACCTTTTGCTTCGATGGCCGCGGTGTCCATCCAGCTCGCGTAGAAATCGCCGACCTGGCGACCGACGCCGCTCGCGCGCGCTGGCTCACGCGCCACGTCTTCGACGATGGCGCGCACCTGGCGCTCCGCTTCTTCGATGAGGAGCACGGCAACACCGGCGCTCGTGCGATCGGCCGGGATCGCGGTGCGCTTGTCCCAGCTCCCGTTGACGTAATGCCAGAAGCTGTCACCCGGTTTGACCGTCCGGTCCATGGCCGTCAGATCGACGCCCCAGGTGCCGAATCGCGGCTTGAGAGTCGTGCTGGGGGCGCCACCCTGCTGTCCCGTCGGACGTGCGATGGCGATCAGGACAAGTAAGCAGGCGAGCGTGAGCGTGCGAGTCATGTTGCAGTCCTTCGGGTGCATATTACCAAGCCACCTCGAGCAATCCGGCGCGATATAGGATGTGTCGAGACGCAGCATGCCAATTCCCTGGCGCGTGATCCTGACGCATGGTCCGGCGATCGTCTCTGCCGCCCAGTCGCTCTTCGCCACCCAGTCGAAGCGGGCCAACGAGCGCCAACAGAGCATCGAGAGCCGACTCGAGCAGCTCGAAAAAGGGTCGGTCGAGTCCGCGCGGGTGTTGCAGGAGCTTGCCCAACAAGTGGAAGCGCTCACACTCGCCGAGCAGGATCTGCAGAAGCGCGCCCTTCTTGCCTTGACGGTCGGGGCGGTCGGCGTTGTCGTCGGGATTGCCGCCGCGATCGTTGCTTTTCTTAGATAAATCAACGTTCTGCGCGAGATCCGATCTGAGCCGGTGTTCGCTCGCACGCCCGCCGGTCCACTCTGTTTTTCGATGAGCTACTGGTCCTTGCATTCATGACCGTGAGGACATGAGCAAGACGCAACCGGAACCGCGAGTCGTTTCGGAGGGAACCCGATGCGCGTTGAGCGGCGCGACCATCGAAAACGGGCAGATCTGGAACGGCGAGTTGCTCAGTGGATCAGCGGGGCGCCATCGGTGGTTGGCGAGGTGCCACCCTATATTGCCAGTCCCGAGGCAGGCCGGCGCATTCTCAAACGGCTGGCGCTGCGAGGGTTGATTCGGCGCGTCAATTGGGGGTGGGTGGCGCGCAGCGCGCTGGTTTGCCCGGCGCTGCTCAAACGGGTCGATCCTGAGGAAAGCTGACTCCCGCAGAAACTTTTTAGCCGCCGCGGCACGCGGGCGCCTATGATCCGTCCCAGCGAACTGCTCAGATGGGCCGCGCGACCGAACATGTCCTGGCGACCGGGATTGGACGTTGGTTGCACTCCAACGTTGCTCCGGGTGCGTGTGTGTTCGACGTTGGCGCGAATGTGGGCGACTACTCCGCACTCGCCGCAGCATTGGCCGGTCCGGATGGACGCGTCTACGCCTTCGAGCCGGCGCCCATAAACGTCGCGACCCTGCGCGCGCGGTTTCCCTCTGGTTCCAGGGTTGAGATCGTCGAGGCCGCTGTCGGTGAGAGCAGTCGCAACGTGCGCCTGTATCTGGACGCTGACAACCCTACCCAGCATTCACTCGGGTCGCACAATGTCGGTCGGGCCGGCGGCGCGCTGAAGGTCCGTCAGGTCGCGTTGGACGATTTCCCGGCGCGGCGTGCGCCCGACGTGATCAAGATCGACGCGCAGGGCTGCGAGCTGCGCGTCATCCGCGGCGCCGAGCGGCTGCTGTCGGGGCGGCGGCCACTCGTCGTGCTCGAGCTCTGGCCCTACGGTCTTCGCAACCTGCGGGGCGACGCCCGACAGCTGCTCGACGCGCTTCGGCACATGGACTACGAACTGTTCAAGCTGTCGGCGGAAGGACTGCTCAGGCCCGAGCCGCTCATCGCGGACTTCCTCTCCAGAGACGAGCGTTGGGCGCACATCAACGTCGCTGCGCTGCCGGCGGAACTCGCCGATCAGCGCCGGGCGACCGAGCGCGCGCGGCAGCTCACCCGCAGCGACTCGATCCGCGCGACAGCGTTTTCAGGCAGAACGGGATGGCTCGTGCCGGGCAGCAGCGGGACGGCGGCTCCCTGGAAGTTCTCGTTCGTGAAGGCCATCGCTTCGGCCGTCGGGCCGACGCGGACGCTCGCAATCCGATTACGCCAGCTGCGCTTGTTCGGAAGACTGCGCAGGCTCGGGTAGTCGCGCGGTCCGTTGATGAAGTCGGAGACACCGAGGTATTGCGCCCCGTCCCACACCTGCAGGTAGCACCCTTCCGGATTCGGCATGGTGCGAAACACCACATCGGCCGATCTGGCAGCGTCGGTTCTGCGCGCGCAGCCACCAGCCACGATCACCACCAACGCCAGAATAGCGAGACGCACTGTCCCGATGATAACCAACACTAGCCCTTCCGTAGGTTGACTTTCGGCGACACGCTCTAGTACACGGTGCGGTGCATCAGCGGGGAGATAGGAAGACACTCGTGAAACGCAAAACGCTAGGACTGTTGGTCATTCTCTCTCTGGTCTCGGCAGTGGCGCTGGCCCAGGGGTTCATCAACTTCAGGGAGTCACTAAGCGGCTACGAAGAAGTACCGTCGGTGTCCACCACCGGCAACGGGCAGTTCGCGGCGCGGATTCGTAACAACGAAATCGAATGGTCCCTGAGTTACGGCAATCTCGAGGGCGCCGTCCAGCAGTCGCATATCCACATCGGACAGCCTGGTGTGGTCGGCGCCATCAGTGTGTTCCTGTGCACCAACCTGGGCAACGGTCCCGCGGGGACGCAACCTTGCCCGGCGCCTCCGGCAGTCATCTCCGGACGAATCACCGCCGCCGACGTGACCAACTTGGCAAATGTGCAGGGAGTCAGCGCCGGCGAATTCGACGAGCTGGTCGCGGCGATCCGGGCCGGATATACGTATGTCAACGTCCATTCGACCAGGTGGCCCGGCGGCGAAATCCGCAGTCAGATTCAGAACGGGACGCCGTAACGTATCGCGATAGCAGGGATCGGAAGTCGCTGATTTCCGATTCCTGTTTCGCTAGCTGGCGCGCGGACGCTGGGCAGCGGCGTAGGCGTCGAGGCGCTGATTGATCGCGTCGGCGAGAACCTTCAGTTTCTCGAGGTGCAGACGAAGCGCCTCGAGGTCGCCTTTCGGCAGGCGGTCGCTCTCGCGACGCAGGACGTCGGCTTCGGCCTCGAGTTCCTCAATCGTCCAGTCGTGGTGCGGCGAGCGCATCGCCGCCGATCCGGTCTGTGCCACTGGCAGCGCCGGCCGGTCGAAGCCGTCGCCCGCGTCGCGACCGACGCGCAGACGGGCGTACCAGAACGTGCCGCACTTGCCGCACGAGTACCAAGCGATAGCCCACGTGCTGCCGGGCATCGGGGTCGCCTGCTCGGTGCATTCGGGGCAGTCCATATGGTGCGGAGCCATATCGCTGTGAAAGGCAACGTCGGTGCCGTCGATGAGCCGGTCGAATTTGCCCCTGTTTCCCACGATCGCGGATTTTTTCAAAGACGGATTTTGTCGCCGCAGGTAAATTCTGGCAGTCGGACGGTCGTCACTCGGATTGATCCGGATCTTCGACGACAACGAAGTCGGCAGTGTCCCACGTGAACGGCGGCGTAGCGCGGCGTTCACCTTTGCGCAGATTTGCGCGCGCCTCGTCCTCGCCTGAGCGCCGCTCTTCGCGTCGGCGGTCCCATTCGACACTGACCGGGAGGTTCGCGGTCTTCTGTTTCAGGAAGTGAAACCGCTTGAGGGCGCCGATGCGGACGAACATACGGACGAAGCTGAGCTGTTTGCCGTCCATGCCTCGATCGTATCGGCAACAGGGGGTTGAGACGCCAGCCTCGGAGCCTTCGCGCTATTTCCTCTCCGCGGCACGCCCCGCTGCGAGGATGTTGAACATCCCGTAATTGCCTTCATGACACGCGACTTCGAAAATCGGCTCGTCGCTGCGCCACAGCGTGTTTTCCAGCGTCCAGGGTTTCTCGTACGTATTAGGGTCGGTTACGGTCAGGCGATAGCTGATGGTGTCGTTGTCGGTGCGCGTAAACCGTTCGACCAGTTTCACGTCCCTCGTCGATCCTTGAAACAGGCGCTGATCGTTGAAGTTGGTCGTTTCGACGACGAGCGTCTTCCCTTCCCACCAGCCGCGCGAATCGCCCAGCCATTGACGGACGCCGGCGCCGACGTGCGGCCGCCGATCGAGTGGGATGATGCGATGCTCGTGCATCATCTCGCTAAGAATCACGACGTAGCCTGGCGCCTGCACGATCTGGTGGAAGTTGTTGTAGAACGGATTCGGCACGAAGATTCCGCCCGTCGTGGTGCATCGCTCAGACTCGGCGCGATCCTCTGGTTTGTCCACCCCCAGCGGTTTTCCGAGGCCCATCTCACGTTCGAGTCTCGGCGATTCCTCGAACCGGACTCTGCCCTCCGTTGTGAACGGGATGCGTCCATCCGGAGGATCGACGATCAGCGACGTGGCCAGCGATCGACTGACTTTCCCTTTTCCGGTCTCCAGCCAGATCTCGTTCAGCTCGCCGCTGACCGGGATACCCGCGCTAACACGCTTCAGCAACTGACCGAGCGCGTTCTTCTCGACCTCGGCGGCTTCCTCTTTCGTGAAGAACGGTTTGTTGGCCAGCGCCGGTGGACGTTCGAGCGGAATGGGTGTCTGGTTCGACCAGATTCCCTGCAGATCCGGATCGCCCCACACAGTCGTCTGCGCGGTGGCGCCGACCGGTGCGAGCAGAACGGCAATAACAACGGCTCGAACGGTTACGCGCATGGACGCCCCTCTCGTTGCTACGGCTTCTCCGCGGCGCGCGCGCCACGGAGGATGCTGGCGAGGCCGACATTCCCCTCGTGGCACCCGACCTCGAACATCGGCTCGTCGGTCCGCCACATGATGTTCTCGACCGTCCACGGCTGCGAGTAGGTGTTCGGGTCGCTCACTGTCAGGCGATACGTGATCGTGTCGCGATCAGTGCGTGTGAACCGCTCGACGAGGCGCAAATCTTTCGTCGAGCCTTGAAAGCGTCGCTTGTCGTTGAAATTCGTCGTCTCGACGACGAGCGTTCTTCCTTCCCACCAGCCGCGTGTGTCCCCGAGCCACTGCCTGATGTTGGCGCCGAGCCGCGGCCGCCGATCGAGCGGGACGACCCGCACGTCGTGCATCATCTCCGTCATGATCACCACATAGCCTGGCGCCTGCACGATCTGGTGGTAGTTGTTGTAGAACGCGCTCGGCACGTACATGTTGTCGCTGGTAATGCATCGTTCCTGCAGCGCGCGATCCTCTGGTTTGTCGGCGGCCAGCCGCTTGCCGGTCATCCGCTCGGTCATCAGATTCGGCGTCGCCTGCCAGCGCGCTCTGCCTGCAGGGGTGAAAGGGATCTTGCCGTCCGCCGGGTCGGCGACGAGCGATGTTCGCAGGCTGCGGTTGACCTTTCCCTTCCCGGACTCCAGCCAGATCTCGTTGAACTCGCCGCTGGTCGCGATGTCTGCGGCGACGTTCTTCAGTACCGTCGAGAGCGCGTTCTTCTCGACGTCCGCCGCTTCCTCTTTCGTGAAGAACGGCTTGTTGGCAAGCGCAGCCGGGCGCTCGAGCGGGACCGGCGTCTGATTGGACCAGACGCCCTGCAGATCCGGATCGCCCCACGGGGTTGTCTGCGCCGCGGCGGTGACCGACAGCAGCAGCGCGATCACGACAGTCAGGCAGAGGCGCATCGGTGCTCCTGGCCGTTAATCGGAGGGAGCGTCCAGTGTATCGCCAAGCGGACTCGATCGCCTCGTCGCTTCCGCCTCGCGGCGGAAGAACACACTCTCCTCAACCGTACCCATAATGTCCGCCCGATCGAACCGGAATCACCGCGCCGAATCCGCCCGCGTTGTTCCGCCGCAGGCGCGCGACGGTAATCATGCGGTACCAGGCGCGACGAAACCATGACGGCGGCGTTACGATCAGGTCGCGCACGCCGCTGTCTGTCGGCGACGCCGCGGTCATCCGAATGCCCGCCTGCTGCCAGCGCAGTAATACGTGAGCGAGATCCTCCTGCACGCTGCGAGTCCCGGTGCCACCGGCGTGGATCAACAGGACGTCGGCGACGCCCCGCGCGCGCAACAACGTTGCTGACGGAAAGTCCTGCGGGAACACGACCCAGCGGTTGTCGAACTTGCCGGGCGATGGCGCGACACCGGGCCGCAGACGGTTCGCGTCGAGCAGGAACGCCGGCGGTGCATTCGGCGCCAGCATTCTGGTCTGCAAGTCGATTGCGCCGCGCGCCAGCTCGAGGATCAGCGGCACGATCTCGACCACTGGTGACGGACCGTAGCTGGTGTTGTATAGAGGCACGGGTCGATACCCGCGTCGAGCCAGCGCAATGCCGGTGCGCACTGATTCAACCGCCGGCAGGTCGACGACGATCGCCGTCCGGCCGGTTGCCGACGGCAGCCATAGATAGTCGTGGCTGTCTGGCGCGCCGGTCGTGGACGGCGTGACGGTGTCTGGCCACTGCGCAAACAGCGAGGGCTTGGCCCACGCCGACCACTCGACGTTGCCTGGCGCCCATGCGTCGAAGAC
>Ga0111538_10003524_pt1 | contig 21862 bp, 17 predicted proteins | sample SoiMethybrSBSTD1_FD_79669 | JGI IMG/M metagenome (GOLD analysis project Ga0111538, IMG submission 79669) | Bulk soil microbial communities from a Populus tree surrounding site in Tennessee, USA - Soil MetaG P. TD hybrid SBSTD1 (version 2)... | ecosystem: Environmental > Terrestrial > Soil >... | reverse complement strand
TATCCAGGCCTGTCTCCGGCATCAGCCATCGGCGAGCGCCAGACCCGGTTGAAGGATGTGTGCCGGCAATACCGACCTTCGGCGGCGCAGGCAAGCACCGGGATGGTCGCGGATTTCATGAGGACTGCGTCAAACGAGCGACCTTAGCAGAAGTCTGGCGTCGGGTCGGCCTCTTCGGTACCGCAGATCGGGTCGGGGGCGAGGATTCGAGGCCGGAGAGGGGCCAAGGGCAGTTGGTTGACGTGCCTTGCCGCAGGCCCCAAGGTTCCCGGCGCCGCAGCTGCAACGACGGTGGCGCAGGGTCACCGGGAGGAGCCCATGGAGCATGCGACGCAGGTCGCCCTGACGCGCAGGGTGCTCGACTTCGTCGACCGCAACACCACCGAGCTCGCCGATGCGGTTTATTTCAATCCCGTCTCCACCTATACGAGCCTCGAGCAGGGCGAGCGCGAGCGCGAGCTGCTGTTCAAGCGCCATCCGCTGTTCTTCGGCCTTTCCTGCGAGCTGCCGAAATCCGGCGACTACCGCGCCGACGACCTGAGCGGCGTCCCGGTCCTGGTGGTGCGCGCCGGCGACGGCAAGCTCAGGGCGTTTCTGAACGTCTGCCGGCATCGCGGCGCCAAGGTTGCGGCCGGCTCCGGCTCCGGCAAGCGCATCTTCGTGTGCCCCTATCATGCTTTCACCTACGATCTCGACGGCCGCCTGATCCGCCTCTCGGCCGAGGGTTTCCCTGGCCTTGCCTGTGAGGACCTGAGCCTGGTTCCGATCCCCGTCGCCGAGCGCCACGGCCTGATCTGGGTGCAATCCATCCCCGGCGGCGACATCGACGTGGACGGCCTCCTCGGCGGGCTCGCCCCCGAGATCGCCTCCTACAAGCTCGACAGCTACAGCCACTACAAGACGGCGACGCTTGCCAAGGACATGAACTGGAAGCTCGTGATCGACACCTTCCTGGAGACCTGGCACGTGGCCACGCTGCATCGCGAGACAGTCGGGCCCATCTTCCAGCCCAACGTCAACGTCTTCGATGCCTTCGGCAGCAACGGCCGCCTCGTCATTCCCCGCCGCTCCATGCTTCAGCTGAAAGAGGAGCCCGAGAACGCTTGGGATTTCCTGAAGCACAGCGCCATCGTCTACACCCTGTTCCCGAATGCGCTGCTGGTGTGGCAAGGCGACCATTTCGAGACGTGGCGGTCGTTCCCGGTGGGCAACGACACGGCCAAGTGCATCGCCGAGGCCGCGCTCTTCACGCCGACCCCGCCCGACAGCGACAAGGAACGGCGGCACTGGGAGCGCAACTTCGATCTGCTGATGCGAACGGTCGACGCGGAAGACTTCCCCGTCTGTCTCGACATCCAGAGAGGCTTCGGCGCCGGGGCGCAGCCACACATCACCTTCGGCCGCAACGAGCCGGCGCTCGGCCACTATCATGGCAGCCTGCGCAAAACGCTCGGTCTCACTCCGTCTTCTGGCTGACCACCACGACGGTGGTGTTGTCCTGGTAGAGGTCGCCGGCGTCATCGACGGCGGCGAGCAGGGCGTCGGCGATGGCTGGCGGGCCGCCGCTCACATGCGCCTCCACGACACGCAGGATTTCGGGCCGACTCAGGGTCTGGATGCCGTCGCTGGCGATGATCACGATATCGCCGGGTTCGAGCCGCAGGCGCGAGCGGTCTATCAGCTCCATCTCGGTGCCCGTGAGCGCCGAGCGCAAAAAATGGCGGCGCGGGTCGGCGTGCGCGTCCTCCCATGTCATCTTGCCGGCGGCCGCCAGCTTGTCGATCTCCGGCGCCAGCGAATGATCGTCGTTGAGCAGAAAGATTTCGCCCTGGCGCACAAGGAACATCGGGCTGTCGCCGACGCTCACCCAGTCGATGGACGAAGGCTCGAACACCACGCCGACGAGGGTGCAGCCCATGCCGTTGAGAGCGGGGTTGCTCTCGACGCAGGCGGCGATCGCCTCGTTGGCGAGCTGCAGCGCCTCGTTGAGACGGCCTGTCACGTCGGCCGCTGAGGAGGTCGCGTAGGCGCGCAGGAAAATTTCGCACGCAGTGGAGCTGGCGAGCGCGCCCCCCGCGTGCCCGCCCATGCCGTCGGCCAGAACGGCCGTCAGCCGTTCGCAGCTGCCCGTCTGCTCCGGGGCGGGCGAATCGAGGCCTGGGGGCTCGGTCTGGACACGCGCTGCGTCCTCCTGGTAGCCCCTTGCACCCTTGCTTGTGCGGCTCGCATAGTCCAAGCCGGTCCTACTCCTTGGCGTCGGACAGTTCCGACCAGTCGAATTCTTCTCCGCAAAACGGCACGAAAGCAAGCTGGGTGCGGCCCATGGTTATGACGTCCATCGGTTCCAGCTTCACCGCGCCGGTCGGCTTCTTGTCGTTTATCGCAACAACATTGGTCTTGGAAAGGTTCGGGACGAACAGAAACGACCGGTCCATCGAGTCGTAGCGGATATAGGCCTGGGCCTCGGCCGAGATCGTCGTATCGCCAAAATCGACGGGGATGCGCTGGTCCTTGCCCCGGCCGATGGCGTTGTTGCCCTCGAAGATAGCCCGGAAGGCGCCAAGACCTGGCCCCCCGACGACCACCAGCCAGCCGACCACGGGATCGGCGTGGAAGGCGCTGCGCAGCACTTTGGGCTTGCCGCGCACGATCTGGGTCTTGCCGACGTCGCTCCGGACCGGCGGGGCTCCGCCGCGCAGCGCGTTCGTTGTCGGCTCGTTCACCTCGACCTGCTTCTGGTCGCGCGTAATCGGCTTGACCTCGCGGGGTGCATCCGGCGCCGCCGCGCGCGGTTGTGGCGCCGGCGGTTCCGGGCTCCGCGCAGCAGGAGCGGCCGCGCTTGGAGGTGCCATCTTCTGCACGTCGGGTGCCACCGCCTTCCCGGACTTCGGATCGATCGGTGCGGCGATGCTGATCTCGCCCGAGCGGTCGTCTCGGCTGGCCGCGTTCAGGGCGTCGCGCAGGGAGCCCAGGATGCGGTTGGGGAATGATCCGCTGCCGGGGGAAGGTGTCTGCGCAGCCGGTGGTCGCTTCTCATCCTTCATCGTCCTCTCCTTCTTGCCATGGTTCGCCAGGAGTTTGGTGCGGCGTGTTAAACAGAGGCGCTTTCGAACTTCAGGCGCGTGCGCCCCAGCTCGATGACGTCGCCGTTGCTCAGTTGCACGCGGTCGAGGCGCTCTCCGTTGATGCGCATGCCGTTGCCCATCTTCCCGCTCAAATCGGTGATGAAGAAGGCCTCATCCTGGGTCCGCTCTATGACGGCGTGGTAGATATGCACGGTCGTGTCGGGCAAGCGGATGTCGTTGTCGTGGTGCCGCCCGATGCGAATGGTGTGGCCGGCGAGCGGCAGCGTGTCCGCCCCACCGCCTTCGAGCCTGAGCCAGGCATCGTGCGACGCCAGGGCCAGGGCATCACCGTCCGGCCACTCGGCGGTCGGCTCCATCGGGTCGGGCTCCTTGTGGCCCGCACGAATCGCGGCGCGGCGCGCCTTGCGGCGGCCGGCGGTGTGCACGAGATAGGACAGGAGGGCAACCAGAGGCAGCGCCAGGATCGCTGACAGTGCGATGAGGAGCGCCGGCACCTTGGTGGCGCTGCTTTCCACCATCTCCTGCGCCCGCGCCGCCGCGCTGGCCAGCGAATGGTGCCAATCCTCGTTTGCGGGCAATATGTTGCCGTCGCGATTCGCACCTGCGTTCTCCTGCCCGGAGGCGGACTGTGGACCCTCTGACGCGACGATCGAGGAGGTGGGGGGCTCGGCTGCGACTGCGGGAATGCCAAAACCGGCCGCCGCCCACAGGGCGATGGCGAACGCGGCAGCCGAAACAAGTACTGGCGGCATTTGCTACTCTTTGAGTAGAACGGTGCAGGAGCATGAGGGCAGGAACATGGCCGCCCGCCTGAAACCCGCGCCAAATACGGGATTGAGCGCGGTGAGCCCATCGTTCCGCCACATTATTGCCTGCACGCTCGGGCGGTTCCGTTTGGTGCTTTGCCCGGGCCGGTATGCCTCGGGACAGCAGTCGTGGTGACGAGACGAAGGAGGCTGCGACTGCGAGGGGGGCGCTCCCTGCGTGCGCGTGTTCATGGGCCGTTTCGAGCCCGTAGGCCGTGATGGGAATGGCGATGCAACCCAACTCGGCGTCCCAATCCAACCTGCTGGCCCTGCCGGACGGGACGGAGCTGGTTGGCGATTTCCGCATCAAGCGGGTACTGGGCGCAGGCGGTTTCGGCATCACCTACCTGGCCGAGGAGATGGCGCTCGCCCGTCTCGTGACGATCAAAGAATATTTTCCCGCTGACTATGCTGCCCGCCGCGCCACGAAGGAAGCCGTGCCGCGGTCGCAGGACTGTGCCGGCGACTACAAGTGGGGCCTGGAGCGCTTCATCGAGGAGGCGCAGACGCTGGCGCGCTTCGTCCACCCCAACATCGTGCGGGTCTATCGCTACTTCCGCGCCAACAACACGGCCTACATGGTGCTGCAGTTCGAGGAGGGCGGCAGCTTCAAGGCTTGGCTGCGCAACCTCAGGCGCGCCCCGCGCCAGCCCGAACTCGACCAGCTGCTGAAGCCTCTGCTCGAGGCGCTCGAGGTCGTGCACGGCGGCAACTACCTGCACCGCGACATCGCCCCCGACAACATCATGGTCCGCAAGGACGGCTCGCCGGTCCTCATCGATTTCGGCTCGGCGCGCGGCGAGATCGCCTCGCACACCAAGACGGTCAGCGCGCTGGTGAAGCCCGGCTACAGCCCGTACGAGCAGTATGCCACCACAACGCGCCAGCAGGGTCCGTGGACCGACATCTACGCGCTGGGTGCCACGCTCTATCACGCCGTGTCGGGCAAGCGCCCCCCCGACGCGCCCTCGCGCATGGTGAGCGACGAGTACGTGCCGGCCGCCGATGTTGCACTCAGCTCCTACCGGCCCCAGTTCCTTGCCGCCATCGACAAGGCGCTGCGTCTCGACGTCAACGAGCGGCCGCAGTCGGTGGCCGTGTGGCGCGATGTGCTGCTCGCGGAGGAGCCCAAGCGCCGCCGCGGCTTGGGGCTCGGCCGTGCGCTGGAACGGCTGCGCACCGGCGATGCCGCCGCGCCGGCGCCGCAGCCCGCGGCGGAAGCCGCGTCTGCCGCTGCCGCCGTCCCCCCGCCCGCACCCCCGGCAACACCCGCTGCGGCGCAGCCGTCGCCGGTCAACGAGCCCGTTCCGCAGCCGAAGGCTGAGATCTCCCAACGCGGTAAGGTGCTCGACTTCTTCGATGCCTGGAAGAAGAAGCGGCTGGCCGCACCCGCGAAGAAGACCGCATCGAATGCCAAGGTCGCCCCCGCGCCTGGGCCCAAGGAGAAGGCGCGCAAGCCCAAGCGTGATATCGCGTCGGCCGAAAGCGCCGCGAAGGTGGCGAAAGCCCCCGTCACGGATGTCCTCAGCGTCCCGCGACCCGTTCCGGCGGTGCTGGCGCGCCGTGCCCCCAAGCCGCAGCGTGTGCGTGGCTGGCGCATCCCCTCGCGCCGCTGGCGATCACTCGCCTACAAGCTCCTCATCGGCATCGGCATCGCGAGCCTTGCCGTCGCCTATCAGGACAAGATCCCGCGCGTGGAAGGGCGGGGCGCCGGCGTCGTGACGAGCCAGGCGACGGACCTGGCGCCGCTTGCGCGCATCGCCGGCCACCGTGGCGCCGTGACGGGGCTGGCCACGGCCGACCAGGGACGCTGGATCGTCTCGGCTGGGGTCGACGGCACGCTCAAGGTTTGGAACTCGGGCTCCGGTGCGCTCGTGCGCGCAATCGAGCTCGACGAGGGTCCGGCCACGGCCATCGCCGTCGACGAGCGCCGCGCGCTCACCGGCCACAAGGGCGGCACCATCGTCCTGTGGGACCTCGAGCGCGCAGAGAGGCTGGCCTCCTTCCAGCATCAGCAGGCACCCATCTCGGCGCTGGCGTTCATCGGCGATGACGACCATTTCGCGGCCGCCAGCCACACCAATGCGGTGGCGGTGTTTGCCATCCGCGACCCGGCGGCGCCGGTTGCCATCTTCGAGGGCCAGGACGCAGGCCCCACGATCGCGGGCGCGCGCTGGGTCAGCCTGCTGGCTGCCGCGGGCGGTCAGGACCGCGGCATCCGCCTCTGGCGCACCGATACGAAGAGCCTCACGCGCACCTGGCGCCGGCATGGGGAGGCGGTGAGCGCGCTCGACATCACCGCAGGTGGCCGCAGGATCGCGAGCGGCAGCGTCTCGGGCGCGGTGCGACTCTGGTCGACGTCCTCGTCGCGTCCTCAGCGCTCCTTCCAGGCGCACCAGGGCCGCGTGACTTCCGTGGTTTTCGGCCCCGAGGACCGGCTGTTGGCCTCGGCGGGCGAGGACGGGCAGGTAAAGCTTTGGGACCTGCGCAGCGGCAGGCCGCCGAAGGTGTTCCGCGGCCATGCCGGAGCCGTGCATGCCGTGGCGTTCTCGAACGACGGCCGCCGCATCCTCTCGGCCGGGCAGGACGGCGTGATCCGCATCTGGAACGGCATCGCCACCGCCGCGCGCGACTAAGCGCACATACCTCGCGATCCCCGTCATCCTGCCGCCAGGCGCACTGGGCCCTGGCCTTGGCCGGGATCACGCCAGTTTCCGGGATGACGGCAGTTTGACGCGACCGGTGTCACCATGGACGTCATTCCGGCGCAAGCCGAAACCCGTGCATCAGTCCGCGCGCCCACGGCCGTCAACGCATCAGCTCTGCTCCCGCGGCAGGCCGCACGTCTTGCGCCAGGCACGCAGGACCGTCAGAGTCGCCGCAATTGCGTATGGAGGAAGCGCGCATGGGCGGAGAAACCCTTTTCGACAAGATCTGGAACCGGCATGTGGTCGCCGATCTGGGCGATGGCTACGCCCTGCTGCACGTCGGCCGGCATTTGATGCACGACGGCGGGTCGGCAAGCTTCAAGGCGCTCAAGGAGAGGGGCCTTCCCGTCCGCAACCCCGAGCTGACGTTCGCCACCTTCGACCACATCATCTCCACCATGCCGGGCCGCACGGCCGAGACCAACCCAGCGCTCACGCCCCGGCTCTACAGCATGCGCACCGATGCCAAGGCGGCCGGCGTGCGGCTCTTCGACCTCGGACAGCCGGGCCAGGGCATCGTGCACGTGATCGGGCCCGAGCTTGGCATCACGCTTCCGGGCACGCTGCTCGTGTGCGGCGACAGCCACACTTGCACGCACGGCGGCATGGGTGCGCTTTCGTTTGGTATCGGCTCGAGCGAGGTCGTGCACGTGCTGGCGACGCAGACCATCGTGCAGCGCCGTCCGAAGAAGATGCGCGTGAATTTCGAGGGCACGCTTCCCGCCGGCATCACGCCCAAGGACATGATCCTGCACCTGATCGGAGTCATTGGCGCCGCGGGCGGCACGGGCTATGCGGTGGAGTATGCCGGCAGCGCCATTCGCGCGCTCGACATCGAGGGCCGCCTGACGATCTGCAACCTGTCGATCGAGCTCGGTGCCAAGTGCGGCATGGTCGCCCCCGACGACACGACATTCGCTTTTCTTTCGGGCCGCGCCTACGCGCCCAAGGGTGAGGCCTGGGACGCCGCCGTAGGCGATTGGCGCACGCTGCCGAGCGACGCCGACGCCGCATTCGACCGCGAGGTGGCGATCGACGTGGCACGGATCGTCCCGCAGATCACCTGGGGCACCAGCCCGGAGCATGTCGTGGGCGTCGACGCCCGCATCCCCGATCCCGCAACAGTGGCCGACAGCGACCGCCGCAACGCCCTGCAGGCCGCCCTCGACTACATGGACCTCAAGCCCGGCGCCGCCATAGCGGGGACGCCCGTCGACTGGGTGTTCATCGGCTCCTGCACCAACAGCCGCATCTCCGATCTGCGCGCCGCCGCCGCCGTGGCGAGCGGCCGCAAGGTGGCGGGAAGCGTGCGCGCCTGGGTCGTGCCGGGCTCGGAGAACGTCAAACGCCAGGCGGAGGCGGAAGGCCTCGACCAGGTGTTCAAGAGCGCCGGCTTCGAGTGGCGCGAGCCCGGCTGCTCCATGTGCCTCGCCATGAACAACGAGACGGTGCCGCCCGGAAAGCGCAGCGTATCGACCTCCAACCGCAACTTCGTGGGGCGCCAGGGGCCCGGCGCGCGCACCCACCTGGCAAGCCCGGCGATGGCCGCCGCCGCCGCGCTCGCCGGACACATCGTCGACGTGCGCGCCATCTGAGCCCCAAGCCCCGAGCCGGAGTTTCACGTCATGCAAGCGTTCACTGTGCTGGAAGGCCCCGCCGCGCCGCTGATGCGCCCCAACATCAACACCGACATCATCATCCGCATCGAGCGCCTGCGCGACTACGAGGGCGCCAGGCTCGGCCCCTATACCTTCGAGTCCTGGCGCTACAAGCCGGACGGCTCGGAGGACCCCGCCTTCGTGCTCAACAAGCCGCAGTATCGCGAGGCCCGCATCCTCATCGCCGGCGACAACTTCGCCTGCGGCAGCTCGCGCGAGGCGGCGGTATGGGCGCTGCAGGCGTTCGGCATCCGCTGCGTGATCGCGCCGAGCTTCGGCAGCATCTTCTTCTCCAACTGCTTCCAGAACGGCGTGCTGCCGGTAATCCTGCCGCCCAAGGTCGTGGACGAGCTCGCCGCCGAGGTGGAGGCGACGCAGGGCAAGGGCAAGGTCAAGATCGACCTGCACCGCTGCGTCGTGATCTCGCCGGGCGGCAAGGAGACCTCCTTCACCATCGACGCCATACTGCGAGAGGGGATGCTCAAGGGGCTCGACCAGATCGAGCTGACCCGTGCGCGGGAGGCACAGATCGCCGCCTTCCAGGTGCGTGACCGCGCCAGCCATCCCTGGATCTACGCCGTGCCGCAGTAAGGCGCGTGCCACTCCTGACAGAACCTGTCACCAGCGTCCTGCTATGCTGGCGTCATCCAGGCGGAATATGGCACGCACGCGCAATCGGAGAAGATTTGAATGGCCAGCAATGCCCAGTTTGCTGAAGTCGCAGCGCTTGCGGGTGATCCGGCGCGCGCGGGCATGCTGCATGCGCTGATGGATGGGCGCGCGCTCACCGCGACGGAACTCGCCCGTGTCGCCGGCGTCGCGCCCCAGACCGCGAGCAGCCATCTCGCGCGCATGATCACGGCAGGATTGCTGGCCGTCGAGAAGCAGGGGCGGCACCGCTATCACCGCCTCGCCACGCCGGCCGTGGCGCGCATGATGGAGAGCATCATGCAGGTCGCCTCCGACCTCGCACCGACCCGGCGCACGCTCACGGTGGGGCCGCGCGATGCGGCGCTGCGGGCCGCCCGCACCTGCTACGACCACCTCGCCGGCCGGCTCGGCGTGGCCCTGGCCGATGCGATGGTCAGCGGCGGCCAGGTCGAGCTCGCCGGCGACGCAGGCGTGGTTACGGATTCGGGCATCGCGCTGCTCGGCCGCATCGGCATCGACATCGACGGTCTGGCCCCTACGCGCGGCAGGACCGGCCGGCGCGTCCTGTGCCGGCCCTGCCTCGACTGGAGCGAGCGGCGCCCGCATCTGGCCGGTGCTGTCGGCGCAGCCCTGTGCGCGCGCGCCCTCGACAAGGGCTGGGTGCGGCGCATCGAGGGCACGCGCGCCGTCGCCGTCACGCGGACGGGCGAGCGCGTCTTTCGTGACGCGTTCGGGCTGCAGCTCCCGTAGGGCGCAAAGGGCGGAGCCGCACTGTGCCGATCCAGGGCCGAATCTCGGCGCAATACAGCCGCTGCCTGCTGCGCCCTACGACTGAGCCGCCGACACGGCGATGTACTACCCGATTGTTTCCACGGGCGCATATTTGCCCTAACGTGCGCGCCGCATTTCAGGTCGCAGGAAAATTCGGGCTGCCGTCGCGGCGCGGCTCACATCCTCGTCAGGTGCAAGAATGAGAGTGTCGTACGGCTGGGTCGTTGTCGCTGCGGGCATGCTGCTGACCTGCATCGGTATGGGATCCATCTTCTCTCTCGCCGTCTTCCTGCAGCCGATAGCGGCGGACACGGGCTGGACCCGCACGGGCATATCGACGGCGGCGACCCTCGATTTCCTCTTCATGGGCGCGACCGCCCTGCTCTGGGGCATGATGTCCGACCGGTTCGGCACGCGCGTCGTCGTGCTGTCGGGGAGCGTGCTGCTCGGCGCCGGCCTGGTGGCCGCCAGCCGCGCGACCACGCTCCTCGAATTCCAGCTGCTGTTCGGCATTGTCCTGGGTTCGGCCGCCGGCAGCTTCTATGCACCGATGATGACGGTCGCAACCGGATGGCTCGAGCATCGCCGCAACCTCGCCGCCGCCCTCGTTTCGGCCGGCATGGGCATCGGATCGATGACGATCTCGCCGATTGCCGGATGGCTTCTCGTCGCCTTCGACTGGCGCGCGGCCATGCTGATGATCGGCATCGGTGCCTGGGCCTTGCTGATCCCCGCAGCGCTGCTGGTGCGCCAGCCGCCCGTGGCCGCAGCCGCCGCGGGCGATTCGCCGGCTCCGGCATCGGGCGGCGAGCGCGACTATCCCTTGTCGGGCATGCAAGCGCTTCTCACGCCGCAGCTCGCGGCCATTGCGCTCACGCATTTTGCCTGCTGTGCCGCGCATTCGGGGCCGCTCTTCCACATGGTCACTTACGCCACGCTCTGCGGCCTGCCGCCGATGCTGGCGGTGAGCGTCTTCAGCCTTGCGGGCTTCTCCGGATTGGGTGGCCGAATCGGACTTGGGATGATCGCCGACCGGATCGGTGCCAAGCCGACCCTCGTCGCGGGGCTGCTCGTCCAGGCGCTGGCGATCGGCGCCTATCTGTTCGTCGGCGCGCTCGGGGAGTTTTACACGCTGTCGGTCGTCTTCGGCCTGGCGTACGGCGGGGTCATGCCGCTCTACGCCGTGCTCGTGCGCGACTACTTCGGACCACGGATCATGGGCACCACGTTCGGCGCGGTGTCCATGTTCGCGAGCCTCGGCATGGCGCTCGGCCCGTGGGCAGGCGGATTCGTATTCGACGTCTACGGCAGTTACGCCTGGCTCTACATCGGATCGTTCGCGATCGGGCTCGGGGCCGTCGCCATAGCCTTGATGTTCCGCCCTGTCCGCCTGCCGCCTGTGGCACAGCCCATGGAGTTGCGGCACGCGTGAGCGGTGGCCCGCTCAATCGCCGACCGTCGACAGGATGCCGCGTACGCCGGCCATGAGGATCCCCTGGTCGGTGCCGGCGGCGATCATGTTGAAGCCAAGCTTGCGATATTGCTTCGTCAGGCCTGCATCGGCGGCCATGTAGCCCAGCGCCTTCTTGTGCTTGCGCCCGGCCGCGGTGATGCGCTTGATGGCCGCGAGGAAGAGCGGGTGCTCGAACTGGCCGGGGATGCCGAGAAAGTTCGTCAGGTCGAAGTGGCCGAGCCACAGGCAATCGATCCCCGGCACGGCCGCGATATCCTCCACTGCCTCCAGCCCGCGCTCGGTCTCGATCTGGGCGATGACGAGGTTGCGGGCATCCGCTGCCTTCATCTTGGCGGCGGGATCGCCTGGCTCGTAGTCGTCGTGGGGAAAGCCGAACGCGGCGCCGCGGCGGCCGGCCGGAGGATAGTGCGTCGCCTCGGCGATGGCGCGTGCCTGCGCCACCGTCTCCACCATCGGCACCATCACGCCCTGAGCGCCGACGTCGAGCGCGCGCGCCAGAAAATGATATTCGCCGCGCGGCACCCGCACCATCGGCGCGATGCCGAGGCCGCGGCAGTAGCCGCATTGCTCCTTCAGCTGCGCGATGGAGAAGCCCGCGTGCTCCATATCGTAGATGACGTATTCGCAGCCCGCGAGCTTCAGGATCTGCGAGATGCCTGGCGTGAAGCACTCGAACACCATGGCGCCGGGGATCGTCTCACCACTCATGGCGCGCTGACGCAGCGATCTTCTGGCCATCCTCGTCCTCCCGTCCTATTGCTCGCTGTCTCCCCTCCTCATCCTGCCGAAGTCATGTCTTCGACATGACGCGGGGAGGGGTCGGGGGTGGGGGTTCGAGGAAGACAGCGCGTGGTTCCACCCCACCCCCAGCCCCTCCCCGTCAAGGGGAGGGGAACCGGCGGGGAAAGTGCCGCCGCAGGTAGGCGTCGCTGAATTTGCCCGTGCGGCGGTCGCGGTCGATGTCCATTGCAGAGCGCTCGCTCGCGGGACCGTATCCGCCAGCGCCGGGGGTCTCGACGATCACGGCCTCGTCCGGCGTCAGCTCCATGCGGCCCGTCTTGGGCGGCAGCTCCGAGCGGGCGCCGTCGGCGGCCTGCCGCAGGAAGCGCCCGCGCGCACCGGCCTCGGCGCCAAAGATGCCCCAGGGCGCATGGCGGAAGCGCTCGCCCACGCCGTTGAACTCGCACACGTGCCCCACGGGCCGCACGCTGCGGCGCAGGCCCATGCCACCGCGGAAGCGCCCGGCGCCGCCGGAGTCCGCTACCAGAGCGTATTCCTCGACGCGCAGAGGATACTCCATCTCGATCGCCTCGACGGGCAGGTTCGACGTATTGGTGATGTGCACCTGGACGCCGTCCTTGCCGTCGCGGTCGTTGCGCCCGCCCATGCCGCCGCCGAGCGTCTCGAGGTAGACGTAGGGTGCGCCGGTCCTCGGATCGACGCCGGCAAACACCATGCTGGTGTTGGCACCGTTGGCCGCGCCGATGGCCTGCTCCGGCAGCACGCCGGCAAGTGCGCCTATGACGACGTCGATGACACGCTGGCAGGTGTTGGCCCTGAGCGCCACGGCGGCGGGGGCCACACAGTTCGCAACGCTCCCCGGCGGCGCGACGATCTCGACCGCATCGATAGCGGCCTGGTTGTTCGGCAGCTCCGGATCGAGCAGCGCCTTCAGCGCGTAGCACACCGAGGATTGCACGGCGTTGAGCGTCAGGTTGACGTTGCCCGGCACCTGCGGCGAGGAGCCCGTGAAGTCGAACACCATGCGCTCGCCCGTCTTCTCGACGCAGAGCGCGAATTTCACGTCGCGCGCCTTGAGGCCGTCGTCGTCGAGCACGTCCTCGAAGTGGTAGCGGCCGTCCGGGATGGCGGCGATGCCGGCGCGCATGCGCTGGGCGGTGCGCTCCAGGATCTGGCCGAACGCGCCTTTCACCACGTCCGTGCCGTAGCGGGCGAACAGCTGCTGCATGCGCTCGACGCCCAGCCGGCACGCTGCGATCTGCGCGTTGAGGTCGCCGCGCCGCTCCGCCGGCAGGCGCATGTTGAGCAGCAACAGATCGAACAGCTCCGCATCAAGCTCGCCCTTGCGGTAGAGCCGCATGACCGGGATGCGCAACCCTTCCTGGTAGATCTCCGACATGCCCCCCGACATGGAGCCCCGGGCCGCCCCGCCGACATCGGCGTGATGAGCAAGGTTGGAGACGAAAGCGACGAGCCGGCCTTCCGCGAACACCGGCATCGCCATGTTGATGTCGGGCAGGTGCGTGCCGCCGGCGACGTGAGGATCGTTGGCGATGAAGAGATCGCCCTCGGCTATGTCGCCCTGGTATCGCTCCACGAGGATGCGCATCAGGTCGAGGAGCGAGGCGAGGTGGATCGGCAGCGACATCTCGGCCTGGGCGATCAGGCGCCCCCGCGCATCGGCGATGGCGGTGGAGTGATCGTGCCGCTCCTTGATGTTGGTGGAGAAGGCGCTCTTCTGGATGGTGATCCAGGATTCGTCGTTGATCGACTTGAGACCGTTCCAGATGATCTCCAGCATGATGGGGTCGAGCGGGACGCTCTCGGGCTTCATGGGTCTACCTCGATCAGGAGACTGCCGCTCGCCTCCATGGTCAGGAGACTGCCCGGCGGCACCAGCGTCGTGGCGTCGAACTGGGTGATGACCATCGGCCCCTCCAGCTTCGCCCCCGGTGCGAGCGCGCTGCGGTCCACGAAACGCGTATCGGTGGCGCGGTCGGCCTCGAACCACACTGGGCGCACGCTGCCGGCTTCCATCCCGCGCGTGCCCGCTGCCCGGGGGGCCTCGCGGGCCGTGCGAGTGCGGGATTGGCGCACGCTCAGCCGCACGTTGACGATCTCGATCGCGGCGGCGGGATCGTGGTGGCCGTATTTCTTCTGATGCGCTTCGAGAAAGGCACGCCTGAGTGTGTCGGCGGGTGGCAGTCCGACGCCCTCATCCACGGGGATCGGCAGCTCGAAATTCTGCCCGACATAGCGCATGTCGACGGCGATCTCCTGCCCGCCGTCCGCCCCGGCACCGCCCTCTCGCGCCAGCCACTTCCTGGCCGCTCCCTGCAGGCGCGCCAGGGCGGCCGCTACGATCCCGAGGTCGCCTTCGAGGGGGACGCGGCAGGTTGCAACGAAGCTCTCCTCCAGCTCGGAGGCGGCGACGCCCTCGGCGCACAGAATGCCCGGCGCCGGCGGCACCAGGATGCTGCGAATGCCGATCTCGCGCGCGATCTCGACGGCATGCAGTGCACCTGCACCGCCGAACGGCATCAGGGTGAAGCCGCGCGGATCATGCCCGCGCTCGATCGACACCACGCGGATTGCCCGCATCATGTTGGCGTTGACGATGCGCACGATGCCGAGTGCCGTCTCGCGCAACCCAAGACCCAGGGTTTGGGCCAGCGGGGCGATGGCGGCCTCGGCGAGCCCCTTGTCGAGCCGCATGCCGCCGCCGATCAGCTCCTCCGGAAGGCGCCCGAGCACAATGTTGGCGTCCGAGACGGTGGCCTGCTGTCCGCCCCGGCCATAGCAGGCTGGGCCCGGCACGGCGCCGGTACTCATGGGCCCGACGCGCATCAGCCCGTCACGTCCGATGTGCGCCACCGAGCCTCCGCCGGCGCCGACGGTGTGGATGTCGATCGACGGCAGCCGCACCGGGAAGCCGGCAACGCTGCGGCCGAAGGCCATCTCCGCTTTGCCGTCGCGGATCAGGCACACGTCCGTGGAGGTGCCGCCCATGTCGAAGGTGATGATATCGCCGCGGCCCGAGCGCGCGCCGGCCGCCGCCGCGCCGACCACGCCGGCCGCCGGCCCCGACAGTGCGGTGCGGATCGGCATCTCCGCGGCACGGGCGACCGACATGAGGCCGCCGGAGGACTGGCAGATGCCGATCCCTGCACCGGGCGCCTGCGCGCCGACGGCCGCCTCGAGGCGTGCCATGTATCGGCCCGCTACCGGCTGCAGGAAGGCATTGAGCACGGTGGTCGACAGCCGCTCGTACTCGCGGAACTCGGGCTGCACCTCGCAGGAGAGCGAGACCTCGACGCCCGGCAGCGCCGCCTTGAGGGCCCGGCCTACCTTGCGCTCGTGCTCGGGGTTGAGGAAGGAGAAGAGGAAGCAAACCGCCACGCTCTCCGCGCCGCTCGCCTTCACGTCGGCCACGGCGCGGGCGATCTCGGCATCGCCGAGCGGGCGAAGGACCTCGCCCGCGGGGCCCACGCGCTCAGCTACCTCGAAGCGATGCTCGCGCGGCACCAGCGGCTCGGGGTGGTCGGCCTTGAGGTCGTAGATCTTCGGCCGCGTCTGGCGTCCGATTTCCAGCAGGTCGCGGAAGCCCGCCGTGGTGATGAGCGCGACTTTCCCGCCGCGCCGCTGGATCAGTGCGTTGGTGGCAACGGTGGTCCCGTGCGCAAGGAAGGCGAGGCCGCCCGGAGCGATGGCGCCCAGTCCCTCGATGATGGCACGGGAGGGATCGTCGGGGGTGGTGGCGACCTTGTGTGTACGCGTCGCGCCGGTTGCATGGTCCACCAGGAAGAAATCAGTGAACGTACCGCCTACATCTACCCCAAGCGTCGTGCTCATCCTCGGCCCATGACCCAGTTCGGCAGCCACAGCGCTACGTCCGGGATTGCCATCAGCAGTCCGATCAGCGCCACCATGCCGATGACGAAGGGCAAAGCGCCGCGGATGACATCGATGATCGCGCCCCGCTCGCGCAAGCTCTGCACGACGTAGAGATTGAGGCCCACCGGCGGCGTGATCAGCGCTGCTTCGATCAGGATCGTCAGCACCACGCCCCACCAGATCGGGTCCCAGCCGAGCTTGGTGACGATCGGATAGATGAAGGGCGTCGTCAGGATCATCATGGAGATGGTCTCCATGAAGCAGCCGAGGATGAGGTAGAAGATGACGATCAGCACCATGGTGCCGTATTTGCCGAGGTGCAGGCCCTCGATCAGGTTGCCGATGCCGTCGGTCAGGCCGATGGTCGCGAGCACGAAATTGAGGAACTGCGCGGCGATGATGATCAGCATGATCATGGCCGTCGTGCGCATGGTGCCTTCGAAGACGGCACGCAGCATCTTCCACGACAAGGCCCGCTCCCAGGCCGCGAGGATCAGCGCCGCGAACACCCCCATGGAGGCGGCCTCCGTCGGCGTGGCCCAACCCAGATAGATAGAGCCGACGACGACGAAGAAGATGAAAAGCGGCGCCGCCAGGTCCTTGAGGCTTGCCAGCCGGTCGGCCCAGTTGGTTTCCAGCGGCTCTCCGCCCTTGCGCGGGTCGGCCAGGCAGTAGATCAGAACGATCAGCATGAAGAAGCTGGTGAGCAGCAGGCCTGGAATCATGCCCGCGAGATACAGGCGCGGCACCGAGGTCGAGGTGATGAGGCCGTAGAGGATGAAGTTGATCGAGGGTGGAATGAGGATGCCGAGCGTGCCGCCGGCGGCCAGCGTGCCGAGGAACAAAGGCTCGTTGTAGCCGCGGATCTTGATCTGCGGCAGCGCCACGACGCCGACGGTGGCTGCTGTGGCCACGCTCGATCCGGAGGTTGCCGCGAAGATGGCGCAGGTGCCGACGTTGGCGTGCATGAGGCCGCCCGGCAGCCAGGAGAGCCATTTGGCGATGGCATTGTAGACGCGCACGGCGATGCCGGAACGCAGTAGGATCTCGCCCAGCATCACGAACATGGGGATGGCGATGAGGATGTACTCGGCACTGGAGTTCCAGATGATGTCGCCCATCGCCCGATAGAGGGGCATGGAGGAGTAGAACTCGTTGAGCGCGAGGCCCAGCACGCCCATGACGGCGGCGACGGGAACGCTGATCGCCAACAGGATGATCAGAAGGAAGAGCGCGGTTGCGAGCATGGTCAGGCCCTTTCCGGGGCCTGCTCGGCCTTGATGCCGAGGCCCTCGAGCTCGCCCTTGACCTCCTCGTCCTGGGACGGGACGCCGATCGTCGCCGACACCTTCGCGTAGTCTCCGCTCACGAGGGCGATCAGAGCTCGCACCATGGCGATGACCATGGCGAAGAAGAAGAATGCAAAGCCGAAGAACCACGGCAGCTGCGCATAGGCCAGGGGAATGCGCAGCGGCGTGTTGGACCGGTTCCAGCCGGCGAGGTTGTCGGACGTCAGCTCCCAGGCACGGTCGGCCAGGGCGACGACGAGGATGGCGAGGCCGACGAGGGCCACCAGGTCCAGAATCGCGCGCACCCTGGCGGAGAAAGCTCCATAAAGCGCGTCGATGCGCACATGGCCTCGCGTCACCAGCACGTAGGCCATCGACCAGCTCGTGCCCACCGCGAACAGATAGGCGCCGATCTCGTCCGAGCCGGAAAACGGGAAGGCCAGCAGCTTGCGGCAGATGACTTCGGTGGAGACGATGAGAGCGGCGACCATGATCATGGCGCCGCCGATCCAGGCAAAAACCCGGGCAACCCCGGAAATGCCGGCCCAGAGCTTGTCCATTTTAGCGACCAAGCCCCGGCGGCGGTCAGCCGCCGGAGCACCCTCCCTTGTGTCCGCGGCGTTCGTTCGCCTTAGTTTGCCTTGGCGACAAGCCCAACGTGCTTGCCGACGACGTCTGTCCACTTGGCCGCGCACTCGGGCCCGCAGCGCTTGGCCCACTCGGCCAGCACGACTTCGTTGAGCGCCTTGTTGCGCAGGGCGATGTCGGCCTCCGACGGCGTGACGAGCTTGAGTTTTGCGGGCGCACCGACCGAGCAGGGGCCGTTGCCCGTGTTGCAGGCAATGCCCTCCTTGCTCTCGGTCTCCACGATCGCCCAGGACTGGTCCTCGAGCTTCTTGAACTCGGCTCGCATGAACTCCTGTGTGGGCTTGGACAGCTTGTTGAAGCTGTTGAGGTTCATGACCCAGATGCCCGCCGTGAAGCCGACAGGCAGCGTCAGCAGCGTCTTGACTACCTCCGTCCACTTCGCCTGGTAGCCCGGCATGGTGCCGGTAATGCCGCAGTCGACGACACCTTTCTCCAGCGCCGGCACCACCTCGCCGAACGGAATCGTGACGGCCGAGGCGCCGAATGCCTTGGCGAGGTCGGACTGAGACACGCCCTGCACGCGGATCTTCTTGCCCTTGAGATCGGCGACGCCATTGATGTCGTCGCGGCAGAAGAACACCTGCTGCGGGAAGCCGAAGGTCGCCATGATCTCCGAATTGTAGCGTTCCTTCATGACCTTCTGCATCTCGGGCATCCACAGCTCGAGAATCTTGCGCTGACTGGCGGGGCTGCTCGCAAGCCCGGAAATGTCGGAAGCTTCGATGATGGCACCGCCGTCGTCGACGTAGATCGGCAGAGCCGCGGCGATATCGTAGACGCCGGTCTTCAGCAGACGCAGCACTTCGGTGCCCTTCAGGTTCACCTCGGTGATTGACTTGATGTTGCCCGTGACCTTGCCGCCGGAGTCCTTGGCGATCTGCTCCGACCAGAATGGATATTCGATTTTCTTCCAGTTGTTGATGAAGTTCCACGTGCCGATCACGTTGAACTTCTTTTCCTCGATCTGCGCCTGGGCCGATCCTCCCGCCAGTAGCATGCATCCCAGCGAAGCGAGCACTATTTTCCGCAACATTCCCGAACCTCCTTGGTCAGCTCGATCACAATTGCCGATATCGTGAAGAGCTGCAAGACAATGTGAAAGGCGTGGGCTTTTACGCGCCGCTCCCAATTCCATTCGTCGTTATCGGATCGGGCCGGGCAGCAGCTGTCGGCGATGCGCGGCAGGAAAAGCAAATTTGCCCGCATCCTCGTCTGCCATCCGTGGCGCACGTGTCGCGGTATTTGACAGCGCGCTTCGGGCGCGGTTAGCTGAGCGCGGTCGTGCAGGCGACCCACGGTCCGCGTGAAGGGTCGAACCCGCCTGCTGAATTTTGCTGGCATACCCTTCTTTCTCGCCCGAAACCGCGGACGCCGGGCTCGAAGAAAGAAGGTGTTCCATGCCCAAGGCGCTTCCCGCCCAACCGCACATCGACTGGCTGAAGAAGGCCGCCAAGCAGCGGCTAGAGGAGCTGCGTGCTGGCGACCCGTCCGCCAAGCTCGCCCAGGCCCAGCGCGATATCGCCGTTGGCTACGGCTTCAAGAGCTGGCGCACGCTCAAGGCGCATGTCGATGCTCTCGGTCTGGATGGAAGGATCATCGCGGCTGCGACGGCCGGCGATGCGGCCACTCTCGAGCGCCTGCTGGCTGATCATCCCGGAAAGCTCGGCATCACCGGCGGCTTGTGGGACAGGCCGCTGCTGCATCACGCGGCCGCCGGCGGACATGTCGCGTGCGTTGGACTGCTGCTGGCGCAGGGGGTCGACGTCAACCGCCGCGACCGTCTCGACAACGCCACCGCGCTGCATTGGGCGGCGCAAGAGGGCCACCTGGCGGTCGTGCAGCAGCTCATCGCCGCGGGGGCGGACATTCAGGGCGAGGGTGATGATCATCAGCTGGGCGTGCTCGGCTGGGCGACCTGCTTCGGCACCGTGCGCGAGGACGTTGCCGCCTACCTCCTTGCCCGCGGCGCGCGCCTCCACATCTTCAGCGCCATAGCGCTCGGTCGCGCCGGGGACGTGCGCGCCATGGTGACAGCCGACCCCGATCTGCTTGCACTGCGGATGAGCCGCAACGAGCAGGGAAGGCTGGCCCTGCATCATGCTACCCATTGCGGCCGGTCGGATATGGTGCGCCTGCTGCTGGACCTGGGTGCCGACGTTGGCGCCGCTGACCTCTCGGGCTCGACCGCGTTGGCCCATGCGCGCGATGGTGTCGTCGTGCAGACGCTATTGGACGCGGGCGCGCGCCCCGATCTCATGAGCGCGCTCACTCTCGGGCGCTACGAGGAGGCTGCCGCCATGCTTGCGGCCGAGCCGACGCGGCTTGGGCCGAATGGCCGGGACACCATCTGTCTGCATCTGGCCATCGACCGACGCAACCTGCCGGCGATGCGCTGGTTGATCGAGCATGGCGCCGACGTGGACGCCAAGCGCGTCCTCTACGGCTGCAACCATACCCCGCTCCACATCTGCGCCGAGCGTGGGCTCGTCGAGGTCGCCCGGGAGCTGTTGGCGGCGGGTGCTGACACCACCATTCCCGACGACACCTTCCACGCCGATGCCCTTGGCTGGGCCGAGTATTGCAAGCAGCCCAAGGTCGCCGACCTCATACGCGCGCGCAGGGCGGGGACCACCGCCGACCGTGCATAGGCGCTGCGCGGGCGGGACGCTGGCCAAGAAGCAGCGTCCTGCTAGTGTGACGACCGAGAGGTCCGCAGCATTTGCTCTCTGCCCATTCAGGCTGCGGCGCAATAAGCAACGCAGCGACCAGGTTCGCGCTCCTCGGCGACGAGGTGTGGGGCTGAGAAAAGCGGCAGCTTGTGGAGGAACCCCGATGCCTTGCTACGGCCATGAGGCCAGCGGCGGCCATTGCGCGCTGGCCATCGCCGATATCGTGGCCGCCCGCACCATCTTCATCGCGCCCAGCAGTCCAGCTTGAGCCCGCCCCTCAGTCCGCACCGCCTGAGCCCGTCGGCGTTGGCGCCTTTCCGTGTGCGCAACTTCCGCTTCCAGTGGCCCGCCGACCTCCTGACGGCCTGCGCGTTCGAGATGGAGACGCTGATTCTCGGCTGGTATGTGCTGGTCGAGACCGGCTCGGTCGTCATGCTGACGATTTTTGGCGTGCTGCAGTTCTCGGGAACGCTGGTTGCGCCGATGTTCGGCGTTGCCGGCGACCGGCTCGGCCATCGCAATGTGCTGTGCTGTATGCGCGCCGCCTATACGGTGCTGGCGGCCGTTCTGATGACGCTCGCCTTCGCGGGCGCACTCGAACCCCTCGTCGTCCTGGTCATGACCGGACTGATCGGCCTCATCCGCCCGTCGGACCTGGGCGTGCGCATGGCGCTTGTCGGCGATACGATGCCGATGGAGCATCTGGTTCCGGCGATGGGCGTGCTGCGCACGACATCGGATGTTGCTCGCGTCGGCGGTGCGCTGACAGGTGCGGGTCTGTTCGCGGCTTATGGCATCGGCATCGCATATGTTGCCGTGCTGTCCTGCTACACCGTCGGCCTGATGCTGACGCTTTGCGTCCGGCCGACGCCCATCAAGCAGCAGGCTCCTGCCGCCGTCGGCGGCCAGATTCCACCGTCGACTTGGAGCGATCTGAAGGAGGGCCTCGCCTTTGCGTGGACCACGCCACATCTGCTGGCCGCGCTGCTGGTGGCCTTTCTCGTCAATCTCTCGGCATATCCCCTCTCCAACGGCCTGATGCCGTACGTGGCCAAGGAGATCTACCACATCGACCAGACCGGCCTTGGATACCTGGTCGCCAGCTTCGCCATCGGCGCGCTCGTTGGATCTCTGGCCGTCATTGTGCGTGGCCGGATCAGGGCCGGGCGCACGATGATCGTCTCTACCGTTGCCTGGTATGTCGCGCTCGTGGTCTTCGCGCAGATGCGGGACGCCTACAGCGGGCTTGTCATGCTCGTCCTCGCGGGCTTCGCGCAGAGCTACTGCATGGTGACGTTGGCGGTCCTCCTGCTCCGCAACACGCCGGAGAAGTTCCGCGGCCGCATCATGGGCGTGCGCATGCTCGTCATCTACAGCCTGCCGATGGGGCTGCTCGCCGCGGGCGCGCTGATCGAGCGCATCGGCTTTCACGCGACGGCAACGCTATACGCGCTGGCCGGCCTGACG
>Ga0111538_10003523_pt1 | contig 21862 bp, 20 predicted proteins | sample SoiMethybrSBSTD1_FD_79669 | JGI IMG/M metagenome (GOLD analysis project Ga0111538, IMG submission 79669) | Bulk soil microbial communities from a Populus tree surrounding site in Tennessee, USA - Soil MetaG P. TD hybrid SBSTD1 (version 2)... | ecosystem: Environmental > Terrestrial > Soil >... | reverse complement strand
CCGCCGCAGCCGTCACCGACGACGCCGCAGTACTTGCCGCCGAGCTGCTGGCAAGTGATCGGCGTGCAGGTGCCGGGAGTCCGGCTGCACACGTTGGGGATGCTGGCGCCGCAGGTGTCGCCCGCGGGGCAGCCGCCGCAATCGACGGTGCCACCGCAGCCGTTACCGACGGTGCCGCAGTACTTGCCATTCGCCGTCGTGCACTGGAGCGGTGCGCAACCGCCCGAGTCAGCGGGCCAGCCGCAGACGCTCGGGATGCCGCCACCGCCGCACGTCGCCGTGCCGCTGCAGTTGCCGCAGTTGAGCTGGCCGCCGCAGTTGTTGCCGATGGTGCCGCAGTACGTACCGCCGGACTGCACGCAGCTCTGGATGCACGTACCGGAGTCGGGGGGGCTGCCGCACAGGTTGGGGGTGCCGGCGCCGCCGCAGGTCTGGCCGGCGGGGCAGGTGTTACCGCAGTCAATCGTGCCGCCGCACCCGTTGCCGACGACGCCGCAATACTGGCCGCCGCTGCTCGAGCAGGTGGTCGGCGTGCAGGTGCCGCTGTCAGGGGCCGAGCCGCAAACGCTCGGCAATCCGCCGCCGCCGCAGGTCCCGTTGGTGCACGAGCCGCAGTCCATCGTGCCGCCGCAGCCGTCACCGACGACGCCGCAGTACGTGCCGCCGGTCTGCGTGCAGCTCATCTTCTGGCACCCGCCGTCAGCGGCGTAGCCGCACACGTTGGGGAGGCCCGCGCCGCCGCAGCTCTGGCCGAGCGCACACGCGCCACAGTCGAGCTGTCCGCCGCAGCCGTTACCAACGATGCCGCAGTAGTTGCCGCCGGCGTTGGCGCAGGTGGTGGGCGTGCATCGGCCGGAGTCGAGCGGGTAGCCGCACACGTTGGCGAGGCCGGCGCCGCCGCAGGTCATGCCGTTGGGGCACGAGCCGCAGTCGATCTCGCCGCCGCAGTTGTCGCCAACTTTGCCGCAGTACTGCCCGCCGCCGGGCTGAACGCACTGCGTCGGATTCATGCAGGTGCCGGAGTCGCGGTCCGAGCCGCAGAGGTTCGGGATGCCTGCGCCGCCGCAGCTTTGACCCTGCGGACAAAGACCGCAGGTCAGCTCGCCACCGCAGCCGTCGCCGACGACGCCGCAGTATTGGCCGCCGCCAGGCGGGTTACAGGTGTTCTTGACGCAGCTGAGCTTGCCGCAAACATGGGCAATGCCCGAGGCGCCGCAGTCCCAGCCCGCCGGGCAAGCCCCGCAATCGACGGTTCCACCGCAGCCGTTGCCGACGGTGCCGCAGTACTGGCCGTTCGAGAGCGTGCAGCTTACAGGATTCTTGCAGACGCCACCGTCGACGGGCGAGCCGCACACGTTGGGGATGCCGCCGCCGCCGCAGGTGAAACCGCCGCTGCAGTCGCCACAGTCGAGCTGTCGCCCGCAACCGTCGCCGATCTTGCCGCAGTATTGGCCGCCCAGCTGAAGGCAGGTGAGGGGAGCGCAACCGTCGCCGGTCGGAAATTGGCAGATGCTGCCCATACACACTTGACCCGCCGGGCACGCGGGGCAGTCCTGGGTGCCGCCGCAGCCGTCGGGGAGCTTGCCGCAGTAGTTGCCAGCGGGGGTCTGGCATTTGAAGACCGGGGGACCGTCGCACTTTCCATTGGGAGGCGGAATGTACGTATCGGGGGTTACCGATGAGTCGGGGATGGTGATGATGCCGCCGCCGGCACCGTCCGGGCGGGCACCGGCGCTGCCACCCGTCCCACCATCGGGTTTCGAGTTGTCGACCGGGACTTCGGGGCCCCCGCCGCATCCCAGTGCAACAGCGCTCGAGACGAGCGCAACGAACGCCAGTGATCGCTTAACCCACGAACGTTTGGTCATCATGGCCCTCACGGCAAACAAAAGTTCCCCGGGATCCCAAACGGGACTTGCCGCTGGTACTTTAGAATTTTGTGAGGACCGCTTTTTTGGCTCGGGGCAGTTAGATAACTACCCGTCACCTCTTGTGGGCAAAGACGGTGGGGGCCAATGTCATCACCGTTCTGCGCGTCAGGTATTCACAACACTGCAGCGCGTTCCGGGGGATGCTTGACGAGAATCTCGATCCCATTAGTGGCGCCTCGCGCTCGGCACGGCTCGTCTCTACTTTGGCGTCACGAGGCCGACATCGGCGCGATACGCCTACGCGTCGCTCGGCCTCGGCCAGTAGCCTCGATGCAACGCTCTATTAGCAGGTTGCTGAAAAAGGCCTCTGAGGGGTTGGTGCTGCCAATTCTCCCCCCAAACCCCCCTCACTTCGTGAGGGGGGCGCCGGTAGGCGGGGGGAGAAACAGCGAGGGGAACGCATCCGGTACCGAGGCGGGTCCTTTTTCAGCAACCTGTTAGAGGATAAGGCCAGCGACCGATTCCCGATGGGCAGGGGACATATCAAAAGGGGGGGAGGCGGGGGCCGCGTCCGAGGCGGGATCGTTTCGGGCGCTTCGGCATAAGGCGCGAAAATTGCTTGAAAATCGATTCAGGCATGGCGTTTTGCCGCAGAATAGCAACGCCAACCCGTCGATTTCGCTGGCCTGCGGGGCGAACTATGAGCAACTGAATAGTCGGTGCCGCTACCCAACTCCCGTTCCCCCGAAGCCGTCGCGCCGGTCTCTCGTTTCCCCTACGAGCGACTCGGCGACGCCGAGCTCGTCGAAGCGGTAGCGCATGGAGATTCCCAAGCAGTCGCCGTTGTATGGGACAGGTACTCCCCTTTGGTGAGGAGCGTCGTGCGAGCGAGTCTCGGTCCCGACAGCGCAACGGAGGATCTGCTTCAGGACGTCTTCGTGGCGTTTCTGCGATCGGTGGACACGCTGCGCAACGCCTCGGCGCTGCGCGGGTTTCTCATCGGCGTGACGGTGCGCCTCGTTGCGCTCGAATTGCGGCGCCGCAAGATCCGCCGCTGGGTCAGCCTCTCGCCGTCGGGCTCGTTGCCCGAGATGCCGGTCGCGCCGCGTGACGTCGAAGGGCGCGAGGCGCTCGAGGCGCTTTATCGCCTTCTCGGTCGCATGCCGAACCGACGCCGCCTGGCGTTCGTACTTCGTGTCGTGCAGGGATGCGAGATTCTCGAAGTTGCGTCGGCGCTCGGCGTGTCCGATTCGACGGCCAAGCGCGAAGTGCTGCGCGCGCAAGACCAACTACTGCGTCAGGCTGGCCGCGAGCCGGCGCTCCTCCACTATATGGAGAAGGCCATGGGGGCGCGTCATGGGTAACTGGCGCGAGCAGCTGGATCAGCTTTCGGCGATCGGCGCCTTGGTGCGCGAATCGATCGCTGCGCCTGTGTCGGACCAAGTGCACGGTGAAGGGCGCGAGCGCATCGTGGCGACCGCCGTTGCGCGCAGGTACGCCAACCGATCACGGCAGCGCACGACGCTCGCTTTCGCCGCTGCGGCCGTGCTCGTAGGAGGCCTCGCGACATGGAGGTTGTGGCCCCGCCCCTTGAGCTACGAAGTGCGCGGCGGATCGGGGTTCGATGGGCCTTATGTCAGCGCGAGCCCCCTCTCGCCGGCAGAGCTGCTCTTCTCCGACGGATCGAATCTGCAAGCTGACCCGGGATGTCGCCTGCGCGTCGACGAAACGTACCGCAACGGCGCGCGTGTATTCGTCGAGCGCGGACAAGCGACATCGAAGGTCACCCACGACAAAGCCTCCAACTGGACGTTCGTCGCAGGGCCTTTCGAGGTCCACGTCACCGGCACGCGCTTCGCGCTCAATTGGGATCCGCTCTTCGAAGAGATCGATCTTCGACTGCTCGAGGGGTCGGTGGAGGTGCGGAGCCCGCTCGCACAGGGGCCGATCGTGGTCCGTGCGGGGCAGCGGTTCCGTGCGGCCGTCACGAGCCGAAGCTTGATGGTGACCGAGGGTGAGACGGTCGTCCCTGTGACGACCACCCCCGCCGCCGAGTCCGTTCCGAGCCACCCGGTCGCCGTGGCGCCCACGGCGGCCCCTGCTCCGGTAGTCGCGTCGCCGCCGACGAACAAGACCCCGGCGCGCCGCGACTCGTGGCAAGAGCTGCTCTCGCGAGGCGACTTCGAATCCATCGTCACAGCTGCCAACAGCCGCGGACTCGACGCTTGCATCAGCGGTTGCTCCGCGGGCGATCTGCGCTCGCTGGCCGATGCGGCCCGCTACACCGGTCGCGGCGACCTTGCCGAGAAATGCCTCCTCGCGTTGCGCCAGCGGTTTCCGACGGGCGCGCACGCCGCGGCCGCCGCTTTCATGCTCGGCCGCACGCACGAAACGCGCAACCAACCGACCCCTGCGCAGCGATGGTACGAGACGTACCTTGCCGAATCGCCCGACGGAGAATTCGCCGCCGAAGCGTTGGCCGGCAAGATGCGAGCCGTGACGACCACGCGCGGCCCTGCTGCAGCCAAGCCGCTGGCGCTCGAATACCTGCGGCGGTACCCGCAGGGCGTGCACGTCAAGACCGCGCGAAAGATTGCTGGTCTCGACTAAGAGGCTCGCTCCGACGTCGAGACACGCGCGTGCGCTTCGGTGCACTACGATCGCTCTGGAAGCGAGAATCACGCAGGAGTACTGCTAGTCAATGCGGTGCCGGGGCCGATTGCCTGCCGCGTTGGTGGGGCTCGGCGTGCTTCTATTTGCGTGGGTCGCCGAGGCACAGCGCGTGGCCCTCGTTCGCCCGGCCGACTCCGACGCGATGCTGCTCGAGGTTTTCAACCGTCTCTCCGCCGAGCTTCGCTTGCAGGATTTCGAAGTGGCCATTCTCGATACCGGCATGGAGCCGCGCACCGACGAGGCGTTCGCCGAAGTCGCGCGCCGCACGTCTTCGGTGGCGGCCGTTCGATTTTTTCGGCGCGGCGATAGCAGCGGCGTCGACGTTTGGTTCGGTGCTCGTGCCAGCGGAACGGTGCACATTCACACCATCGAGCCCCCTTCGGGAGCCGACGCGCCCAACGTGCTCGCCATTCGAACGGTGGACCTTTTGCGCACGACGCTGCGCGAGTTCGGAGGCGGAGAACGGGCGCCACCGGCTGTCGTCGCGCCGCCGTCTGAACCCCGAGCGCAACCCCCGCCGGCCCCCGTTCCGGAAAGGCCGCCTAATTGGAAGATCCGAGCAGAGGGGATCATCCTGTGGGACAGGCCGACGCTCGGACTCGCCTTTGGAGCGGCGCTCGCGATGACGCGACGGGTCGCCAATCACATCGAGATCGGGCTTGCCGCGGCTGGGCCCGTGGTCGTCGGACGCAACTGGTTGACTCCCGAGGGAGAGGCTTCCATTCGTCACGAGTTAGGCTGGGCGGAGCTACGCCTGGCGGGGTGGCGTGTTGGACCCTTCGAGGTCGGGACGAGCGCGGGGGCTGGCGCTTTTCGGACGGAGGTAGCGGGCGTCAAACCCCCCGACCTGAGCCGAAAAAATCAGGTTTGGAGTTTTGCGGGGACGCTGGCCGGTCACCTCGAATTGCCGCTGGGCGGCAATGCCGCGATTGGCATGACACTCCGCTCGATAGGGCTTACACCGCGCCCCGCGGTAGGGGTAGGTAGTGCGAATGCTGTGGTACTATTCCCCTTGCTCGGTGTTTCCGCCGGACTCTTGGTGGGCTTCTAGTCGGATGCCCGCCTCGGGCTCGTCGGGAGTCGCGGGCGGGCGTGTTTTCTTGGGCCGGACGAGGCTTTGGTCTGATGAAAAAGGTTCGCTACTTGTTCGTCCTGTCGTGCGCGTGCGCGAGCGCGGCGTGCGGCACGGAAGTGGCGACCGCCGTCGTTCCCGCTGATCTGGACAGCGGTACTACGCCTCCCGAAAAGCCGCCCCAGTGCACCTCGACCAGGATCACCGATCGGCTGATCCGCGGCAGCATCTCGCTTTCTGAGAGCATTCGTTACAAGCGGACTGGCTATTACTTCGGGCTCCCTCAAGACGACCGCATTGCTTTCAGCGTGCTGAACAACAACGTCGGCATGGTGGCGTGGGTCGACTCCGCAGGCAGCACCGTGCACGTCACACCCCTCACTATCACCCCCGATAGCATCAGCCTCTTCGGTACCGACGTACCCGTCGAAGGGACCGAGCTGAGCGGCCTCGTCGCCTTGAGCGACGGGTTCGCGCTGCTCACGCGCCGAGCCGATCCCGGCGACTCTCTGGGCGAGGGGATCCAGGCTACGTATTTGGTGCGTTGGAAAGATCGAAGCGAGATCTTTCGGGTTCCGCTCACTGGCACGAGGAGCATCGTCAGCGCTCCCGACAACCAAAAGCGTGATTTTCCGAATCCTGTCAGCGGCTACTTCAATTCGCTCTCCGGTCGACTCGAGCACAACGGAACGCATCTCGCGGCCTACTTCAGCGTCCGCGGCGCGCAGGGCGACTTGTACGAAGGCTCGCACGGCGACAAGTTCGTGCAAGTCGACAAGAACGGGCAGTTCGTGAGCGGATGGCGGATGGGATGCCGCACGAGTCTCGGCAATCGGCTCATTGCCGAGCCGACCGGCTTCCTCGCGTTCTGCATGTCCAATGGTGACCTCGGCGAGCCCGGGCCTCAGCTCGTTACCATGCCGGGGAAAACGACGCGCCTTGCTCCGGAGAATGCCACGCTCGCCGATTACGGGAATTTCTCCGTCGCGTACGTGGGGGGTAACTTCGGCTCTGCCGTGGCGACCTCTTCCGGCTATCTCGTCGCGTGGGCGTCGCGCGGTGTGAGAGTCGGAACCGGGACCGACCCCAACCCCACGGCCGGCCACGACTCTCACGAGCCGGCCGTGGCCGTGCTCGACCGCGAACGCAATGTCGTTCCCGTGCCGCTGCGCTGGCCATTCCTTCCCGACAACGTCACCAAGCCCACGAGCGCCGCCGTGAACGTGCATGCAGGCGTTTACGGCAGCGACAAGGTCCTGCTCGTTTGGGAAAGCGCCGACTCTCCGTATTTTCGCTCGAACTACGGCTATTCGACGGGCACGTACGGCGGCACGCACTTTCGGCTCGTCGACAACAACGGGATTGCGGCGTCCGAGCAAGAAGACGTGTTCGAGGCCATCGCGCCGAACGGTCAGGACGACATCGTGCGATTTCCCAATGGCGATCTCGGGTGGGCCTACGTGCCGGAGGCGCGCGATTTCCAAACCGTGTTGTCGTCGTCGGCGCTCCCCAACGTGCCGCCCATTTCCAAGATCAATTTCGTCAGGGTGCGGTATTGCATTCCCTGACGTGCACGTTCCTTCGCGTTCCTCCGCTCTCTTTCCACCGCGCCCTTCGCATCTCCGCGGTCGCGCCGCCGAGCTCGCGACCCTGTCGGCGAGCGTCGATCCCGCGCGCCCCAACCGCATCGCCCTCGTAGGACAAGGCGGCAGCGGAAAGTCGATGCTGGCGTGCGCGCTCGGCCACCGCGTGCGCCGCCGTTTTGCGGGGGGCGTACACTGGTTCCGCGTGGGCGCTTGGGACGCGCGAACCATCGCCGAGATGCTCGCCGTTCGCCTCGGCACGCCGCGCGATCGCCCCTCGCTCTTTCCTGCGCTGCGGCGGCGTCTCTCGCGCCAGCGCCCCACGTTCATCGTGCTCGACAACCACGAAGACGATCGCGCCATGGCGCGCTTTCTCGACGAGCTGCGCGGCGCGCACGCGACTTGGATCATCACGGCGCGTCGCTGTCTCTTGTCGGGGGTCTCTATCTTCCCCGTCACCGCGCCTTTGGTGACGCAGGGCAAAGCGGCATTCCCGCGCGTCGCGCCGCTGACGGCGCTTTTGCGGCACAACCCGCTCGCGCTCGACATGGCCGACGCGCTCGTCGCGGCCCGCGCGGTGAGCGTGCGCGCGCTCGGTGATTGGCTACGGAAGATGGGCGTCGACCGCGTGCGCGCCGTGAGCCACGAAGATGATTTGCCCGAAGTGACGCTGCTCGTCGATTGGGCCTGGAAGCGGCTCGACGCTGCCGCGCACCGGCTTCTCGCGGTGCTCGCGTACGTCAGTGGCGATCACGTCGGTGAGGAATCGCTCTTCGCATTGGCCAAGACCGGTGCGGCCGGCGCGAGGGCGCTCGACAAGCTGCGGCGCTGGCACCTCGTGCAGGAGCCTTTTCGCGGGCGCCTGGCGCTGCACGCCGTGGTGCGCTTCGCGGTGCGCCGCCGCGCGACTTTCGACGAGCGACGCATCTACGCGCACTATCTCACGCGGCTCGAGCAGCACCCCGAACGATTCGACCTCGAGCAGACGCACCTTTTCGCCGCCATGGACTTCGCTCATGCGAGCTCGGACCTCGGGCAAGCGTTGCGCATCGAGCGCCTTTTGCAGACGCTCGACGCGCGGTGATTTCGCACGTCGCCGCGCGGTCCCATCGACCGGCGCGGCAGCGATGATCTCTACTTCAGGGACAGGAGCTTTTGCAGCTTCATTCCCAACATCTGGTTGCCGGCGATCTTGAGCTTGCCGGCAAAAAAGAGCTGCATCCCGGAGGCAGGGTTCTCTTGCAGCTTGGCGAAGTCATCGGCGGCGATCGTGACCGTGCAATCGGCCGGCTTTTCCCCTTGCGACACGCTGGGGGGATTGGCGGTGAGATCGAGATGCCACGAGCCAGCGCCGGTGATGTTCATCTGGAACTTGGCGTTGATCGACTTGGCTTCGTCGGCGTTACGCTGAAGAATACCGGGCAGTTGCTCGTTGAAAATGTTGGGGATGTCGACGGCCATGGCCTCTCCTTCGGATCGTTTGCCCCCTCCATTAGCCGCGGCGTTGGACCCGCGTCAAGGAAAGCCCACGTCTTTAGCCGAAATTTGGCCGTCCGCGACAGCATGGCCGGTTCTCGGAAGTCCGATGAATGGCCATTCATTCTGCGGGTTTGCTATGACCGGACGCGCCAATTTCCGGTGTATGTCCGACCAACGTCGTCGAGCGTCAAATCGGTCACGATGATGCTCGGCCGCCCGCCTTCGCAAAACACCACGACGTTCTGGCGAAAAACACGGCCGAAAGCGATGGCTTCGTCGCGCTCGACCCCCTGCACGAGCCACGCTGGCTCGCGCCAAACGCCTTCAGGTTCCTCTTCGTAACCGACACACTGCTCCACGCGGTAGCACCCGAGCACGAGCAGATCGCGCATCACGGTGTTGCGCTGCTCGTTCACGCGTCGCGGAAGCAGCATCGAGCGGGGATTGTAGGCCGTGACGATAGCGAACCGCTGGGTCAAGAGCTCGGGGAGCTTGCCCATGTCGCTCGTGATTTCGCCGTCCAGCGAGACGCGGATGAGCCCCGAAGAGGTGGGGAGCTCGTAAATGGTGGAGAGGTAGGAACGGAGAAGGCCTTGATCCATGGCGAGGGGTATCTAGCACTGGTCCCTTCGAGAAAGCGACACGTGCCGCGTAGGGAGGGACGGCCGAGCGCCTATCGTGAAGGGCGGGCGGGACCCGGGATCGTGGTCCCCGGGGCGTAGCGGCGTCGCGCCCAATCCGACATGACGATCCCCGCGGCGACCGCGAGGGGAAAGGAGTGGTTGACGCCGTACATGGGGATTCCCAGCACGGCTTCGGCCTGCTCGAGGATGGCGGCGGGCAGCCCCGCCCGCTCGCTCCCCAGGACGAGCACGACGTCCTCCGGGTACGCAGTCACCGCGTAGAGACTTTGCGTGGCATGGTCCTTTTCGACTGCCCAGAGCGGCCGCCCGTGGATGTGCTCGAAGAAGGCGGCCTCGTCGCGTACGACGACGACCTCTTCGAAGTGCTGCATCCCCATGCTGGCCTTTTCGTACCAAGGGGCGTCGCCGATGAGGATGATCTCGTGCACGAGGAAACTGTGCGCGACTCGGATGATCGCCCCCACGGCGAAGGCGTTCTGCGCGCTGTACACCGCGACCGACACGCGGTTGCGCAGTGGTCTCAGGAGGGAGCGCACCTCTTCGGGCGTGTATTCGAGCGACGGAACGAGCGCCATGGCGACACTGGTTAGTACCAAGCCCCCCGCGCTTTGCCACCCGCTGGCGGCCGGCCCATCTGACGGCGTCGCGTTCCGCGCGGCTGTGCCAAGATGGCCGGATGATCGAGCTGCGGGTCCACGAGCGCATCAGCGACGTCCCCCCCGCGGACTGGGATCGCTTGGTGGGCTCCAACGCGCCGCCGTTTCTCTCCTTTGCGTTTCTCGATGCCCTCGAGCGCGCAGGGTGCGTGGCGCCCGAGCGCGGCTGGTTGCCCTTTCACATGACGCTCTGGGAAAAGGAGCGGCTGGTTGGGGCGGCCCCCGCCTATCTCAAAGGAAACAGCGAGGGTGAATTCGTCTTCGATTGGGGGTGGGCGGAGTTCGCGCAGCGGATTCGCGTTCGTTACTACCCCAAGCTACTCATGGCCGTGCCGTTCACCCCGGCCACGGGGCCGCGCGTGCTCGTCGCGGACGAGGCCGATCGCGATCGCTTGATCTTGGCCATGGCCGAAGGGATGAGGCGCGTGCTCGACGCGCAGTCGCTTTCGTCCGCGCACGTGCTCTTCTTGCCGGAAGAGGAAGCGAGCGTTTTCGGGCGCGCTGGTTATGCGCTGCGCCTCGGCGTCCAATACCAATGGCACAATAAGGGTTTCGGCTCGTTCGAGGACTTTCTCTCGACGTTCCCCTCCAAGAAGCGCACGCAGATCCGGCGCGAGCGCAAAGAGATGGGGCAGCGCGGCATCCGCATCGCGACCTTGCGCGGAGGCGAGATCAGTGAAGAAGCGATCGACGCGATGTACCAATTCTACGAGCTGACCGTGGACAAGTTCCGCTGGGGCCGCCGCTATCTCAATCGCGCGTTCTTTGCCGATATCTGTGACCGCATGAAGGGGAACGTTGAGATCGTCCTCGCGCGCAACGCTTCCCGACGCATCATCGCGGGCGCTTTCAACCTGGCCGGCGGGGGCGTGCTCTACGGGCGCTATTGGGGCGCGGTCGAAGAGCACCCGTTCTTGCACTTCAACGTTTGCTACTACCACAGCATCGAGCAGTGCATCGAGCGCAAGCTCGTGCGCTTCGAGCCGGGCGCGGGGGGTGAGCACAAGCGAGCGCGCGGCTTTACGCCGACGATCACGCGGAGCGTGCATCATCTGGTCGACCCGCGCATGAACGCGGCGATCCGAGACCATTTGGCGCGCGAACGCGAGCACATCGAGCGCATCGTGCGAGGCGAGGAAGTGGAAGAGGACTAGGTTCGTCGCCACGAACCGCGCGCCCGTGGCGCACGATTGTGCCAACGACTGTCCCGGTCTGTGCCAACGAGCGCCATGTTAAGTCGATAACCGGCGATTTCAGCGGGTTTAGGCCCGTGTCGCGATCCGGGTATCGTCCTTGCACAGAGGGGCGCCATGCAAAGACACCGGATGCACCGTGTGGTCGTTCTCGGTGGGCTCGCGCTGGTGGGAGCGACGCCGGCTTGTTCCGGCAAAACCTCGGACGAACCGGGCATTCGAGACGTGAACACGTCTTTCGACTCGCCAAGCGACACCCGCGTCGATGGCCAGACGGCTGGCGACACGTCGTTTCAAGACACCGTCCAGAGCGAGGCTTCCGATGTTTCCCGTTCCGATGGCCGCGACGGCGCCCTTGCGGACGGGTCGAGCGATCTGGCGAAGGATCTGTCGAGTGATACGGCGTTTCCCGACGAAGGCCCTGACATCTCGATTCGCGATGTCGGCTTTCCCGACGAAGGGCCCCCTACCGATGTCGATTGGCCGGACGTCAAAGGGGACGACGGTTTTCCTCATGAGGGGCCCGATACCCATGTCGATTGGCCGGACATCAGGGCCGACGAAGGCACAGACATCGTGACTCGCGATGTCGGCTTTCCGGACGAGGGGCCCGATACCCATGTCGATTGGCCGGACGTCAATGGGGATGACGGCTTTCCGGACGAGGGACCCGACGGCCACGTCGATTGGCCCGAGGACGGGCGCCCTGAATTTTGACGGAGCGACCAATGAGTTTCCGCGAAGGCCCGCTGGGTCAGCCCAGCCTGATTGCGTACACGCGACGGCATCGAGCGCATCGCGCGATTGCGTTCAACGAGCTGACATGCGCGGACCTCACGGCCCGACAGCGCGCCGTACTCGCGCGCGACTGGCAGCGCCGAAAGCAGCAAGAGCATCTCGCCGTGGGTGCGTTTGCCATGTTGGCGACGGAGCTTGCAGCGGATGGGTGCAGCGAGATCGTTTTGTCGCTTGTGACCCGCGCGGCGTCGGACGAGGTGGCCCATGCCGAGGTATGCGGGCACCTCGCGGAAGCGTTTCTTGGTCGTCCGCTGCCGAAGCGAGAGAAAGGGCTTCCGAAGCTCCCGCCCCACACCGGGCTGTCCGTCCGAGATCGCGGATTGCTCCATCTCGTCGAGATGTGCTGCATCGGCGAAACCCTCACGACGTGCTTCTTCACCGAATCCATTGCCCGGACGACATCAGCACCCATGCGGGAGGCGCTGACGTTCCTCTTGGAGGACGAGATCGACCACGGGCGGGTCGGATGGGCGCATCTCGGCGATTCGACACGAGCCGAGCGAGCTCGCGTCAGCGCCGCACTGCCGACGCTGTTGGAACGCACGGTTGGATGGCTACCCGTTGCGATCAAACGTGCAGTTGCAGGCGACGAACAGCTCGAATCGTACGGATACCTTCGTCCGTCGACCGTGATCGATCTTTATCGGACGTGCCTGCGCGAGGTCGTTCTGGCCGGCTTTGACGATCTCGGAATCGACATCGGTCCAGCGGTGCGCCACGCCGCCAAGTGCGGGATCCTTTCCGCTTAGTTGACGTTGTCCATCAACGCCGGCCAAGGCTATCGCTTCCGGGGCGTCGCTCAGTTGAGCGAATACGGCAGCATCAGCGCAAACGGCGCGATCGTCGCGTCGAACTCGGTGCCGTCGGAGCGCAGCATCTGGTAGGTGCCCTCCATCGAGCCGCGGGGCGTTTCGAGCACGCAGCCGCTCGTGTACTCGAAGTGCTCCCCCGGCCGCAGCATCGGTTGCTCACCGACGACGCCGGGGCCCTTGACCTGCTCGATCTTGCCGTTGCCGTCGGTGATGATCCAATGACGGCTCTTCAGCTGCGCGGCTTCCGTCCCTTCGTTCGCAATGCGCACCGTATAGGCAAAGACGTAACGGCGCGCCTTGGGTGCAGATTGCGCGGGAATGTAGTTCGACGAGACGGTTACGCGGATGCCGTTCGTGATCGCGTTCGACACGGCGCTGAGCCTAGCACGCGCCGTGTCGTGGCGGAAAAGGGGCCATCCAGGCCTCGGGCCGTCACTTGACGCGCGCGAGTCTTACTTGCTCGCCGGTGCGCCCAAAGCGGCGCTCGCGGCTCGTGAATACCTGCAATGCTCCGATGAGGTCATCGGAGGTGAAGTCAGGCCACAGCACATCGGTGAAATAGAGCTCGGCGTAGGCAGATTCTACCAAGAGGAAGTCGCTAAGGCGCTGCTCGCCCCCCGTGCGAATCAGCAGGTCGACATCGGGAAGCTCGCACGTGGTGAAGTGCTGGCGCAGGGTGCCGATCTCGATGTCCTCCGGCAAAAGCAGTCCCGCGCGGGCGCGCGCAGCGATCTCGCGCATGGCATCGACGATGTCGCGACGGCCGCTGTAGCTCAAGGCGAGCGTGAGGGTCAGCGCGTGCTCGGTCACTCCCTCGGGAAGCTTGTTGGTCTCTTGCACGAGGTGCTCGACCGCGCGGCGAGTCGGGGTGGGGAGATCGTCGAGATCGCCGATGACCCTGACGTTGATGTGCTTCTCGATGAGCTCTGCCAGCTCCTTCTCCGCGAAGCGGATCATGAGCCTCATCAGCGACTCGACCTCGAGCTTGGGCCGCGACCAATTGGCGAGGCTGAATGCATAGAGGGTCAAGTAGCGAACGCCGCGATCGCGGCAGGTGCGGACGACCTCGCGCACTGCGCGTGCCCCTTCGTCGTGACCTGCGGAGCGGTCGAGACCGCGGCCCTTGGCCCAACGGCCATTGCCGTCCATGATGACCGCGACATGCCGCGGCAACTCTCGGCGGCGTGACAACGTGCTGGAACGCATCGACGGAACCTCTGAAAGAGTGGGGGTAGGGGCTACACGGCTCATGCCGAGTGAGTGGCAGACTGACACGACAAAGGGCGGATCGGAGGGGAACCTCCATGGTGGAACCGTGGAGGTTTCGGGGAGAACGCTGTTTTTCCAGCGCTTTCGCTCAAATACCAATGACGATGGATACTTAGACCCAGACTGTCTGGCGACAAGCCCGCCTCACGCTCCTCCCTGTGAAAAAACTCGCGGCGGCCTCAAACTGCGGGCAAAGTCAGCCGAAATTCGACCTCGGGGGGTCCGGCGCGGAGGAGCTCAGCCTTTCCCCCGTGGGCCTCGGCCACGGCCCTCACGATGGCCAATCCGAGCCCCGTCCCACCACCGGCGGCGCGGGTCGTCACGAACCGCCGGAAAAGGCGGGTCCGAACGTGCTTGGGGACGGTCCCCGGATTCAAAACCCGCACCGCGACGCGCCCCCCCTCACGCTCGACGATGATCCGCGACGGCCCGTGGGGGTCGCCGTGCACGATGGCGTTGTCGATCAAGTTGTCGATGGCCCTCGAAAGCCAATTCGATTGTCCGCGCACGATGGCGTCGGGGTCTACGCGCAGCTCGACGGTGGCGCCGCGGTCCTTCGCGGCCTCGCTGGCGGCCCGGACCAGGGCCCCCAAGTCCACTTCCGATGATTCTTCGACGCCGCGCGCCTCGATGCGGGCGAGCGACAGGATCTCGCCGAGCAGCGTTTCGATGCGCGCCGTGGCCTCGCGAATGCGCGCCACGAACCGGCGCGCTTCTTCGGGCTCGGCCAATGCCCCCTCTTCGAGCACTTCGGCGCTGGCGCGCACCGCAGCGACTGGATTTTTAAGCTCGTGCGAGAGATCGGCCGCAAAGGTCTCGAGAAAGGGGCGCCCCTCGAGCTCGCGGCGCATCGAATCGATGGCGAGCGTCAGACGCTTTACCTCTTTGCCGTGGACGAGGGGGGGGACGACGCTGGTCTCGCCGTCGCTCACGCGCACGGCATAGTTCGTCAGCCCTTCGATGGGGGTGGCGATAGCACGCCCGATCACGGCGGCTGCGAGCGCGGCTGCGGCGCCCAGGGTGACGCTGATGATGAGCACGGTGGGGGCAAAGTCGGCCAAGAGCCGCCGCATGATGATGGTCGGTTTGAGCACGCGGATGGATCCGACCACGCGCCCCTCGACGAGAATGGGGGACTCGACGACGACGGTGCCCGGCTCTTGCGCCCCTTCGCCGAAGACGACGCGCCCCTGGGTGTCGAGCAACACGATGTGAACGGCTTCCCCCTCGCCTTCGCGGCGAAGGGTCTTGGCGATGTCGTGAATCGACACCGTGCCGGCGCCCATTTCCGCGCCGACGAATCGCGCGATAGCCTGCGCTTCGTCGCGCGCGGCTTCGGTCGCCAGGAGCGTGGCGCGCGCTTCGATGCGGTCGAGCACGAGCAGACCGACGCCGAGCGCAAAGGCCCCCACGATGCCGGCGAGCGCGATGAAGATCTGCAGGCGAATCGACATGCCCGCCGTGCGCGCGCGCACGAGCCGCTGCGTGATGAAGCCGACGAGGAGGATGAGCCCGATGGCCGCGGCAGCGACGAGAACGAGGCGGATCATCGCGCGCTCGGTGGCGGTGGGAGCCCCTCGGTGATGCGGTAGCCGACGCCGCGGACCGTCTCGATCATGGCGGGGTGCCCGCCCGCTTCGCCGACCTTGCGCCGCAGGCTCTTCACGTGGCTGTCGATCGTGCGGTCGGTGATGGCAAACCCATCGCCCCACACGCGATCGATGAGCTGCGCGCGCGTAAAGACGCGCCCCTTGGCCCCGAGCAGACACGTGAGCAGATCGAATTCCACGCGCGTCAGCTCGAGCGGCTGCCCCAAGACGAATGCGCGGCGCGTGGCCTCTTCCACGACGAGGGCAGGCGGCGGCGCTTTGGACGGCGAGACGTTGGAGGAGGGGGCGGGGGCGCCCGATTCGCGCGGCTGGGCGCGCCGCAGCACGGCGCGTACGCGCGCCACGATTTCGCGCGGCGAAAAAGGCTTGGTGACATAGTCGTCGGCGCCGGTCTCCAGCGCCGCCACCCGATCGGCCTCGGCGTCGCGGCTCGACAAGATGATGACGGCGATGCCCGTGCCGAGCTGCCGGATCTGGCCGAGCAGATCGAAACCGCTGCCGTCCGGCAAGATCAAGTCGAGCACGACGAGATCCACCGCTTCGAGCTCGCGCTCCGCCTGCGCCACGGTGGGGGCGATGCTGACGGCGTAGCCATCACGTTTGAGCGCGTAGGAAATCGACTCCGCTATGGCGGGCTCATCTTCGACCACGAGGACGCGCTGCATCTCGAGCCTTTACCTAGCACCACTTTCAGGGGTTTTGGACGGGAGACAGGGGCTGGTGTAAGGAGCCCTCGCATGGAAGCGTTTCGCCAGCTCATCGTGGGGGCGGGGGTGACAGGCCTCGCGACAGCCGCGTTTTCGCGCGGGCAGGACTATCTGGTGCTCGAGGCCGACAAGGAGATCGGCGGGTATTGCAAGACGGTCATCCGCGACGGCTTCGTTTGGGACTATTCCGGTCATTTCTTCCACTTCAAGCACCCCGATATCGAGGACTGGCTGCGGCAGCGCATGGTCGGTCAAGAGATAAGAACGATTCAGAAGCAGTCTTTCATCTCTTATGCGGGTCGGATGGTCGATTTTCCTTTTCAGAAGAACATCCATCAGCTGCCGCAAGAGGAATTCATCGATTGCCTCTACGATCTCTACTTCGCGCGGCTGCCCGGCTCCGCGGCGCCCCCCGTGACGAGCTTCAAAGAGATGCTCTACACGCGCTTCGGGCGGAGCATCGCGGAGAAGTTTCTCATTCCTTATAACGAGAAGCTCTATGCCTGCGATCTCGGAACGCTCGACCAAAATGCGATGGGGCGGTTCTTCCCCCACGCCGATCTCACCGACATCATCCGCAACATGCGGGTGCCCGACAACGCGGGGTACAACGCCACCTTCACGTATCCGCGCGGCGGCGCCATCGAATACGTCAAGGCGCTGGCCAGCGCCGTGCGCCCGGGCGGAATCGCGCTGGAGGAGAAGCTCCTCGGGATCGATCTCGAGCGCCGCGTGGCGCGCACCTCCAAGCGGGAGATCCGCTTCGAGCACCTGGTGTCGTCGGCTCCGTTCCCCGCGCTCGTCCGCGCCACGGGGCTGGCCCACGATCCCGCCGCGTTCACCTGGAACAAGGTGCTCGTCTTCAACCTCGGCTTCGACCAAAAGGGGCCGCGCGGCGTGCATTGGATTTACTACCCCAATCGTGCGCGGTCGTTTTATCGCGTCGGTTTCTACGACAACATGTTCGACACCGATCGCATGAGTCTCTACGTCGAGCTCGGCTACGCGCGCGATGCATCCGTCGACGTCGATGCGGCGCTTGCGCGTGTGCTCGACGACCTGCGCGCCGAAGGTGTGGTCACGAGCCACAAGCTCGTCGCCCACCACTCGGTGGTGATGGATCCCGCCTATGTGCACATCACCCAGGCGTCACTCGCGGAGCACCAGCGGCTGACGCGCATCATGAACGAGCACGGCGTCTATCCGGCGGGGCGCTACGGCGGATGGACCTATTGCTCGATCGAGGACAACATCGTCGAGGCGCGGGCGCTCGCAGCCGCCTTCGACGCGACGCCGGCCAAGTGAACGGGTGAGCCGCCGGCCCGGATCGCCAGGCCGGGATCGACGGACCGAGCGACGGCTTGCGGCGGGTCTCGCCATGCCGGGTTGGACTGTCATCTCGGAGCCACACCGGGTGTCCCGGCAGCCGCTCCGTCGTGGCGGGCGGCACGACCGGAAATCCCAACGTTCCCGCGACCTGACGCGCTCACCCTCGGTGATCGCGCGGACGCGTTTCTGCACGCGCGCCATCGGTACGGAACATGCAACGCTCGAAGGTGCTGCCGTCATGTTGGACTACCGAAGAATCGCGCTCTGGGTTGCAGTGCTCCTCGTTCCGGGTGGGTTTCTGTTCTTGCCCTTGCTGATTGCCTACTCGCGCAGGCAGAGGGCGGTTTCCAAGTCGGGCAGCGAGGTCCCCCAGGGGGGGCCGAAGGCGCCGAATGACGGTCCCGATTCGAATCGGGGGTCGCCGGACGACGGACCCACCCCTCAGTTAGCGGCGTAACAACGCGTTCGACCCCGCCCGAGCCGTCGCGGCGGCGTCGCGGGACCCTCGTTCCAGCTGCAGCACCCGGCGCCCGCACCGGCGACGCGCAAAAAACTTGCGCACCGTTGTGCCGACCACGATCGACCGATCACGGTCCATCGCCAAACGCCGTTAGAGCCATTGGACCTGGACTTCTGGCGGTCGCGAAGGGGTAGAAGGACCGGTCCGCGGTCAGCCGCCCGGTCACCTGTACGCCCGGGGGGCCTACACGACGTCGAAGACGGCTACGGTGTCGCCTGCGGCGATCGCAATGTTCGATTGTCCGTACACCCACGCGCCGGCGTCGACGACGACCAGGGGGCGTCCACCCACGTCGGACCACGAGGCGCATGGCACGTGGCTGTGTCCGACCAGCAGGAGGTCCGCCGCCCGCCCCTGGGACCCGGGAAGCTGCTCGACCTGATGCACGATGGCGGCGAGGGCGTCGAGATCCTCGCGGACCACGAAGTCCCCCGCCTTGAGCGTCGCGGGGAGGTTGCTGCGGTCGCGCGGACGGAGGTGGGGTCCGGTGTCTTCGTGGCTCCCGGTGAAGAGATCGCGCAGCCAGAGCTTGACCTCGTCGACGATCTGCTGCTTGTCGATGAACTCCTGAATCCGGGTCACGCCGGGGATGAAGCTGCCGAGCAACGTCGCGACGTGCACGACGATCTCGTCGAAACGTTGGTTGGGGGGCGGGGCGATCGAAGTCTGGTGACCGTGAAGGGCGTAGACGTTGTGACCGAGCCAGAAACCGAGGCGGAAGTAGTTGGCCTGCGCCGCGCGCCGATTGGGGACGGCGTTGAGGAATCCCGCGTCATGGTTGCCGATGACGTGCGCGAGGCCGATGCGGGCGTCGTAGTCGAGAATCTCGGCAAAGGCAGGGGCGTTGTCGATGGCGCCGAATGCCATGCTCATCGGATCTTCGCCGCACACCCGCCAGATGTCGTACCAATCTCCGAGCTGCACGGCACGCGACGACTGGGGATGCATCTCTTGGTATTCGTAGATGGCGCGCAGCGTCCCGGCCAATGCGGTGGCCTTTTCGGGCGTTCCGTTGAGAAAGATGTCGCCGGCGTCCCCTTGGCAGAGGTGGACGTCGGGGATGGCGAAGATGGGGGTGTCGATGACGGGCGAAGTGAAAACGACGCGCACCTCGGTCGCCTGCAGAGCGAGCTTTCGGCGGCCGAGCAGCTGCGCGAACTCGGAAGTGACCTGATCGAAGGCGGGCATCAGCGGCTTGCGTCGATCGAGACGGCGACCTGGCGAACCTTGAATTGATTGGCCGTGCCGCAACGATCGAGGACGATGCGCACGACGGTGCGTCGATCGCAGTACCAGCGCACTTCGCCGGGCGTCGGGTTGTTGCCCATCGGAACATCGTCGGTCACCGCGGCGCTCCCCGCGGCTTCGGGCTCGTTCTCTTTGCATCGCGCGCCGAACTCGTGGTCGAGCGTCGCGCTGTCGAAGCACCCTGGCGGCTGCGCATTGACGGCAAGTGGGCGCGCGGCCGTCGGGGGCGCCGCGATGCCGGCCGAGGCTCCGTCCGGGCCCCCCACTGCGACCCACCGTCCGTTGAGCTGCCCCGCGCGAGGCGATGCACAGCCCGCTAGCCCAGCGAGCAGCGTGAACGCGTGCGCGGCGACGCGTAGTCTCCCCATCGACGTCTCATAGGAGCCGAGCCGCCCCTCTTACGTCAAGCAACTTCGCTTACCGCCGCGCGGAGCTCGTGGTGTCCGAGACCTCGCAGAATTTCGCGCAGGTGCTGTGGAAGCACTCCGTCAAGCGAATCGCGAACTGGATCGACGGGTCGTTCACGTTGGTCAGCTTGAGCGCCGTCGCGCAGGGAAGCGCGCAGGAGATGGACTCGCTTTGCGTCGGCATCGTTACGCAGCCGTTCTTGTAGGCGCATTCATAGATGTCGAGGCAATGCTCCGTTAGCCCGCAGTTATGGAGCTTGTCTCCGCACCCGGGGCCGGGGATGGGATCCGCCGCGATGCACGCGCGACATTCGGGATGGGCATAGGCATCGGCGGCCATCGGTCCGTCGGTGGCCGCATCGTCGTCCCCACTGCTCCCCGCTTCGATAACGAGACCCGCGTCTTGCGACTGGACGTTGACGGGCGTTGCGTCGAGGCAACCGATGAAGAGACTGGCAAATAGGGCGCTGAAGACGAGGGTGCTGCGGTGATGCATCGGGGCTTCTTCTCTCTACGGCGCTACGGCAGAAAATCGTATTGCAGCCCCACTGTTCCGCGGAAGACGTCGACGGGCGCGAATTGCGCGAAGGGGGTCGTGCGCTGATTCCGATTGTCCACGGGTCGCCCGACGATATACGGCGCTTCATTGGAGAAGGCGTAGTCGAGGCTTGCGCGGTAGGAGAGCCCCTTCAACTTCGGTACAGGGCCGGAAAGGGTGAGACGAAGCTCGAGCTGTGGGTCGACGTAGGGGGGCTTCTCGAAGTACTTTTCGAACGCTCGCGCGGCCGGCCTCTTTCCGAGGTAGTGCGCGGCGAGCCCTATCGTCGGATAGCCCTCGCCGAAGTCATAGGCGATGCGCGCGTTACCGAACATCTGCGGAGTGACCGTCGGCGGATGGGCCGCGCCGTATTCTGGGTCGGTAAGGCTCGTGAAAGCCGTCGTCCCGTTGAGCCCATAGTGCACTCGGGTGCCGGCGAACGTGCCCTCGACACGCGCGTTCAACCCGAAATTGTCGATCGAGGAGATGTTGCGATACTGCTGGGCGCTGAAGCTGAGCAGCGAGGGGAGCTTTCCTTCGGCAGAGAGGCGATCGTACTCGGCGGGGGTGAGGCGGTGCAGGTCGATGAGGTCGGTCCACCATGACCGGAACACGCCGAAGAGCACGCGCTGCGCGCCGAGCTTTTGCTCGAGCACGGCTTCCGTCGAGCGAACGCGTTCCGGTCGCAAGTCGCCGGCGGCGAGCAAGTTGACGTTCTGCGACTGCGCTTCGTTCCATGACGGGGCGCGGAACGCCTCGGCGAAGATGAGCTTGATGGTCCCGCCGCGCCACGCCGCGAAATTGGCCGCGAAGCGCGGGGACATCACGGGGTCGTAGCGCTGGCTGGCGTCGATGCGCGCTCCGGCGTTGAGCGCCAGCCACGACGAAGGTGCCCAAGTCTGCTGCAGATAGGCGCCGAGCACCTCTTCCAATTTGTCGCCGGTACGGGGGATCACGTTGCTGGACGATTCGCGATAGGCGCCGGTGTCCGTGTTCAGCACGTCTTGTTTGGCGCGTACGCCGACGAGCCTCAAGTCGGCGCCGATCAACGTGACCAGGCTGGAGTCTTGCAGCCAGTTGAACGATGCCTGAAGCTCGGTGCCGACCCACTGCGAGATGCCGATCCAGCGGTAGGTGCAAGGCGAAGTGTCGCCTACGTAGATGCAGTTCGAACGTGTGGATACGATGTAGCGCTGTTGGGTGTCGAACGAATCGCCGTAAGCCCGCGCCGACAGCTCGAGCACCGAGCTCGGGCGCAGGCGATATGCGATGTCGGCCGAGGCGGAGCGATCGAGCGTGTAGTTCCCCGGGTAGTCGAAATCGCCGGGGACCGGCGAAAGATAGGCCGCATACGGCGCGGACCGCTTGTACGTCGTTCCTCGCAGATTGATTTCCAGGGCGCCGCTCGAGAAGCGCAGCACGGCTTCCGGCACGTAGCTGTAATACGAATTGG
>Ga0111538_10003522_pt1 | contig 21866 bp, 17 predicted proteins | sample SoiMethybrSBSTD1_FD_79669 | JGI IMG/M metagenome (GOLD analysis project Ga0111538, IMG submission 79669) | Bulk soil microbial communities from a Populus tree surrounding site in Tennessee, USA - Soil MetaG P. TD hybrid SBSTD1 (version 2)... | ecosystem: Environmental > Terrestrial > Soil >... | reverse complement strand
GTTGACGAAGAACAGGTCCTGCCAGCCGTCTCCGTCGTAGTCGAAGAAGACGAGCCCCGACCCCATCGTCTCGGGCAGGTATTTCTTCCCGCGTGCCCCGTTGTGGTGCGTGAAGGTGATGCCGGCCGATTTGGTGACGTCGCTGAAAACGACCGGGTTCGCCTTCTCGGGGGGAGCGGGCTTCGGCGCCTCCGCCTTCGGCTTTCCGTCGCAGGCGAGGGCCGCCGCCAGGACCGCGGCGGCGAGCGATCCCTGCACCGCGACGCGCCGGCGCGGCGCGGCCTGAGGTGGATTCATCGCCCCGCCTTCCCCGGCTGGGCCTTGGCGGGCGCGGCCTGCGCCTTCGCGGTGGCGGCCTGCGCTTCCGCGACCACCGGCGGCGCCCAGCGGTTGACGTGCTCGTGGATCGGCTGGCGCTCGATGTTGTCCTCCGGGTTGAGGCGCCGGTAGGCGCCGGTCAGGGCCTGGGCCGATTCGTCCGCCTTGAAGCGCGTGTAGAGGGTCTCTTCGCGCTTCTCGGCATCGACCTCGCCGAGCGCACGGTAGCAGAGCATGAGGTTGTAGTGCGCGGTCAGATCCTCGGGATCGACCCGGAGCGTCTGCTCGAACTCGGCGATCGCCTCGCGGTGCTGCCGCTTCAGGAAGAGGATGCGGCCGATCTGGTTGCGCACCACCTTGTCGCGCGGGAAGCGCGCGGCGGCCTGGCGCAGGTGGTCGAGAGCTTCGTCGTAGCGACCGCGCGACTTGAGCGACAGCGCCAGGAAGTAATGGCCGCTGGCGATGTTCGGATCGACCTCGAGGCCCTTATTGAGGACCTTCATCGCCGCTTCGTGGTCTCCTTCCTGCACCAGCACCCGGCCGAGGTTGACGAAGCCGGCCGCATAGCCCGGCTCGAGCCGCGTCACCGTCTCGAATGCCGCCTTCGCGCCGACGAAATCTCCCTGAAGGAGCAGGCCGATGCCGTAGTCGTTCCAGCGCTCCCGGTCGAACGCCTGCCCCGCCGGGATCGCGGCGGCGAGGTCCGCCGCATCCCCCAGCTGGACGACGACCTTGTTCTCCGCCACGACGGTGACCGGCAGGTCCGGAATGTCCTTGATGTTTCCGGAGACACCGGAGGTGTCGCCCGAGAAGACGAACGGGCCGTCGTCGAAGTGCGGAGTCACCTCGAAGTCGGGCACCGACGGGTTGCGGACGCCGGCATACGAGAACTGCGTATTCCACCACGAGAATTTCCGGTAGTTCATCCGGGCGGTGAAGGTCAGCGGGCCCTGCGCGTCGCGCGGCACCTCCACCCGGAAGCGACCGACGTCGGCCGCCCCGGGCGGGATGAGGCGCGCGTACACGAGCGCCCGAGCCGCCCAGGCATTGCGTTTGTTGATCGGGTTGCCGTGCGCGTCCATCAGCAGCGAGCGGTAGCGGTGAGCGCCGGCTTCGACCGGACCGCGCCCGCCGTCCTCGAGGTAGCCGTTCCAGAAGAAGACGCGCCCGCCGGCGTCCTCCCCCTTCAGCTCGAGCCAGACGTCGAAGGCGTCCACGGTTCCGCCGGGGAAGAAGTGGCCGACGGCGCGCGTGCGGGCGACGACATCCACGCGGTAGGTGCCGCCGGGGCGCATGAACGGCGCCGCCCGATCGAGCGGAGCGACGACCGGGGCGCGCCTCGCCACAGCACCGGGGCCGGGGCGCGGCGCGGTCATCGCCGTCTCGATGTCCGGGAACATCGTCTGCGCCACCGGCTCGTCGGGGCCCGGCGCCGCGGCCTGGCCCGCGCCACCCGCGGCGCCGCCGGCCGCGGGCCCGCCGGCCGCACTCGTCGCCGCCGACGCGGTGACCGCGAAGACGTCGACGCTGACGATGTTCGCCCGCAGGAAGTCCTGGGTGATCTTCAGCTGTGTGGTGTCGCCGTTGGCGAACGGCACGGCGGTGTTGGCGGCCGGGAAACGGTGCGAGTGCACGAAGCCGTCGCGGTTGGCGGCGTCCGCCGACTTCACCAGCGGCATGTGACAGTCGGCGCAGTCCTTCGGCTTGTCCGGATAGTAGAAGGCGCGCGCCCCCTGCCCGGAGATGCCGCTCCCCTGCCAGGCGTCGTACTCGTTGAAGCCGCGGAACCAGCGGTAGTGGTTCACCGGCACGTCGAGGTGCACCTTGTGGCAGGAGGAGCAGAACTCGGCGCGCGACTCGCGGTGGAACGGCTTGAGCATCGTCTTCCTGTGGGGGCCCGGGTCGAGCCGCACCATGTAGTCGTGCATGGCGTGCAGCGCCCGGTTCTTCGACGCCACCAGGCGGTGCATCTCGGGATACTCGAGGACGTACCCCCCCTGTCCCATCGTGTCCTTCACGTGCACGATGGAGTGGCAGACGAGGCAGCCGATGCCGGCCTGCGCCTGCGGCGTGTCGATCTGCTCGATGATCGGCCGGTCCATCCGGCCGGTCAGGAGCACCGACTGATCGTGGCAGCCGCCGCACCACTTCGACGGTCCGGTGCCGACGACCTCCTGCATGTACTCGATCGACTTCCGGTACCACTGGTTGTTGAACGAGGAGAAGTGGTGCATCGAGGAGTCCCACTGCGCCGTGATGTCGGGGTGGCACCCCTTGTTGCCGCACGCCTTCGACTCGAGGAAGAAGTCGTCCGGCACGGTCCGGTCGCCGATGGTCGTGACCGACGAGGGGAAGAACTGCCCGGACTTGCCACCCCCCTCGTCGTACGCCGTCAGCGGCGGGGTGATCGGGTTCTCGATCTTCGCCACGTGCTCGGGCCAGACCCGGCCGGCGGCGCGCACCGCGAGGGTGAACGCGAGGGCGATGCCGAGGAAGAGCGCGGCGCGCCGCGCCCGGGTCGCCGCGGCCGGTCCGGCCATGAACGCGGCGAGAAGTCCGAAGAGCAGCGCCAGGCAGGAGGAGACGACGTGCGTCGTCAGCAGGCCCCGGTACGGCGTCGCGGTCCCGACCACCGCGAGCCGCAGCGCGGTGCCGACCGCGACGAGCGCCGCCCCCGCGGCGGCGACGCGCAGACCGGCGCCCCACTCCTGGAAGATGTTGCGCCACCATCGCGCGCCCAGCACGAGCCCGAGCGGCAGCAGGAACAGCCCCGCAACGACGTGCGCCACCACCATCGCGTGGTAGAAGATGGTCGCCGAGTCGAACGCCGCGAGGTACGCGGCGTTGGCCACCTCGAACGCCAGCCCCAGCCCGAAGAGCCGGACCGCGAGCTCGCCGGAGGCGCCGCGGTCAGTCGGGGAGGGCATCCGGATCGATCCCGTGCTTGCGGAAGTAGTAGGCGAGGTTGCGCTGATCGATGCCGAGGAGGCGCGCCGCCTCCTTGCGCACGCCGCGCGCCCGGCGCAGCGCCTCGATCACCGCCCGCCTCTCGCTCTCGGCGATGACCGTCCGCAGCGCCATCGCCTCACCGGCCGGCGCCGCCGCGGGGCCGGAGGCGGCGGCCCGGTCGTGGGCCGGCGCGACGCCTCCGGATGCCACCACGCCGGCCGGCGGCAGGTCGAGCCCCGACAGGGTCTCCCCCGGGCTCAGGATCATCGCCCGCTCGACGACGTTGCGCAGCTCGCGGGCATTCCCCGGCCAGTGGTACGACTTCAAGAGATCCGCGGCGCTCCCGGAGAGCGACGGCGCGCGACGGCCGAGACGGGCCGCGATGTCGCGGGCGAAGTGGCGCGCCAGGAGCGGGATGTCCTCGACCCGCTCACGCAGGGGCGGCAGGTCGATGCGGATGACGTTCAGGCGATAGAACAGATCGGCGCGGAAGCGCCCCGCCGCGACCTCCGCCTCGAGGTCGCTGTTGGTGGCGGCGATCACCCGCACGTCCACGCGCGTCGGCTGCTCGTCTCCGAGCCGGTCGAACTCCCCGTCCTGCAGGACGCGCAGGATCTTCGCCTGGCCGGCGGCCGGCATCGACCCGATCTCGTCCATGAAAAGGGTCCCCTTGTGCGCCAGCCGGAAACGGCCGTCCCGGTCGGCCGACGCGCCGGTGAAGGCGCCCCGGCGATGACCGAAGAACTCGCTCTCCCACATCTCCAGAGGCACGGCGGCGCAGTTCACCCGGACGTACGCGCTCGCGGCGCGGCGGCCGAGCCGGTGGATCTGCCGCGCCACCATCTCCTTGCCGGTTCCCGACTCTCCGAGCAGCAGCACGGTCGAGTCGGTCGGCGCCGCCGCCGCCACCCTCTCCATCACCCGGCGCCAGGCCGGGCTGTCGCCGAGCGGCCCGCCCGGCTCCTCGGTCCCGTCGGAGGCGCGGCGCAGGTAGGCGACCTCGCGCTCGAGGGCCCGCGCGTTGAGCGCCCGGTCGAGCGCCACTTCGAGCGCCTCCGGATCCACCGGCTTGAGGAGGTAGTCCCCGGCCCCCGCCTTCATGCACTCGACGGCCGACGACACGGTGCCGTGCCCGGTCAGGATCACCACCGGCACGCCGGGATGGGCCGCGTGGGCGCGCCGCACCAGCTCCAGCCCGCCGCCGCCCGGCATCCGGAGATCGGCGAGCACCACGTCCACCGGGGACTTCGCCAGCCCCGCCATCGCCTCGTCCACCCCGCCCGCGAGGCTGACGTCGAAGCCGCGCGCGCGCAGCACCTCGTCGAGGGAGGCGCGCACGTACGCCTCGTCTTCGACCACCAGCACCCGGCCGCGCGCCGGCGCCCGTCCCCCGGCGCCCGTCGTCGCGGCCCGCGCTTCGCGCGTCTCAGGCACGGCCGCCCTCCGCCTTCAGGGCCGGTCCGGCCGCGCCCCCGGAAGCCGCCTCGCCGGCGACGCCCGGCGTGGCCGCCGGCATCCGGACGCGGAAGATCGCCCCGCCCCCCGGACGCGGCTCCACCTCGATCGCACCGCGGTGCTGCTCGACGATGGCGTAGCAGGTGGACAGCCCGAGGCCGGTCGATCCCTTGGTGGAATAGAACGGCTCGAAGACCCGCGACGCCTCCTCGCGGCCGATGCCGGGACCGCGGTCGGCGATCTCGATCTCCACGCCGCCGGCGGCGGCGCGCGCAGCGAGCCGGACCTCGCCCCCCTCCGGCTGCGCCTCGCAGGCGTTGAGGACCAGGTTCAGGAACACCTGGCCGAGCAGCGCCTGCCGCCCGGCGACGCGCGGCAGCCCCTCCGGCAGGTCGAACTGGAAGCGGACGCGCGCGAACTCCGGCCGCGAGTGGACGAACTCGGCCGCCTGCCGCGCGGTCGCGGCGAGATCGACCGGGGCGAGCGGCGCGCGCGCCGGATCCGAGTGTGCCAGCACCTGACCGACGATCGACTCGATGCGCCGCAGCCCCTCCTGGACGCTGTCGAGCCGGCGGCGGGCGGAGGCGGCGTCGCCCCGCTCGATGTCGCTCTTCGCCAGGGCGAGATAGTTCGCCATCCCCTCGAGCGGGTTGTTGATCTCGTGCGCCATGCCGGCCGCGAGCCGCCCCACCGTGCCGAGACGCTCGGCGTGGAACAGCTTCCGCTCCAGATCGCGGACCCGCGCCTCCTCCCGCGCCTGCGCCTCCATGTCGCGGCGGCGGCGCGTCTGGTGGATGGCGAACCCGCCGAGGAGCACCGCGAGCGACATCACCGCCAGGTTGAGGACGAGCGTCTTGCGGTAGCGCGACTCCAGCGGATCGAGGAGCGCCAGCGCCGCGCCCGGCCCCGACTCGCGACAGTCGAGCCGCCAGGGGGACGGGGCGGACCAGCCCTCGGCGTCGATGGTCGCGCGCGCCGGAGTGTCGCGGCGCCCGCCGCGCTCCGGGGCGGGAGGCGCCCCGGGGGCGGCATCCACGCCGGCCAGCAGCACCCCGGCGTCGTCGGTCAGCCGGCAGATCCGCCCGCCCACGGCGGCGCCGTCCACGGGGAGCAGCCGCTTCGCGTCGATCGTCGCCTCGATGGTCACCGCCCCCCGCACCGAACGGGTACCGAGCTGCGGCGCGAAGCGTCCCTCCACCGGCCGCTCGATCGGATCGATCGCCCGGCGCGCCGGCGGACTGGTCGCGTCGCCCGAGGTCATCCACAGGACCGGGACGCCGCCGCGCCGCGCCGCTTCGAGAAGAGGTCGTCCACCCGTTCCGAGCACTTCCGCCCTCATCACCTCGGGATGGGCCCGCAGGAACAGCAGGACCGCCCCCTCCGCTTCCAGCCGCCGCCAGCGCGCCAGGCTCGGGTCACGCGAGCCCAGCGCCGTCTCGAGATCGAAGAAGACCGGCGACCCGGCCATGAACGCCAGCTCGCCGCGCGTCCGCGCCAGGACCGCCTCGAGCCCCCTCGCCCGCTCCGCGGTTTCGAGGCTCAGGAGCCGGGCGGCATCCTCCTGGAGCCCGCGGCGCGCCACCGCAAGGCTCCAGATGCCGGCCGCGTTGATCGCCACCACCGCCGCGATCGACAGGACGGTGAACCACGCGATCCCGCGCCAGCGCGCCTCGTTCACGCCCGAACTATAACGCACCGTGGCACTTGCACCCGTGGAGCCGCCCCTTCACAGCAAGCCGCGGACCAGCCCGTCCGCATGGCCCGAGACGATTCGGCCCCTGAGACAAACAACATCTTTTCAATCACATGCGACCGACGGCTTCATTTCGGTCCGGGAGCGGGAGCGGTGGAGATCATCATCGCTATGTGCATCCGCCCACCCCTTCAGGCGGGCCGGAACATAGTTTCTATGATGGACAGAAGCGAGGAGCGGCGGTGGGATTCTCGGCACGCGACGGGCCGGGTCCTGAAAAAACGAAGGGCCGCGTCACCGCGGCCCTTCGACTTCATCTCGACTTGAAGATCCGGCCGGAGCCGGACGGGAACTCGTTATCCCTTCGCCGTCGCCTCGATCGACACGACGCGGATGATGCCGGCGGTCTCGTCGAGCTGGCCGGTCACCTTCACCTCGTGGCCGAGGTGCTTCTCGACCTTGTCCACCTTCTCGAGGGTGTAGGTCTTCGAGTCGGCGACCAGCTGGACCTTCGCGCCGCCCTTGATGCACTTCTTCGCACACTCGGCGCCGTCCTTGTGGGCATTGGCCGCGCCGCAGTTCGAGTCGGTGAGGTAGCCGGTCAGGACGACATCCTTCACCGGACCCTTGCCGAACTCGGCGCTCTGGGTCGCCGTACTGTGCTCCTTGTCGCAGGCGACGGCCGCCGGGAGGACCGCCAGGGACAGAACCACGAACGCCGCAGCCAGCTTCTTCATCATCCGAGCCTCCACACGTGGGATACAGCTTGAGATACTACAACAAGATCGTGGCGCCGACCGCCCCGCGGGGCGTTCAGGCGGCGGCCACTGGTCTGGCGAGCGCCTTTGCGACCATGCGCGCGAGGTGCTCGATGTCGTAGGGCTTCTGGAGATAGTCGAGGGCCCCTTCGCGCAGGACTTCGGCGGCGGTGCTCTCGGAGGAGAAGCCGCTGCTGATGACGACGCGGACGTTCGCGTCCAGCTCCTTCATCTTCCGGAAGCACTCGACGCCACCCATGACCGGCATGGTGAGGTCGAGGAGGACGAGGGACACCTCGGCGCTGTGCTCGCGGAAGACCCGCAGGGCCTCTTCGCCATTCCGCGCCGTCAGCACCGTGTAGCCGTGCATCTCGAGGACGTCGCGCGCCAGGGCGAGTACGGTCGATTCGTCGTCCACCGCGAGGATGGTCGGACCGGGAGCCGGCTCGGCCGGCTCGGCCGGCTCCGCGGCGGCGGCCGGCGCTCCCGCAACCGCATGGACCTCCGCGGCGATCGCTTCGAAGGACTCCGCCACCGTACCCGGAGGGCAGGCCGGCAGGTAGACCGTGAAGGTGGTCCCTTTGCCGACCTCGCTCTCGACCTCGATCCAGCCTTCGTGTCCCTTCACCAGCCCGTAGGCGGTGGCGAGGCCGAACCCGGCGCCGCCGGCCTCCTTCTTGGTCGTGACGAACGGCTCGAAGAGGCGCCGGCGGATCTCCTTGTCGATCCCGGTGCCGGTGTCGGCGACGCTCAGGACGACGAACCGCCCGGGGCGCGCGTCGAGACGGCCGCGGCAGTCCCCTTCGGCAAGGGTCCGGTTGGTGAGGGAGATGCTGAGCGTTCCTCCCCACCCCATCGCCTCGACCGCGTTGCTGCCGAGCGCCGCGAGGACACGCCGGATCTGCTCGGCGTCCACGGCGGCAGCCCACAGGTCGGCGTCCCGGTCGACCTGGAGCCGGATCGATTCCGGCAGCCCGTCCCGGAGCGCCAGGAGCGCCGGGGCCACGACCTCCGCCGGGTCGGCGGGGGTGGGACGGCTGGCCCCACGGCGGCTGAAGGTGAGCAGGCGCGTCGTCAGGTCGGCGGCGCGGCTGGCCGACGCCTCGATGGCGGCGAGCTGCCGGCGGATCGGATCCCCCGGACCGATCCGATCGAGCAGGAGCCGCGAGTACCCGAGGATGCCGGTCAGGAGGTTGTTGAAGTCGTGCGCCAGCGCCCCGGCGAGGCTGGCGACGCTTTCCATCCGCTGCGCCTCGCGCACCAGGCGATGCGACGCCTCGAGCGCCCGCTCCTTGGCGTCGAGGTTCTCGGCGAGGCTGAGGATGTCCTCGCGCAGCATCTCGACCTCGAGCGGCCCGCGTGAGCGCGGCGGCGTGCCGGTGCCGCCGGCGGCAAGCGTCCGCACGAAGGCGGCGATCTCGAGCATCGGCCGGGCGAGGATCGCCCGCACCCAGACGTAGAGCAGCAGGCTCACCGCCACGATACCGATCGCCGAGGCGACCCCGCGCTTGAAGATGGCGGAGGAGATCTGCCGGAGGCGCTGCTCCTGGTCGATCTTCATGTAGAGAAGGCCCGCCCCGGCCGGCGACACCGGCGCGAGCAGGACGAGGTGGGCGCCGCGATCGCACAGGCGATGCTGCATGGATCCGGTGCGCAGCGCCTCCTCCGCGGCGCGCTCGAAGCCGGGGACCCCGATCGCCTTCGACCCGCGGCCGATCCACTCCGGGTGGTTGCTGGCGATGACCTGACCGGCGGCGCCGAAAAGGGCGATGTCGCCGATGGTGGTGTTGCGGCCGGCGTCCTCCATCAGCGACTGGATCGACTCGATCGACCCATCCCGAAGGAACCGCTGCGACGCGCCGACGATCGGATCGGCGAGCACCTGCCCGTAGCGCGCCCCCTCCTCGGAGAGGTAATGCTGCGCCATGTCGTAGTGGTAGAGGAGCAGGAGCCCCGCGATGACGGCGGCCGGGATGGTGAAGGCCAGCCCCATCAAGGTGGAGGTGGAGCAGCGCGCCAGGAAGGTTCGCCGCGTCACCGGTCTGCACCGCTCCGGCGGATGCCGTCAAACCTTTGGCGGACGGTCACTCTGTTCGCTCATCGGAATGCACTAAACCTAGGAGTTGGCCGCGGCGATCGCAAGCGATCCGGGATGACACGCGGGCCTTCTGGGGGGCCCTATACTCTGGCGATGAAACAGGCTTTTGCGGTGCCCCAGGAGGCCCTGGGGGGGCTCCATCCGACCGTGCGGGGCATCGCCGCCGCGGCGCAGCAGGCCGGCGGCCGGACGTTCCTCGTGGGGGGGTTCGTGCGCGACACGGTCCGGCGCCTGCTGGCCGGCGAACCGGGCCTTCCGGGCACCGCCGAGTTCGATCTTGAAATCTACGGACTCGCCCCGGATCGCCTGGCCGGCCTGCTGCGGCGGTTCGGGAGCGTCAATCTCGTCGGCGAGTCGTTCGCGGTCTACAAGGTCACCCCGCGCGGGGAGGCGATCGCGATCGACGTCAGCCTGCCGCGGCGCGACCAGCGGACCGGCCCGGGGCACCGCGGCTTCGCCGTCGAGGGGGATCCGCAGCTGTCGATCGAAGAGGCGTCGCGCCGCCGCGACTTCACCGTCAACGCGCTGCTCCTCGATCCGCTGACGGGGGAGGTCCTCGACCCCTGGGGCGGGATCCGCGACCTCGAGGCCGGCGTCCTGCGGGCGGTCGACCCCGGCACCTTCGCCGAGGACTCGCTGCGCGTGCTGCGCGGCATGCAGTTCGCCGCCCGGCTCGGGTTCTCGATCGACGACGCCACGGTGGCGCTCTGCCGCTCGCTGCCGCTCGACGATCTCCCCGGTGAGCGGATCTGGGGGGAGATGGAAAAGCTCCTGATGAAGGCGGAGCGGCCGTCGGTCGGGCTCGACTGGGGGCTCCGCCTCGGCGCGGTCGAGCGCCTCTTCCCGGAGCTGCACGCGACCGTCGGCACACCGCAGGAGAAGGAGTGGCACCCGGAGGGGGATGTCTGGATCCACACGCTCCTGGCGATCGACCGCGCCCGCATCGAGGCGCAGGGACTGCCGTACGCCAAGGAGGCGACGGTGATGCTGGCGGTCCTTTGCCACGACTTCGGCAAGCCGGCGACGACCGCCGTCGTGGACGGGCGGATCCGCTCCTTCGAGCACGAGGAGGCCGGCATCGCCCCGACCGTGTCGTTCCTCGACCGCCTCAAGATCCACACGCTCGACGGTTACGACGTCCGCGAGCAGGTGGTGGCGCTCGTGGGCGCGCACCTGTCGCCGAGCCACCTGTTCAAGAACCGCGACAACGTCGGCGACGGGGCGTTCCGCCGGCTGGCGCGCCGTCTCGAGCCGGAGCTGCTGTACCGCGTGTCGCGCGCCGACTGCCTCGGGCGCACCGGAGACTTCTCGACCGAGGCGCAGGAGTGGTTCATCGCGAAGGTCCGGGCGCTCGGCGTCGAGGAAAAGCCCCCCGGGCCGATCCTGATGGGACGGCACCTGCTGGAGATGGGTCTGCGCCCGGGGCCGGAGATCGGCCGGATCACCCGGGCGATCTACGAGATGCAGCTCGACGGGCGGGTGACCGACCTGGACGCCGCGCTCGCCGCGGCGCGCGAACTTCTCGGCGGCCCGTAGCGGACGCGCGTCAGGCGGTCGCGCGCCGGGCGCCGGTGGTGCGCCGGGCGCTGGCGGTCCGCCGCGCGCCGGTCCGGAGCGTCCGCATCAGGGCGTCGATCCGCCCCAGCCCGTCGTGCAGCACGGCGGGATCGGCGCCGTAGCCGAAGCCGACGCGGATGTGCTTCGGAATGCCGGTCTGGTCCCCCGCCACGACGAGCGTCGATTTTTCGGTGCGCAGCCGCTCGACCAGCGGGATCGAGGCGATCGGCAGGTCGTACTTGATCAGCGCGATGGCGCCGGCGACCGGCGGGAGGACCGACAGCCAGTCCGAACGTTCCCGCACCCACGACTCGACGATCGGCCAGTAGCGCCGCACGTAGCCGCGGGTGCGGGTGAAGATCTCCTCCCGCACCGAGGGGGTCATGGCGCGGCGCGCCAGCCGGTCGGAGAGCATCCCCGGGGCGATCGTCGTGTAGTCGTGGTAGGCCCACAGCTTCGCGACCTGCGCCGGCGGTCCGACGACCCAGCCGATGCGCAGCCCCGGCAACCCGAACGCCTTCGACAACCCCGACGTGATCAAGGTGCGCTCGTAGCGGCCCCAGAAGGTCGGCGTCGTCGGCCCCTCGAGCTCCGCGCCGCGGTAGATCTCGTCCACGATCAGCCACGCCCGCGCCGACCGCGCGGCGGCGACAACCGCCTCCATCTCCTCTTCGTTCAGGACCCCGCCGGTCGGGTTGTTCGGGTTGGTGACGAGGATGACCCTGGTGCGCTTCGTGACCGCCCGCTGCAACCCCTTGATGTCGAGCCCCCAGCGCCGGCCGCCGCGGCCGTCCGGACGCTCGATCATCCGGAAGGGGTCGGCCTTCCCCGCGAAGCCGCGCGCCAGCCCCCAGGTCTGGAGGTAGTTCGGCAGCATCACCGCCGCCCGGTCGCCGCGCTCGAGGAGCGACCAGAAGGAGACGTAGTTCGCCTCCGAGCCACCGTTGGTGACCTGGATGTTCTCCTTCTTCGCATCCGGGTAGAAGAGCGCGATCTGCTCGCGCAACTCCTCGGTGCCGTTCGACTGGCTGTACCCGAGCTTCTGCTGGAGGAGCGCACGCCGCTCGCTCTCCTCCTTCAGGAGATCCTCCGGACGCATCGGCTCGACCCCGCTCTCCGACAGGTTGCACTCGACGAGGTTTTCGTACGTCGACTGCATCCGCTCCATCTTGAAGGTCTCGATGCGCATGGATCTCTCTCCCGGAAGCGGCGAGTGTACCATCGGCGAGAAGGAGCCCCTGTGTCGTCTCATCGCGTGGTGATCGTCGGCGGCGGGTTCGGCGGCCTGCAGGCCGCCCTGTCGCTCGGCCGCGCGCCGGCCGAGGTGACCCTCGTCGACCGGCGCAACTTCCACCTCTTCCAGCCGCTCCTCTACCAGGTGGCGACCGGCGGGCTCTCCCCCGCCAACATCGCGGCGCCGTTCCGGGCGGTGCTGCGCCGGCAGCGGAACACGCGGGTGGTCCTCGGCGAGGTCGCCGGGTTCGACGTGAGCGCGCGCCGCGTCCTGCTCGCCGACGGCGCGGCGATCCCGTACGACTCGCTCATCGTGGCCAGCGGCTCGCGGCACCACTACTTCGGCCACGACGCGTGGGAGCAGATCGCCCCCGGCCTGAAGACGGTCGAGGACGCCACCGCCATGCGGCGCCGGATCCTCCTGGCGTTCGAGCAGGCGGAGCAGGCGGCGAGCCCGGAGGAGCGGACGGCGTGGCTGACGTTCGTCCTCGTCGGCGGCGGCCCCACCGGCGTCGAGCTGGCCGGCGCCATCGGGGAGCTGGCGCACTGGACCTTCCGCGGCAACTTCCGGGCGATCGATCCGGGGCGGGCCCGCATCCTCCTGGTCGAGGGGAACGACCGCGTGCTGCCGACCTACCCCCCCGACCTGTCGCAGAAGGCGGTCCGGTCCCTCGAGCGGCTCGGCGCCGAGGTCTGGACCAAGGCACTCGTGACCGACGTGCGGCCGGACGGCGTCACCATCCGCCGCGGCGCACAGGAGGATCGCATCGCCGCCCGGACCGTCCTGTGGTCGGCCGGCGTCGCCGCCTCGTCGCTCGGGAAGCGCCTGAGCGAGACGTGCGGGTTCGCGACCGACAAGGTCGGGCGCGTCCCGGTCGCTCCCGACCTGACCGTGCCGGGACACCCGGAGATCTTCGTCATCGGCGACCTCGCCGTCGTCCCGGGCAAGGACGGACCGCCGCTCCCCGGCGTGGCGCAGGTGGCGATCCAGGAGGGGCGCTACGCCGCGCGGCTCATCGCCGCACGTCTCGGGCGCCGCACCCTCCCTCCGTTCCGCTACAAGGACCTCGGCATCATGGCGACGATCGGCCGGGCCGCGGCGGTCGCGGTGATCGGCCGGGCGCACCTCTGGGGCTATCCGGCCTGGCTCGCGTGGCTCTTCATCCACCTCATGTGGCTGGTGCAGTTCGAGAGCAAGATCCTCGTCCTCGTGCAGTGGACCTGGAACTACCTGACGCGCAACCGGTCGGCCCGCCTCATCACCGGCGGCCCGGGTGATGAGAGAATCCCCGCGTGACCCAGAACGCCCCGGATCGTTCGTGAACCCCGCCGGCCCCGCCCCGGGAATGCTCCTGCTCCTGCGCGAGGCGGCGATCCGCACGCTCTTCGAGCCGCGCGCCGGGCTCGAGGCGATCGAGCACGCCTTCGCGGCCTATTCGACCGGCCAGGCCGACCTGCCGTCGGTCATCCAGCTCAACGTCCCGGAGGAGGAGGCGGAGATCCACATCAAGGCGGGGCACCTGTACGGCGCGCCGTTCTGGGCGGTGAAGGTGGCCGCCGGCTTTCCGCGCAATCCGCTGCGGGGCCTGCCGGCGAGCGGCGGGCTGGTGATGATGTTCGACGCCCGCACCGGCGTCCCGGCGGCGCTGCTCCTCGACAACGGCTACATCACCGACCTGAGGACCGGTCTCGCCGGCGCGATCGCCGCCAAGCACCTGAGCCGCCCGGACGCCGCGGTCGCGGCGGTGCTCGGCACCGGGTCGCAGGCGCGTTACCAGATGCGCTGCCTGGCCCTGGTGCGGACGCTCCGGGAGATCCGCGTCTGGGGGCGCAGCGAGGACCGAGCCCGCGCCCTCGCCCGTGAGCTCGCGACCGAAGAGGCGATGGGCGGCATCGCGGTGGTGCCCGCCCCGAGCGTCGCGGAGGCGGTGCGCGAGGCGGCGATCGTGGTCACGACCACCTCGAGCCGCGAGCCGATCCTGCGCGCGTCCTGGATCGCCCCCGGCACCCACATCACCGCCGTCGGCTCGGACCAGCCGGACAAGCAGGAGGTCGAGCCGGCGCTGGTCGCGCGGGCCGACCTGCTCGTCGCCGACAGCCGCCCACAGTGCCTGCGGCTCGGCGAGATCCACCACGCCGTCGCGGCCGGGTCGATCGCGCCCGGCGACATCGACGCCGAGCTGGGGGAGATCGTCGCGGGTACGAAACCGGGACGCCCCTCCGCCGACGCCATCACCCTGTGCGACCTGACCGGGCTCGGCGTGCAGGATGTCGCCTCCGCGAACCTCATCCTGGAGCGGGCCCGGGCGACCGGCGCCCCCGGAGAAACGGTGCCGCTGTGACGGCCGCGCGCGTCCTCCGCCGGACCGGCGCTTCCCTGCTGTGCCTCGCGGCCCTGGGCCTCGCCCCCGGTCCGATCCCGATCGCGGCGGGGACCGACGCCCCCGCGGTCAGGCTCGACACGGCGCGGATCGACACGGCCTTCGCCGAGTACGCCCGCCCGGGCTCCCCCGGCTGCGCGGTCGGGGTGGTGGAGGCGGGCTCGATCGTCTTCGCGCGCGGCTACGGGCTCGCGAGCCTGGAGCACGAGGTGCCGATCACGCCGCGGACGATGTTCGACCTCGGATCGACCTCGAAGCAGATCACCTCCGCCGCCGTGGCGCTCCTGGCGCTCGACGGCCGGCTGTCGCTCGACGACGACATCCGCAAGTACCTGCCGGAGATCCCCGCCATGCAGCGGTCGCCCGCGATCACGGTGCGCCGCCTGCTCGACCACACGAGCGGCCTGCGCGACTACACCGATCTACTGTCGATGGAGGGGCACGGCGACGCCGACCTGACCACCACGCCGCAGGGGCTGGCGATCCTCGCCCGCCAGCACGGGCGCAACTTCCCCGCCGGAGACGAGTTCCGGTACACGAACTCGGGGCACTTCCTGGCGTCGATCCTCGTCCAGCGGGTGTCGGGGAAGAGCCTGCGCGCCTTCGCCCGCGAGCGGATCTTCGGGCCGCTCGGCATGGCCGACAGCACGTACTTCGACGACCACACACTCGTCGTGCCGCGCCGCGCCACCGGGTACGCGCCGCGCGCGGGGGGCGGGTTCGAGGTCGCGATGTCCGACTGGGAGCAGGTGGGGGACGGCGGCGTCCAGTCGTCGATCGAGGAGATGGCGCATTGGGCGGCGAATCTCGACACCGGCGCGGCGCCGCTGGGAGGCCGCGCCCTCGTCGATCTCCTCCACACACCGGGGAAGCTCGCCGACGGCACGCCGATCCCGTACGGACTCGGGCTCTTCCTCGGCACCCACCGCGGCCTGCGGCTGGTGGAGCACGGCGGCGCCTGGGCCGGCTGGCGCGCCAACCTGGTGCGCGTCCCGGAGCGCCGCATCGCGGTGATCACGCTATGCAACATCTCCACGGCCGCGACCCGGACGCTGTCGCTCGCCGCCCTCGACGCGGCCCTCGACGCCCTGCCGGTGTCCGAGCGGCCGGCGGGCGCGGCACCGGCCGTCACCGCGGCGGCGGGGGCGCGGCCGGAGGTCTCCTTCGCGGGGCGCTACGTCTCCGAGCACCTGGGGGACGTCGAAGCGGTCGAAGCGACGCCGGAGGGACTGTCGCTCGAAGGGGAGATGCTGCGGCCCCTCGGCCCCGGGAAGTACGGTGCCGACGCGGGCCGCACGACGGTCACCTTCTCCCCCGAGGGGACCATGACGGTCGACGACCCGCGCGAGAACCCGCGCGCGGCGGTCTTCAAGCGGCTCCCGTCCGCGCCTGCTGCGGCCGCCAGGCCGGATCGCGACCTTGCCGGCGGCTACCGCAGCGACGACCTCGACTCCGGCTGCCTCGTCTCCTTTGGAAAGGAGCGCCTGGAGTTCTCCTGCGGCGCCGGCGAGAAGACGGAGATGACGCCGCTCGGCGGCGATCTCTACAACCTCGGCTGGGGACTCGTCCGGGTGAAACGGGACGCGCGAGGCTCCGTCGAGTCGCTCCTGCTCACCACCCGGGGGCTCGTCGAGTTCCGCCTGGGGCGCGCCGGAGGGGCCGCGGGGCGCGCGGTGTATAATTCCGCGCATGGGTGATGTGGCCTTCGAGTACGTGGTTCGCACCCTCCAGAAAACCGACGAAACCTACCTCATCGAGGTCGAGCGGGCGCCCGGACACTGGATCGCCGTGGTCCGCCTGCCCGACGGCAAGTTCTGGAACATGGACCGCTTCGACCCGCGCGCCCCGGCCCTCCCGAAGCAGTGGGTCGGCGGCACCCCGGCCGCGGCGGCGGACTATGCCGCCCGCGTCCTGACCAACTGGTTCGCGAACGAGCGCATGGAGATCGTGCGCCGGACCTACAAGCTGGGGGAGAAGGGCTGAGCGTCGCGCCGCGGCAGGTGCGCGGCCGGCGGGGCGAGCTACTTGAGGCCTTTCGGAAGCTCCAGGACGCGCACCGCCTCGACCAGATCGTTGAGACGGAACGGCTTCAGCAGGACCGGGTTGTCGAGGAGCTTCACGAAGCGGCGCGCCTCGCGCTTGTCCATCGCGCCGGTGACGAAGATCACCCGGGGTCGCATCATCGGTTTGCGGCGGGCGATCTGGCGGTAGAGGGACAGGCCGTTGGCGTCCGGCAGGACGAGATCGAGGATGACGCCGCAGTAGTCCCGGAACATCAGGAGCGGCAGGGCGTCCTGGCAGGTGGTGGCGACATCGACGTGGTAGCGCTGGCCGCGCAGGGTCTCGGCCATGAGCTCGAGGATCACCTCGTCGTCGTCCACCGCCAGGATGCGGTGCTCTTCGTCGGGACAGGAATCGGAGGAATGGAACCGGTCGACGTCGGATGCGGTCGGCGGTTCCGCCAGGGCGAGATCGGTGGCTTTCATCACGTACGAAGGTAGGGCCCGGAAACCCGCGCCGCAAGCGGCGGAGCGGGGAATCACGGAATTGCAACGGATCCGGAGGACGAAATCGTCATGGCGCTGCGCACCACCCCGCTGACGGCCCGCGAGCGGCTCGTCCTGGGCTGGGGAAAGCTGCGCCGCTTCTACCTCGGCACGTTCCGCAAGGAGTACGTGCGGCGGAGCCTGGCGCGCCGCGTCGGGCACTGCAACCGGACCGGCGCCTGCTGCCGGCTGATGTTCACCTGCCCCCTGCTCGATCAGCGCTCGGACCCTGTGCGCTGCAGCATCCACGAGAGCAAGCCGATGAACTGCAACCTCTTCCCCATCGACGAGCGCGACCTGCGCGATCGCGATATCATCGCGCCCGACACGCCGTGCGGCTTCTCGTTCCTTCCGGCCGGGCAGACGCCGGCCGGAAACGCGCGTTGAGAGGCCTGACGGCTCCCTGACGCCCGGCCGGGGGGCGGGCGGAACGGCTTCGACTCCCGGGGATCGATGGACTTTTGCGACATCGCTCCCCATATTGGAAGCCGGTCCGGTCCGTTCGTCGCATCCGGGCCCGGAGGATTGCGACTCGATGGGCGCCGACCTCATCCTTCACCCCGAGGAATATGAGCGCATCCGCGAGGTGATGGCCCGCCTCCGGTCGGAGTGCAACGCCAAGATGGTCTTCCTGATCGACAAGAACGGTCAGTCGATCTGCGCCCAGGGGGAGACCGACGCCATCGACACCACCGCCCTCGCGTCGCTCGCCGCCGGCAACGTCGCGGCGACCGACTCGCTGGCGCGGCTCATCGGCGAGAAGGAGTTCAGCATCCTGTTCCACGAGGGGGAGCGGGACAACCTGCACATCTCGGTCGTGGCGGGGAGGGTGATCCTGGTGGTCATCTTCGACGAGCGGTCGTCGCTCGGCCTCGTGCGCCTGCGCGTCAAGCGCGGCTCGAGCGACCTGCGCACGGTCCTCGACACCGTCTGGAACCGCGCCGCGTCGCCCAAGAAGGCGGCGGCCGGCGGCTCCCCCTTCAGCGAGATCACCGACGAAGACATCGACCGACTGTTCAGCGACTAGACGCGACGCAGGAGCGGCGACCCCGGCATGACGTTCATCAACTACGCGGCGCGCGAGATCAACTGCAAGCTCGTCTACTACGGGCCGGGGCTCGGCGGGAAGACGACGAACATCAAGTTCGTCTACGAGAAGACCAACCCCAACTCCAAGGGGAAGCTCATCTCGCTCGCGACCGAGACCGACCGGACCCTGTTCTTCGACTTCCTGCCGCTCGACCTCGGGGAGATCCGGGGCTTCCGGACCCGTTTCCATCTTTATACGGTTCCGGGACAGGTGTTCTACGACGCCTCGCGCAAGCTCATCCTCAAGGGAGTGGACGGGGTTGTCTTCGTCGCCGACTCGCAGGCCGCCCGCATGGACGCCAACCTCGAGTCGCTGCGCAACCTCGAGCTGAACCTGAAGGAGCAGGGGTACGACATCAAGACCATTCCCTACGTCCTGCAGTTCAACAAGCGCGACCTGCCGACAGCGACGCCGTTCGAGGACATGAAGAAGAGGCTCCACTACAAGGGGGAGCCGATCTTCGAGGCGATCGCCAACAAGGGCACCGGCGTCTTCGAGACGCTGAAGATGATCGCCAAGATGGTCCTGCTCGAGCTGCGCAAGGGGAAGTAAGGCTCCCCGCCCCGCGTCCTCCCGTCTCCCGCTCCGCTCCGACCTTTGCTCCGCGCTGCCGCTCTTGACGTCCACGAGAGCCGGGGTCCAAGATTCCCGCGTCGCCATCTGACTCGATCGGGGAAGGGATTCCATGCAATGCCCGTCGTGCTCGGCCGTGCAGTCGCGGCCCGCGTCGCGTTGCGGGCAGTGCGGCGCCCCGCTGCCGGTCTCGGAATGGCCCACCATGCCGGGGTCGAAGCCCGACGCCCGCACCGCGTCGCTGGAGTTCCCGCCCGGCAGCGACTTCGCCGGTCGCTACACCATCATCGAGCGGACCGGCGAAGGGGGCATGGGGATCGTCTACAAGGCGACCGACCGCCGCCTCGAGCACGTCGTCGCCCTCAAGCTGATCCAGCCGGCCATCGCGGCGCACCCGGAGGCGATCCGCCGTTTCAAGAGCGAGGTGCTCCTGGCGCGGCAGATCAGCCACCCGAACGTCTGCCGCGTCCACGACCTCGGCGAGAGCGGCGGCATCCTCTATCTTTCCATGGCCTGGGTCGACGGGGAGACGCTGCACCGGTTCCTGGCGCAGTCGGGGGTGCAGACGCCGGCGGCGGCCGTGAGCATCGTGGAGCGCGTGGCCCGGGCGCTCGAGGCGGCGCACGCGAAGCGCGTGGTGCACCGCGACCTCAAGCCGGACAACATCATGATCGACGCCGGCGGCGAGATCTGCGTCATGGATTTCGGTCTCGCCGCCGCCACGGGCGAGGCGGCGCGCGACGGCGCCGGTATCTTGAAGTCCGGCGCCGGCCGCATCGTCGGGACGCCACCGTACATGTCGCCGGAGCAGCGGCGCGGCGAGGAGGCGGACCCGCGCTCCGACCTGTATGCGCTCGGCGTCATCCTGTGGGAGATGCTGAGCGGGCACCTCCCCGCCTCCCCGCCGGACGCCGCCGCGGTGCGATCCGAGGTGCCGCGGCCGCTCGCCCCCATCCTGGCGTCGCTGCTCGCCGAGGATCGCGGGGCCCGCTGTGCGTCGGCGACCGATCTGCTGGCGGCCATCGCCGAGGCGCGCGGGCGCTTCCCCGAGCTCGGCAAGGGGTCCGGGGATCCCCGGCGGCGGCGCTGGCGCGCCGCCGCGATCGCGACCGCCTTCCTGGCGGGAGCGGCGCTGGTGTACGTCGCGATCCGCCCGCGCCTGCACCGCCCCCCCGCCCCCGCGCACGCCGGGATCGCGCCCCCTGAGACCGCCGGCTTCTACGAGCGCGGCGTGTACTACCTGCGCGAGCAGGGGGAGACGGCGCGCGGCCTCGGGGACGCCATCCAGATGCTGCACCGTGCGGTGGAAAAGGACCCGGAGGACGGCCGCGCCTGGGCGATGCTGGGCGAGGCGTACTGGATGCGCTTCCGGCGGACGCGCACTCCCGAGGCCAAGACGGAGGCCGAGAAGGCGCTGGCGCAGGCCGCGCAGCTCGGCCCGGATCTCCCCGAGACGCTGCACGCCCGCGGCCTCGGCACGCTCGCCGGCGGAGACGCCCGCGCCGCCCGGGCCGACTTCGAGCGTGCGACCCAACTCGACCCCGGCTTCGACGGCGCCTGGGAGAATCTCGGGAACGCCGATCGGGACCTCGGCAACTATGCCGAGGGGCTGCGCGAGCTGCAGACCGCCGTGCGCCTGAGGCCGACCTGCTACCTGCACCAGATCGCCCTCGGCCGCTTCTTCGAGCGCTTCGCCGAATACGACGCCGCGGCGGCCGCCTACCGCAAGGCGATCGACCTCAAGCCGGACCAGCCGTGGGGATGGAACAACCTCGGAGCGATGTACCTGTACCTGGCGCGGCGCCCCGAGGAGGCGGTCCCCGCCTTCAAGCGCTCGATCGCCCTCGAGGACCGCGGCATCGCGCGCACCAACCTGGGGACGGCCTACTACTACCAGGGGAACTACGAGGAGGCGCTGACGCAGTACCGCCGCGCCACCGAGCTGGAGGCGGAGGATTCCGACAACTGGGGGAACCTCGGCGACGCCTTCACGATGCTGCGGCGACGCGAGGACGCGCGGCGCGCCTACGACCGCGCCGTGGCGCTGGCGCAGGAGGGGGTGACGGCGCGCCCGCTCGACGCCGGCTCACGCAACCAGCTGGCGAAGTACTGCGCCAAGGCGGGCCGCGCCGCCTGCGCCCTCGACGAGGCGCGGCGCGCCGCCGAGCTGCAGCCGGACAACCCCGACATCGAGTTCACCAACGCCCTGGTGCGCGCCGCCACCGGGAGGCTCACCGAAGCGCTCGACTGGCTCGAGAAAGGGGTCAAGCACGGTCTCGGCCGGGCGCAGATCGAGTACGAGCCGTTCTTCCTGCCGCTGCACGGCTCGGCGCGCTACAGGGCGCTCCTCGGCCAGGCGGTCTGACCGCCGGCGTCAGGGACCGTCGGTCCGGATGGTTGGATCGAGCGTCGCCCAGGGGAGCTGGACGCCGTTCTGGTCGAACGCTTCGATGGTGTACTTGTCCGGCCTCGACTGCGGCCCGCCGGTGGTGAAGTAGACCGGCGCCTGGCCCCAGATCGTGTGCCGGTGCCCGACGGCTTTCTTGATTTCGTTGCTCGCCGGCAGCCCCGGTCTCGGGAAGAAGGTCGCCGCCGCGTCGGCGAAGAGGATCCGCACCGCCCGCACCGGCGTGCCGGCGGTGTGGAAAACCCAGTTCAGGATCTCCTCCTGCATCACGGACTCCGGATCCTGCAGCACCATCGCCGGCTGTCCCGTCTTGAACACCACCTGAATGTCCGCCATGGCGACCTCCCGCTGCGCTGGTACGAAATGGCGACCCACCCCGCGCCGTCCGGGAGGGAGTCCGGGGCGACGCGGGGTGAGTCCGGCCGCAGCCAGACAAATGCGACCGATGTGCGGCACGGGCGCGAGAGGCCCCACCGTGGGACGCAGGCGCCGCTCCCGCTGCCGTCCCGCGCCCGTGCATCTCGAAATCTCGATGGAGCCGGGCGAAGCCCCCCCTGCACCCCCCTCCGGCTCCGTACCATCGATTACGTAAAAGCGATTCCTGACTGTCTATGTCGCGGTGGGCCCCCGGCCGTTAGCGGAGAATGTTTCGCGGCCGCTCTGCCGCGGGCGCATTTGGAGTAGTGTCGCGCCAGAGCAGGGAGTGTTAGCGATTTTCTTGTCGGTCGTAGTTGGACGGTCCGTCCGGCTGTTTCCGCCGCATAACATGTGGCCGGGGGTCGGCGCGAGCGTGTCCTATAACGACGAT
>Ga0111538_10003517_pt1 | contig 21885 bp, 20 predicted proteins | sample SoiMethybrSBSTD1_FD_79669 | JGI IMG/M metagenome (GOLD analysis project Ga0111538, IMG submission 79669) | Bulk soil microbial communities from a Populus tree surrounding site in Tennessee, USA - Soil MetaG P. TD hybrid SBSTD1 (version 2)... | ecosystem: Environmental > Terrestrial > Soil >... | reverse complement strand
CGGCCGCCGGTCGTCCGAACCCGCCGCCTCGGCCACCTGGCGCAGGGTGCGCTCGCCCACGTAGCCGACGCAGCCGGTCGAGATGACCAGGTCGGCCTGGGCCAGCACGGCGCGCTGCTCGGCGGTGGCCTCGTTCCGCTCGAGGTCGGCGTGCACCGCGCCGTCGAGCAGGCCGGCGTCGACGGCGTACGCCAGGGCGGGACCCGAGACGTCGAGCCCCAGGTACCGCGCCCGTTCGAGGACGTCGAGCTCGTCCGCATCGTCGAGCTCGTCCGCATCGTCGAGGTCGTCGAGGTCGTCGAGGTCGTCGTAGCCGGCGTCGTCGTCGAGCCCGCCTGTGTCGTCGAGCCCGCCGGTGTGGTCGAGTCCACTGCCGCCGTCGAAGGGGTCGTCGTCGAGGCCGTCGTCGGCGCCGGAACCGTCGTCGGCGCCGGAACCGTCGTCGGCCCCGGGGGCCGAGTCGCCGAACATCCCGGCGTCGTCGTGGTCCGTGGCATCGACCGCGGTGTCGGCGTCCTCGCCCTGCCCGAAGGACAGCGTGCCCCCGTCGAGATCGTCGATGTCGTCCACCCCGCCGGTGTCGCCGTCGGCCGTGTCGCCGAGGGCCGTGTCGACGAGGTCGTCGCCACCGTCACCGAAGGCGTCGTCGAACCCGTCGTCGTCGGCGTCGTCGCCGAACCCGTCGTCGTCGCCGAACCCGTCGTCGTCGGCGTCGTCGCCGAACCCGTCGTCCTCGCCGTCGTCGAGATCGTCGGCGTCGACGGCCGGGGAGGCGTCGTCGGCGTCGCTGGCCTCGGGAGGCGGCTCGTCGAAGTCGGTCGTGTCCTCGCCGAGGGCGGGGACGTCGGGGCCGACCTCGCCGGTGAAGGCCGCCTGCGCCTGGTCGGCGGGCAGCGTGTCGGCGACGAGGCCGAAGGCCTCGGACAGGTCGGCATCTTCGACGTCCTGGTAGCCGTGCTGCTCGAGGTAGGCGTGCGGGTCGGCTTCGTACACCGCCTGTTCGGCCGGATCGAGCATCACGCCACGCAGCACGTCGAGAAGTGACATGCCGTTCATCCTGTCCTCCTGGGTCACCGTCCCCGGCGGCGTTCGGGGATGTGTCCAGGCTACGGGCGGCCCCCCGCCCCGCCATCGGGGATGACCCCTAGTGACCCCCGATCGGGGCACGTGCCCGGACGCGCCGCACCGGCCGGGCTGGGGGCCGGCCGGTGCGCGGGGCCGCCTCGGGGGACGGCGCGACGGGGTGGGTCAGCGATCCTTGCGGCGACCGCCGCCGATCTTGTCCTCGACCCAGTTCTTGGCGTCGTCGACCTTGTCCTTCAGCGCGCCGGAGGCGCGATCGGCCTTGCCTTCCTTCTTCAGGTCCTCGTCGTCGGTCAGGTCGCCGACGGCTTCCTTGGCCCGGCCCTTCATGTCGTCACCGGTTCCGCTCATGACGGCGTCCTTTCGTCGATGTTCGTTCCGCGGAACGGGTACCCCTGCCGTCGGGATCTGATACCGCTCTCCGCGGTCGGTCGGGTCGTCCGGAGCACCGGTTGCGATCGTCCGGCCGCGTCGTCGCCCGGGGCGAGATCGGGCGACGGGAGCGTTCCCGGCGCCCCCGACCGCGCCCCGACCGGTCCCCGACCGGGCCTCCTCCGCCCTGACACAGCTGCCGACATCGCGGCCGACGCAGGGTCCTGCGCAGGTCGTTCCCGACCGCGCCGGACAGCCCGGCCTGCCCGGCAAGTGTTTGACAGTCGCGCTGCGATCGCCTTCAACTGTCGCCGATGCCCTCGCTCGTCATCGTCGAGTCGCCCGCCAAGGCGCGCACCATCAGCCGGTTCCTCGGCGACGACTACGTCGTCGAGGCGTCGATCGGTGCGATCCGCGACCTCGAGCCCAAGGGCCTCGCGGTCGACGTCGACGACGGCTTCAAGCCCACCTACGTGGTGCCGGCAGAGAAGAAGGACGTGGTCCGGCGGCTCAAGGCCGCGCTGAAGGACGCCGACAACGTCTACCTCGCGACCGATGAGGATCGCGAGGGCGAGGCGATCGCCTGGCACCTGGCCGAGGTGCTCAAGCCGCGGGTGCCCATGCGGCGGATGGTGTTCCACGAGATCACCCGCCAGGCGATCGAGCACGCGGTCGACGAGTCGCGCGACATCGACAGCGGTCTCGTCGACGCCCAGGAGGCCCGGCGCATCGTCGACCGCCTCTTCGGCTACCCGGTGTCCGAGGTGCTGTGGCGCAAGGTCGCCACCGGGCTGTCGGCGGGCCGGGTGCAGTCGCCGTCGGTGCGCCTCGTGGTCGAGCGCGAGCGCGAGCGCATGGCGTTCGTCGCCGCCGGCTACTGGGACCTCCTCGCCGCCTTCCCCGCCGCCCCCGCCTTCCAGGCCACGCTCGTCGGCCTCGACGACCACCGGGTCGCCACCGGCAAGGACTTCGACAGCCAGGGCCGGGTGACCCGCGACGACGTGGTCGTCGTCGACGAGGCCGGGGCCCGGGCACTGGTCACGGCCCTCGACGGGTCGACGTTCACCGTCTCGTCCGTCGACGAGAAGCCCTACCGCAGCTCGCCCAAGCCCCCGTTCATCACGTCCACCCTGCAGCAGGAGGGCGGCCGCAAGCTGGGCATGAGCTCGGCCCAGGTCATGCGCACCGCGCAGAGCCTCTACGAGCGGGGCTACATCACCTACATGCGCACCGACTCGGTGACGCTCTCGCAGGAGGCGCTCACCGCCGCCCGCACCCAGGTGCGCGAGCTGTACGGCGACCGCTTCGTCCCCGACGCTCCCCGCACGTACCGGGGCAAGGTCAAGAACGCGCAGGAGGCGCACGAGGCGATCCGCCCGGCGGGCGAGCGGTGGCGCACCCCCGACCAGCTCGCCACCGAGCTGCGCGGCCCCGACCTGCGCATCTACGACCTCATCTGGAAGCGCACGCTGGCGTCGCAGATGGCCGACGCGGTCGGCAAGACGGTGTCGGTGCGCATCGAGGCGCCCGTCGCCGCCGCCCCGGCCGTCGACGGCGGCGTCGCCGACACCGCCACCACCCACTGGGCCGCGTCGGGCCGCACCATCACGTTCCCGGGCTACCTGCGGGTCTACGTCGAGGGCTCCGACGATCCTGACGCCGACCTCGACGACCGCGAGCGCGTGCTGCCCGACCTCACGGTGGGACAGGCGCTGCCCGATCCGGCCATCGACCCCGTGGGCCACACCACCCAGCCCCCCGCCCGCTACACCGAGGCCTCGCTGGTCAAGCGCCTCGAGGAGCTGGGCATCGGCCGGCCGTCGACCTACGCGTCGATCATGCAGACGATCCAGAACCGCGGCTACGTGTGGAAGAAGGGCCAGGCACTGGTGCCGTCGTGGTCGGCGTTCGCCGTGGTCCAGCTGCTCGAGAACCACTTCGCGGCCGAGGTCGACTACTCGTTCACCGCCCGCATGGAGAACGACCTGGACGAGATCGCCACCGGGTCGCGCGACCGGGTGCCGTTCCTCGAGTCGTTCTGGTTCGGGTCGGGCGACGGGCTGGCGCACCGCACGGGCGGGGGCGCCGGCGGCGACGGCGCACCCGCGGGCAACGGCAACGGCAACGGGCACGGCGGCAACGGCTCGGGCAACGGCGCCGCGCCCGACGACGGCGGCACCACCGGCCTCACGGCCCTCATCGAGCTGGCCATGGCCAACGCCGACCCCGCGGTGGTCAACGCCATCCCGCTCGGCAAGGACGCCGACGGCACCGAGATCTTCGTGCGCAACGGCCGCTACGGGCCCTACCTCAAGCGTGAGGACGAGACCGCGTCGGTGCCCGAGGGCCTCGCTCCCGACGAGCTGACCATCGCCAAGGCGCTGGAGCTGCTCGCCGCGCCGAAGGGCGACGAGCCCATCGGCACCGACCCCGCGAGCGGCCTGCCCGTCTACGCCAAGTCGGGCCGCTTCGGCCCGTACGTGCAGCTCGGCGACGCCGAGACCCTGCCGGCGGGCGAGAAGCCGAAGATGGAATCGCTGTTCAAGGACATGTCGCTGACCGAGCTGACCCTCGACGAGGCGTTGAGGCTGCTCAGCCTGCCGCGCACGGTCGGCACCGATCCGGCGACGGGCGACGAGATCCTCGCCCTCAACGGCCGCTACGGGCCGTACCTCAAGAAGGGGTCCGACACCCGCAGCCTCGGCAGCGAGCCCGAGCTGTTCACCGTGAGCGTCGACGACGCCCTGCGCGCGTTCGCCGAGCCGAAGCGCCGGGGCCGCCAGGCCGCAGCGCCCCCGCTGCGCACCCTCGGCGACGACCCGGTGAGTGGCAAGCCGATGGTGGTCAAGAACGGGCGCTTCGGTCCGTACGTCACCGACGGCGAGACCAACGCGTCGCTGCGCGAGCGCGAGGGCGACACGGTCGAGGGCCTGACCGACGAGCGTGCCGCCGAGCTGCTGCAGATCCGTCGCGACGCCGGGCCGGCCAAGAAGCGGGGCGCCAAGAAGGCCGCGGCCAAGAAGAAGTCGACGGCGAAGAAGGCGACCGCGTCCAAGAAGGCGACGGCCAACAAGGCGACCGCGGGCAAGAAGGCGACCGCGGCCAAGAAGGCGACGCCGAAGAAGGCGGCCGGGGCCAAGAAGTCCGCGGCCAAGAAGTCCGCCGAGTAGCCCCACCCGCGTTCTGGCGTCTGTCACCGCGCCATCGCGCGGTGACAGACGCCAGAAGCCAGGGTCACTCCCGCTCGGCCAGGGCGGTCAGCGCCTCGACCTGACGGTCGATCGCCACGCCGGTCAGGTTGAGCTCGAACCGGACCTCGTCCGCGCCCGCGGCGGCCGCGCGGTCGAGCTCGCCGACGGCCCAGGCGGCGAAGGCGGCGGGCGCCTCGTCGGCGCCGGCGCCCCAGGCCGACATCACCTGGACCACGACGCGCCCCGTGCCACCGCAGGCGCGATACCAGGCGATCTCGTCGGCGCTCGTGTCCCAGTCCCGCACGCCGGTCAGGAAGCCGGCTCCCAGCCGGGCGGCCCGCTCGACGGCGGGGCGCGCGACGGCGCCGATCAGCAGGGGAATGTCCGCACCCCGCACCGGCTTGGGCCCGACGGTCGCCGGTGGGATGCGGTGGTGTTCGCCCGTGAACTCGACCGGGTCGGGGCCCCAGCAGGCCCGCATGGCGGCGACGTGCTCCTCGAACCCGGCGCCCCGCCGGCCGGTGGGCACGCCCACGGCCACGAACTCCTCGGGCAGCCACCCCTGGCCCAGACCGACGTCGAGGCGTCCGCCGGACAGGCGGTCGAGCGTGGCCAGGCGGCGGGCCAACACGATCGGCGGCTGGAACAGGGCGTTGACCACGCCGGTTCCGAGCCGGACTTGTTCGGTCACGGCGGCGGCGAAGGTCAGGGCCTCGATCGGGTCCCACACGTACGTGTCGGGCAGGCCCGCCCAGTTGTCCCAGTCGTCGCCGGCGGGGAGCAGCAGCCGCTCGGTGGCGGCCACGCCGTGCAGACCGAGCTCGTCGGCGGCGCGGGCGATGGTGGCGATGGCTTCCGGGCCGGCGTGCGGTCCCATCGTCGGGAGGGTGACCCCGATGGCGGGGCGGCCGGATGCGGTCATGGCGTGATCCTTCCTCGTGGCGGCGCGCGGCGGGGCCGCCGGCGGGCCGGTTCCCGTCGGTCGGAGCGGGGCGGCCCGTCTCGACACGGCGCCCGGATCCGCCCGGTGGACGGACCCTCGGCCGTGTGCTCCGGGCGGAGGGGGACGTCGTGCGGTCTGACGTCGTGCGGTCTGACGCCGGGTCGGCCGGTTCGTTCGGATCGTGGCTGAGGGCGGTCGGGGCAGAGCATCTGATCCCGGTGTGGACCCCGGCCGCGTCCCCCAGGGGCGGAGCGGATGGCGTCCGGTCCGACCGCCACCTGGCATGCTCGGACGCCGTGGCACGGTTCATCGTGTTCGAGGGCGGCGAGGCCAGCGGCAAGTCGACCCAGGCGTCCCGGCTGGCCGCCCGCCTCGGCGCCGTCCACACCCGCGAGCCGGGCGGCACGGCGATCGGGGCCGGCCTGCGGTCGCTGCTGCTCGACGCCCGTACGACCGGACTGGCCGACCGCGCCGAGGCGCTGCTGATGGCCGCCGACCGGGCCCAGCACGTGGCCGAGGTGGTGCGGCCCGCGCTCGACCAGGGCGATCACGTGGTGTGCGACCGCTACATCGGGTCGACGCTCGCCTACCAGGGCCACGGCCGGGGGCTGCCGGTGGTCGACCTCAAGCGCATCTCGGCGTGGGCGGCCGACGACCTGTGGCCCGACCTGATCGTGCTGCTGGACGTCCCGCCGGAGGTCGCCGCCGCCCGCAGCGGCGGTCCCCGAGACCGGATGGAGGCGGCGGGCGACGACTTCCACGACCGGGTCGCCCGCGGCTACCGGGCGCTGGCCAGCACCGACCCTCTGCACTGGGTCACGGTCGACGGGACGGGCTCGGCCGACGAGGTCGAGGCGGCGGTGTGGCGTGCGATCGCGGCCCGCCTTCCCGAGCTGGCGCCGGCGCCGCGGATCGGCGACGAGCCGACGGCGGCCGACGACGGGTCGTCGTAGTCCCGCCGGTCGGAACGCATCGCCTCGGGCCCACCGACGGCTGCGAAGATGGGCCGGTGAGCGCTCCGCCCCCCGCCGCGATCGCCGAGACCCCCGGACCCGCCGACCCGCCCGATCCCGAAGACCCGTGGGCCGACGTCGTCGGCCAGGCCGCCGCCGTCCGCCAGCTCACCGCCGCGGCCGTCGCTCCGGTGCACGCCTACCTGCTCATCGGCCCGCCCGGCTCGGGCAGCCGCGAGCTGGCCCGGGCGTTCGCAGGCCTGCTGCTGGCCGACGCCGACGCGGCGACGCCCGCCGACCGCGAGCGCCACCTGCGGCTCGCCCGCGCCGAGCAGCATCCCGACCTGCGGGTCGTCGAGCCCGAGGGCAACACCTTCCGCCGCACCGACGCCGAGCGGGTCGTGCGCAGCGCCACCCTCGCCCCCGTCGAGGGCAGTCGCAAGGTCGTCGTGGCGACCGGCTGCGAGGACATGGAGGACGAAGCCGCCGGGCTGCTGCTCAAGACCGTCGAGGAGCCGCCGACCTCCACGGTGTTCCTCCTCCTGACGACCGAGATCGTGCCCGAGCTGGTCACCATCGCCAGCCGGTGCGTCCGCATCGACGTGCCCGCCCTTCCGGCCGAGGCGGTGGTCGCCCGCCTCGTCGCCGACGGCGTCGACCCCGAGAGGGCCGCCACGGCCGCAGCGGCGGCGGCGGGCGACCTCGACCGGGCCCGGACGCTGGCCACCGACGACCGCCTCGCGCTGCGCCACCAGGCCTGGCGCGACCTGCCGAAGCAGCTCGACGGCACCGGGCACCGCGCCGCGACGCTCGTCGCCGAGGTGCAGTCGATGATCGGCGAGGCGCTCGGCCCGCTGCAGGAGCGGCAGGTCGCCGAGGTCGCCGCGCTCGACGAGCAGATCGAGCGGTTCGGCCTGCGCGGCTCGGGGCGCAAGGACCTCGAGACCCGCCACAAGCGCGAGGTCCGCCGCTTCCGCACCGCCGAGCTGCGGTTCGGGCTCGCCACGCTGGCGGCGGCCTACCGTGACGCCCTGGTGTCGGTCGGTCCCCGGCGCGACCTCGTCGACGCCACCGCCCGCATCGACGCCGCCGCCGTGTCGCTGCAGCGGTACCCGAACGAGACCCTGCTGCTGCAGGCGCTCGTCGCCCAGCTCCCGATGATCCCGCAGGTGGAGGAGACCCGCCCGTGCTCAGTGTGACCGAGTACTCGTCCGACTACATGGCCGCCTGCCGGGCGCGCATCGACGTGCAGCTCGCCGCCTACCGCGAGCTGGCGGCCGCCGCCGGCAAGCAGGACGGTGGCGACGACGCCGTCGCCGCCTTCGCGCCCCCGTTCTTCGCCAACCTCGTGCTGGCTCTCGACATGTCGTTCTGCCACCGGGCCCGCGGGCAGGAGGGCAAGGACGGCAACCCGATGAACGAGGTGCGCATGCTCTGCACCTCGATCCTGCAGAACGGCGGTGTGCTGCTGGCCGACAAGCAGATCAGGCTGAAGCCCGAGACGTCCGTGCTGGGGCTGGCCGTTGGCGACGAGATCCGGCTGTCCGAAGCCGACTTCGTGGCGCTGTCCGACGCGTACTTCGACGCCGTCGCACGGACGTACGGGGCGTGACCCCGGTGGGTGACCCTGGGCGCGGCGACCCGATCGAGCTGCGACCCGTCGGCCAGGTCGAGTCGCCGCTCGTCGATCCGGCCGACGCGCCCCGGCAGGGCGACGAGGGGGCGCCGGAGGCGTGGCTGGTGTTCGACCCTGCGGTGCGGGCGGCCGCCGCCGACCTGGCGGTGGGGGAGGACGTCGTCGTACTGACCTGGCTCGACCGGGGCGACCGGTCGGCTCTCGTGGTGCATCCTCGTGGCGACCTCGACCGGCCGCCGCAGGGGGTGTTCTCGACCCGCTCCCCCGACCGGCCCAACCCCATCGGGTTGCACCGGGCCCGGGTCGTGGCGGTCGACGGGCTGCGGGTGCGGGTCGACGGGCTCGAGGCGGTGGACGGAACCCCGATCCTCGACGTGAAGCCGGTCCTCGGCGCCCTCGACGAGCGCTGACCGGCGACGTCGGTCCCGCACGGCCAGGGCCCGCCCATCTCCGTGACGTTGTGGTTGCTCAGCAACCACGAGGTCACGGAGATGGTGGCGGGGCGGTGTCGCCGGCTGGGATCGGTGACGTGCGGGGCTGGGTGGATGGATGGACGGCGTCGTGCGTCGTCCGGGCGATCTCCGTCACGTTGTGGTTGCTCAGCAACCACAACGCCACGGAGAACCGACGAACGGCGGTCAACCGGTTCCGGTCTCCGGCAGGCGGAGGCCGACATGGGGCAACCTCTTGCCACGTGACATCCCGCCACGGCACGGACGGAGGGGGTCGGGCGTGACAGGAGAGGAGTGGTCGCTCGCGGCGGCGGTCGTGTTCTCGGGGCTCTGGTCCGGCCTCTTGGGGATGCTGACGCTGGTGATGCACCCGATGCTCGCAGCGATGGACGGCCGGGACTTCGAGCGCTTCCTGCGAGCGTTCCTTCCGGTCGGGAGAAAGGCCTGGTTCAACTACGCCTGCGCGATCGGGATGGCTGTCGCGCCGATCGTCGCGCTCATCATCCTGGGGGACGATCCGGGCTCCGCCTCGTTCGTGCTCACCGCGGTCGGCTTGGTGCTCGTGATCGTCGGTGTCTACGTCGTGTCCAACGTGTGGAAGGAACCGCTCTACGACGTGATGCTGGCCTGGGACCCCGAGGCCATGCCCGCGACCTGGGACGCGGGGCGGCGGCGCTACTTCGCGATCAACTGGATCCAACTCGCGGCGACGTGGACGGCGTTCGCGCTGTTCCTGGCGGCCCTGGTCTCCCTCTAGGCGAGACGAGAGGTGAATCGGACGGCGGCGCCCGGGCGGTGGTCGACGCCTCCGCGCACCCGATGGCCGGTCAGCTGCCAGCGGCCGGGCCACACGCGGGAGCGGGACTCGACAGTCGACCGCACCGCCCAGCCAGACAGCGCGGGGTGCCGACCAGGACGGTCCGCAAGGCGGCGACGACAGGGCGGCGAACGGCGCGGGCGATGACGACGACGGGCCCGGCCGGGATGCCGGCGCCGGGTGCCTGACCAGCACGGACAACCGGTTCCGGCGGTCTCGGCCCTCGCTGCTATCGTGACTCGTCCCGCCCGAGTAGCTCAGACGGCAGAGCAACGCACTCGTAATGCGTAGGTCAGGAGTTCGATTCTCCTCTCGGGCTCGCCTCGACGCCGCAGATCGTGGTGTCGTCCCGCACCTGAGCCCCGGCGGGCCGGAGCCCCGGCGGGCCGGTCCCCCGATGAGCTCCTCGCCCGACGGCCCCGTCCTCACGACACGGCTCGTCGTGCTGATGGCGGTCGGCAGCGGGTTGTCGGTCGCCAGCAACTACTACGTCCAGCCGCTGCTGCCCCGCCTGGCCGACACGTTCGGCGCCAGCTCGTGGGCGGTCGGGTTGCTCGTCACCGTCAGCCAGATCGGCTACGTGGCCGGGCTCGGCCTCGTGGTGCCCCTGGGTGACGTGGTCGAGCGGCGGCGCCTCGTCATCGCCGTGAGCGTCCTCACCGCCGCGGGTCTCGGCGTGATGGCGGTGGCGCCGAGCCTGGCCGTGCTGTTCCCGGCGGTGGCGCTCGTGGGCGTGACGAGCGTCGGCGCCCAGATCTTCGTGGCGCTGGCCGCCGACCTGGCCAGAGCCGACCAGCGGGGGCGGGCCGTCGGCTCGGTCATGGCGGGCCTCCTGATGGGCGTGCTGCTGGCCCGCACGGTGGCCGGGCTCGTGGCGGCCACGGCCGGCTGGCGGGCGGTGTACGCCGTGGGGGCCGTCCTGATGGTGGCCCTGGCCGCCCTGTCGGCGCGCGAGCTGACGCCGGTGCCGCCCTCGGTCCGTACGTCGTACCGGCGCCTGCTCGCATCGGTGTTCACGCTCTACCGCGAGGAGCCCGTCCTGCGCCGCCGGGGCGTGTACGGGGCCCTGGGCTTCGCCAGCTTCTCGACGCTGTGGACCTCGGTGGCGTTCATGCTCGACGAGGCCTACGGCTACGGCGAGGCCACGATCGGGCTGTTCGCCCTGCTGGGCGTGGCGGGGGCCGGGGCCGCGCAGTTCGCGGGCCGGGTCGCCGATGCCGGCTGGGCGCGGGTCTCGACCCTGGGGTTCTTCGTGACGCTGGCGGTGAGCTGGGCCGTGCTCGTGCCGGCCGAGGGTTCGCTGCCGGCGCTGATCGTCGGCGTCGTGCTGCTCGACCTGGCCGTGCAGGGAGCGCACATCTCGAACCAGAGCGAGGTGTACCGGCTGCGCCCCGACGCCCGCAGCCGCCTGACGACCGCCTACATGTGCGTGAACTTCACGGGCGGGGTCGTCGGGTCGGCGACGTCGGCGTTCATCTACGGTCTCGGCGGCTGGTCGGCCGTATGCATCGTCGGTGCGGGCTTCTCGGCGCTGGCCCTCGCCCTGTGGCTCACCGAGGCCCGCTGGCCGTTGCGCCGGATGCGGCACGCCGTGCCCGCCGGCCGACCCGCGCCGGTCGCCGCGCCCGGCGCCTGAGCACCGGAGCGCGGCAGCCGGTCGCCGCGACCGTGCGAGCCGAGAGGACCATGCGCAGGTGTCGGCGGCGCTGGCGCCGGGTAGTCCTCTCCTGAGTAGCGACGCCCGTACCCGGCGTCGCCGACGACGGGGACGGGGGTGTGCAGTGCTGGCGTTGCTCCGGGCCGGACGGTCCTGGCGATCGTGGAGGGACCGGCGCGGCCCGATGGGTGAGCGCTCCGAGCGGGCGCCCCGGCGGGGCGGCCTCGGTCGAACCGCCATCGCCGCGGTCGCCGCGTTCGGGCTCGCCGCCTTCGGTCTCGGCTACTGCTCCAGCCAGTTCGGGCTGGGCACGTCGGAGGAGGGACGGGGCACCGACAGCGACCTGCTGTTCCCGGCGTCCGAGCTCGAGACGACGCTGGCGCTGCTCGCCGTCCACAACTCGATCGAGCTGCGCGTCACCCACGACGTCGAGGTGTTCGGTGAGAACCGGGCGATCTACACCGACGTCTACCCGGCCGAGGTGCCCGGCTTCGTCGAGCTGCGCATCGAGGACGTGCCCGACATCGACGTGGCCGAGGGCGAGGGGCAGGGCGGCGGCGACCGGGTCACCGTGACCATCGCCCGCGACAGCGTCTTCGTGCAGGAGCGGGTCGAGCAGATGCGAGAGCCCGTGACGTTCAGCGTGGCCGACGGCCGGCTCGCCGAGGGCAGCGGCCTGCCGATCGAGCCGGGCACGCGGGTGTTCCTGGCCGACGGCGAGTACTCGACGGGCGCCTTCGAGTTCGACCCGGAGGGCGCCGAGAGCGTCGTCACCAAGCTGGCGGACGGGGTCACCCTCGGGCTCACCGACCTCAACGCGGGCACGAGCGAGAACATCCTGCGCATCGCCCAGCTCGCCACCCTCAACCCCGCCTGCCTGCAGGCGGCCGACGAGGCCGTGGGCTTCGACCAGCTGATCGCCGGCGGCATCCAGGACCACCTCGTCGGCGAGGGCGTCGACCCCGCCGACATCGAGATGCGGTTCACCGGCGAGTACCCGCCCTACGACGAGTTCCCGGACGAGACGGGCGCCACGTTCGCCGAGTCGCGCCGCAGCGTCGAGCAGGCCCTCGCCGGCGACAACGAGAAGACGATCGAGATGGCGGCCGACTGCGACGCCGACTCCGTGGTCGAGCCCGCCTCCGCCGTCACGCTCACCGCCGAGCGCGTCGAATCGACCGACGGCGGTTGAGACGCCGGCGGGCCCGACGACGGCTCGGACATTCCACCTCAGGCCGGGACCTCCCGTCCGGCGTGGACGGCGGCGACGAACCCGGCGACGATCGGGTGCGGTCGTTCGGGCGTGCTGGAGGTCTGCGGCACGAACAGCGTCGCCAGGCAGAACCGGCGATCGGGCAGCTCGACGATGCGGGGCTCGCCGTCCTGGTCGACGCCCGAGACGACCATCCCGGCCTGCTCGAGCTCGCCCACCCGGGCCGGCTCGAGCCCGAAGCGGCAGTAGTACCGCTCGGACGCGGTGGCGGTGGGGTAGAGGGAGGCGGCCAGCGTGCCGGGCCGGACGGTGACCGTCATCGTCTCGCCGACGAGCGAGCAGGCGAGCAGCGTCACGAACAGGTCCGACGCCTCGGGGTCCACCTCGGCGTGGGCGGCGTCGGCGATGCCGAGGACGTCGCGGGCCAGCTCGATCACGAGGTGCTGGAACCCGGCGCACGTCCCCAGCAGGGGTCGGTCGCCGTCGCGGGCGTGACGGATCGCCCGCAGCGCACCCTCCATGCTGCGGTACGGGCTGCCGGGAGCGATCCAGAACCCGTCGTACCCGTCGAGGGTGGCGACGGGGAGGTCGAGGGCGTCGTCGGTGGCGATCCACTCGATCGCGGTCGCACGGCCGGTGGCGTCGAGCCCGTCGGCGTGGCCGACCGCGACGGGGATGGCCTCGTGGGTGGGGTTGCCGGGCTGGTGGTCGCCGATCACGGCGATGCGGGCGTCGGGCATCGCCCATGGTGGCGCGCCCCGCGGGACCGCGGCGAGCGAGATCGGCGCACCCGGGCGCCGGCCACCCCCCGCCCGCCACCGGTTGTGGTGGCGCCGAAACGAGAACACGTTCTACTCTCCGGCCATGCAACGCTTCGAGGGACGGGTCGTGATCGTGACCGGGGCGGCCTCCGGCATCGGCCGGGCGACGACCGAGCGGCTGGCGGCCGAGGGCGCCACCGTGGTGGCGGTCGACCGCGATGCCGACGGTCTCGCGGCCGCGGCGAAGGCCGTGGCCGACGCCGGCACCACGGGCGACGGCGTGACGGGCCTGACCGCCGACGTCGGCGACCCGGCGACCGCCGCCGAGGCCGTCGCCGTCGCCACCGGCCAGCACGGACGTCTCGACGCGGTGGTCAACAACGCGGGGATCCTCCGCTTCGAGCACAGCCACGAGGTGGCCGCCGAGGACTGGGACCGGGTGTTGCGCGTCAACCTCACCGGCACCTTCCAGTTCTGCCAGGCGGCGCTGCCCGTCATGGTCGCCGCCGGGAAGGGCGCCATCGTCAACGTCGCCTCGACCGCGGCCCAGTTCGGCCACGCCTGGGCGGCCGCCTACGCGGCGTCGAAGGGCGGTGTGCTGGCGCTCACGCGCACCCTCGCGGTCGAGTACGCCAAGCAGGGGATCCGGGTCAACGCCGTGTGCCCCGGCTCGATCGACACGCCCATCACCGGCGCGTTCACCGTGCCCGACGGCGCGGACGCCAACCTCGTGCGGCGCATCATGTCGCCGGTCGGGGCGTCGGGACCCGAGCCGGTGGCGGCCGCCATCGCCTACCTGGCCTCCGACGACGCGTCGCACGTCAACGGCGCCGACCTGCGGGTCGACGGCGGCACCCACAGCTGAACGGCCGGCCGGCCCGTGCACTTCTGCTTCGCCACGACGTTCTCCGACCCGTCGGAGCTGGGTCCGCTCGCGGTCACCGCCGAGGACTGCGGCTGGCACGCCCTGGCCGTGTCCGACCACGTCGTGAACCCGGTCGAGACCCGGTCGACGTACCCGTACACGCGCGACGGCAGCCGGCGGTGGGGGATGGGCGCGCCGTGGCCCGACCCGTGGGTGACGATCGCCTTCCTGGCCGGGCAGACGGCGACGCTGCGCTTCTTCACCAACATCTACGTCCTGCCGGCGCGCCCGCCGGTCGCCGTGGCCAAGCTGGTCGGCACGGCCGCCGTGCTCAGCGGGAACCGGGTCGCCCTCGGCATCGGCATGGGGTGGATGGAGGAGGAGTTCGACGCCATGGAGCAGCCGTTCCGTGGCCGCGGCAAGCGCGCCGACGAGATGCTCGACGTCATCCGCACCCTCTGGACCGGCGAGGTCGTCGAGCACCACGGCGCGCACTACGACCTGCCACCGCTCGAGGTGCAGCCGGTGCCGAGCGAGCCCGTGCCGGTCTGGGTGGGCGGCACGTCCGAGGCGGCGCTGCGCCGCGCCGCCCGCAACGACGGCTGGATCAGCGACCTGCACACCACCGGCGAGCTGGCCGAGATCCGGCGGCGGATCGACGGCTACCGCCACGAGTACGGGCGCGACCACCTGCCGTTCGCCATGGTCGGCGCCAGTCGCGACGCCGCCGACCTCGACGGCTACCGCCGCATGGCCGACGCCGGCGTCACCCACCTGATGACGTGGCCGTGGGTCTTCTACGCCGGCCTCGACGCCACCCCGCAGCAGAAGCTCGACGGCGTCCGCCGCTTCGCCGACGACGTCATCGCCCGCTGGTAGCCCGGGCGCCGGGACCCGCGCCGGCCGGACCGGGCGCCTGGCCGGTGCCTCGGGGCCGGCCGGGCGCCGGTACCGTCTGACGCCGTGAACCCGACCCGACGATCGGTGGCGACGGCCGGATGAGCAGCGGGCGCGGGCTCAGCCGACGCCAGTTCCTCGCCGCCGGCCTGGGCGCCGCCGGTGCCGTGGCGACGGGCGCCGGGCTCGGCGGCTACGTGTGGCCGCTGCTGGCCCGGGAGGACCTGATCCCCGGCCAGGCGCCCGACGTCACGCTCGAGCCGCAGGCCTGGATCAACCGCACCGACCGCCTCACGTTCGCGGCCCTCGGCGACAACGGCAGCGGCGGGCGCCAGGCGATGGCGGTGGCCGAGAGCATGGCCCACACCTACCGCAACGCCCCGTTCGGGCACGTCTTCCTGCTCGGTGACATCAGCTATTACGGCAACTTCGCCGACCGCTACGACGACGTGTTCGTGCGGCCCATGGAGCCCCTGATCGACGCCGGGGTGACGTTCGACCTGGCCATCGGCAACCACGACGAGGCCCTGCGCCACAGCGACGAGGGCTACGACGAGATCGAGGCCGAGATCCGGCTGCTCGACACCCCGGGCCGCTACTACACCCGCACCTACGGGCCGGCCGACGTGTTCTTCCTCGACTCGAGCGTGCCGGGCCTGTTCGGCGCCGAGTCGCCCGAGCAGCTCGAGTGGCTCGACGACACGCTGGCCAGCGCCACGAGCCAATGGCGCATCGTGACCATGCACCACCCGCCGTACTCGTCGGGCCGGCACGGGTCGACGCCGGGGGCCGTCGAGAAGCTGGTGCCGATCCTCGAGCGCCACCACGTCGACCTCGTGCTGGCCGGTCACGACCACGACTACGAGCGCACCGTGCCGCTCGACGGCGTCACCTACGTCGTCAGCGGGGGCGGGTGCAAGACCACCAAGGTCGGCCACAGCGACTTCACCGCCGTGGCGAAGCGCATCCTCCAGTTCCTGCACGTCGACATCGCCGACGACCGCCTGATCGCCACCTGCATCCAGCCCCGGGGCCAGGTCGCCGACCGGTTCGAGCTGCGGGCCCGGGAGGGCCGGTGACGCCCGCGCGGGCGCGGTCCCGGGGCTCGCTCGCCGAGGCCGCCGGCGTGGTGGTGTACGCGCTCGTCGACTGGCTGGTGATCATGGCGCCGGCGCTGGCGATCCAGCTCGCGGCCGATCGCGGGGGCATCGGCGGCACCGAGGGGATCGACCTGCTGATCGCCAGCGTGCTGATCGCCACGGTGCACGCCGCCATGGCCGCGCGCCGCCTCCGCTTCGAGGAGCGCACCGCCGAGCGCCGCGCCGACATCTGGATCGCCAGCCTCGACTCCCTCGTGATCCTCGCCCTGGCGACGACCCTGCTGGTCGTGGTCGTGTTCGTGTCGTTCCCCGACGAGCACGCCGCGCTGGCCAACCGGGGCTTCCCGGTGGTCCTGCTGTGGGCGGGGTTGCAGATCGTGGCGGTCGTGCTCGCCGAGATCACCGGGCGGATGGTGTTCCGCTGGCTCGAGCCCCGCGCCCCGCACCAGCCGACCGTCGTCGAGGACGTGACCGTGGCGATCGAGCGGGCGCACCGCGAGCCCGACCGGGCCGGTTCGGGAACTCGACAGGAGCCACCGACGGGGTGAACATCGGGCCGTGGGGTTCCGCTTCACGACCCGCGCCGGGCACCCGACGTTCGTCGACCTGCCGTGGGAGCAGCCGCTCGTCGAGTGGGACACCGAGCGCCTGGTCGCGCCGATCCGCGGCATCTCGCGCCACGTCGTGCGGTTCGTGGCCTACGGCCCCGACGTCTACGCCCTGAAGGAGCTGCCCGACAGCCTGGCCCAGCGCGAGTACCGGCTCCTGCGCGCCCTCGACGAGCGGCTGGTCCCGGTGGTCGAGGCGGTGGGCGTGGCCACCGGCCGCACCGACCGCGACGGCGAGCCGCTCGACGACGTGCTGATCACCCACCACCTCCAGTACTCGCTGCCGTACCGGTCGCTGTTCGGCCAGGCCTCGCTCGCCGACCTGTGGGACTCGCTGCTCGACGCGCTCGCCGAGCTCCTGGCCCGGGCCCACCTCGCCGGGTTCTTCTGGGGCGACTGCTCGCTGTCGAACACGCTCTTCCGGCGCGACGCCGGCGCCCTCGCCGCCTGGCTCGTCGACGCCGAGACCGGCGAGCTCCACGACCGCCTGTCCGACGGCCAGCGCCTCCACGACATCGAGATCGCCGAGATGAACGTGGCGGGCGAGCTGCTCGACATCCGGGCGGCCGCGGTGGGGCGCGGGCAGGCCACCGGGCTGGCCGACGACGACCCCCGGCTCGACCCGGCCGCCGTCGCCGAGGACCTGCGTCGCCGCTACGACGGGCTGTGGCACGAGCTCACCACCGTCGAGGTGTTCGGGGCGGGGGAGGAGTGGCGGGTCGACGACCGGGTCCGCCGGCTCAACGAGCTCGGCTTCGACGTCGACGAGCTCGAGCTGGTGGACGACCCCGCCGATCCGGCGGGGCACGTCCTGCGGCTCACGACCCGCGTCGTCGAGCCGGGCCACCACCGCCGGCGCCTGTTGCAGCTGACCGGGCTCGACGTGCAGGAGAACCAGGCCCGCCGCCTGCTCAACGACATCCTCGCCTACCGGGCCTGGCTCGACCGCAAGAGCGGCGTGCCGGTGAACGAGCAGGTGGGTGCGTTGCGGTGGATGGTCGACGTGTTCGAGCCCGCGCTGGCGGCCGTGCCCGCCGACCTGCGGGCCAAGCTCGAGGACGCCGAGCTGTTCCACCAGATCCTCGAGCACCGCTGGTTCCTGTCCGAGCAGCGGGGCGAGGACGTGGGCACGGACGTGGCCGCCGCCGACTACCTCGCCACCGTGCTGCCCCGCGTGCCCGACGAGCGGACGGTGCTGGCGGCGCCGGTCACCGAGGAGGTGCCGGTCGTCCGGGAGTGAGGACGACGGCCCGGTGCGGGCGGTCCGGTCGCGGCGTCGTGACCCCGGCGCCCGAGCCCGCACCCGCGCCCCGGCGCGCCCGGCGGCACGGGCCGGCCCGGCTCGGGTAGAACCCTGCCGTCCGGCCAGGTCCGCACGACGAGGGGAGGCCCCGTGGCCAAGGAGGGGCTCACCGCCTTCCAGGCGGTCAACCGCTACTTCGAGGAGGCCGCCCGCCTCGTCGACCTCGACGACGCCATGTACTCGGTGCTCACGTCGACCTACCGCGAGATCTCGGTGCAGATCCCCGTGCAGCTCGACAGCGGCGACCTCGTCGTCGCCCGCGGCTACCGGGTGCAGCACAACGGCGCCCGCGGCCCCTACAAGGGGGGCATCCGCTACCACCCGACGGCCGACCTCGAGGAGGTGCGCGCCCTCGCGTCGCTGATGACGTGGAAGACGGCGCTCGTCGACGTGCCGTTCGGCGGGGCCAAGGGCGGCATCGAGATCGACCCCACCCCGATGAGCTCGGCCGAGCTGCAGCGCATGACGCGCCGGTTCACCAACGGGATCCACCACGTGATCGGGCCCTACCGCGACATCCCGGCGCCCGACATGAACACCAACGCCCAGACGATGGCGTGGATGATGGACGCCTACTCGGCCCGCGAGGGCTACAGCCCGGCGATCGTGACCGGAAAGCCGGTCGACCTCGGCGGCGCCCCCGGGCGCGAGGCCGCCACCGGGCGCGGGGTCGTCGACGTGCTCGAGGCCTACGCCGAGGAGCACGACATCGACCTGGCGGGGCTGCGGCTGGCGGTGCAGGGCTTCGGCAACGTGGGCTCGTGGGTGGCGCGGGCGGCCGCCGAGCGGGGCTGCTCGATCGTGGCCGTGTCCGACGTCCACGGCGGCGTCCGCCACGATGCCGGGCTCGACGTCGATGCCCTGGTCGCCGCGGTCGCCGAGACCGGCGCCGTCCACGACACGGCCCAGGCGGGGGTCGACCGCATCAGCAACGACGAGCTGCTGTCCGGACCGTGCGACGTGCTGGTGCCCGCGGCGCTCGGGGAGGTCGTCGACGGCGAGACCGCGGGGTCGGTGCAGGCCTCGCTGGTGGTCGAGGCGGCCAACTACCCGGTCACGCCGGACGGCGACAAGGTGCTGGGCGACCGGGGTGTGACCGTGATCCCCGACGTGCTCGCCAACGCCGGCGGGGTGATGGGCTCGTACTTCGAGTGGAGCCAGGACATCCAGCAGTTCAGGTGGAAGGAGGCGCGCTTCAACGAGGAGCTCCGCGACCGCCTGCGCGTGGCCTACGCGGCCACGGCCGGCACCGCGGCCGACCTGGGCTGCTCGCTGCGCCAGGCCGCCTTCGCCATCGGCATCCGCCGGGTCGAGCAGGCGGCGCGGCTCCGCGGCTACGTGTAACACCCTCGCAAGGTCGTTCTGCGTCACAATTCCGGACGGTGTCCTCCCCGTTGCGCGACGCCGGCCCCGCCACTGGTGGCACGTCCGGTACCGACCCCCTGGTGGCGCCGCGCCGCGGGCTGCTGCGGCGGCGCACCCGGGTGGGGCCCTTCGCGAGCGGCCGGCTCGACTTCGGTCCGGGTCCGCTCTCGATGCACGAGAGCCGGCCCGACGGCCCGGTCATGTTCCGCCCGAAGAAGCGGCACGTCGAGCTCGGCACGATGTTCGCCGCGCTGGTCGCGCTCGCCACGTTCGCCGTGGTGGGCGGGTTGATCTACCGGGCGACGCGGGTGCACGTCGCCGTCACCGGCGTCACCGACGGGGCCGCCATCACCACGTTCGACGCGGCCGCGCTCGAGGTCGTGTTCACGTTCGACTCCGAGAGCCAGGCGTCCGACGCCACCCTCACGGTCGACGGTGCCGAGGTCGAGGAACCGCCGGTCATGGGCGCCGGCATGGTGTGGCGGCCGCCGGCACCGCTGGCGGAGGGCGACCACGAGGTCGAGGTCGCCGTGCCCCGGGCGGTCTTCGGCGACTCGGTGCACCGGTGGCGCTTCACGGTCGACGGCACCGCCCCGGGCCTGACCGTGCCGCCGGTCGTCGATCCCGTGGCCATCGGCGAGCCGGCCACGGTGGCGGGCACGGTCGAGCCGGGGGTCGCGCTCACCGCCGACGGCGACGAGGTCGACGTCGACGACGACGGCGCGTTCGCCCTGCGGTTCGACCGGGCGCCGGCCGGCCCGGTGACGCTCGACGCCACCGACCGCGCCGGCAACCGCACCACCGCGTCGGTCGTGGTGCCGGTCGCCTACCCCGGCTTCCGGGGCGTCCACGTCACGCCCGCCGCCTGGACCGACCCGGGCCTGCGCGCCGGCGTCCTGGGCCTGCTCGACCAGGGCCGGATCGACACGGTCGAGCTCGACCTCAAGGACGACACCGGCTACGTCGCCTACGACACCGACGTCGCGCGGGCGGCCGAGATCGGGGCGGTCGCCCGCATGTACGACCTCGAGGCCGCGGTCGCCGCCGTCGAGAGCCACGGGGGCCGCGTCGTGGGGCGCATCTCCGCCTTCCGCGACCCCGTGCTGGCCGGGGCGGCATGGGCGGCCGGGCAGCGCGACCAGGTGATCCAGGACGTCCACGGCGGCCTGTGGGACAACGGCGGCGGTGCGTGGGCCAACCCCGCCGACGCCGCGGTGCGCCGGTACAACCTCGATCTGGCGATCGAGGCGGTCAACCGGGGCGTCGACGACATCCTGTGGGACGACGCCCGCCTGCCCACCGGCGAGCCCGACACGATCGTGGCCCCGGGGCTGACGTCGTCGGCCTCCGACGCCGTCGCCGCGTTCCTGTCCGAGGGCCACGACGAGCTGCGGCGGCGCGGCGCCTACCAGGGCGTGGTCACGGTGGGCGAGGCGCCGGACAAGGGCGACGCCCTCGGCCAGGACCTCGGCCGCATCGCCCGCAACGCCGACTACGTCGCCCCGGAGGTGTATCCGGGGTACTGGGGGCCCGGCCGCCACGGGGTCGCCGACCCGCCCCGGCAACCCGCCGAGTTCACCGCCGCGCTGCTGACCCGCTACCAGCAGGCGATGGCCGGCACCGGGGCGGTGCTGGTGCCGATGCTGCAGGACTTCCCGGTGCGCGGGCTCGACCCCGACGACGCCATCGTGCGGGCGATGGTCGACGCGGCCCGCTCGGTGTGGGTCGACCGGTTCCTCCTGTGGAGCAACCAGGTGCAGTACTCGGCCGGCTGGCTGGACGCCGTTCCGCCGGGTGGCGGGTAGGGTCCCCGCATGGCCGACCAGGCGACGTTCGCCGATCAGACCATGGATCTGATGCCGTCGCTCTATGCCGCCGCGCTGCGCATGACGCGCAACCCGGCCGACGCCGAGGACCTCGTGCAGGAGACCTACCTGCGGGCCTACCGGGGGTTCGGGGGGTTCCAGGAGGGCACCAACCTCAAGGCCTGGCTCTACCGCATCCTCACCAACACCTACATCAACAGCTACCGGGCCAAGAAGCGCCGGCCCGACGAGACCGACCTCGGCGAGGTCGAGGACCTCTACCTCTACCGTCGCATCGGCGGGCTCGAGACGGCGATGGCCGGCCGCAGCGCCGAGGACGAGCTGCTCGACCGCTTCACCGACACCGAGGTCAAGCAGGCGCTCGAGTCACTGCCCGAGAACTTCCGCATGGCGGTGATGCTCGCCGACGTCGAGGGCTTCTCCTACAAGGAGATCGCCGACATCCTCGAGATCCCGATCGGTACGGTGATGAGCCGGCTGCACCGGGGAAGAAAGGCGCTCCAGAAGCAGTTGTACGAGTTCGCAGTCGAACACAACATCGCTGCCCGCGTTCCCGACGACGCCAATGTCTGACCCCATGTCTGAACCAAAGTCCCAGTGCCAGGACGCACTCCACGAGCTCTACGGCTACCTCGACGGTGAGCTCACCGACGACCGCCGGGCGGCGATCCATCGCCACCTCGACGAGTGCCAGCCGTGTGCCGAGCCCTACGACTTCGAGGCCGAGCTGCGCGAGGTGGTGCGCCGCAAGTGCCAGGAGCAGGTGCCCGACAGCCTCATGGCCAAGGTGCGTGCCGCCCTCGCGGACGAGCAGTCGCAGGCCTGACGAGACCGGGTCCCCGG
>Ga0111538_10003516_pt1 | contig 21886 bp, 13 predicted proteins | sample SoiMethybrSBSTD1_FD_79669 | JGI IMG/M metagenome (GOLD analysis project Ga0111538, IMG submission 79669) | Bulk soil microbial communities from a Populus tree surrounding site in Tennessee, USA - Soil MetaG P. TD hybrid SBSTD1 (version 2)... | ecosystem: Environmental > Terrestrial > Soil >... | reverse complement strand
GCAAGCAGAGCTTCGGGGACCGCTCGCAGCCGCGCGATCGCGTCCCAGAGCGCGGCGCCGATCAGCAGGCTGCTCGCGACGCTCGGCGTGAGCAAGAGTCGCGTGGCGCTGAGCGTCGCGAGCATCGGCAGCAGCGACGCCAGCAGCGCGGCCGCGAGAAAGACCAGCACGCGCCGCGTGCGCTGATCGCTGCGCCTCATCGAGCCCCACAACAACCAGCCGACGATCAGCAACGGGACGACCAGCTTGGTGACCTCGGTGTAGCGCGTGCTCAACACCGCTTCGGTGAATTCCGCCGGTAAGAGCAGCAGATCGTTGGCGAGCAAGGCTGGCAGCCGGCTGAGCGCACTGCGCAGGAACACGAGCGGCGCCGAGAGCGGTGTCACGTAGAGCCAGTTGGCCGCCATGCCGAATCCGAGCCCGAGATAAGCAACGCCGTAGGCGAAAAGCGCCAGCGCGGACGGCAACAAGGCACGCGCGCGCTCTCGCCACGGACCGTTCCGTCCGACGAGCTCGTAGGCCAAGGGAAAGCACAGCGTGCTGATCGCGTATTCCCCGCCGAGCAGCGCGAGTCCCCAGAACGCGCCGGACACCAGCGCGCCGCGCGGAGCACCCTCCTCGCGCCAGCGCCAGTGCTCCGTGAATGCAAGGACTCCGAACAGCGCGGAGACGAGCGCGGTGCGGTTGGCGAGCCAGGCGATCGGAACCAGCCGCGCCGGATCGAGCGCGAACAGCAGCACGGCGCAGGCCGCGGCCGCCGCCGGCAAGAGCTTTCTGGCCAGCCGCGAGAACGCCAAGAGTAGTCCCACCCACCACAGCTCGGAGTGCAGATGCTTGGCGAAGGGGGAGAGCCCGAGCCAGTAGTCGAGCGCGAGCGAAAGGCTGCTGAGCGGCCGCAGCGGGCTGAGCCGAAAATCGGGATGGGACCACCAGGGCATGGTCCCGCTGGCGATCAGCGTCGAGAGCTCGGGAGCAGAGCGGACGAAACTGTACAGCTCGAGCGGCGAGCGCCGCACCGGGTACGTGCCGTCCAGCATCGCGAGCTGGAGGTAGTCGTCGATGATGTAGCCGGAGTGCATGACCGGCCAGTGCACGAGGGTGGAGACGACGACCGCGCACGCGACGAAGGCACCCCAGAGCTTCATGCCGCTCGATCTCGTCAACGGCGGGATGCGCGCGAGCTTATTCGCATCTGCGAGGCAATTTCAATGTATATGGCCCTACCGTGAACGCCCCGCCGAAGCGGAAGAAGTGGGCGCTGCCGCTCGCGGCGCTGCTCGTGATCGGGGGCTTCTTGGGCTTGCTCGCCTGGTTTGCGCGGCCGACCGTCGTTTTCTCGAAGCAGCCGGTCGCGACCGGCGACTACGCGTTGCACGCGTATCAGGTCGACCGCGCGCTCAACGCGTTTCGAGGTTGGGGCAAGCTGTGGGCGTACGATCCGCTGCTCCTGGCGGGGCAGCCCGCGGGCGTGGTCGAGGATCTCACCAGCAAGGGCACCGAGCTGTTCGTGATCGCGCTGGCGAAGCTCGGAGTGAGCGCTGGCTTCGCGTTCAACTTGTTCATCGTGCTCGTGCATCTCGGCATGCCCGCCGCAGGTTGGGCCTCGGCCCGGCTGTTTCGGCTCAGCCACATCGAGAGCCTGGTGGTGGTCGCGCTGTGGATCTTGATGTGGTTTTTCGACTCGCTTCTGCACTGGTGCTGGTGGGTCGGCATGATCAGCTGGTCCGCCGATTGTTACCTGGCCGTGCTCTACATCGCGCTCCTCTACCGCGCGCTGGAGGAGAGGAAAGCCTGGCAGTTCGGCCTCGTGGCGCTGCTCGGCGCGGCGCTCACCTTGATCCATCCTTTCGGTGCGCTGGGCGTGATGGTGCCGGCGCTCGCGCTCTACGCGCGCGCCTTCCGCGGCATGCGGGCCGCCGATCACGCGCTGCTCGGGGGCGCCGTGCTCGCCGCGGCGGCAACGGTCCTGGTGTGGATCGGGCCGGTGTTGCGCTTTCGTCACTACATCGGCGACGCCGATACGTTCTTCCGCCCCGGCATCGAATCCGTCTTGCTCGACTACTTCGATCTGATCAAGGACTGGCTCGATACGGGCGTGCCGATGCGGACGATGCTCCGCATGCTCGGCTTCGTCGCCGGCGCGATCATGCTCTTGCGCTGGAGAAAGCTCGGTGACGCGCGTTTTCTCCCGCTGGCCGCGACGCTCTTGTGGACGATCGGGTTCTCGTATCTGGCGGGCTACTCCTGGCACGGCCGGCAGACGCAACCGTACCGCCAGATCGGTATCGCCACGCTGGCGTCGGCGATCCCTGCCGCGGTACTCTTGACCGAGCTGCTCGCGCCGAGCTCGCTGCGCGCGCTATCCCGGCCTGCACGCGTTTTGCTCGTGCTCGCGCTGGTCTTGCTCGTGCCGCGCTTCGGTCGCAACGTGCTCGTCTACTTTCCCGAGGCGCTGCCGGAGCGCGTCGTGCGCAACGAATACGACAAGCTGGCGTCACAGTTCGTCGGGCTTTCTCCCGAACCCCGGCCTTACCCGATGCGCCACGAGCGCGCGCCGGCGGAAGCCCAAGCGTTGCGCGCGTGGCTCCTGCGGAATCACGGCGGTCGCGGCAGGGTGCTCCTCGTCAACTGGGTCGTCGCGGAGTATCTGGCAGCGGCATCGCCGTTGCCGATCCTCGGCGGCCTGAAAGAGCGGAACGTGCCGCAGATGGACGCTCATCCGCTGCGGCAGGATCCGGAGGCGATGCGCAAGCCGGACGCGCTCGCGGCTTACTTCGAGCGCTACGCGGTGGGCTTCATCGTGGTCGATGGCGAATTCGGGCCGCTCGACGTGCGCAACGATCTGCTGGTGCCGGTGGAAAAGGTGGCGGGTTTTCGCGTCTACCGGACACGCGCGGAGCCATCGTACACGGCCGTCGGAAAGGCACAGGTGGTGGCGCAGGGCTTGAACTCGATCAAGGTGCGGGACGCCGCCGGGGCCGAGGTCGTGCTGCGCTTTCACTGGTTCGAGACGCTGCGCTGCCGTCCTGATTGCCAGGTCGAGCGCGCGAGCGTGCCGAACAACCGCGTCGGTTTCATCCGCGTCGCGAACCCCCCGCCCGCGTTCGAGATTTACAACGGTTACTAGAATCTCGAGCGGAGGGTTTGCAGGCGCAAGAAAACCAGCTAACAACGGCCCCAGGGAATGAAGTCGAAGCGGGCTCGTGCCAGCGCCTCGTGCCTCGCAGCGTGGCTGCTTTCGGGCTTGCTTAGCGGTTGCTCGGCGTTCAACGACCTCAAACTCGCGGAACGCGCGGAATGCGAACACGCCGGGACTCCGCCGCCTCCGAGTAGTTCGGCGGATGCAGGAAGCGCGTCGATGGTCGACGAGCTGGCGTTCACCGTGGCGCTCCGCACCATAGACTTCGGCGATTCGAACGACGAGCAAGGAAAACCGAGGTGGCGCAGCATCGGCTTCGACCTCGATGATCGATGTACGGGAGAAGGGGAAGCACCGAGCTGTGCCGCTCCAGCGTGGCCGACGCTCGATCTCGGCGATGGTCCGGCCGGCCGCGACAACGCGCTCGGTGCCATGACGCTCGACGGGAACCAGTTTGCGTCAGTCAGCGACCTGTTGTCCAATGACATGGCCGCGGGTAAGGACAGCCTCGCGATTCGAGTCTCGAGTTACAATGGTCTGAACGACGATGACCAACTCACGGTAGAGGTCATTGGAATACGGTTTGGGATCGGAACGCCGGGATGGGCGGGAAAGGACGTCTGGAAGCCCATTGCCCGGTTCGTCGTGTCGAATGCCGTCGACCCGCTCCGCGCCAACTACCTCGACAACAGCGCGTACGTCAAAGATCGCTGGCTCGTGGCAAACTTTGCAGAAGTGGAGATCGCGGTAGGCCTGGTGCTCAAGGGAGGCGTGTTGGTTGCTCGGATTGCGCAGGATTCGGGCGGGGGATGGACGCTCCTCGACGGCACGTTTGGAGGCATAGCGAGCATGCCCGACCTATTGGGGATGGGTAAGTACTTTGGCGAAGAAGGCAAGCCGCCGCTCTTGTGCCCTGGCTTTCCGCTGTACGAGACGATTTTCAAGCCGTTGGTCTGCAAGTATGCCGACATCCGCTACTCGTTGCCCCTGAATGACCCATCGCTCCCCTGCGACAGCGCCTCCGTGGGTTTCGACTTCGCAGTGATGCCCGCGCAGGTAGGCACTGATGTAGACGACACCGAAGCTGATCAGAAATGCGCGGAACAATACGCCGCCCTCCCTCCCGAAGGCGACACTTGCGACAGCCTCGCGATGGATCGTTGAAACTCAGCTCTGAACCAGCACGCCCAGGCGCTCGCGGAGCCGCGCGTATTCTTCGCTGATCGAGTATGCCATCAGGTCGTGCACCTGCTCCTCGACGGGGCTCGCCCCGCCGAGCGGGAAGCGGCGAGTCAGCGCGACGGCTACTTCGACGTTGCCCGACGCGAGCAGCCCGGCGCGGCCGGCGGCGTGCTCGACCGCGCGCTTCCACGACTTGATGCGCTGCTCGGATTCGCGCATCGGAAAGGCAGGCGCGAGCCCTTGCAGCCGAGCGGCGGCGTCCTTCGAGAGGTGCCGTTTGAGACCGCGCGCGAAGAGCTTGGCGTCGCCGTCGAGCCGCTTGAACGGCAGCTCCGGGTTATTGCCGTGGGACAGCGCGGCGCGCAGCAGGTCAGAGAGCTCGTCGAGATCCGGAAACAGCGCGAACGCGCGGTGCTCGGGCCGCAGGAACGTGAGCTGGCGGCTCCACAGGAAGGCGAGCTCGGGCAGGTCGAGGCCGCTGCCGAGCGATCGGCTGACGACCGCGGTCGGCTCGCGCGCCGGCGGTAGCGCGAAGGGCGTGTGGAGCTCCGCCACGACGTAGAGCTTCGGCACCCACGAACCGAGCAGGCGAGCGGCCCACAGCAACGTCTTGGCCAGCGTGGCCGTGCTCTTGGTCGGGTCCTGCAGATTGGCTTCGTCGAGCGCGATCTGGCGCCGCTTCTGGCGCGCGGTCTCGAGGCCAATCTCGAGCAGGGCGTTGCCGAGCTGCGCGAAGATCTCGTCGATCTTGAAATCGCGCTCCGGGCAAAACAGCCGGTTCTTCCAGTCTTCCTCGACGATCGAGCCGCGCGCCGCCAAAAGGCCTTCGGGGCGATGGGCGCCGGCGAGCAGCGATTCGTTGACGTCGGCTTCGCCCAGCGCCTCGAGCACGCAGGCCGCGTTCCACGCCCCGTCGTGATTGTTCGCGCGCTCGAACAGCTTCAAGGCCGAGCGGTAGCCGGCGACGTGGTTCGGATCCGCGCGCAGCGCCGCCCGCACGTTCGCGAGCGCCTGGCTGACGTCGCCCTGCTGCGCGAACATTTCGTGCAAGCGCAGCCGGACCCGCGGATCGCCGGGCGCGATGCGCGCGGCGTGCTCCATCGGGGCGCGCGCGCGCGCAGGGTCGTTGAGCTTGTCCTTGCACAGCGCGTGCAGCGTGAGCGCGACCTCGACGGCCACGTTCGCGTCCGAAACGCGCGTGAGGACCAGCTCGTAGAGCGCGGCCAGCTTGTCCCAGCGCTTGGCCTGAGCGAGCAGCGTGGCCGCGAGCTCGGCGGCGTCGAGCGCGTTCGGATCGGCCGCCAGCCAGCGCTCGAGCAGGGCGAGCGCGCCACCCTGATCGCCGTTCTTGAGCTTGAGCTCGGCGGCTCCGCGCAGGGCCGCGGTTTGCTCGGGCTGATGATCGAGCACGGCCTCGAAGTAAGCGAGCGCGTCGGTTTCGCGGCCGACGGCGAGAAGCGCACTGGCGACCTTCAGGTAGATGCGCGGCTGGCTTTCGGTGATGGTCGGGCCGAGCTGCGCGAGCGTCTTGCCGTATTCGACGAGGGCCGCGGTGGGCTCCCCCGCGGCGACGAGGGCATCGGCACGCGCCTCGCCGTCCTCGGGCGTCGGCGGCGGCGGGCGCAGCGACGGTGGCGGCAGGCTCTGCACGCGCGGACCCAGCGGAACCAGGAGCTGAAACGGCGTCGTCGAGGCGAACAGCTCCGCGTAGGGAATCTGGGCGAACAGCGCTTCCTCGCCGCGCATTGCCGCGAACAGGGCGTCGGGCGAGAGGCCGATCGTGCTCGAATGCCAGTCGAGAATCAGCGCGAGCAGGCTCATGAACGGCGACGGGCCGTCGATGCCGTGGTGCGTCGGCCGATTGCTGGCCAGCACGTGGATGCCCGCTTGCCCGCCCATCAAGACGTCGTTGAGCAGTCGCACGATGTCCGGCGGCCCGTAGGCGTCGAACGCGTTGACGGTATCGAGCACGACCAGCGACGACGGCGAGGCCTGGCTGATCAGGCGCCGGACCCGGCGCAGCGAGAGCGCGCTGAGCCTCGGGCCGTCGAGCAAGAGAGCCGGCCCGCGGTCGTCCGAAACCACCGCGTAGCCCGAGAAAAAGAACAACAGCTCTTGAACCGGTTCGGCGGCGCTGGCCAAAACCTGTTCGAGGCGCTCTGCCAGACCGCGCTCCGCGTTCAAGAAGTGCACGGCAAAGCCAGAGTCGGCTTCAGCCAGGCGCTGACACAGCCAATCGACTTCCGGAACTACGTGCGACAGCTCGCTGACACTCTGATTCTGGGCGTACGATGAAGCCGCGACTATCGCGAGGCGCATGGATTTCCAGGCTGATTCTCGTGATGGAGGGCCCGGACATTTACCACGAGTTCTGGAGCGTGACGGCTTTACGCGCGAACGAGTTGCTACAACGAACGCGTAAGATTGCGCCGCTGGTGGACGCTGCAGGGCGGCACGGTCCCGGGTAACGCTGGAGGGTTGGCAATACGGCCCCCTCCGTCGTTTGCCCTTGCGCGGCGCGAAGTCTTGATTCCGGTGTAGATCAGCGCATTGCTGGTACGGGGCTTGCTGGTCGTTCGGTTATGAACGCGAACGACGTTTCGAATACGTACGCGGATTCGCCGGAGCGAATGCTGCTCTTCAGCATCCTGCTGTTGGTTGCGGTGGCGCTGTTAGTGCTCTCGAACCGGTACGGGAGCAAGAAGAGCGGGGTGCGCCCGACCGCTCGGACCGCCGAGCTTCCTCTGGGCACGACGGCGGGAGGGCCCTGGCCGCCGCATTGGGCTGGACCGGAGCAAACACCAGCGCCCAAGCTGACGTCGCCCACCTGACGAACCGAGCGCTTCCTCTCGGACAGCCGGGCGCAGCGATACCCTCCCTGTCAATCAAAGTGAATTGGGGCTACATCAATTCGATGGACGCCGCGGGCGCGCTGTTGATCGCCGTCCTGGGCGCGGTGATTCTGGGTGCGCTGACGTTTTTCAGACGCCGTTGACGAGAGCCAGCACCGCGTCCCTGAAAACGCCGGCGAGCAACACCGCATGGGCTCAACGCCGCCTGAGCTGGCTTGAGCACGTCCACGGCGCAGAGAATCTGTTTGCCGAGCCGAAAACTTCTTTTGCATGCCGGCCCGCTGCGATCGTTTGCCCCTGTCGGCGACCGGAAGGAGTCGCAACTTCGGACCAAACTTCGGACGGTGGGACACGAGGACGGGACCGACAGAACTGATTACCCACCCCGGGGTGCGGGACTCGGTATTGAGACTTAGGTTCCTTTCTCGGAAGGGAGGGCACCTGGCCACGAGTGACCTGGTCCGGCGAACCGGTCTCCGCGAACGACCGGTCAGGATCTGATGCACACGGAGCGAGAAAGCACGTGAGACCGTCATCCTCAGGACAAAAAAAGGCCGCGAAAAAACGGCATGGCTTCGAATCAAAGTCGCCCGAAAAGCGCTCGCAGCCCCGTGCTGCTCCGACCCAGCGCCAAGAGCCGTGCGGACAGCGGTTTCCGATCGTCGGTGTCGGTGCGTCCGCCGGGGGCCTCGAGGCGTTCATGCAGTTGCTCGGGGCTCTGCCGCTGGACACTGGCATGGCGTTCGTGCTGGTCCAGCACCTCGACCGGGATCACGAGAGCCAGCTGGCGCAGATTCTCTCCCGAACGACCGCGCTCCCGGTGCGCGAGATCAGAAACGGGGAGCCGGTCCAGGCCAATCACGTTTATGTCATTCCGCGCGACCGGACCCTGACTGTCGCCGAGGGTGTCCTGAAGATTCGGCCGCGCGAGCGCACGCGCGCGCCGCGGCGGCCGATTGATTCGTTCTTCGAGTCACTGGCGCAAGATCGACGCGAGCTGGCGGTGGGCGTGGTGCTGTCCGGCACGGCGAGCGACGGCACCCTCGGTCTCGCGGCGATCAAGGCGGAGGGCGGGATCACCTTTGCCCAAGACGATTCAGCCAAGCAGGATTCGATGCCGCGCAGCGCGGTGGCGGCGGGCTGTGTCGATCTCGTTCTTGCACCGGCGGATATCGCGCGGGAGCTCGCGCGGATTGCCAAGCATCCCTACCTCAAGGATCCCGCGCTGTTCGTCCAAGCCGCCGGCAAGTCCGGAGAGATCAACCGGGGCGCGCGACTCGGCACCAGAATGATCGCATGCCGCTGCCTTCCGGCGGGCAAGGAACACCGCCCACCGGTGCGAAGCGCGCCCGAGCCGAGGCCGCGGAAGAGAGCGACTCCGGCGCCGAACCCGAAGCCGCCAGCAACGAGCGTGAAGGTTACGAGAAAATCCTCCGTTTGCTGCGCGTCCACTCCGGCGTCGATTTTTCGCTGTACAAGTCCGCCACCATCCAGCGGCGCATCAGCCGGCGCGTAGTGTTGAGCAAGCTGAGCACGCTGGACGCTTACGCGGGGTTTTTGCGCGACAACGGCAACGAGCTCGATGCCGCAAGCGCGCCGCAGCAGCGACCAGCCGCCTCGCAGCCATCGTGGAATCGTCGGACGACGCCATCATCAGCAAGACCCTCGACGGCATCATCACTACCTTGAACCCTGGAGCCGAAAAGATGCTCGGCTACACCGCGGCGGAGGCCGTGGGGCAAGACATCTCCCTGATCATTCCAGCGGACCGACGAGCGGAGGAAGACGGCCTGCTCGCCGGTCTCAGGCGCGGCGAGAGCGTCGAAAACTTCGAGACCCTGCGTCAGGCGAAGGACGGCCGGCGAATCTGCGTTTCGCTCACCGTCTCGCCGATCAGAAACGCTCAGGCGGAGGTCACCGGCGCCAGCGAGGTCGCCCGCGACGTCACCGAGCGAGAGCACGCAAACAAGCGACTGCGCGAAAGCGAAGAACGCTACCGCACGTTGTTCGACTTGGGGCCGGTGGCCGTTTATTCGTGTGACGTGTCCGGCGAAATTCGCAACTTCAACCGCCGCGCCGCGGACCTGTGGGGCCGTGAGCCCGCGCTTGGTGATACCGACGAACGGTTTTGTGGCTCATCCAAGTTGTTCCGGCCCGACGGCAGTTTCCTGCCGCATGAGCTTTGCCCAATGGCCGAGGTGCTCAGCGGCAAGATTTCGGAAGTGCACGACGAGGAGGTGCTCATCGAACGGCCGGACGGAACGCGAGTTGCCGTCGTCGTGAACATCCGCCCGCTGAGGAATCAAGCCGGCGAAGTGACCGGCGCCATCAATTGCTTCTACGACATCACCGAGCGCAAACGGATGGAAAATGAGCTCCGCCAATACAGCAGCGAGCTGTCGCAAGCCGACGCCCGCAAGAACGAGTTTCTTGCGATGCTCGGACACGAGCTCCGTAACCCCCTCGGCGCGCTTTCACTCGGCCTCGAGCTCTCGAGCAAGGTGGGCGACGAACGCGCTCGCTCCGAACAACTTCGTGTCATGATGGTGAGGCAGACCACGCGCATCAGCACCTTGCTGGATCAACTGCTCGACATCTCGCGCGTCGTCTCCGGCAAGCTCGAGCTCTCGTTGCAGCGGGTCGACCTGGCCGAGGTTGCGCGTGCGGCGGCCGAAACGGTCAGGCCGCTGATCGAGGCCCAGCGCCACGAGATCGAGCTTCCGCTCCCCTCGCAGAAGGGCCCGTTCGTGCGCGGCGACATGGTCCGGTTGGTCCAGGTCGTAGAAAACCTGCTGACGAATTCGATCAAGTACACCGACGAAGGCGGACGCATTACGCTGGCGCTCGAGTCGGACGAGGACAAAGCCAGGATCGTCGTTTACGACACCGGAGTCGGTATCAGCCCCGATTTTCTGCCGCAGGTGTTCGAAGTCTTCGCCCAGTCGCCGCGCTCGCTCGGCCGCGCGAAGGGAGGCCTAGGGCTCGGCTTGTCCCTGGTGCGGCGTCTGGTCGAGATGCACGGAGGGCAGGTCGACGCCTCGAGCGAAGGTCTGGGCCGGGGTAGCAAGTTCGTCGTCACTTTGCCGCGTTTGCGCGGAAAGCCGATGGAAGAACGGCCTGAAGGCGAGAGCGCTCCACCCCCGAGCGGCAGGACTCGGCATCTCCGGATCCTGGTGGTCGACGACGAGCAGGCCATGGCAGAAACGCTGGCCCAGCTGCTCGCAGGCGACGGCCACGAGACGCGTGTTGTCTACGACGGTCAGGCCGCTCTGGTAGCGGCCCGAACCTTCGATCCCGAGGTCGTGCTGCTCGACATCGGCCTCCCCGATCTGGAAGGGTACGAGGTCGCCAGCAGGCTCCGCGAGGAGCACAGCGACAAAAAAATGCTGCTGGTCGCCGTGACGGGTTACAAGCATGACGCCGTTCGGCTGGAGCGGGCCGGTTTCGACGAGCATCTGATCAAGCCTCCGAGCATGTCGAAGCTCTTCGCCATTCTTTCCGCGTCGGACAGCGCGAGGGCCTAGGCGAGGTCGTCCGAAACCACGGCGTAGCCCGATAAAAGCACGACAGCTCTTGAACCGGCTCGGCGGCGCTGGCTAAAACCTGTTCGAGGCGCTCTGCCAGATGATGCCGCGACTACCCCGAGCTCCAGAGCGCGACGGCTTCACGCTCCAACCAGTCGCCACGACGAATGCGTAACATCGCGCTGCTGGCGGAGGGCGCAGGGTGGGCTCGCTAGCTTCCGGCGCTTTCCGGCGCTTCCTCGAATCTCCGCGGGCCCCGATCTGGGCGGCGCTGATCGGCGTGCTGCTGAGCTCGCCCGCGCTGTTCAGCGGTTTCCACACCGAGGACTGGACCTTTCGAGCGGTGGCGCCGGAGCCGCCCTTCTCGCTCCCGTGGAGCGTCAACCTGTGGGGACTCGACGGCCGGCCCGATGACGAGGCGGTCAAGAAGATCGTCTACGAGGCCAAACGGCTCGGAGCCTTGCCCTGGTTCGGCGACGAGTACTTCCACGTGTCGTTGTGGCGGCCGCTCGCGTCGTGGACGCATCACCTCGACTTCCGGCTGTTTCCCGACTCGCCGCTCTTGATGCACGCGGAGAACCTCGCCTGGTACGGGCTTCTGGTGCTGGCGGTCGGCGCGCTGTACCGCCGCGTCCTCGCCGCGCCGGTCTTTCCCGCCTGGACGAGCGGGCTCGCAGTGCTCGCCTACGCGGTGGACGACGCGCATGGCCACGCCGTCGGCTGGATCATGAACCGGAGCGCCGTGATGGCCGCGCTGTTCGGCGTGATCGCGATCGCGTCGCTCGATCGCTGGCGGCGCGCGGGCTCTCGCGCCGGCGCGGCGCTGTGCAGCGTCGGTCTCGCGCTCGGCCTCGCGAGCTCGGAATTCGCGCTCGGCAGCGTGGGCTACCTGATCGCGCACGCCGTGTGCCTCGATCCGGGTCGCCCGCTGCGGCGCTGTCTGGTTTCGCTGGTGTGGCTGATCCCGCTCGCGCTCTGGGCGATCGCCTACCGCGCGCTCGGCCATGGCGCCTGGGAATCGGGCTTGTACGTCGATCCTTTGAGTCAGCCTCTCGTATTCGCGCAGCATGTCCTCGAGCACGGCAGCGTGCTCTTGCTCGCGCAGCTCGGCTTTCCGCCCTCCGACCTGTTTCTGAGCATGGCACCGGCGCGGGCGCTGCTCATGGCCGGGGCGGCAGCGAGCGCGCTGATCGGGCTCGCCGCGCTGATCTGGCCGCTGTTGCGAGCGCGGCGTGAAGTCAGCTTCTGGGCGCTCGGCACGCTGCTGTCGGTGGTGCCGATCAGCGCGGGCTTTCCCGAGGACCGGATGCTGCTTTTGACCGGTGTCGGCGGCATGGGTCTGTTCGCGAGCCTCGTGGCAGCCGCGACCGAGTTCGACTGGCGGACGCGCTTGCGCCGCCGAGCCGTGCCCGCGCTCGCCGTTCTCGTGGCGTTGTTGCACCTCGTGATCGCTCCCGTCCTGCTTCCGCTGCGCGCGCTCACGATGTGGCGCTACGAGCGCGCGCTGGCTCGCGCCCGTGATAGCGCCTTCGCGCTGGTCGAGTTTCCGCAACAGGAGCTGGTGCTGCTGAACGCTCCCGACGCCTACTTCGCTTCGATGCTGGTCTTGACGCGCGCCGCACGCCACGAGCGGCTGCCGGCGCTGACGCTGTGCCTGAACGGTAGCCTCGAGCCGCTCCAGATTCGCCGTGACGATCCCTACACGCTGGAGCTCGTCCCACGCGCCGGCTTCATCACGCCGGGCTTCAACGAGATCTATCGCGCGCCGCGGCGGCCGATACCGGAGGGCCATGTGTTCTGGTTTCCGGCGTTTCAGGTGCGCGTCGATCGCGTGAGCCAGGCTGGAGAGCCGCTGAGCGCGCGCTTTCGCTTTCGCTGGCCGCTCGATGCGCCGCGCATGGTGTTCGCGGTGTTTCGCGACGGCCGTTACCAGCGCATCGCCATGCCCGCGATCGGCGAAACGCGCTGGATCGAGACGCAATGAGCTCGGAGCGCCGCCTGGCCTTCGCGCTGCTCGGGTTGCTGAGCGCCGGCTTCGGCGTTTTTGCCTGGTTTTACCTGCGCCGGCTCAACAACTACGCGATGGGCGACGCCGAGTTCACCGGCTGGACCGCGCCCTTTGCCGCGCGGCTCGCCGCCGGCGATCGGCCCTACGTCGACTTCGTGTTGCCAATCCCGCCCGGCAGCTTCGTCTTGCTGGCCGCCATCCAGAAAGCGACTCACGAGGTGCGCCTGCTTCAGGAGCTCACATTGATCGCGGTGAGCCACCTGGCGATGGCGCTCCTCGCCTACGCCATCGCCGTGCCGCTGACGACGCGCAAGAATGCGGTCCTGATCGCGGCGGGCACGCTGGTGCTGGTGATCCAGATGCCCAAGGAGTGCGCCTATGACCACACCGCACAGCTCTGCGTGTGGTCGAGCCTCGCGCTCGGTGTGCGCGCGCTGCTCGACGACCCCAGCAAGGGAAAATGGCTCTGGCGCGCTACGGGGCTTTTGTCGGGAGCGTGCTTCGCGTTCAAGCAGAGCACCGCCACCGGCGTGGTCAGCGGTTGGCTGCTCGGCTTCGGCTATCTGGCGCTGTGCACGCGCTCGCGCGAGCTTCTGAACGGCGCGCGAGAGTGGGCGCTCGGCGCCGGGCTCGGTCTCGCGTTCACTATCGCGGTGGTGCTCGGCACGGGCAGCTCGCTCGGCGCGTACTGGCAGGCGGTTTTCGTCGACGGGCCGCGCCTGAAGGGCGGCCCCGCGACGTTGCTCACGAACCTCGGCAGCTATCTGGTTTTGACCGACGCTTTCCCGAGCGGGCTACTCGCAACGCTTTCGCTGTTCTGGGTGGGCTTACGCTTCGCGCGCTTCGAGCACCACCTTCACCTCGGCGATGTCCCGGCGCGCGGCGAGCTCGGGCCGCGGGCGGCGCTCGCGCTCGCGACGTGTTTCGTCCTGGCCTTCGCGCTCGCGCTCGCGCCCCTGATCCTGGAGCTCCGCGAGCTCCCGCAGCTCGTGCTCGGCGCCGCGCTGGTGACGCGCGAAGTGCCGAAGCTCGGGCTAGCACTCGCGTGCGTGTTCTTCGTCGGGCACCACGTCTCCCGGCGCGACGCGCCCGAGCCCGTGCGCTGGCGCGGCCAGGTCCTGAACGCGCTGCTCCTGGTCGCGCTGGCGAGCTCGCTCCTGCACGGGCTCTCGTTCGTCAACTACTACCCGTTCTACAACAACGACTCGCTGATCCCGCTCGCGCTCCTGTGTCTGTTCGCTGCGCTCGATCGCGCGCGCTTGCCGTGGTTGAAGGCGCTGGTTCTAGTCGCGACGTTCATCAGCCTGTTCGGTGTGAAGTACGGGCGCGCGCTCACGGCTGACACGCCGGTCGCGCACGGCTACTGGGCCGGCCTGCGCGTCAACTACCGCGGCCGTGAGCTGCTCGACGCCGTACATCGGGTCCAGCAGCTCACGCGGCCCGACGAGCGCGTGCTGATGTTGCCCGAAGACGCCGCGATCGTGCCGCTGTTCTCGCGACCGCGGCCGCCACTGCACGGCGCGATCGTGTTCGTCGATCAGTATCCCTCGCGCCTCGCCGACGCCGATATCGCGACGCTCGAACGCGATCTACCCAAGGTGATCGCGATCCACCCCCAGAAGCGCGCCCAGTGGCAGCGCCTGTTTTCGACCTGGGGCAAGGATAGCGGGGCCGAGCGCGTGCTCGTGCACGTGCTCGATCGCGTGCTTCCCGCGCACTACCGGCTCGATTCGACGTTTCGCACCATCTACTTCTGGGATCAGGGCCAGTTCGAGATCTGGGTCCGGCAAGATGGCTGACCGGAGCGAGGAGCGCGAACGCCGTTCGACCTGGGCCGTGCTCGGGCTGGTGTCGGTCTGTTACCTCGCGTTCGCGTTCTTCTTCGTGCCGCGGCTCACCAACGTCCACTTCGGCGACCTCGAGTTCACCGGTTGGAGCGGACCGCTCGGCGAGCGGGTGCTGCGCGGCGAACGACCTTACGTCGACTTCGTGGTGCCGATTCCGCCCGGCAGCCTCGTCGTGCTCGCGGCGATCCAGAAAGTGATGGGCCGGCCCTTGCTCCAGCAGGAGCTCTGGCTCAACGCCGTTTCGCAGCTCTCGATGGCGCTGCTCGCCTACGCGTTCGCGGTCCGGTTGACCACGCGACTGAATGCGCTCTTCGTCTCGGTATCGACCCTGATCGCGCTCTTCTGGCTCAACAAGGAGTGCGCCTACGACCACACCGCGCAGCTCGTGGTGTGGGCGAGCTTCGCCTGCGGCGTCCGCGCCATGCTCGAGCCGGACGGTTCGCGCCGTTCCCGCTACTGGCTCGCCACCGGATTTTTCCCGGCGTTCACCCTGGCCTTCAAGCAGAGCACCGGCATCGGCGCGATCGCGGGCTTCTGCGCAGCGCTCGCGTACCTCGCGCTGGCCGGCCGAGCGCCCGCCGCGCCGCTGCTCTCGAAGCGCGACCTCAAGCACTTCGCCACCGGGATCGCGCTCGGTCTGCTTGCGCTGCTCGTGCTCCTGTTCGCGCTCGGCAGCACGCCGCTCGCCTATTTCAATGCCACCTTCGTCGACGGCGCCAAGCTCAAGGGCGGCACGCTGCATCTGATGCGCCACCTGGTCGGCTACGTGACGATCCGCGAAGCCTGGACGAGCTCGATCGTTTATACGCTGATTTTGATCCTGATCGGCGTGCGCATCGTTGCCCACGACGGCAAGTTCCATCTCGGCGGCGAGGCACTCCGCACGAGCTCCGATCCCCTCCGATCGAAGGCGCTGCTCGTGGCGGCGGTCGCCGTCACCTACGGCGCCGCCGTCCTGCTCCTGTTCACGCGCACGAAGCCGCTCGATCCGGACATCACGCTCGTGACCGAGCGCCTGCGGGAGCTGCCGCACCTCGGCCTGGTCTTCGGTTGCGCCTTCTTTCTGGGCCAGCTGCGGCCCGCCGCCGAAACCTCCGAAGCGTTCCGCCGCAACGGTCACGTGATCAACGCGCTCGCGATCGCGATGCTCACCACGTCACTGCTCCACAACACCTCCGCGCCGGAGTTTCGCGCGTTCTACGACAACAACCCCCTGATCCCGCTCGCGTTCCTGTACGTCTACACGGCGCTCGATCGGGCGCGGCTCGAGAAGCTCAAGTACGCCGCCTGTCTGTGTGTGCTCGCCACGCTTTTCAGCACCCGCCTCGATCGCGCGCTCGTCGCGCGGTTGCCCATCGGTTCCTCGGGCCACTGGGCGGGCATGAAAGTCAGCGAGCGCGGCCGCGTCATGGCCCTCGTCGCGCGGCGCGTCCAGTCCTTGACGACTTCGAGCGACACGGTGCTCGTGCTCCCGGAAGATCTCGAGCTCTCGGCCCTGATCGACCGCCCGCGCCCTTCGCTGCGCGGTGCGATCGTGTTCGTCGATCAGTACGCCCAGCATCTGGCGCCGGACGACATGGCCGCGCTCGACGCTCACCCGCCGAAGGTGATCGTGATCCACCCCGCCGAAATGAGCCTCTGGGCCCAGCTCTTTCGCGTCTGGTCGGGCGACAGCGGCGCGCAACAGGTGCTGGAGCACGCCCAGAAGAAGCTGCTGCCGAGACGCTACCGCCGCGACTCGATCTCGAAGACGCGCTGGCTCTGGCGCGACGCGACGCTCGAGGTGTGGGTGCGGGTGGATTAGCTCAGAACACGATGCCTGTGGCGAGCTGTTCCCCGTAGTCCACGAAGTGCCCGTGGTCATCGATCTCGCGCTTCGCCGCGAAGTCGAGGAAGAGGCGCGCGTCGAAGACTCGCCACGCCGCGGCGTCGCTGAAATCCCACTCGTACGAGAGGCCGGCGTGCAGGCCGAAGCGAGCGTAGTTTTTGCCGTTCTCGTAGCGCGCAAAGGTCACGCCGATCGGCGTTCCGCCGGCGCGCAGCTGGAGCCCGTCGTACAGGCTGCCGTCGGAGGTGAGCGGGATCACGAACGACATCGGGAACAACCAATCGATCGAGCGACGGGTTCCGCCGAACAAGAGCTGCGTCTCGATCTCGAAGAAGAGCGGTTCCCACCGGAACGACAGGGCGAAGCATCCGCCAGCCTTCACACCGGAGCGCGCTCCGGCCTTGACCGTTGCGCAGAACGCGGTGCCCGTCCCGAAGACTACCGGCGCGGAATAGCGCCGCGGCGTCTGGTAGTTGCCCTGCCCCTGCTCGCCGTAAGAGCCCGCCGCCCCGGCGCCCGCGTTGGCGTTGCCGTCCGCGTTCCCGGTGGCAGTGCCGCTGGCACCGGTGTGGTCCACCTGGCCCTGAGCGGATCCTCCCATCTTGACGCCGCCCTTCCCGTCCGCTTCCGCGCAGACCTGGGTCCCGGGGACGCACCAGGGTTGCGACTGGGCGAAACAAACGCTTGGAACGGGTATGAGCGCGAGCAGAAGAACGGGAGGAATGACTCGCGCTCGCATAAACTCTGAAGACTATCACACTCTCGAGCGACGAGACTCAGGCCCGTGCCGCGAGGGGAGGCGACGCTCGATAATAAGCGGCGCGACCGACCAGCATGCCGATCCCGGGTGCGCTCCCTTACAGGGACTTCTTTTTCGAGGCGCGCAGGAGCGTTCTTAGCTCGAATATGCACGCGGCTCCGGCCACTTGAGCGCGCGCGCCGCGAGCGCTCGATAGCTCTCGAGCAGCGCGTCCGAGCCGTGGTTCCACGCGCCGAGCAGACGCAGGTTCTGCACCAGGAGCTCCATCGACGTATTGCCGGTGCGCTCGCCGACGCCGAGGGCAGTCGCGTGCACGCGGTCCGCGCCGTTTTGCAGGGCGCACAGCGCGTTGTCGAGCGAGAGGCCGCGGTCGTTGTGGCCGTGCCAGTCGATGCCGAGCTCGGGCACGCCGCGGCGCAACAGCACGTCGCGGGCGAAGTCGAGCAGCGCGCGCACACCGCTGGGCGTGGCGTGGCCGACGGTGTCGGTCAGGCAGATCCGTGAGACACCGCTGTCGATCGCGTTGGACCAGAGCGTGTGGAGCACATCGGGGCGCGATCGCGTCGTGTCTTCGGTCACGTAACACACGCGCAGCGTTTGCTGCACGGCGGCTCCGATCGCGTCGGCGCTCGAAGCGGTGAGGTAGTCGAGGCCCCAGCCCTCGGCGAGCTGCCGGATCGGGGAGCTGCCGATGAAAAGGTAGGCTTCGACGCCGATGCCCGACCGTTGGGAGAGCTCGGCGATCGCGGCCACGTCTCCGGTGACGGTGCGTCCGGCAGCGGCGGGACGGATCTTGAGCTTGGCGCGCGCGATTTCGCGGCACGCTGCGAGCGCGTCCTCGAAGTTGCGGCGCGAGGACGCCGGCAGGCCGACGTTGACCACCTGGATCCCTAGCTGGTCCATCAGGTGAATCAGCGCGAGCTTGTCCTCGATGCGCGGGTCGACCACGCTCGGATTCTGGATTCCGTCGCGGAGCGTCTCGTCCTGCAGGCTCACGCCGGGCGGCAGCGACAAACGCCCGTGCTCGCGCGCGTTCCAGTCGAAGGTGGTTTCGGCTTCCATGGCGCGAGCGAGCCCCGGTCGGGGACAGTTGCGAATGCCCGGGGCAGGTGTCAATAGCCAGAACCGGCGGCGCGCTCGGCCGCGGACGGCTCGGATGCCGGGGGAATGCTCGCGGTGCTTGGAGTTACGGAGTTTTCGCCGCGGCGGAGGAGCGCGATCGCGGGGAGCAAAAGTACGTAGCAGGCGGCGGCGGTCAGGGTCAGCGCGCGCAGGCCGAACTCGAGGGCGATCGCGATTGCGAGGCTGCTCGCGAGCACGCTGCCGGCGCCGTTGATGCCCCAGAGCCAGGGCAGCTCGTCGGCGTGGAGCGTGCGACACAGGCGGAGGCCGGTGGGAAAGGCGAAGCCGAGCGGCAGACCCGCGATCGCGCTGATCGCAACCGCGAAGCCGATGCGAGACGCCGTGGGGGCTGCGGCAAAACGCGGCGCCAGCGAATCCCAGCCCAGCGCGAGCGCGCCGAGCACGATCACCAGGGCGATCGGGAAGAGGAAGCAGTAGGGAGCGCGTGTGAGCGGCAAGCGGTCGCTGACCAGTGAGCCGATGCCCGCCGCGCCGATCAGGCTCGCGAGCACGACCATCAAGCTGTAGCTCGGGTGGCCGAGCACCAGCGTCAAGCGCTGGAGCAGCGCGATTTCCGCGAGCATGAAGCCGATGCCGATCGCTGCGAAGTAGGCGAGCGCGGCCCACAGGCTCTTGCTGCTTCTGCCCGCTGGCCGGGCACGGCTCACGAGGGGCAGGCCGATCCCGATCGCGACGAGGATCAGCGAGGCGAAGAGCGCGAGCCCGAGCGTGCGGGTGGCGAGCAGGTTGCCTTCGATGGCGCCCTGTGTGACGTCGGGCAGTGGCTTGAGTAGGGCGCGCAGGCGAATCACGTTGAAGAAGAACGGTCGATCGTCGGTCGGGGGGCGCAGATCGAGCTCCGGCAGGAGCAGGATCTTGTCCAGCTCGGCCAGGCTGCGGGCGTCGAGCACGCGCTCGAGCCGCTGCGCGGTGCTGTGCGTGTCGGGGCTCGCGATCAGCTGGAAGCCGCGGGCCTTCGCGACCTCGCGCACGCGCTTCACGTCGTCCAGGGTCAGCGGATCCTTGCCGACGATCAAGGCGCTGACCAGGCCCGAAGCGGCGAGCACGATATGGTCGCGCGGGCGAGCCCCGCCGCGGGCGAGCACGGCGCCGGCTCCGAGCGCCGTGAGCCGCGCGGTTTCCACGGTCGACCAGCGCGAAACGGTGAACAGGCCGCCGGGCTCCAGGCGATCGAGGAAGATGCGCCAGGCTTCGAGCGTGTAGAGGCCGTTCTCGCCGAGGGCGTGGGCTCCGGCGCCGGTCGCGGCCCAGGTGTCGATCAGGGAGGCCTGGATCACGCTGAAGCGCTGATCGGTGCGCGCCAGAAAGCTCCGCGCCTCGTCGTGGATCAGGGTCACGTCCGGGTGGTCGACCACGCCCGTCGCGCGACCGAACGGGCCGCGCAGGATCTCGAGCAGCCGGCCGTTGAGCTCGATACCAACCACGGGCGCGTGACCGGTGAGCAGCGCCGACTGGATGTCGCGCGAGCCGCCGACGCCGATCACGGCAGCCGGGCCGTGCGGGCGCAGCTCGTGCGCGAGGTTGACGACGTCGCACTTGAGAAACCCGAGCGACGACAGCGGTTCGGCGTAGATCGGCGTCGCGGCGTGACCGTCGATCACGACGTCACGTTCGAGCACGAGCGGCACCGCACACGAGGAACCGCCGCCCCAGAGCACGGCCGGCGCCCGCAGTGCCTTGTGCACCTGGACGCGCGAGTGGCTGTTCCAGAGCTCGAGCTCGACCTGGTCGCGGAGCTCGGGCAGACCCTTGGCCCAGAGCGGCACCAGGCCGCGGCCCGAAGCCGCGTTGAGCGCGCAGAAAAGGAACAAGGCGGCGCCGATGACGGCCCCGCGTCTGAGCTGGACCCGATCGCCGCCGGCGTGCGCAAAACAGACGCTGGCGAGGGCTGCGAGCACGCTCAGCGCCAGGATCGCGCTGCTTCCGTCCAGGATCAGAAGGAGCAGCGGAACCAGCGGCGCGCCGAGCGCGGCGCCGAGCAAGTCGGCCGCGTAGACGCGCCCGATCGGAAACGGCGAACGCGTCAGCGCCGCGGCCACAACGATCCCGGCGGGATAAAATGGCAGCGCGATCGCCGCCGCGAACACCACGAACAACCCGACGGTGGTCGCGACGGGCTCGGCGCGCAGCGGGATCAAGAGCAAGAACAGGAGGCTGACCGGAATCGAAAGAGCCAGCAGCCGACAGCCGCGCGACAGCTCGCGGCTCAGCGCCTCCGGGGCGAACTGCTCGCCGGCGAGATACACCTTGACCGCCCCCGCGGTGAGCCCGAAAAGGCCCATGGCGATCACGAGGAAGGCCAGCGAATACCAGGTGACGACCGAGAGCAGCCGCGTATCGAGTACCTCGAGCGCCAGCATCACGCCGGCCACGAGGCAAAGTCCGATCGCGAACGATCCCGGCCTCGGCCGCGGGACCGAGCTCACGATTTCGATTCGTCGCTTCCGGGGGAGCCGACGGGCGGAGGCGGGTGGGAATGCGCGGTCGTCGACTGCCGGCTCTGGTAGGCCGTGTTGGACGCCTCTTGGTAGAGCTCCCTGGCGCCGGGCCAGTCGGCGTCCCGCCGCATCAGCTGGATCAGCCGCTGCATGACCGCCCCGGGCGGCAGCGAGCCGTCGTACATGGCGAGCTTGTGGCGTAGCACCGCGTACGCTTCGTCGCTCGCCGGCGCCCCGTCCAGAATATCGCGGGCGCCGTCCAGATCACCGGCGTCGAGGAGCTCGTCAATCCTCGCGTAGTCGTGGGGCAAAGGCGGCGCCACCATGGGGCCAAGACTACAAGAAAACGTGGACGGGAAGCGCTCGACTTGGCCCATAAGGCCGAGATTTCCGGGCCTCCCCGGGCATGCTACGGTACCGGATTCGACCGGGGCCTTCCGCCCCGTCGCCCCTGATGTCCAAGGAGCAGAAGTCGCACGGTTCGGGTAAGGCCGATTCCAGCCCGCCGGACCTCCGAAAGGAACGCGATCAGTTTCTCCAGACCTTCTCCAAGGGCGCTAAGTTGACGGAGGAGTTCATCAAGGACTACGAGCAGATGCAGAGGCGCATGGGCGAGCTCGAAGCGGAGAACACGCGACTTCGCGCCAGCCTTTCGGCCGACACTGCGATGCGGGATTTGATGGATAAAATCGATCGGCTGGAGCACGAGAAGCGCGAGCTTCTTTCCCGCTATCGCGAGGCCCAAGCCGTTTCGACGCAGTTCAGCGCTCGCGCCGAGGAGGTCGAATCCGAATTCGCGAATCTCGCCAACCTGTTCGTGGCGTCGAACCAGCTACACTCGAGCATGTCGCCGCGGGGGGTCACGCGCCGGATCAAGGAAGTGCTCGCCCAGCTGGTCGGCGCCGAGCGTTATTGCATGTACCTCGTCAATGCTGACGGTAGCGAGCTCGTGCCGATCGCTTCGGAGGGGATCGCCGGGGACAAGCTGATCACGCTGCGCGTCGACAACTCGCGCGTCGGCGAGGTGCTGCGCACCGGAATAGCTTACGTCGACGAAGAAGGTGACCCGAGCCGCGGCACGCTCGAGCAACCGTCTGCTGTCTTGCCGCTCAGTATCGATGAAAAGGTGGTGGGTGTGATAGCGATCTTTGCGACTCTCTCGCAG
>Ga0111538_10003515_pt1 | contig 21886 bp, 17 predicted proteins | sample SoiMethybrSBSTD1_FD_79669 | JGI IMG/M metagenome (GOLD analysis project Ga0111538, IMG submission 79669) | Bulk soil microbial communities from a Populus tree surrounding site in Tennessee, USA - Soil MetaG P. TD hybrid SBSTD1 (version 2)... | ecosystem: Environmental > Terrestrial > Soil >... | reverse complement strand
CGGCGCGCATTCCCGCGTCTTGCAGGGTTTGGAGCGCCTTCTCAGCGTCCTCGGGCTTGATGATCAGGTCGAGATCGTGGCGCGTCTCCGGGCCTCCCCGGGCCCAGCTGGCGAGGCTGCCGCCGAGCAGGAACGGGACGTCGGCCTCCCGCAGCGCCGCGGCCGCACGCTTGAGCGCGTGCTCGATCTCCGCGAACGGCTGCTCGTCTGAGGGCATGGCCCGCTGGGTACCCGCCACCACGTATGACGATAAACACCAGCCACCGGCCTGTGGGAGACCAGGAGGAATGCCGGATCCGGATCGCGGCGGCCGGTGACGTGCACTTCGGCCGCGACGGCGACCGCGAGCGGGCGGCGGAGATCTTCGGGGCGCTCGCGGGCCGGGTCGACCTCGTGCTGCTGGCCGGCGATCTCACGACGCACGGCGAGCCCGAGCAGGCCGCGATCGTGGCGGATGCCGTGCGCGATCTCGACATCCCCGTGGTGACCGTGCTCGGCAACCACGACTGGCACTCCAACCGCGCGGACGAAGTGACGGCGGTGCTGGAGGAGGCGGGCGTCGTCGTACTCGCCCGCTCGCATCACGTGCTCGAGGTGTGCGGCGCCGAGCTGGGGATCGTCGGCACCAAGGGCTTCGTCGGCGGCTTCGCCGGCAACCACATCCCGGACTTCGGCGAGCCGTTGCTGCGCCAGGTCTACGCCGAGGGACAGCACGAGGTCGCGGCGCTCGACGAGGGCTTGCGCGCGGTCGCGCTGTGCCCGTTCCGGATCGTCCTGCTGCACTACTCGCCCGCCGGTGAGACGCTGGAGGGCGAGCGGCGCGACATCTGGGCCTTCCTGGGCACCGACCGGTTGGCTGCCCCGATCCGCGAGCACAACCCCGATCTGGTGCTCCACGGGCATGCTCACGCAGGCACGTTCGAGGGCCGCGTCGGCGAGGTGCCCGTCTACAACGTCTCGGTCCCCGTCATGGGCGAGGACTTCTGGGTGTTCGAGCTCACGGGCACTCGCCGCGTCCCCTCAGAGGTGCACTGAGGAACCACGCGCCCGCGGACGCCGTACAGTCGTGCGATGGCGCGGCTCACGCGTAAGGAGCTGCTGGCCGGCGCGGCGGCCGCCGGCGTCGTCGCGGGCTGCGGCGGGTCGCCGAAGCCCGCTCCGAGCGGCTGGGCGGCCGTCAAGGCGCAGTTCGCGCTCTCGAGCGACGTCCGCCACTTCGACGCGTTCGTGCTCGCCACGCACCCGAAGCCGGTGCGGGAGGCGATCGAGCGCCATCGCCGCGGGCTCGACGCCGATCCCAACGGCTACCTGCGCGAGCACGAGGCCGAGCTCGACCAGCGGGTGCTCGACTCGGCGGGGCGCTACCTCGGTGTGCTGGGGGACTTCGCGCTCACCGACTCGACCACGATGGGCCTCGGGCTCGTCTACGGCACGCTGCGCGCTCAGGGCAAGCCCGTCGCCACGGAGCACGACTTCTACGCCACCCACGAGGCGCTGCGGCTGCGCTTCGGCGACGTCCGCAAGATCCGGCTCTACGACGACCCCGCGACGGTGACCACCGAGAGCATCGTCGCGGCGGTCAAGGCGGGGATCGACGCCGACACCGGCATCCTCGCGCTGACATGGGTGCATTCGAGCACCGGCGTCCGGCTGCCGATCGCGGAGATCGCCAAGAGCGTCGCCGGCGAGCGCCGCAACGGCATGCTCCTGGTCGTCGACGGCGTCCACGCGCTCGGCGCGGTCGACGAGCCCGTGGGCATCGAGTCGTTCGACGTGCTGGTTGCCGGCTGCCACAAGTGGCTGGGCGGTCCGCGCGGCACCGGACTCGTCTGGAGCATCAAGGCGTGGGAGCGGATGCGGCCGGTGATCCCGAGCTTCGACGGTGAGTCCTACCTCGGCTGGCTGCAGGAGCAGCCGCTCGCGCCGGTCGACTACACGGCGGCGGCGCTCACGCCCGGCGGGTTTCACAGCTTCGAGCATCGCTGGGCGCTCGCCGAGGCGTTCGACTACCACGCCAAGCTCGGCCGCGCGAAGGTGGCGGAGCGGATCCGCACGCTCGCGACCCGCCTCAAGGAGGGCCTCGCCGATCTCCCGAACGTGACGCTCATCACGCCGATGTCACCCGGGCTCTCGGCCGGCATCGTGTGCTTCGACGTCGCGGGGATGCGCGCCGGCGACGCGGTCGAGCGGCTGCGCTCGGAGCACCGGATCGGCGCGTCGGTCACGCCGTACGCGACCGAGCACGTTCGCCTCGGCACAGGGCTGTGGGTGGACGAGCAGGACGTCGACGCCGCGATCCGCGCCGTTTCGCGCCTGTAGCCGCAGGTTTTCGCGGTCGGCTTCGTTGCAGATCGCATGAGAACGACGCTGCTCGCGGTGCTGATCTTCGCCCTGGCCGCCCCGGTGGCCTTCGCCCACCCCGAGCGCCATGCGTTCTTCCCCGACGGCAGCGTCGGCGCGGTACCCGCGTTCCGCAGCACGGCAGACCAGGTCCTGTACGTCTGCAAGAAGAGCTCCGCCAAGCGCATCAAGCGTTCGTTCCGCGGCCATCCCAAGCTCAAGCGCAAGCGGCTGCGCCAGCTCAAGCGCTGCCGCTACCGCCACATCCAGGCCGCCGTCAATGCCGCCCACAACGGGGCGATCATCCGCATCATGCCGGGCGTCTACCGGGAGCAGCCCTCCCGCCGCACGCCCGAGCCCGACCAGCGCTGCGCGAACGACTACGACGAGATCGGCAGCACGCTGCTCGCCTCCGGCGTGGCCGGGCAAGGCGGCGGCGCCAAGGTCGCCAACTTCGAGTACCAGCGCAAGTGCCCGAACGCGCAGAACCTGATCGCGATCATCGGCGACGGGCCGGACTCGGACCGCGTCTGCGACAGCAAGTGCAACCTGCAGATCGAGGGCATGGGCCGCCGTCGGCGCGACGTGCTCATCTCGGGCCAGCGCACGAAGCTCAACGTCATCCGCGCCGATCGGGCCGACGGCATCGCGCTGCGCAACTTCACGGTCGAGTACTCCGACTTCAACAACATCTACATCCTCGAGACCAACGGCTTCCGGATGGCGCGCATCACGTCGCGCTACTCGCGCGAGTATGGGTTCCTCTCCTTCACCTCCGACCACGGGCTGTATGACCGGCTGACGGCGTTCGGGTCGGGGGATTCGGGCATCTACCCCGGCTCGGGTCCCGAGGGCCACTGCGAGCGCTACGGGATCGAGATCAAGCGCGTCAACTCGTTCCACAACACGATCGGCTACTCGGGCACGGCCGGCAACGGCGTGTGGGCGCACGACAACCGCTTCCACCACAACGCGACCGGCATGACCACCGACTCGTTCGCGTCCGGCCATCCCGGCATGCCGCAGGACTGCGCGAAGTGGGAGCACAACTGGATCTACTCCAACAACGAGGACTACTTCAACGCGGAGCGCGACGCGTACTGCAAGAACACGCCGCCCGCCGAGCGCAACCCGAAGATCGTGTGCCCGACGTTCCAGGTGCCGGTCGGCACCGGGTTCGGGATCTTCGGCGGCAACCGCGACATCGTCCGCAACAACTACCTCTGGGACAACTGGCGCGACGGCATGAAGCTCCTGTTCGTCCCGGCCGCCTTCCGGGGCGAGCCCGACAAGGGGATCGACACGTCGTTCGACAACCGCTTCGCCGACAACCACTTCGGCGTGCGGCCGGACGGCACGCGCGATCCCAACGGCAACGACGTCTGGTGGGACGAGGAGGGCTCTGGCAACTGCTGGTCCGGCAACGTCGGGCCGGCCAACGCCGCGCCGACCTCCAACGTCCTCGGCGGCCTGCCGGATTGCCCGGGCGCGAGCGTGTTCAGCCCCGGCATCCCGACCAAGACCTCCAGCCAGGCCACATGTTCGACCTGGGATCCGTACGAGAACCCGGACCCGCCCGGCTGTGACTGGTTCACGCGACCCGAGGAGCCGAAGTGAGCACCTTCATCACCACGGCGCCGCCGCAGACGCGCGCCGAGGCCCTCACGCGACGCGCGGTGGCGATGATCGGCATCGCCACGCTGTTCGCGGTGATCGTCATCGCCCTCGCCGGCTTCGGCGGCCAGGGCCGGTCCGGGCCGCTCGGCTGGTCCGGCGACTCCGAACTGTTCACCCATCCGACGATCCCGGGCGACCGCATCGTCACGGGCACGCTGCGCAACGACGGCACGCACCCGCTGCGCGTCGACATCGGCGACGTGCGCCTGCTGGCCGACGACGGCTCGGTCGTGCCGTCGACGCCGGTGTTCCTGCAGACGTTCGGCAAGTCGCTGTGGGCGGCGGGCCGCGGGCCGCAGCAGGTCCCCGACACCGAGCTGCAGCGCACGGGCCGGATCGCCCTGCTCACGCCGGGCGAGGAAGTCCCGCTGACGATCGCCTGGCACGACAAGGACGGCAAGCCCGCGCGCATCGATTACGGGGAAGGGTCATTGCCGATCGGGGGGTAACCTCGATGGCATGCCCACCGAGAATTCGTTCGGCGCGCGCGGCGACCTCGAGGTCGGCGGACGTACCTTTGAGATCTACCGTCTTGACGCGCTCCAGTCCAAGTACGACATAGCCCGGCTGCCGTTCTCGCTGAAGGTCCTGCTCGAGAACGTCCTCCGCAACGAGGACGGGACCGCGGTGCGCAGCGACGACGTCGAGGCGATCGCCACCTGGGATCACACCGCCGAGCCGTCGAAGGAGATCGCCTTCACGCCGGCGCGCGTCGTCATGCAGGACTTCACGGGCGTGCCCGCCGTCGTCGACCTCGCCGCGATGCGCGACGCGATGGCCGACCTCGGGGGCGACGCGAACAAGATCAACCCGCTCGTGCCGGCCGAGCTGGTCATCGATCACTCGGTGCAGGTCGACGCATTCGGCACGCGCGACGCCTTTCGCGTCAACGTGGACCGCGAGTACGAGCGCAACGAGGAGCGCTACGCGTTCCTGCGCTGGGGTCAGGGCGCGTTCGAGGGCTTCAAGGTCGTACCGCCCGGCACCGGCATCGTCCACCAGGTCAACCTCGAGTACCTCGGCCGCGTCGTGTTCGACAACGAGGGCACGCTGTACCCCGACACGCTCGTCGGGACCGACTCGCACACGACGATGATCAACGGCCTCGGCGTGCTCGGCTGGGGCGTCGGCGGGATCGAGGCCGAGGCGGCGATGCTCGGCCAGCCGATGTCGATGCTCGTGCCGCGCGTCGTCGGCTTCAAGCTGCAGGGCGAGCTGCCCGAGGGGTCGACCGCGACCGACCTCGTGCTCACGGTCACGCAGATGCTGCGCGAGCAGGGCGTGGTCGGCAAGTTCGTCGAGTTCTACGGCCCCGGCGTGCCGAACCTGCCGCTGGCCGACCGCGCGACGATCGGCAACATGAGCCCGGAGTTCGGCTCCACCTGCGCGATGTTCCCGATCGACAAGGAGACGCTGCGCTACCTGGAGTTCTCGGGCCGAGACGCCGACCACATCGCGCTCGTCGAGGCCTACGCGCGCGAGCAGGGCCTCTGGCACGACGAGAACTCGGAGGAGCCGACCTACTCGGAGACGCTCGAGCTCGACCTCGGCGACGTCGTGCCGTCGCTGGCCGGCCCGAAGCGCCCGCAGGACCGCGTCTCGCTCACCGAGTCCAAGGCGTCGTTCCGGATGGCGCTCGACGGCTTCCTGCCCGAGAACGACGCGTGTGACGACGCCGTCGCGGACTCGTTCCCGGCGTCCGACCCGCCCGCGCCGGGCGAGCATCAGGAGGTCCGCTCCGAGGAGTCGTCGGGGACCGGCGGGGTGCAGGTGGCCGACCGGGTCTCGGTCGAGGCGCAGGTCACGCTCGCCGACGGGACCGAGACGGCGCTCGACCACGGACACGTCGTGATCGCCGCGATCACGAGCTGCACGAACACGTCGAACCCGTCGGTGATGCTCGGCGCCGGGCTGCTGGCCAGGAACGCCGTCGAGCGCGGCCTGCAGGTCAAGCCATGGGTCAAGACGTCGCTCGCGCCGGGCTCGAAGGTCGTCATGGAGTACTACGAGCGCGCGGGGCTGATCCCGTTCCTCGAGCAGCTCGGCTTCCACCTCGTCGGCTACGGCTGCACGACCTGCATCGGCAACTCCGGCCCGCTGCCGGAAGAGATCTCCGACGTCGTCAACGCCGAGGACCTCGCGGTCGTCTCGGTGCTGAGCGGCAACCGCAACTTCGAGGGCCGCATCAACCCCGACGTGAAGATGAACTACCTCGCGTCGCCGCCGCTGTGCGTTGCCTACGCACTGGCGGGGACGATGGACATCGACCTGCTCGATGAGCCGCTGGGGCAGGACAGCGACGGCGGCGACGTCTACCTCAAGGACATCTGGCCTTCGGCGGAAGAGGTGGCGAAGACCGTCGAGGACGCCGTGCGGTCGGAGATGTTCACGTCGTCCTACGGCGAGGTGTTCGAGGGCGACGAGCGCTGGAACTCGCTCGACGTTCCGGAGGGCGACCGCTTCGCGTGGGCGGACGACTCGACCTACGTGCGCAAGCCGCCGTTCTTCGAGGACCTCCCGCGCGAGCCCGAGGGCGTCGAGGACATCGAGGGCGCGCGCGTGCTCGCGGTGCTCGGCGACTCGGTGACGACCGACCACATCTCCCCGGCGGGCGCGATCAAGAAGGACTCGCCGGCCGCCAGGTACCTCAACGAGCACGGCGTCGAGAACAAGGACTTCAACTCCTACGGCTCACGGCGCGGCAACCACGAGGTGATGATGCGCGGCACGTTCGCGAACATCCGGCTGCGCAACTACATCGCGGGCAAGGAGCTCGTCGGCGGGTCGACTTGGTACGACGGCGAGGAGCTGCCGATCTACGACGCGGCGATGAAGTACGCCGAGCAGGGAACGCCGCTCGTCGTGCTCGCCGGCGCCGAGTACGGGTCCGGCTCGTCGCGCGACTGGGCGGCCAAGGGCACGCGGCTGCTCGGCGTGCGCGCGGTCATCGCCGAGTCGTTCGAGCGGATCCACCGGTCCAACCTCGTCGGCATGGGCGTGCTGCCGCTGCAGTTCTCGGACGGCGACTCCGTCGAGTCGCTCGGGCTCACCGGCGAGGAGGAGTTCTCGATCACCGGGCTCGACGGCGGGGAGGCCAAGGAGGTCACGGTCCGCGCGGGCGAGAAGGAGTTCACGGCACGCGTGCGGATCGACACGCCGAAGGAGGTCGAGTACTTCAAGCACGGCGGGATCCTGCAGTACGTACTGCGCGGGTTGGTCGACGCGCAGTAACCTGCCCGGCCCCATGCCGCTGACTGACACGCTGCGCCGCCTGCTCACGGCGCCCGGACCCTCTGGCTACGAGCAGCCTGCCGCCGCCGTCTTCCGCGAGGCGGCCGGCGCGTTCGCCGAGATCACCCACGACAACGTGGGCTCGACGGTCGCGCGCGTCAAAGGCACCGGCGACGGGCCGCTCGTCGCGGTCGTCGGCCACATCGACGAGATCGGTCTGATCGTCCATCACATCGACGACGACGGCTACCTGTGGTTCACCGGCGTCGGCGGGTGGGATCCGGTGATCCTCGTCGGCCAGCGCGTCGAGGTCGCCACCGAGGCCGGGCCGATCCCCGGCGTGGTCGGGAAGAAGCCGATCCACCTGCTCAAGGACGAGGATCGCAAGCAGGCGCCGAAGCTCGAGAACCTGCACGTCGACATCGGGGCGAAGGACGGCGACGAGGCGCGCCGGCTCGTCCGGATCGGCGATGTTGCGGTGATCGCCGGCGAGCCGGTGGAGATGCCGAACGACCGCGTGATCTCGCGGGCGATGGACAACCGGCTCGGCTGCTACGTGGCGTTGGAGGCTGCGCGCCTGGTCGCGGAGGCGGGCGGCGCGCCCGGCGACGTCGCGGCCGTCGCGGTGACGCAGGAGGAGATCACGTTCGGGGGGGCGCGCACGACGGCCTACTCGCTGCAGCCCGACATCGCGGTCGTCGTCGACGTGACGTGGGCGACCGACCAGCCGGGCATCGACGAGAAGGAGGTCGGCCGCCACAAGTTCGGCTCCGGCCCGGTGCTCACGCGCGGCTCGACGCTGCATCCGGTCGTCTTCGAGCGGCTGCGCGAGGCGGGGGAGGCCGAGGGCATCCCGTTCACCGTCGCCGCCTCCGCGCGCGCGACGGGCACCGACGCGGACGCCTTCCACATCTCGCGCGCGGGCATCCCGACCGCGGTCGTGTCCGTGCCGCTGCGCTACATGCACTCGCCGGTCGAGATGGTCCAGCTCGACGACGTCGACAATGCCGCCAAGCTGATCGCGGCATTCGCGCGCCGGCTCGAACCCGGCTTGGACCTCCTCCGCTGAAGCTGAAGCCGCTCCTTCTGCTCTTCGACATCGACGGGACGCTGCTGATCGGCGGCGCCGTCGAGCACGCGCGGGCGCTGCGCGAGGCGGCGGAGCGGGTGCACGGCCTGGGGTCGCTGCTCGGGCACGACGTCGAGGTGGCGGGGCGGACCGACGGGTCGATCATGCGCGACGTCGTGCGACTCGCCGGCGTGGACGACGCGGTCGTCGACGAGCGCTGGCCGGAGGTGCGTGATGCCGCCGTGGCCGCGTACGAGGAGATCGCACCGGACGACCTCTCCGATCGCGTCGCGCCGGGCGTGGTCGCGCTGCTCGAGGCGCTGGCCGCACGGCCGGGCGAGTTCCGCCTGGCGCTGCTCACCGGCAACCTCGAGCCGATCGCGCGGGTCAAGCTGGCGCGCGCGGGGATCGGCCACTACTTCGAGCCGGGCCAGGGCGGCTTCGGCTCCGATCACTACAACCGCGCCAAGCTGCCGGCGATCGCCCGCGAGCGCGCTGGCGACTGGCCGCGCGAGCGCACCGTGGTGATCGGCGACACCCCGCGCGACATCGCCTGCGCGCGCGCCGACGACGTCCGCGTGGCCGCCGTGGCCACCGGCATGTTCAGCGTCGAGCAGCTGGCGGACGCGGACGCCGTCGTCGACGACGCCCGCGCCCTGCTGCCGGTGCTCAGCGGCTGGCTCTGACCACCATGGCGCTGCCGCCGCCGCGCCGGGTCGGCTCGGTGGCGGCGAGGAACTTGCCGCCCCTGAGGAACTCGATCGCGGCGATCACCCCGATCTCGCCCGGCGGTGCCTGCGGCACGAACGCGTGGCCGTACTCGCCGGCGAGCCTCTGCCCCTCGCGCGAGCTGATGAAGGCCGGCTCGGCCGTGGTGGTCGGGCCGTTGCGCTGGCTCGCACGCGGGGCGGCGATCGCCTGCGGCAGCGTCATCCCGAGGTCGACGCGGTTGATGAACGTCTGCAGCACCGTCGTCGGGATCTGCGAGCCGCCCGGCGAGCCGATCGCGAGGAACGGCTTGCCGTGGCGCTGGACGATCGTCGGCGCCATCGAGCTGCGCGGCCGCTTGCCGCCCTGGACGCGGTTCGGGTGCGTCGTCGAGTCGTAGTTGAAGTCCGTCAGCTCGTTGTTGAGCAGGAAGCCCCAACCCGGGACGACGATCGCGTTGCCGCCGATCGACTCGATCGTGAACGTGTAGGAGACGACGTTGCCCTTGCGGTCGGCGACGCTCAAGTGGGTCGTCGACTGGTTCGGGTGCGAGACGGTCGCGGTCGTGCGCGCCGGGCCACTGTTGTCGCGCGGGTTGCCGGCCGGCACGGTCGCATTGTTCGCCTGCTCGTCGTCGATCAGCGCGCGCCGCTCGGCCGCGAACGAGTCCGAGAGCAGGCCGCGCAGCGGCACGTCGAAGAACGCCGGGTCGGCCAGGTACGCGTTGCGGTCGGCGTACGCGAGGCGCGACGCCTCGAGGTAGCGGTGCAACGACAGCACGCGGTCGCGGCCGAAGTCACGGTAGCCCTCGAGGATGTTCAGCGCCTCGCCGTCGGTGGTACCGCCGCTCGACGGCGGGCCCATCCCGTACACGTCGAGGCCGCGGTAGGAGATCTTCGTCGGCGCGCGGAACGGCGCCGTGTAGGCGCGCAGGTCGTCGAGCGTCATCACACCCGGTAGCCACGGGTGCGCGGGCTGGGCGACGGTCGGCGGGTCGGTCGTCGCATCGACGATCGCCTGCGCGATCGGGCCGCGGTAGAAGCCCTGCTCGGCGCCGAGCCGGCCGACGCGCGCGTACGTCTTCGCGAGGTCCGGATTGCGCACGCGCGAGCCGACGGCCAGCGGCTGCCCGTTGGCGTCGAGATACAGCGCGGCGGTCGACGGGACGTCGTTGAAGTACGTGCCGTTGCCGGCGATCTGGTCGCGGAACACCTGGTCGACGACGAAGCCGCGGCGTGCGACCCGTTGGCCGGGCTTGAGCGCCCGCCGGAGCGAGATCGTCCCGTAGCGGTCCAGTGCCCGCTCCCAGCCGAGCGCCGTGCCGGGCACGCCGGCCGACATGCCGCTGTAGCGCGCGGGATCGAACGCGAGGGACGTGCCGTTCTGCCAGAACGACGTCTCGTTCATCGCCGCCGGCGCCTTCTCGCGGTGGTCGATCGTGGTGATGTTGCCCTTGCGGTCGCGGATCACCATGAACCCGCCGCCGCCGATGCCGCACGAGAACGGCTCCACGACGCCGAGCACGCCCGCCGCCGTGACGGCCGCGTCGACGGCGTTGCCGCCGCGGTCGAGTGTCCGGATCGCGGCCTTCGTCGCGAGCGTGTCCACGGTCGCGGCCGCGCCGTCGCGGCCGACCGCCGTCGGTGTCTTCTCCGCCCCCTGGGCGGCCGGTGCGCTGGCAAGCGCGGTGATCACGGCTGCCACTGCCAGCAGCCCTGCCGATCGACGCATTAGGCCCTCCCGCCTGGTCGTGTCTGCGGGAGCCCTACCCGCGCCGCTAGCGGTCCACGCGCAAGATGGCCACCTCGAGAGGTGCCCCGGAGACCTGGCGCAGCAGGCTGACGTAGGCCACGTCATCCGCCAGCGCCGTCGTCCACAGCGTGGCCGAGAGGCCGCGCTTGGGGCGCGGCCAGAGCTTGCGGGGCCAGCCGTGCTTGTGGTGCTCCTTGCCGGGGTCATGGCCCGCGTCGCGGCGGCCGGTGGGCGGCATGCTCCACAGGCGGCGGTCGCGCCGCGGGTTGCGCTTGGACTGCGGGCCGAGCCGCAGCTCCTGGCGCGTGTAGACGCTGCGCACGTACAGCAGGCGCCCGCCGGCGAGCGACGGGTTGGTGAGCAGCGAGCGGCGCTCGCGCCGCACGGTCGTGCGCTTGCCGCTGGCGAGCTCGGCGATGACGATCCGGCTGCCGGTGCGGCCGGGCACGTGGTAAGCCATCAGGCCGCCCTCGAGCGAAGGCCGGCCGAGCTCGGCCGACCTGGCGATCTGCCGCGCCTGGCCGCCGGCCAGCGGCACGGCGAAGAGCCCGTCGCCCGCGGCGTCGCGCGCGCGCCACGCGACCCACTCGCGCGAGACCGCGACCGCGTCCGCGCCGGGTGCGGGGATCGTGGCGCCGAACGGCTGCCCGGAGGTCTGGCGCACCTGGATCGCGCCGCCCTCGATCACCGCGATGCGGTCGCCGCCGAGCGCCGGATGCGCGCCGCCGGCCGGCTGCGGCCGGCCGTCGACCACGAGGACGCCCGACTCGCCGGCGACGTGCCAGGCGACGAGGCCGCCGTCGGCGCTCGGGTCGCTGCCGCCGGTCACGATCCGCTTGGCCATCAGACGACCAGGACGAGCGCGCAGGCGGCCATCGCCAGCGCGTCTACCGCCCGCAGCGAGCGCAGGATCTGCGGGCGCTCGGCCATCGCCGCGTGCGCGGCGGCGCCCCACTCGGTGTCCCCGGCGGGCGCCAGCACGATCACCGGCAACAGCCGGCCGGCGCCGAACGCCAGGCCGATCGCGAGGCCGAGCGCGGGATCGCCGATCGCCACGCTCACGCCCGCGAGCGCCCACACCGCGAACGTGAGGATGAACGTGGTGAAGCCGAGGCCGAGCAGCACGCCGTAGAGCCCCGCGGCGAGCGGGACCGGCAGCCGCCGGCGCCACGACTCGGGCACCTGGCGGCGCACCTGCGGCAGGATCCGCGCGCCGCGCGCCTCGCCGATCGCGGCCGCCAGCGCGATCGCCGCCGCCACCGCCAGCGCGATCGGGCCGCCGGCGCCGAGCGCCTGCCCGAGCAGGGCCAGCCCGCCGAACGTCGCGGCACCGCCCACGAGCGCGCCGAGCGAGAACGTCACGCACGCCGCGAGCGTCGTCCGCAGCCGCCCGGCGTAGCCGTGCGGCGCGAGGGTCTCCACCATCGAGAAGCCGCACGGGGACCAGGCGCCGGTGACGCCGGCCGCCGCGGCGGCGAGTATGAGCACGGTCTCTAGCACTTGACCTTGGTGTCGTAGTACATGACGCAGAACACGCGCCGGCCCTTGTAGCAGTAGCCGGTCAGGGAGGCATCGCCGTTGATGCGCCGCGTGCTGTGGGAGCAGCAGTCGACGAGCTTGCGGATGTGGCCGCCGCAGCAGCGGAACCAGGCGCCGTCGATCGTGGTGTCGAAGCCGAAGCGGTCGGCGACCGCGTCGCACACGCGCGAGCGGCTCGCGGCCGGCAGCGGGCGGCCGTCGGCGTCGGTCAGGACGCGACCGTCCTCGTCGACCGCGCGGCCGTCGGCGTCGATCAGGCGGCCGAGATCGTCGAGCGGGTGGCCGTCGTGCGCGCGCAGCGGGTAGCCCTTGCGGTCGATCCGCGGCAGGCCGGTCGGGTGCGGGCACGAGTCGGTCGTGTACAGGTGACCGCAGAAGTGAAACGCCTCGGCTTCGCCCGGCTCGACCATGGTCGTGACCGTCGCGGCGCCGGTGAGGCCGATGACCGCCCCGGAGACGCGCGAGAGGAACCCGCGCCGCGAGGTGCCGGCCGCGACCCGGTCGCTGAGCCGCTCAGACACGCGCCACTCCGCGTCGCCGCTCGGCCGCTGCCAACACCGACTCCAATTGGCTGCCGGTGTTGAAGGTCCCCTTCGCGAGCACGGTGCCGTCGGCGTCGAGCGCGACCGCGAACGGGCTGCCGGGCACGTCGGCGACCGTCCAGGCGTCGGCGTCGCGCACCTCGTCGAAGTCGCGCAGCACGACGCGCGGGTCGCGGCCGAACGAGGCGACGGCGGGCGCGAGCGCGCGACACATCTGGCAGCCCTCGGAGCTGAACACGGCGAGGCCGACCCGGCCGGGCGCGAGCTCATCGCCGAACCGCTCGGCGAGGGCCGACCGCGCGCCCACCTCGGGCCCCTCGTGGGCGACCTCGAGCGCGCCGCGCGGATCCAGCGACAGGCGCAGCATCCCGACCTCGCGCGCGAGCGCGAGCACGACGACCGCGAGGGCGACGAGCCCGAGCAGCGCGACCGCGAGCCCGAGCGCCAGCCACTCCTCGGTGGTCGGCTCGCTGCGCGGGAGCGACGGCGTCACGGCGAAGGCGGCGGCGAGCACCGCGGTGCGGGCGATCGAGCCGCCCGACACGTGGCCGCGGGCGCCGAAGCACGCGCACGGCGCTCCGCCGCGGCCGCGGGCCAGAGCCACGCCCTGGGCAACGGCGAACAGCGTCATCAGCGCGGCGGCAGCGTAGGCGGCGGCAGCGATCCCGGCACCGACGCCGACCGCGAGCACGAGCTCGGCGCCGACGATCGCTGCCCACACGACCGGGGCGCCGCGCCGGATCCCGTACGTCGCCAGTGCGGCCTGCGTCCCCGACCGGTCGACGAGCTTGAGGATCGCGGATGCGAGCAGCACCAGACCCAGGAGCAGGCAGACAGCTACCGACAGCATGAAGGCGCCGACGGTAGCAAGCTGCGCGGCCGTGCCCGCCGGTTACGGGCGCGCGTGCGTGCGCGCGGCGCGCGCGAAGCGGCCTTCGCCGCTCGCCGGCGAGCCGGCCGCCCAGCCGCCGCTGCGCACCTTGTTCTTGCCGGTGCGCTTGGCCGCGTAGAGGCCGACGTCGGCGGCCTCGATCAGCGCCTCCGGATCGCCGCGGCCGGCCTCGAGCGCGGCCACGCCGACGCTCACGGTCACGCGCAGCGGCGTTCCGTCGGGCAGCCGGATCTCGGCCGCCTCGACCGCGCGGCAGATGCTCTCGCCGATCGTCAGCGCGCCCTCGAGCCCGGTCTCGGCGAGGATGATCGCCAGCTCGTCGCCGCCGTAGCGGGCGGGCTCGTCGGTCGCGCGGCAGACCTGCCTCAGCGTGTCCGCCACGAGCTGCAGGACGGCGTCCCCGTTGCGGTGCCCGTGGGTGTCGTTGATCGTCTTGAACGTGTCGATGTCGATCAGCGCCAGCGCGGTCGGCCGCTCCGAGCGGCGCATGCGCGTCACCTCGTGCGCGAGCGCCTCCTGGAAGCGGCGGTGGTTGGACAGGCCCGTGACCTCGTCGACCGTGGCCTGGCGGCGCAGCTGGTCGTGCAGCGCCACGTTCTCGAGCGCCAACGCGGTCTGCTGGGCCAGATAGCCGAACAGCGCCTGTTCATCGGCCGTGAACGGCGCGCCGTGCCGCATCACGGTCAGCACCTCGGTCGAGGCGGCCCACGCTCCGCCGGTCAGCGGCTGCGCCATCGCGACCTCGTCGCCGCTCGTGACGACCCGCAGCTCGCCCGCGCGCCGCGCGGCGTCCTCGGCGGCGGCGACCACGCCGGGCGCCTGATCGCCGTGCTCGACCACACCGGCGGCGAGGTGCGCGCGCCCGTAGCCGGCGCCGAGCGACTCGACGGCCGTGCGAACCATGATGTCGGCGAGCGCGGCACGGTCGAGCTTGGAACCGAACGCCTCGCCGATGCGGTGGATCGCGCGGTCGAGCCGCGCGTGCTCGGCGGTCAGCTCGTCGAGGCGGCCGACGGCCTCGCGGATCCGCACGCGCCGGTCGGCCGCCAGCACGGCGAGCAGCGCGAGCAGCGGCAGCACGAGCAGGAGAGCGAACGGCCGGCCCGCGCACGCCATGGCGATCAGCAGCCCGACCGGGGTCAGGCACGCGTCGATCAGGTACACGTTCCCGATCACCCGCAGCTGCACCGAGGGCGCGATGCCGCGGCCGAGCGCCTCGCGGGCCGTGGCCGTCAGCAGGTCGGTCGCGCACTGGGCGGCGAACGCGAGCGCCAGCACGTCGGCGGCGGCCAGCGCGGGCTCGGGCCCGCCGGCGACGGCGAACACGAGCGCGGGGCCGACGGCGTGCCACGCGTCGGCGACGCTCGCGAGGATCCGCTGCGGCCGGTCGACGGCGTCGGCCGCGACGAGCGCGACCGCCACGCACGCGGGGACGACCGCCGGGGGTAGCAGGAACAGCATCGGCACCAGCACGAGCTGGGTCGGGACGGCGGACCCGGCGCCGAGATAGAGGTGCACGCGCGAGGCCAGCGCATAGGTGGCGATCAGCGCCAGCGCGACCCACGGGTCGAGCGCGCGCTCGCCGGCGAAGAGCAGTGGCATCGCCACCGCCACGGCGACGACGGACGACGCCGCGAGCAGCTCGATCCGCAGCTCACGCCGCGTCAGGCTCCGGGCGTCGTACGGCCGCCAGCGCTCCAAGAGCCGCTCGGCCGAACCAGGGGGCACGCCGGTCGTATCGGCACGAGGACCGGAAACTTGAGCGGCAGGCTGTTCGAACCCTGACTCCGCGTGTTCAGACCACGGAAACACGTGCCGATGCGTCCCTATGACCCCCGCGCGCCGTCTCCTCACCGGGCTCGTGGTGCTCCTCGCGCCGCTCGCCGCCACCGCGACCGCACAGGCCGACACCGCCGCCCGCTGCGAGGGGCGCGTCATCGAGCAGCCCTTCACGGCCTGGGAGGACCCGCTCGACTACTTCCTGGTGCCCGACGGCGACTTCAGCGCCGGGGCCGCCGGCTGGGATCTCGACGGTGCCGACGTCGTCGCCGACAACGAGCCGTGGAACGTGCACGGCAGCGAGACCGCCGCCGCGGTCCGGATCCCGAGCGGCGCCTCGGCGACCTCGCCGCTGATCTGCGTCGGGCTCGACGACCCGACGATGCGCTTCTTCGCCCGCAGCAGCGCCGACGCCGGCCGGACGCTCGACGTCGAGGTCCTCTACACCGACGGTGAGGGCAACGAGCAGGCGCTGCCGATCGGGACGGTCATCGGCGACAGCGCACTGGAGTGGACGCCGGTCCCGTCGCTGCCGATCACCGCGAACACGTACGAGATGACGGTGGCGTTCCGCTTCACCGCGCGCGGCCCGGACAACGAGTGGCTGATCGACGACGTGTTCGTCGATCCGTACCGCAAGGGCTGACCTTCAGCAGCGCTTGCGGAGCTTCTTCGAGCCCGGCTTCATGCAGCGGGCGACGATCTTCGGCGCTTTCCGCGGGCGGATCGTCACCACGTTGGCGGCGCCGGCGAGGCCCTTCTTCGTGACCGTCACGACGATCCGGCTGCCGACCGCGAGGTCGACCCCGACGAAGCGCTTGGCGAGGCTGACGGTGCCGCGGGCGCGCTTCTTGCGGAACGGCGTGCCCGCCTTGCCGGCACAGCGGCGGCCCTTCAGCGTGCAGACCGCGCGCACGGTGGACCCGCGCGGCACCTTCCTGAGCGCGAGCTTGGTGAGCTGCGTGTGGTCGCTGAACGACAGGTAGGCGTAGCTGAGGCTGACGCCGCGGATGCCCTTGGCCCGGCGCTTGGCGACCGTGATGTCGATGGCGGCCGGTGCGCTGGTGAGCCCGCCCGCCGTCGCGCGGAACGAGAAGCTGTCGCTGCCGGTGAAGCCGGTGAACGGGCTGTAGATGACGTTCCCGCCGGCCTGGTTGATCGCCCCTAGCGTGCCGGCCCCGGGCGGCTGCAGGATCGCGCGGGAGATCGTGTCGCCGTTGCGGTCAGAGCACGCGAGCGGCAGCCGCTTCGCGCGGTTGCGTCGCACGGTCACGGAGCGCCCGCGACAGACGGGATAGAAGTCGCGCTTGACGACGGCGATGCGATCGCCGCCGAAGAACCCGACGTAGATCAGCCCGTTGCCGAAGAACCGGATGTGGCCGAAGAAGCTCATTCCCGACGCGGCACGGCAGGCGTCGGCGACGGCGGCACCGTTGTCGAATCCCTTGCCGTCGGGCGTGAGGCAGCCGTCGCGCCCCGGCCGGCGCGACAGCGCCCCGGTCTGCGCGTTGCGGGCGAACGCGGCGAAGCCGCCGGCGCCGCCCTGGGGGACCGCGACGACGTCCTGCCCGTCCGGGCTCACCGCCATGTAGCCGACGTTCGAGACGTTCGAGCTGTTGGCGCAGCCGAGGTTGCCCGGGTCGTTGATGCAGCTGCGGAACGCGAGGGTGCCGTTGGCGTTGCGGCCGAACGCGACGATCCCGTCGACGTGCGAGAGGTAGACGTTCTTGCTGTCGGGGCTGATCACCAGGTTGCGCGGCGCCAGGCCGATCCCGGGCACGCGGCCGCATCCGGTGCCGCTTCCGTCCTGCGTGATGCAGCCGCCGACCGAGAGCGCCCCCGTCGACGGGTTGCGGTTGAAGATGCGCAGCCCGTTGGGCGCGGGCGTGTAGAGCTGCTTGCCGTCGCCGGACAGCGCGAGCTGGCGGCCGCCGGGGCGCGGACTGGTGTCGGTGCAGTTGTCGCCCGAGCCCGACAGGCCGAAGCAGCCCGGCAGCGCTTGGCTCAGGACCCCGGTGGTCGGGTTGCGCTGCAGCACGGCGAGCGACTCCTGCCCGAGCACGTAGACGCTCCGCTGGTCGGCGCTCAGGACCGCGCCGCGTCCGCCGATCGCGTGGCCGTCGAAGCAGCCCTCGCTGCCGTCGTCGTTGATGCAGCCCTGCTGGCCCGGGAGCTGTGTCAGCACGCCGGTGGTCGTGTTGCGGCGGAACGCGGCGACGGCGCCGGCGAGCATGTTGGGCGTCGCCGTCACGTCGTCCTGGCTGGCGACGTAGACGAAGCGCCCGTCGTTGCTGATCATGATCTCGTCGGCACGGCCGATCCCGCGCGCCTGGGCGCAGCCGGTCACCGGCATGTCGACGTGCGTGATGCACCCGTCCGCGCCCGGCTTGATCGCCAGCGTCCCGTTCGCGGTGCTACGCGTGAAGACGTGGATGCTGCCGCGGCCGGCGCTGGTCGCGGTCTTGAGCGAGGTCGTGTAGGCGGTCCGCCCGTCCGGGCTGACGGCGACGTTCCACGCGCCGCCGAACCCCGGGATCGTCACGCACCCGGTGACGGTCGCGCTCCCGGCGAGGCATTGGCGCTGCACCGGGCGCCACTGCGCGGATGCAGGCGCGGCGGCGGCGAGGAGGGTCATACATGCCAGGGCGACAGCCCAGCGGGATCGCCGTGACATGCGCCGACGGTACCCCGCGCTCGCGGAGTCCGTCAACACTAGTTTTAGGTCAGGCGACGTCAGCGCGTCGCGCGCCGCGACCACTGCGTCGTGACCTTGGGCGCCCGCCGTGCGCGCACGTGGATCGTCTTGGTCACGCTGCGCAGGCCGCGCTGCGAGACCCGCACCGCGATCCGGGTTCCGGGCTTCAGGCTTACACCGACGAACCGGCGACCGCGGCAACGCCGGCCCCTGTAGGTGCACGTCCGTCGGACCTTGGCACCGCGCGGTACGCCTCGGACCTTGAGCTCCCGCAAGACCGTGTGGTCGCGGAAGACCTCGTAGCGGAGCTTGAGCTTGACCCCGCGGATGCGCCTGGGCTTGACCCTGACCGTGATCGATCCGACGCCGCTGCGCCCCCAGCGGTAGGCGGACTGGAACGTGAACGTGGTTCGGCCGCTGCGGCGCCTGGGCGCGACGTAGACGACCGTGCGCGCGGACTGGTCGATGGCGCGGAGGCGCCCGATCCGCGGGCGCTTCACGATCGCTGTCGTGAACGCGCTCTGCTCGACGTCGCTGCACGGCAGCTTCAGTGCCGTGCGCGAGCCGGCGACGACGGTCACCTCGGCGTTCCCGCAGACCGGCTGTGCGACGTCGCGCCGGAACGCCTGAAGGTTGTGCGGCGCGGCGTCCATCGGCGGGGTGAGTCCGTCAGCCGTGTAAACGAACCGGCTGTCGGGGGAGACCGCCAGCGCATACGGCCAGACCGAGCCGCTGCCGACCGCGCAGTTCCGTGGCCTCAAAGTCGTGTGGTACGCGGCCGACCAGATGCAGCCATGCGTGCCCGACCGCGGCACGATGCCGCCGTCGCGAAGAATCCGGTACTCGGTGACTGCCTGGCCTCCCGCCAGATAGACGTGCTCGCCGCCGGGTGCCACTGCCGCGACGCCGATCCCCCCGATCCCGCGAGCGTTTGCGCAGTTCGTGTCCGGATCGGCGTCCACGCAGCCAGTCGAGCCGGGATGCCGTCGCAGCGTCCCATTCGCCGCGCGGTCCAGCACGAGCAGCGCGCCCGCCGTCGCGACGTAGACGCGGGTGCCCGACGGCCCGGTCGTCAGCGACGCGACACGGTTGAGCAAGCTGCTGATCGGGCAGCCGTTGTTCCCTTCGGCGTCGAGGCAAGACCCCGGTGTGTGCATCGCCGCAATAGCACCGGTAGCAGTGCTCCGGTTGACGGAGACGACAGAGTGAGAGTCCGTGCCGACCAGCACCTGTCGGCCGTCGGGCGGCACGGTCACGACGGTCGGCTCCTCCATCGCGGGACCGAAGTCGCAAGCTGGCGCGTACCCGACGCAGCCGTAGGCTCCGCCGGCCGGCGGCGTCTGCGTCAGCGTGCCATCGGCCGCCACGGTGAGCGCGGTCACGGCGTTGCTGTCGTGTGCGGCCACATAGAGGTTGCGTCCGTCGGGGCTCAGCGCGAGTCCCCGCGGCGCATCGAGCTCTGCGGCATCGAGACAGTCGGGGTTATCGTCGGCGATGCACCCCGCGTTGCCGGGTTTCTGCGTGAGCGCGCCGGTCGTCGTGTTGCGGTCGAAGACAAGGATGGCGTCCGCGCGAATCGAGGCGACGTACAGCGTCTTGCCGTTCGGCGCGATCGCGATCCCGTGCGGCCCGTCCAGGAAGCGTGCGGGCGTGCAGTACGAATTCGGCGTCCCGCCCGTCACACAGCCGACCGGCGCCGGCTTCGGCTGCAGATGACCGGTGGCCGGATTGCGATTGAAGACGTAGACCTCGGCTGCGTCGGTGCTGGCGACATAGAGGTTGCGCCCATCCGGTGAGAGAGCCAGCGCCAGCGACCCGCTTGAGCCCCCAGAACCGCACGGAACGCCGTTGATGGAGCTCCCGTAGCAGCCGAACGGCGGGGGAAGCTGGACGAGCCCGGCGGACGCTGGGACCGCGGACAGGAGCAGCACGCCGAGCGCCCCGAGAAGCGCGGCGATCAACCGGGCGCTCATCATCCCTGATCAAAACGCGGCACGGCCGTAGAAGTAGCGTCGCGTTACGCCGATGTCCAGTACCGCGCGTCAGCTCGTGCGAGGTCTGACAACCCCGCCTCGTCGAGCTGCCGCCCGCACACCGCGGCGATCTCGGCCGTCGTGAGCGGCATCCCCGCCCAGCGCAGGACCTCCTCGGCGCCGGCCGCGTCGGAGCGCGGGGTGAGTCCGTCGATCGCGCCGTCGATCTCGCCGCAGCGCCGGCCCGCCGCGAGCTCGATGTCCGCGCGCAGCGCGGCCTCGACCTCCGGCTCGGCGCAGTACGCCGCGAGCTCAGCCACCGGGAGCCCCGCCTGCGCCGCCGCCATCTCGAGCGTGTCGGAGTCGTCGAGCATCTCGCCCGCCTCGGCAAGCATCTGCAGGCGGCGCAGGAAGAGCACCTGGCGGTCGCGCCAGCGCAGCCCGGCGGCGACCACCGCGCGGCAGGCGTGGATCGTCGCGTCGTGCTCGCGCTGCGGCCACGGGTCAGCGCGGTCCGGGCGCAGCACGATCATCCGCAGCTCCCAGGCGACCTGGTCGCCGTATCGCCAGCGCAGCCGCAGCCACGCGGGGTCGGGCGGGCAGGCGGGGTCTGTGAAGTACCGGACCGCCGCGCTCACGCGCGGGTCAGCTTCTTGTAGGTAATGCGGTGCGGGCGGTCGGCCTCGGCGCCGAGCTGCTCGTGGCGCCACTCCTCGTAGGCCTCGAAGTTGCCCTCGAACCAGTGGACCTGCGAGTCGCCCTCGAACGCCAGCACGTGGGTCGCCACGCGGTCCAGGAACCAGCGATCGTGGGAGATGATCACCGCGCAGCCGGGGAACGCGAGCAGCGCCTCCTCCAGCGCGCGCAGCGTGTCGACGTCGAGGTCGTTGGTCGGCTCGTCGAGCAGCAGCACGTTGCCGCCGCGACGCAGCAGCTTGGCCAGGTGCACGCGGTTGCGCTCGCCGCCGGACAGCGCGCCGACCTTCTTCTGCTGGTCGGAGCCCTTGAAGTTGAAGCCGGCGACGTACGCGCGCGAGTTCATCTCGCGGTCGCCGACCTTGATGTTGTCGTAGCCCTCGGAGATCTCCTCCCAGACCGTCTTGTCGGCGTCGAGGGCGTCGCGCGACTGGTCCACGTACGCGAGGTCGACCGTGTCGCCGAGGTCGATCTTGCCGCCGTCGGGCTTCTCGTCGCCGACGATCATCCGGAAGAGCGTGGTCTTGCCGGCGCCGTTGGCTCCGATCACGCCGACGATGCCCGCGGGCGGGAGCGAGAACGACAGGTCCTCGATCAGCAGCCGGTCCCCGAAGCCCTTGCGCACGTCGTCGGCCTCGATCACCTTGCCGCCCAGCCGCTGGCCGGACGGGATGTGGATCTGGACCTGGTCGAGCTTGACGTTGCGTTCCTCGGCGAGCAGGCGCTCGTAGTTGGACAGGCGGGCCTTGGACTTCGCGCGCCGGCCCTTGGGGTTCGTGCGCACCCACTCGAGCTCGCGGGCGATCGTGCGCTGGCGCGCGGACTCCTGCTTCTCCTCGACCGCCAGGCGCTGCTGCTTCTGGTCGAGCCAGCTCGAGTAGTTGCCCTTGAACGGGATGCCGTGCCCGCGGTCGAGCTCGAGGATCCAGCCCGCCACGTTGTCGAGGAAGTAGCGATCGTGGGTCACGGCCACGACGGTGCCCTTGTAGTCCT
>Ga0111538_10003514_pt1 | contig 21886 bp, 16 predicted proteins | sample SoiMethybrSBSTD1_FD_79669 | JGI IMG/M metagenome (GOLD analysis project Ga0111538, IMG submission 79669) | Bulk soil microbial communities from a Populus tree surrounding site in Tennessee, USA - Soil MetaG P. TD hybrid SBSTD1 (version 2)... | ecosystem: Environmental > Terrestrial > Soil >... | reverse complement strand
GTGCAGGCGACTCAACCCAGCGCGACTCCTGATGGCGATGGCGATCGCGACAGCCGCGGCCGCGATCCCATCAGGAGACGCCTGGGCGCAAGGCTGAGTCCTCATCCGAAACAACGCGCCCGTGTTCGGCGCGTCCGATACGCTCCCGCAGCAGGGCAAGGACTGGGTCTTCTCCTTCTCGTACCGCGGCCTCACCTCCGACGATCACTACAGCGGCACGCAGTTCCAGTACGCCCGCAAGGCGAACGACACCTACGTCATCAACACGCAGCAGCTCTATGACCTCAGCGCCACGTACTTCTTCGACAAGCGCTGGAGCGCCAGCCTCAGCCTGCCGATCGTCAACTCCACCTGGGCGGTGCCGACGCCGATCGCCCCGCTGCCGGCGGGGGATCGCGCCGAGCAGAACTCGAGCGGGCTCGGCGACCTCATCGTCACGGGCCGTGTCTGGACCTTCGACCCGGAGAAGCACCCGCGCGGCAACCTGTCGGTCGGACTCGGATTCAAGGCGCCGACCGGGAACTACAAGGTCGAGGACTCCTACCCCAACATCAACGGCACCAACGACGCCGAGAAGGACGTCGACATGTCGATCCAGCCGGGGGACGGCGGCTGGGGATACCTGTTCGACCTGCAGGGGTACATGGCGTGGAAGCGGGTCTCCTGGTACGGCTCGGGCAGCTACCTCGTCAATCCCAGGGATACCAACGACGCGGAGTCGATCATCGTCGGGCTCGGGTTCGGCGGGAACCCGGCGTTCGCCTCGCGGATCGAGAACTCGGTCACCGACAGCTACCTGCTGCGCACCGGCGTGCTCTTCCCGGTGGGGACCACGAAACTCGGTCTCAACCTGGGATTCCGGATGGAGGGCCTGCCGCGCTATGACTTCGTCGGCGACAGCCACGGGTTCCGCCGGCCGGGGTACGAGACCTTCCTCGAGCCCGGATTTGTCTACACCATCGGGCGACAGACCCTGAGCCTGTACGTCCCGATCGGCCTGGTGCAGAACCGCCGCCCGGACCCGTACACCGGCGCGCCGGGGGACGCGACCTTCCCCGAGTACATCATCCTGGCGGGCTACTCGTACCACTTCAGCCCGGGCGGGGCGCCCAGCCGCCGCCCGACGCTCCCGCCGGGCGAAACGCCGCTCTCCGACAGCCCCGTCACTCCGCCACCCGCCCCGCGGTAAGATTCGGCGTTCCGAACAGCTCCACCAGCGTCACACTTCGGCTCGGGGGGGTCCCATGCAGCTTCTGTCCGCACCCGCGCGGCGATCCGCCGCGTTGATCGCGCTCGCCCTCATCTGCGTCGCCGCCCGGGCTCCGGCCCCCGCGCCGTCGGCGCGTCCGCTCACCGCCGACGACTTCAAGGGGCTGTCGTTCCGGAGCATCGGCCCCACCAACATGGGAGGCCGGGCGTCGGCGGTCGCGATCGTCCCCGGCAGCCGCACCTCCTTCTACGTCGGCTTCGGGACCGGCGGCGTGTTCAAGACCGAGAACCTCGGCGTCACCTTCTCGCCGGTGTTCGACGATCAGCCCAATCTCTCCATCGGCGCCATCGCCGTGGCCGACGCCCCGGAGAACTGGTCCGGTTGGGCGGAGGAGGAGAAGAAAGAGCCGCCCGCGCCGCCCGCCACGAGCGGCACCGCGAAGGACGCGAAGCCCGAGCCCGCGAAGACCCGCGCCGAGAAGGGGAAGGGGAAGATCGTCTGGGTCGGCACCGGCGAGGGGAACGGCCGCAACTCCTCGTCGTGGGGGAACGGCGTCTACCGTTCGACCGACGCCGGGCGCACCTGGTCCCATCTCGGCCTCGAGAACACGCACGATATCCCGCGCCTCGCCGTCGATCCGAGAAACCCCGACGTCGCGTACGTCGCGGCGCTCGGCCACCTGTGGGGCGCGAATCCCGAGCGCGGCGTCTACAAGACGACCGACGGCGGGACATCGTGGAAGCAGTCGCTCAAGATTGATTCCGACACCGGCGCCTGCGACGTCGTCCTCGATCCCAAGGGTCCCGACACCGTCTACGCGGCGATGTACGCGCGCCGCCGCACCCCCTGGTCGTTCTCCGGCACCAGCGACAAGGGGGGGATCTTCCGGTCGTCGGACGGCGGCGGGTCGTGGACGAAGCTGACGCGCGGGCTGCCGTCGCGCACCGGGCGCATCGGCCTCGCCATCTCCCCGAAAGATCCGCGCATCCTCTACGCCGTCGTCGAGAGCGACAGCGGCGGTGCCGGGCAGGACTCGTTCGACAACTACTCGAAGTCCGGCGGGCTGTTCCGCAGCGACGACCGCGGCGATTCCTGGACCCGCGTCAGCCCGATCAACTTCCGGCCGTTCTACTTCTCGCGCGTCGCGGTCGATCCGGAGAACGCCGACCGGGTCTACCTGCCCGGCTGGGACCTGGCGATCTCCGACGACGGAGGAAAGACCTTCCGCGGCTCCGGCAGCCCCAAGGTGCACGTGGACTTCCACGCCATCGCCATCAACCCGCTCGACCCGGCCCAGATCCTCGTCGGCAACGACGGCGGCGTCTACATCTCGCACGACCGCGCCGCCACCTGGGACTACCTGAACCGCATGGCGGTCGGGCAGTTCTACCGGATCGCGCTGGACGACTCCGACCCGTACCGCGTCGCCGGCGGCCTGCAAGATAACGGCTCCTGGATGGGTCCCTCCGAGACGCTCTTCGAGTCGGAGGAGGCCGGCGCCGGGGGGGAGGCGCGCGAGGACGGCATCCTGTCGGACGACTGGCGGACGATCTTCGGCTCCGACGGCTTCACGGTGCAGTTCGACCCGGTCGATCGCAACGTCGTCTACGCCACGGGGCAGGGGGGTGCGGTCGCCCGCATCCGTCTCGACAACAACGTCAGGACCTCGATCGCTCCGGCGGTGCGCGAGGGGCAGGAGCGGATTCGCTTCAACTGGAACGCCCCCTACTTCGTCTCGCCGCACGATCCGACGGTCCTCTACATGGGCGGCAGCAGGGTCTTCCGGCTGACCGATCGGGGGAACCATTTCGAGGCGATCAGCCCCGACCTGTCGAAGAACGAGCCGGTCAAGACGGCGACGGTGGGATCGGACGCCGAGACGTACGGCACCGTGGTGTCGCTCGCCGAGTCCCCCCTCGCCGCCGGGATGCTCTGGGCCGGGACGGACGACGGCCGGGTGCACGTGACGAAGGACGGCGGGAGGTCCTGGAGCGAGGTGACTCCGAAGGAGGCTGGCGGCCTGTACGTCTCCCGCCTGACGCCGTCGCGGCACCAGAAGGAGGCGTGTTACATGGCGGTGGACGGGCACCGCAGCGACGACTTCCGCACCCTGATCTTCCTGACCGAGGACGCCGGCCGCACCTGGAAGAGCATCGCCGGCGACCTGCCGGCGAAGGAGCCGGTCGAGGTCGTCACCGAGGCGCTCCTGAACAAGGAGACGCTCTACGCCGGCACGGAGTTCGGTCTGTACGCCACGGTGGACCGCGGCGCTCACTGGGTGCGCCTCAACGGCCGCTCGCTGCCGTCGGCGCCGGTGGACGACCTGGTCATCCATCCGACGCAGCGGGACCTGGTGGTGGCGACCCACGGGCGCTCGATCTACATCCTCGACGACGTTTCGCCGATCGCACAGCTCACGGCGGAGAACCGGGCGAAGCCGCTGGTCCTGTTCAAGCCGATGCCGGCGACGCCGCGCCTCTACACCGGGCGGAACTACGGCGGCGGGGCGGGGATCTTCCGCGCCAGCAATCCCGCGATGGGGGCGGCGATCACCTACTGGCTCCGGGACGGCAATCCCGATGGCGTCAGCCTGTCGATCGCCGACCCGTCCGGCGCGGCGATCCGCGAGATCAGCGGCCCCGGCCGTCCCGGGCTCAACCGGGTCGTGTGGGACCTGCAGGCCGATCGCAAGCACCGCATCCCGACGATCGACGCGAACCGCCTCGGTCAGACGCAGTTCGTGGCGGCGGGGGACTACAAGGTCACGGCGACGCTCGACACCGGCACGCCGGGACGCCCGGAAAAAGCGGAGACGGTCGTCACCGTGAAGGCGGCGCCGGCCGATCCCGGGGCGCCCGCCCCGGCCGCGGGGATGCGCTGATTCCGCGGCGGGGAGCGATGCGGCGACAAGGGCTGTCGAAAGCCCGGGCCCGCTGACACTCGCCGTCACCCGGTCCTGACCATCGTTCGCACACGCGGCCGATCGGACGTGGCGGTCGCCGCGGGCCGGCCTTCGCCCGGACCCGGCGCCGGGCGCGCCCTGCAGCCGCGAGGCGCGCGCGTCAGCCGGCCGACGTCGCCCCTCCGAGCCCCCAGGGGGGCACTGGAATACCTCTTGCTGCCCTCGGGGCGTCAGGTCTCGCTGGGAGGGAGCCATGAGGACATCGACCACCGCCGCGCCGCCCCGCCGGGACGCCGGCTTCTCGATGATCGAGCTGCTCGTCGTCCTGGCGTTCATCGGCGTCATCGCCGGCATCGCCAGCTCCTACTGCTTCTACGCCTTCGACGTCTCGCGGCTCGGACGCACCGTGGCCAACATGCGCGGCGTGGCCGACGCGCTGACCAAGTACCAGACCGACAACAGCCAGCTGCCGGGGGGAGGACTCCAGCCGATGAGCGCGGTCGCTCCCGCGATCCGGCAGTCCGCGGGCGCGGTGGCGCAGACGGACGGCTGGGACAATCCGATCTATTACGAGCCCTACACGACCGCCCAGGGGATGGCGACCTTCCGCCTCTGGTCGTACGGGCGGGACGGCGCGGCCGACGGCGTGCTCACCGGGACGTGGGTCGACTTCACGACCGACGTCGTCATCGAAGGCGGTTCGTTCATCCAGACCAAGTGGTGAGGGGCATGGAAACCAACGCGGCGAGAGCGACCGGGCCGATCGAAGAAGAGGAAGCGGCGGGGCCCGCGCCGGCGTCGATCGCGAGACGGCGTCCGACCCAGGGCGGCCAGAGCCTCAAGCTGTCCGGCGCCGGGGCGGGACGCTATCTCGAGACGCTGGGGCTGGGGCCGAACGCCACGCTCGACGCGATCAACACCGCCTACTACATGTGCATCAAGCGCTTCCCGGAGAACCCGACCGAGGAAGACGAGGCGCGTCTCCAGGAGCTGAAGCGCGCCTACGACATCCTGCGGCGCAGCTACCAGCCGAAGCAGGTCCGGACATTCTCGCTGCGCTTCTCCGTGTCGTTCCGGCGGAAGGCCGTGCTGCCGGTCTGCGGTGCCGCCCTCCTGGTCCTGCTCGGCGGGCTCGTCGCGCTCAACTGGAAGAGCCTGCGCCTGAAAATGATCCACTACGACCAGGGGACGGTCGTGGCCCTCAAGGGGCATGGCGAGCCGTACGGGACGATCGTCGGATACGAGGCGAAGCACCGCTTCCCGGCGGGGAATCCCTCCGCGGCCTACGCGCTGCGGCTCGACGGACGCGACACGACCGTCTGGGTGGGGGAGCGGCTGGTGGTGAACGGCATGCAGCCGCTGCCGACCCGGCGCTAGGCGCGCCGTCCTCCCGTCACACCTCGTCCTTCCTGCGCAACAGCCGGGCCCGGGTGATCGCCTCGTCGCCGAGGCGCGAGCGGACCGCGTCCGCGGCCGCCGCCGATTTCCTCGCCCGCTCGTCCGCCGCGTCCGCGAACAGCGAGCCGGTCGCGCCCGGGACGGCGCGATCGCCGGCGCGCTGCAGGCCGGTCACGCCGACGCCGAGCAGCCGCACCCCCTGCCCGCCGAGCTGCACGCGTTCCCGGTACAGCTCGCGGGCGGCGGCGACGATCGTCTCGGTCAGGTCGGTGGGACCGTCGAGGGTGATCGCCCGGGTGAAGGTCGTGAAGTCTCCCGTGCGCACCTTGATGTGCACCGTGCGTCCGCGCAGCCCCTCCCGGCGCAGCGAGCGCGCCACCCCCTCCGACCGCTGCAGCAGCGCCCGGTCGATCGCCTCGGGGTCGCGCAGGTCCTCGCCGTAGGTCCGCTCCTCGGAGATCGACTTGCTCTCCCGGTCGCTCTCGACCGGGCGGTCGTCGAGGCCGTGCGCCAGGGCGGCGATGTGCGCCGCGAACCCCTCCCCGACGATCGCCGCGAGCCGCGGGGCGGAGGCGCCGGCCACGTCGCCGATGCTCCGGAGCCCGGCCCGCTCGAGGTGCGGCGCCGTCTTCGGACCGACACCCCACAGCCGGGTCACCGGCAGCGGCCAGAGCCGTGAGGCGATCGCCGCGCGCGCGATGACGACGAGCCCGTCCGGTTTCTCCAGGTCGGACGCCACCTTCGCCAGGTACTTGTTCGGCGCGACCCCCACCGAGGCGGTGATCCCCTCGGTCTCGCGGATCCGGCCCTTGAGGGAGACCGCGACCTGCCGGCCGTCCTCGAGGCTCGCCACCGGCCGCAGCCCCGCCCGGATCGGGCCGGCCGCGGCGAGGAGCGCGGCGACCCCGGTCAGATCGAGAAACGCCTCGTCGATCGACAGCGGCTCGAGGACCGGGGTCGCGTCGCGCAGCAGGTCGAAGATCCGCCGCGACACCTCGACGTAGCGATCCATGCGCACCGGCACCCAGACCGCCTGGGGACAGAGGCGCTCCGCCGTCAACGAGGGCATCGCCGAGCGGACCCCGAAGCGCCGCGCCTCGTACGAGCAGGTGGTGACGACGCCGCGGCGCCCGCGGTGGCCGACGATGAGGGGCTTTCCCCCGAGCGTCGGGTCGTCGCGCACCTCGACCGCCGCGTAGAACGCGTCCATGTCGAGGTGCAGGATGACGCGGCGGTCGTCGGGGGGCATGGAAGGGCTTCGGTGAGGAGCATACTCCGCGCACCCCCCCGCCGGGGGGGATTTGGATTAGCATGAGGCTTTCCGGAGGCCCGATGAGCATCCCCTTCCTGCAGCGGCTCCTGACGCGGAGGCGCGACCGGCCCGGCGTGCCACCGGACCCGATCGCGGCGTTCCTCGGACCGCTCGAGATCCGGGTGCTCGAGTCCCTCTGGCGCCGCGGCGAGGAGTCGAGCGTCCGGGACCTGGCGGACGACTTCCCCGGATCGGCTTACACCACCCTCATGACGACGCTCGATCGCCTCTTCAAGAAGGGGCTGCTCGATCGCGGCAGGCGCGAGCGCGCCTACGTCTACCGCGCCCGCTTCCGGCGCGCCGATCTCGAGCGGCAGCTGGCGAAGGGGGAGATCACGCGCCTTCTGGGGTTCGCCTCCAGCCGCCGCACCGCGCGCCCGCTCCTCACCACGTTCGTGGAGGCGGTGGGGGAGAAGGACATCGAGCTGCTCGACGAGCTCGAACGGCTGGTGCGCGCCCGGCGCCGCCAGCGGACCCCTTCCGGCGAGGGGGAGGAGCGATGACGCACCTGGCGCCCGGGCTCTGCCTGTCCCTGCTGGCGTTCGGGGCGCTGAGTCTGCTCCTGTCGCTCGCGCTGCGCCCGCTCTTCCGGCGCGCCGCGATCGGGCTCTGGACGAGCGAGGCGCTCCTGGCCCTGCGCCTCGCGCCGACGGCGTTTGCCGCGCTCGTGGCCGGCGGCGTGCTGCTCCCGGCCTTCCTGCGGTTCGAGCCGCGTGACAGCGGCGAGGAGATCGGCTGGGCGATGCTGCTTCCCGCCGCGGCCGCCCTCGCGATGATCGCCGCCGGCGCGGTGCGCGGCGCGCTGGCGCTCGTCGCCGCCCGCCGGCTGCAGCGGCGGCTCGCGGCCGGTGCGACGGCGATCGATCTGCCCGGGGCGCCGGCGCCGGCCTTCGCCATCGACCACGAGTTCCCGCTCGTGGCCCTCGTCGGAGTGTTCCGGCCGCGGCTGTTCGTCGCCCGGCGGGTGCTCGAGATGTGCACGCCGGACGAGGTCGCCGCGATCCTCGCGCACGAGGCCGGGCACCTCGAGCGGCGCGACAACCTCAGGCAGCTCCTGGTGCGCTCCTGCCCCGACCTGCTGGCCTTCACCGCGGCCGGGGCGCGGCTCGAAGACGCCTGGGAGGAGGCCTGTGACCGGGCGGCGGACGATCGCGGGGCGCGCGGCGGACGCCGCGACGATCTGGCTTCGGCCCTCGTGAAGGTCGCCCGCGCCGTTCCGGGGCCGCTGCGCGCCACAGCACCCTACTTCGCGTTCTATCGGAGCGACGCGGTCGCCGTCCGCGTCCGCCGGCTCCTCGACGAGCCGGCAGGCGACGGCCGACCCTTCGCCCTCAGAGGCGTGCCGCTCTCCGTCGCTGCGGCCGCGACCGCGGCGGCGGGGCTCGTGTCGGGCTGGGACACCGCGCTCTACCAGGTGCACGCCGTCGCCGAGACGGTTGTGCGCCTGCTGCAGTAACGGTCGTCCGCCCTCCGCCGTCGCCGGCGGCCGGTCCGCCCGATTAGAACCTGGTCGCGAAGCGGATGTAGGCGCCGCGGCCGGGGGCGTCCATCCCCCAGGACGGACCGCGGTAGTTCTCGTCCCCGAGGTTCTCGAGATCGACGAGGATCTCGCTGTCCCCGCCGAAGCGGAACCCTCCCCGGATGCCGTACACGGTGTACCCCGGGATCGCGGTGTAGAGGGACGAGGAGGCGAGACTCGGTCCGAGGACTCTCGACTGCACCTGCGCCAGCGTCTCGCCGGTGGCGATCAGGAGGTCGTCCGGCGTGTTCGGCGCCAGGTCGCCGCCGTTGTCGATCATCCCGCGGGCGCGCGCGCCGTTGTTGAAGAACGAGGCGATGGAAGCCACGGACCGGCTGGCTCCCGTGCGCCGATCGCTCAGGTCGAGCGACGAGAGGCGATCCTGCTCGGCCGCCAGGTGCAGATACGGCTCGACCCAGTACGGTCGACCTTCCGGCGCCCAGCGGAAGAGCACCCAGGCTTCCTGGGGCGGCGTCCCACCCTCGATGTTCGGCGGCAGACCGGTGTCCCGGTCCTCGGCGCGCAGCGATGTCGCCACCAGCCCCAGGTGCAGGTGGGCCGGCAGGTCGATGTTCATGGTGAATTCGACGCCGATGACCTGCGCGCGGTCGAAGTTGGCGCGCACCAGCACCGGGTTGGGGGAGGCGGCCACGAACACCGCGCCGTTGGCGTTCTGGCTGGTGATCGTCTCGTCGCCGATCGTCTGGCCGACGGCGCCCGCCGGCAGGATCAGCGTCTGCTTGGCGATGTTGTCGTCGACGTTCGTGATCGAGCCGCGGATCTCGGTCTCGAAGCGGCCGCGGCGCATGTGGAAGCCGGCCTCGTACGAGATGCTCGTCTCCGGATCGAGCTGCTGCACCGGCTCGCCGGTGGAGACGGCGTTGGCGTCGGCGCGCGACCCGACCGTTCCCCCCAGCCCCGCGACGTCGGGGGCGGAGACCTCGAAGCCGGATCCGGTCAGCCCCAGTGTGCCGAGGTCGGTGATGCTCGGGGCGCGGAACCCGGTGCTGACGCTCCCGAGGATCTCCATCCCCGGCTGGAGGGTCCACACGCCGCCGAGGCGACCGGTGACGGCCGACACGTCGAGGTCGTCATCCGGCCACAGCGGCTGGCCCGCGCCATTGAGCGGGGCGTCCGAGGCGTTCGCCTCGTACCAGGCGCCGGTCAGGCGCACGCTGCCGTCGACCTGGAAGCGCCCCTTCACCGCCTCGATGGTGTCCTGGGCGTAGACGCCGGCGCTCCGGAAGGTGGCGCCGTCGGGGATGCGGCCGCGGCGATCGGCGACCGCACCGGTTGTCGCGTTCTCCGAGAACGACGGCGCGTGCGCCTCCTCGAAATAGGCGTCGGCGCCGAAGGAGATCGCCTGCCGCTCGGTGAACCGCGTGACCAGCCCCTGCCCGCCGTAGGCGGAGGTGCGCTCCGGCTCGTGGTTGATCGCCGCGTTCGGGTTGCCGCTCCCCCCCTGGTTGACCCGCTCCTCGCGCTGGGTGTTGTACGAGAGCCCGACGCTCATCCGATCGAACCAGCCTTCGAGCACCCGGTCGTACTTGACGTAGGCGAGGTCGGCGGCGACGTGGTTCAGCTCGGCGATGAGGTTGCCGTCGCCGCCGAGGAGCTGGTCGTAGCGCTGCCCGTGCTCCTGCTGGCCGTGCAGCAGGGCGCCGCTGATCTGCGAGCCCTCGACCGGCAGCCAGGTGAAGCGCAGCGAGCCGCCGTACTGATCGAAGGAGGTATCCGGGAGCCGGTCGTCGATGATGACGTCGGACGGGAGATCGAAATAGCGGGTCACGGCGTTGTGCGAGTCGATCTCATCGCCGGTGCGGGTGTCGTCCACGCGCCGGCCGGCAAACGTCCCGACGAGACCGAACGACCTGGTCGCGTAGTTGCCCGACAACGTCGCGCCGTAACTCTGGTCGGCGCTGCCGGCGTGCGTGCTGAAGCGGCCGGAGGTCGCGGTGCCGCTCTCCGCGAGGTCGGGGGCGCGCGTCTGGAGCTGCACGCTGCCGCCGATCGCGTCGCTGCCGTACTGGGCGCTCGAGGGGCCGCGCAGGACCTCCACGCCCGACAGGTAGCCGGGGTCGAGCAGGTTGAAGAAGGTGTTGACGCCGCCGCGCGCCGCACCGTTGGAGTAGCGGATGCCATCCACGTAGGCGTTCACCTTGGCGCCGGTGAAACCGCGCACGAAGATGGCCCCGATGGTGGGACTGGTGCGCTGCAGATGGAGCCCGGCTTCCTCGTTCGCCGCCTGCGCCAGGACCGTCTTCGCCCGCGACGCCAGCTCCTCCTCGTCCACGGTGTTGACCGCCTGTGATGTCGTTCCGGCCGCCTGCGGCACCCCGGGCGTGGCGGTGACGACGACGGTCTCGGTGATCCCGGCCGCCTTGAGCGCGATCGTCAGGTCCGAGACCGGCCGGTCGGAGGCGACGACGATCTGCTCCACGGGCGCGAATCCGGGCGCTTCGACCGACAGGATGTAGCGGCCGGTCTCGACGCCGTCGAAGCTGAAGCCGCCGTCGGCTCCGGTTTTCGCGACGGCGCGTGGCTGGCGATCCGGAGTGAGGAGCTGCACCTCGACCCCGGCGATCGGCTCGCCGGCCGGGCCGCGCAGGGCCCCGGCGATCATCGCCGCCCGGGCCGCCAGGGCCGCTGCGGGCAGCAGGAAGGAGAGCAGGAAAAGGACGCGGAGCGCGGCGCTGCGGTTCACCATGCGAATCCCCCCGATGCGACTGTGGCGGGGATCCTGAAGGCTTCCTAAAGACTACTACCAGCGGCCGTAGATGCCGGGAACCGCCCGGCGCCGGGTCACGTGGAATGCGCCGAGGAGGGATCCCCTTGCGCCATCTGCGTCCCATCGCCGGTCCATTCGCCTCGGCCATCGTCCCGCTGCTCGCGCTCGCCTGCGGCGGAACGCCGCCGGAGTCCCCGATCTCGACGCCCGCGGCCTCGGCCACCCCGTCCGCGCCCGCGCCGGCGCCCGCGCCCGCGCCGAACATGACCGATCTGATGCCGGCCTTCTGGGCGTTCTGGGACGCGGCGGAGGGGAAGACGGGGGCGGAGCGGATCACCCTCCTCAAGGAGAAGGCGATCGCCCCGCACCGCGCGTTCTACGAAAAGATCGTGAAGATCCCGTCGGACGAGCGCCTCGGCCAGATCCTCGACACGCTGGGACCCGCCGTCCCCGCGCTCCGGCGCATCGACGGGGAGTTCAAGGAGCAGCTGCCGAAGGGATTCGCGTCCTTCCTCGCGGCGTACCCGGACATGAACGCGTCGTTGCCGATCTATGTCGGGCCGTCCCTCTTCACGTCGTCCGGCCAGTCGCGCGACCTCGACGGCACGACCATCATCTTCTACGGGCTCGACGTCATCGCGGTGGTGCTCGCAGACACCACGAACCATCTCCCGGACATCCATCACGAGATGTTCCACGCCTATCACTGGCAGCGGAACCCGGAGGCCGCCGCGGCCGGCCGGGAGTCCTTCGAGAAGACGCGCACGGCGCCGATGTACCACGACCTCTGGGCGGAAGGGCTGGCGCTCCATGCGGTGCGGCGGCTCGACCCGGACGCGCCCCTCGATCTCGTCCTCGCGTCGAAGGCGCTGCCGGTCGAAGGGCCGAAGGTGCTGCGCCGCGTCGCCGGCGAGCTGCGGCAGCGTCTCGACGTCACCGACCTCGACGAGGTGGGGGACTACTTCTTCTTCACCCCGAAGCGGAAGGACCTGCCGTCCCGCATCGCCTACTACGTCGGGATGCGGCTGGCCGAGGAGGTCGGGAGGGGCCGGTCGATGGAGGAGCTGGTGCGGCTCCAGGGAAAGGAGCTCCGGGAGGCGATCGAGGCCGGCCTGCGGAGGCTGGAAACTTGACTCGGGGCCCTCGGGCGCCGACATTGACCTCATGAGCCGCGCATCCGCAGCCGCCACCACCGACACCGACATCAACCGCACCGCCGACGGGACGCAGAAGCAGGGCTCCTTCGGCGCGCCGCACGTCTTCGTCCTCGCCGCGATCGACGGGGACACCCCGGGTTTCGTGCATCGCATCGTCCGGACCGAGACGATCCTCGGCCGCGGCGAGGAGAGCCACATCCCGGTCGAGAACGACAAGGTGAGCCGCATCCACTGCCGCATCCGGGTGGAGGGCTCCGTCTGCACCCTGTTCGACAGCGGCAGCCGCAACGGCACGAGCATCAACGGCCGCAAGCTGGCGCCGAACGTCGGCCAGCGCCTGCGCCACCTCGACGAGATCGAGGTGGGGAGCCACCGCTTCATCCTCCTGGCCGGCAAGTTCCGCGACCAGGCGAAGAACCCCTCCACCTAGTCTCCTCGGCTAGAATCCCCTCCATTCCTGGAGGGGTCGATCATGCGCAGGCACGCGCCTTTCGTCGTGGCGTCCGTCATGGCCGCGGCCGTCCTGGCCGGCATCGCCGCGCTCACCGGTCCGGAGCTCGTCGCGAAGACGCAGAAGCCGGCCATTCAGGCGCGCAAGTGGGTGGCGGTCACCGGCAAGCCGCTCGCCGCCACGGCAGGGGCCCGCATGTTCGAGCGCGGCGGCAACGCGGTGGACGCCGCCTGCGCGATGCTCGCCGTCACCTGCACGATGTGGGACACGCTCGGGTGGGGCGGCGAGACCCAGGCGCTCGTCTGGAACCCGAAGACGCGCAAGGTCCTCGCCGTGAATGCGCTCGGGGTCGCGCCGAGCGGCGCGACCGCGGAGTTCTTCCATGGCAAGGGGCTGCACTATCCGCCCGAGTACGGCCCGCTCTCCGCCGTCACCCCCGGCACCCCCGGCGGCCTCATCCTGATGCTCTCGGAGTGGGGGAAGCTGTCGCTCAAGGACGTCCTGGCCCCCGCGATCGAGATGGCGGAGGAGGGGTACCCGATCGAGCCGGAGCTGGTGCGGGTCATCGGCGGGCAGCGGGCCCGCATCGGCGAGTGGCCGTTCTCGAAGGCGGTCTTCCTGCCGCTCGACGGGGGGCCGCCCGAGGCCGGCTCGCTGTTCCGCCAGACCGACCTCGCCGCGACGCTGAAGCGTCTGGTGGAGGCGGAGCGTGCGGCGCTCGCGGCGAAGAAGGACCGCAAGGCCGCCATCCTGGCGGCCGGGGACCTGTTCTACCGCGGCGCCGTGGGGCGCGATCTGGCGGATGCGGCGCGCGAGGCCGGGGCGCTCTTCACCGCCGAGGACCTCGCCCGCTGGAAGCCGAAGATCGAGGAGCCGGTGTCGACGAACTACAAAGGCATCGAGGTGTACAAGCTGAACGTCTGGACGCAGGGGCCGGCGATGCTGCAGGCGCTGAACCTCCTCGAGCGCCAGGACCTCAAGGGGATGGGCTACAACACCGCGCGCTACATTCACACGATGACCCAGGCGATGCATTTCGCCTTCACCGACAGGGATTTCTACTACGGCGACCCGGACTTCCCGCCGGAGGAGCCGGTGCACGGCCTCCTGTCGAAGGAGTACGCCCGGAAGCGCTGGGAGACGTTCGACCCGAAGCGCAATCGCGCCGAGGTCAAACCGGGGGATCCGTATCCCTTCCAGGACGGGACGAACCCCTTCCGCGATCTGCTCGAGGCCTGGCCTCCGGCGCCCGAAACGAAATCGGCGCGCGCCGACGCGGACGAGGCGTTCCGCGCCGGCACGACCTCGGTCATCGCGGCCGACGCCGAGGGGTGGGTGGTGTCGATGACGCCGTCCGGCGCCTGGGTGCCGGCGGTGATCGCGGGGAAGACCGGCATCGGTCTGTCGCAGCGGGCCCAGTCGTTCGTGCTCGATCGCCGCGAGAACCCGTTCAACGTCGTCGAGCCGGGGAAGCGCCCGCGCGTCACGCTCACTCCGACGCTCGCCCTCAAAGGCGGGCGGCCGTACCTGGCGTTCGCGGTGCAGGGCGGGGACACGCAGGACCAGAACCTCCTGCAGTTCTTCCTCGACGTCGTCGAGTTCGGGTTCGACGTGCAGGAGGCGGCGGAGGCCGCGAACGTCACCACCTACCAGATGCACTCGTCGTTCGGCGGGCACGAGATCCAGGCCGGGCGCCTCACCCTCGACCCGCGCACCCCGGACTGGGTGCGGGACGAGCTGCGAGGCATGGGATACACGCTCGACTTCGCGGAGCGGAACTCCGGGCCGATCAACGCCGTGCTGTTCGACCAGGCGCACGGCACGATGCGCGGCGGGTCCTCCAACCAGGGGGACGACTACGGCATCGGCTGGTGACCCGGGGCGCGCCGCGCGTCAGGCCGGCTTCTCGGCGAAGCAGGCGAGGATGATGCGGGGGAAAACTCTGCCACCGGTGAGCGCCGCGAGCGCCTGCGCGGTCCGGAAGTAGGACTCACGCGCCAGGTTCGCCGACCGGCTCCTTGCCGGGGACGGCGGCTCGATGCCCCATGCGGCGAGGCGCAGTCCGGCCGTCTCGACGAAGCGGCGCAGGGAGCCGGCGGTGAAGTGGTTGAGGTGATACGGCGGCTCGAAGACGTGCGGCTGCCGGTAGATCAGGCGGCAGAGCCACCCCTGTTCGTAGGCGGCGTTCGGGACCTTCAGATACAGGAGCCCTCCGGGCTTCAGGACGCGCGCCATCTCCTTCAGCTCGGCGCGCGGATCGAAGAGGTGCTCGAGCGTGTTGCGGCTCACGATGACGTCGAAGGAGCCCCCCGGCAGGGCGGCCGTCCGGAGCGGGCCGTCGTAGAGGCGCACCCCGTCGATCGACGGCCGATCCTCCCCCAGGAAGTCGCAGCCGCTGACCGCGAAGCCGGCCGCCGCGGCCGCGCGCAGGAGATCGCCGCGCCCGCAGCCGACCTCGAGCAGCGCCCCGCCGCCGACGCGGCCCCGCAGCGCCCGCACCAGCGTTTGGAGCACCCTCTGCTCCCCGGCGACCGGCTCGTAGCGCTCGCTGTGATACGGATTCTCGCCCGAGTAGAAGGCGGCCAGGGCCGCCTCCGTCGGCCGCGGATTGACGAACAGGAATCCGCAGGCGGCGCAGCGCGCCATGCGGTAGCCGTGCACCGGCATCACGGTCTCGTCGGAGCGGCCGTCGCAGACCGGGCAGGGGACCGTGGTCATGTCCAGCAGCGGTGGTTTCAACGAGTGCGTGTCACCCCGGATCGCAGCGCTTCATCCTAACCGATGCCCCCGGCGATCAGGAGAGCGCGGCGGCCCGCAACCCATCGAGCACGAACTGCACCGCCATGGTGGCGAGGACGAGCCCCATCAGGCGGCTCATGACATGGATGCCGGCCGTCCCGAGGATCCCCTGGAGCGCCGCGGAGCGGCTCAGGAGCAGCCAGGTGACGAGACCGGTCAGCAGGATGGCGGCGTAGACCGGGACCGCCGCGCGCCACGTCGTGTGGGCCGGCGCCAGCACCATCACCGTCGAGATCGCCCCCGGCCCCGCCAGGAGCGGAATCGACAGCGGCGTGATCGAGATGTCCGGCTTCTCGATCCCCTCGCGGATCTCCCCCGGGTTCTCGCGGCTCGGGCGTTCGGCGCGCAGCATCTCCAGCGCCGACAGGCCGAGGATGACGCCGCCGGCGATCCGGAAGGCCGGCATCGTGACGCCGAAGATCCGCAGCACCACGCTCCCCGCCGTGGCGAACAGGAGCAGGATGCCGGTCGAGACGACCGCCGCCTTGAGCGCCGTGGCGCGGCGCTTCTCCTCGGGGTCCCCGCCGGTCATCGTCAGGAAGGCCGGCACCGCCGCCAGCGGATCGACGATGAACAGGACCGAGATGATCGGGATGACCCAGGTGTCGAACAGGCCGCCCATGGCGGCGGAGTGTACTGCGGACGCCGGTTCCGGCCTAGAATCCGCCCCGCGTCGCGGACCGGTGCGCCGGGGGGGCGGGTGTCCATGAAGCGGACGTCGATCGGACCGACCTGGCAGGAGGCGAAGGCCACCCTCCTGCGGTTCCCCGCCGTCCTCGTCTGCGGCGCGCTCGCGGCGGCCGTGTCGATCCATCACTTCAACGATCGGGACGGCGGCGATCGCCCGATGCAGCGGGTGATGGTCCTGGCGCTGGGGATCCCGCTGTTCTTCGCGCTGCGGCTGTGGCAGGAGAGACCGCCGTGGCGCCGGCCGCTGTCGCGCGCGGCCGTCGGGGGATCCCTCCTCGCCGCGGCCGCGCTCCTGGTGCTCTACCGGCACTGGCTCCGGCACGAGACGGGGGACGCCTCCTGGCTGCGCTACTTCCAGCTCACGCTCGCGGTCGATCTCGCGGTCGCCATCGCCCCGTTCCTCGGACGGGGGGAGACGAACGGCTTCTGGCAGTTCAACCGGCGCCTGTTCCAGCGGTTCTTCCTGTCGGGGATCTACGCCACGGTCTTCTTCGCCGGGCTGGCGCTGGCGATCCTCGCGGTCGATCACCTGTTCGACGTCAAGGTCAACCCCTCCCTCTATCCGCGGCTGTGGTTCTTCACGGTCTTCGTCTTCCTGCCGTGGCATTTCCTGGCGGGGGTGCCGCGCGACCTGGCGGGTCTCGAGGGGGACCGGGAGCATCCGAAGGCGCTGCGCATCTTCAGCCAGTCGCTGCTCGTGCCGCTCGTCGGGCTGTACGTCGCCATCCTCTATGGGTACACGGCGAAGATCCTCGTGACGCGGCAGTGGCCGCAGGGGTGGGTCGGCTGGCTCGTCTCGTTCGCCTCGGGATTCGGCGTGCTGACCATCCTGCTGCTGCAGCCCGGGCGCGGCGACCCCGAGCGACGCTGGGTCGATCGCTTCGCGCGCGGCTTTCACGCCGCCATCCTGCCGCTGCTGGGTCTGCTGTTCGCGGCGCTCGGGAAGCGCGTCGGCCAGTACGGCGTCACCGAGAAGCGCTACTGGCTCTTCATCCTCGGGGCGTGGCTCGTCGGCATCGCGCTGTTCATGCTGTTCCGCCGGGCGCCGAGCATCAAGGCGGTCCCCGCCACGCTCGCCCTGCTCGCGCTCGTCACGTCCTTCGGCCCGTGGGGGGCGTTCCAGGTTTCGCTCCGCAGCCAGACCCGCAGGCTCGAGGCGCTCCTGTCGCGGCACGGGCTCCTGGCCTCGGGGACGCTGCGCCCCTCCGCCGCCGAGGTCCCGAACGGGGACGTGAAGGAAATCAGCGCCGTGGTCGATTACCTCGCCTCGTACCACGGCCCCGCGCCGCTCGATCGCCTGATGCGCGATCCCGCGCCTCCGGGCCGCGCCAGGCCGTGGAAGAACGGGCAGGACATCCGCGAGGCCTTCATGGGCGAGATGAAGCTGACCTACCTCCGGCCCTGGGAGGATGAGGCGTCCCCCGACACGGACTCTTTTCACCCGGCCGAGGACGGGCGCGAGGTCGCCGGCTACGAGAGCCTCTACGACTGCTACTTCATGAGGAAGACCGAGGGGATGCCCACCGTCCGCTACTGGTGCCGGTTCGACGAGCACGGCCGGGCGGTCGAGATCCTCCGGGGCCCGGAGGTGCTGTTGACGATGCCGGTCGCGCCGCTCCTCCAACGCCTCGCCACCGCGACGAGCGGGGCGGTCCCCGCCGCCGATCTATGTGTCACGGGCGGGGACGATCGGCTTCGCGCGAAAGCCTGCTTTCTCACCCTGAACATCAGGAACGACGACGCCGGCGCCCGCGCGGCGTGGACCGGCAACGGCTATGTCCTGATCGACGAGCATCCAACGAAGGAGGTGAGATGACGACGAAGAGGAGCGCGTTCCCGCCCGTTTTCTGGGTGGCCAACCTGATCGAGGTGCTGGAGCGGTTCGCCTACTACGGCATCTACTTCGGGTTCGGCATCTACATGACCCATCTCGGGTACACGCGCGATCAGCTGGGGATCGTGCAGAGCCTCTTCCTGGCGGTCTCCTATGGCATCCCGGTCTTCTCCGGCTCTTTCGCGGACCGTTTCGGCTTCAAGCCGATGCTCATCGTCTCGTACCTCGCCTACCTTCCGTCGATCCTGCTGCTCCTCCTGACCGACTCCCTCACCGGCATCGCGCTGACGATGCTCAGCATCGCCTTCGCGGCGGGGATCTTCAAGCCGCTCGTCGCCGGCTCGGTGCGGGTCCTGACCGACTCCACGAACAAGACGCTCGGCTTCGGGATCTTCTACGCCATGGTGAACATCGGTGGCACGCTCGGACCGATCGTCGCGGGGAAGCTGCGCGTCATCTCCTGGTCGTACGCCTTCATGGCCGCCGCCGTCGCCATCGTCGTCATGCTGCTCGTGACGATCTTCTTCTACGAGGAGCCGCCGCGCGAGAAACGGGGCAAGACGGTGGGGCAGACGCTCAAGGAGATCTGGGTCACGCTCATCGACCTCAAATTCCTCGTCTTCCTCATCCTGCTCGGGCTCGGCTTCTGGCTGCCGTTCTGGGCCTTCTTCAACCTGTGCGCCCTGTACATCGACAGCAACCTCGACACCGCGCGCCTGTATCAGGACCTGCGCTCGGTGCTCGGATCCGGCATCGCCGACTTCCTGTCGGCGCCCGACGAGCACGGCGTGCGCCGCATCATCGGGGAGACGGTCGGCCAGACCGGCTGGGTCATCATGTTCTTCCAGATCCTCGTCTCGAAGTACATGGGACGCGTCCGCGCCCTGCCCGCCTTCATGGCGGGGCTGCTGATCGCGGGCATCGGCTTCTTCGTCATCGGCCGCGCCGCGACCGGCGCCGCGTCGCTGGTCTTCCTCGGCATCGCGCTGTTCGCCATCGGCGAGATGATCTGCTCGCCGCGCATCCAGGAATACATCACCTGGATCGCTCCGAAGGACAAGGCGGGCCTGTACATCGGCTCGAACTTCCTCGCCACGATGCTGGGGGGCTATCTGAGCGGCTGGCTTTACACGAAATGGCCGGGCTACTTCGTCGAAACGGGAGCGCCGGGACGGATCTGGGACGTGATGGCACTCAACATGGTTCTGGCCATCGCCGCTCTCGGGATCTTCGTGAAGGTGGCGGGAGAGTTCAAGGAGCAGGAGGTCTGAGGCCGCGGGCCTCGACACAAGGAGAGCCATGAAGCGCATGCGTGTGACCGTCGTACCGGCACTGGTGATCGGGATCGTCACGGGGGCCGCGGCCGTCCTCGGCGGCTCCGCCGTTTTCGCGGCGAAGAAGCCGGCCGCGCCGCCGGATTTCTCCGGGGACAAGAAAGCGGTGGCGGAGCGGCTGCTGGTCGAGGCGGAGAAGCTCGCGGGGACCGGCTCGTGGGAGCGGATCGGCGTCGGCCGCGTCCGCTACCTCATGGGGGACAAGGCGGGCGGAGAGCGCCTGTTCAACTCGGTGCTGCAGGCCAAGCCGGTTCCGAGCGACCTCCGCAGGATCGCCGCGACCTACGCCGCCGCGGGGGAGTGGGCGAAGGCGAAGGAGTTCTACGAGCGGGCCCACAAGGAGAAGCCGACGGACGGCGGCATCTCCGTCGAGGCCGGCGCCTGGTGCAACCTCAAGGGGGATCGCGCCCGGGCCGAGGAGCTGTTCGCCGGCGCCTTCACCGAGGACCCGAACGACTTCTGGAACCACGTCGTCGCCGCCGGCTCGTACGTCGGCGTCGAGCCGTTCTGATCGATTCTAACGGCCGGCGGGCTGCGCCTCGCCGATCGTCAGGAGCCACAGCACCGCGCCACCGTGACTGCGGCAGTAGGCGAGGAAGCGGCCGTCGGGGGAGACCACCGGCTCCTCGATGAACAGGCTCGATTCCGGGAAGGTCGTGACCGGGATCAGAGGACCTCCGCCGGCGGCGATGCGGTAGACATTCCGATGGCTCGGCTGCACGTAAATCGTGCGGCCGTCCGGAGCGTACGAGGCGTGCCGCATCCGCTCCTCCCCGGAGGTGAGCTGTTCCTCCTTGCCGCCGGCCACCGGGATGCGCCATGTCTGGACGGTTCCTCCCGCGTTCGATCCGAACACGAGGTAGCGGTCGTCCGGAGAAAAAACCTCCGCGAACTTGTCGGACGGGGACGTGGTGAGGGGCCGGCGCTCCTTCGTCACCAGGTCGAGGAGATCGATCTGCAGGAGCCCGCCCCTTCGATTGGAAAAGGCAAGCCAGCGGCCGTCGTTGGACACCGCCGTTCCGGTGTAGCGGTCGGTCGAGGCCGGCACCAGCTCCTCCGCGCTGCTGCCGTCCACCGCGACCAGCCACAGCGCATAACCGGCCTCGACGGAGCGCATGAGGATGAGCCGGCGCCCGTCAGGAAGCCAGAGCGGGATGTTGGCGCCGAGGTCGTGTCCGGGGAGGCGCAGCCGGTTCTGCCGGCCCGTCTCACGGTCGAGGACCCAGACGTTCATCGCTCCGAGACGGTCGCTGGAGTAGGCGATGCGCCGGCCGTCGGGGGAGAAGGACGGGTACCGGTCGATCACCTGGCCGCTGTTCAGCGTGACCTCGGGGCCGGCGGGGCGGGTGCCGTCCGCGGTCAGCGGCAACAGCGTCAGGTTCATCGATCCTTCCACCTCCGCCACCGCGAACCGGTGCCCGTCGGCGGAGACGGCGAGGTCGCGCAAAAGCCCGGTCAGCACCGCAACCGTCGCCTCCTGCCCCAGGACGGTTCCGCTCTCCGGGTCGATGGTCGCCATGCGCAGCGACGCCCCTCCATCCTGGTTCCGGAGAAGGTAGTAGAGGCGGCTGCCGGTGGCATCCCAGACGTGACTGGTTCCGCCCACCACCCGGTGCGGCGCTCCGCCGCCGGCGGGAAGCATCCAGATCACCGAGAACTGGGTCTCGAAGGAGATCCACTTCCCTCCCGGAACGTAGCGAACCTTGAGGATCTCCCAGGTGGACTGGTCCCCCGGCAGCAGCGCCTTCGGGATGCCGCCCTCCGCCGCGACCTCCTGGATGGACCGGTGCTCCTCACGGCCGGAGACATAGGCGATGCGACGGCCATCCAGGCTCCAGGCGGGGGCGTTGGCGTCCGGAGCGACGCGGTGGGCCTGGCCGCCGAGCGACGGCACGGTCCAGAGATCGCCCCCGAAGGTGCGGAACTCGAGGCCGAAGGTCGCGCCGATCTTGATCATCCCGGAGCGCGACGAGCGGGTGGACACGAAGGCGATCGTCTCGCCGTCGGGCGAGACGGCGGGCTGGTAGTCCTGCCCCGGATCGTCGGTGACGTTCACCTCCTGTCCCCCTTCGACGCGGCGCATGTAGATGTCGAAATCGCCGTCCCGATCGGAGGCGAAGGCGATCGAAGTCCCGTCGGGGGACCAGGCCGGCCACTCCGAGAGCCCGACGTCGTGGGTCAGCCGGGCCACGGAGGTCAGGCGGATCTCGCGCTCCGCCGGGACCGCCCGATTCAGCAGGCGCGTCGCGGTGACCGCCGCGAAGGCGCCCAGGATCGAGGCGAGGATGGTGATCGCGATCGTGCGCAGGCTCGTGCCGCCTCCACGCCGGTCGGCCCCGGGGACGTCCGCCGCCGACCCGGGCGGCTCCGCCAGCGTCTCTTCGAGCTCCAGACGTGCATCGCCGATGTCGCGCAGGCGCTGCCCGGCGTCTTTCCGCAGGCAACGGCGCAAAAGCGCCGTGAGGCGGGGCGAGGTCGCGGCGGGGAGGGCGCCCCAGTCCGGCTCCCGCTCGAGGATGCGCGCCAGGCAGTCGGTGATCGTCTCACCGGCG
>Ga0111538_10003513_pt1 | contig 21886 bp, 10 predicted proteins | sample SoiMethybrSBSTD1_FD_79669 | JGI IMG/M metagenome (GOLD analysis project Ga0111538, IMG submission 79669) | Bulk soil microbial communities from a Populus tree surrounding site in Tennessee, USA - Soil MetaG P. TD hybrid SBSTD1 (version 2)... | ecosystem: Environmental > Terrestrial > Soil >... | reverse complement strand
GGCCGAGACGGTCACGGTCAAGGCCGACGCGAACATGGTCGAAACGCGCAACATCGGCGTCGGCACGGTTGTGACGCAGGACCAGATCGTCGGTCTGCCGCTGAACGGACGCAGCGCCACGCAGCTGATCTTGCTCGCCGGATCGGCCGTCGAGGCGCCGGGCCTCACCGACGATCGGCAGTATCCGGGCGCCGTGGCGATCTCGGTCGCGGGCGGCACGGGCAACAGCACGATGTATCTGGTGGACGGCGGTTTCAACAACGATCCGCAGAACAACACGGGCAACGCCATCCCCTTCCCCGACGCGCTGCAGGAGTTCAACGTCAGACCGGTGTGCGCGATGCGCGCTTCGGCATGTCCACCGGCGCGACCGTGAACGCGGTGACCAAATCGGGCACCAACGGGTATCACGGCAACGTCTTCAACTTCGCGCGCGACCATCGCTTCAACTCGATCCGGTTCTTCGAGCGGACGGAAAACGGCGGCCTCGGGCGCGACGACGGTCTGCATCGCAACCAGTTCGGCGGCACGCTCGGCGGTCCGGTGATGAAGGACAAGCTGTTCTTCTTCTTCGGCGTCCAGGTCACCGACAACCACATCGTCCCCCTGAACAACGACACGATCGTGCCGACGCGTGAAGTGCTGAACGGCGACTTCCGCCGGATCATGTCGGCCGCCTGCCGCGGCGGCACGGCGCGCACGCTCGGCGCGCCCTTCGTGAACAACATGATCGATCCGGCGCTCTATCACCCGATTTCGAAGGCCATCCTCAACATGGTGCCGGTGGCCGATCCCGCGCTGGATCCGGACGGCTGCGGCCGCTACGTCCTGCGGCTGCCGAACGACAGCATGGACCAGCAGTACGTTTCGCGCGGCGATTACCAGCTGCGCGTGAACAAGCGGATTTTCGTGCGGGACTTCTTCGCGCACAACCTGCACCCGGCGGCGTGGGACAAGTCACGGCCCAACCTGCTCGAGACGACGGGCGTTGGCCGCGGGACACGCGCGTACCAGCACACGATCTCGAGTGGCCTCGACTACGTCGTGACGCAGCACCTGTTCGCATCCACGCGCTTCTCGTATCAGCACACCGCGACCTTCCGTGAACACGGCGAGGCCGTGCCGACGTGGGCGTCACTGGGTGTAAACACGTGGACGTACACGATTGGCAACGTCAAAGGCCAGGACTTCCTGCGCGGAGGTCTGTGGAGTTCGGCATTCACGGGCGTGTTCTACGTCGATACGCCGTCGCTCTCGCAGGACTTCGACTGGACGCGCGGATCGCACAGCCTTTCATTCGGCGGATCGTGGACGCGCCCGCACCCGAACGGCGATGGCACGTTCCAGTCGAACGGCAACATGGGCTTCAGCGGGATCTTCACGAGCGGCACGACGAATGCGAACGGCGGCCTCAACATGGCCGACTTCGTGCTCGGCTACCCGAACTCGTATCGCGGCGGCGGCAGCCAGATCAACAACGCCTGGGTGCAGTCGGTCGGCCTCTACGGCGCGGACGTCTGGCGTGTGAACCGCAAGCTGACGCTGAACTACGGCCTGCGGTGGGAACCCTACATCTCGGCGAAGGACGCGAACGGATTCACGATGGCGTTCGTCCGCGAGAACTTCGACAAGGGCATTCGCAGCTCGGTCTACACGAACGCCCCTGTCGGCCTGGTGTTCCCGGGTGATCCTGGCTTCCCGACCGACGGCGGCAACACGGTGAACAAGCTGGCGCAGTTCGCGCCGCGCTTCGGCCTCGTGTGGGATCCGAAAGCCAACAACGTGCAGACCATTCGCGCGGGCGCCGGGATCTATTACGACTCGCCCAAGCTCTGGGAAACCGCACACCACATGCTGAACCCGCCGTTCGGCAACACCGTGGATGCGCTTGCGCCGGCGACGGCCCTCTGCCCTCCGAACAAGCCGAACAAGAACGGCTGTCCGCTGGACTTCGTGAACATCTGGAGTTCGACGCCGGGCGGCGATCCGCAGGCGACGTTCGGACATCAGGGTGAGCCGGTCAACCTTCCGGCCCACAACGTGACGTTCCCGTTGAACGGCGTGTACGTGAGCATGCCCGCGAACGCAGACCCGATGCGGATGTACCAGTGGAACGTCTCGTACCAGCGGCAGTTCCTCACTCGGATGATGTTCGAGGTCACTTACACCGGCAACAAGACGGAGAACATCTGGGTCCCGGGCTATGAAGAGAACCCGGCGATCTATATCCCGGGCAACTGTGTCGCCGGCCAGTACGGACTGACGGCGCCCGGGCCGTGCTCGAACACTTCAAACGCGAATCGCCAGGCGCGCGCGCTGTTCACGCTGCTCAATCCGACCGAGGGCAAGTACTACTCGGTGAACAACGTGGGTCAGGGGTACCTGGACGCGACCGGCCACTACAACGGCGTGAAGCTCAGCCTGCAGAAGCGGCTCAGCAGCGGCTGGAGCGCGAACGCGAACTACACCTACAGCAAGTGCATCAACCAGGGTGAACCCGGCACGGACATCGGCGGCGGCACGTTCCCGGTGTCGTTGATCGATCCGATCAACAACCCGCATCCGGACCCGCTCACGAACGAAGGCGCGTGCAACGCCGATCGGCGGCATCTGTTCAACCTGTCGTCGGTGCTCATCAGCCCGGGCATCGGGCCCGGCCTGGTGAACCTGATCACGAAGGACTGGCAGATCGGCCTGATCTATCAGGCGCGCAGCGGCTCGCCGCTCACGCCCGGCGTCACCGGCGACCTGGCCCTCACGGGCGGCACGCAGCGCGCCGTGATCGTGCCCGGCGTCGATCCGAACCTGAAGCCCGAAGACCGTGTCTGGATTCCCAACGCCGCCGGCATCAACACGCGGATGCAGTGGTTCAACATGGCGGCCTTCGCGAACAACTCGCCCGGTGTCTGGGGCAATGTGGCCAGAAACTCCCTCGTCGGCCCGAAGTGGGTGAACACGGACCTGGCGTTCTCGCGCAACATCAACATGGCGCACGGACGCCGCGTCGAGATCCGCATCGAAGCGTTCAACCTCTTCGACACGGTGAACTGGGCAAATCCAAACGTCACGGTGGACAACCAGAACGCCGGCCAGGTGACCAACACCACGGGCGATCCGCGTATCATGCAGTTCGCCCTGAAGTACCAGTTCTAGGGACGGACCGGAACGCGCGCAGGCCCGCCGGGCCTGATACTCACACGGCCCGGGCGCTGCTCACGAGCAGCGCCCGGGATTCCCCTGCATGCTGCACATCAGCGCCCGCACGCTTGCATTGGCGGTCGTTGGCCTCGGCGCGAGCGTCTCGCTCACTGGCAAGGTGCAGACGCCCGTCGACGTCCAGCGCACCGTCTACTTCACGGCCACCAACCCATCAGGATTGCACCCGGCGGATCTGACGGCCGAGGACGTCATCGTCAGGGAGGGCGGAGCCGAGCGGCAGATCCTGCGGCTCGAGCCATCCGTCACGCGGCTCAAGGTCGGCCTGGTCATCGACGAGGGACTCTCGCCGGACGTCATGCTCCGGCAGGCCGCGATGAAGTTCATCCAGCAGATTCGGTACGCGGGCGACATCGCGCTCTACCTCGTCGGCCGCGGCAACGCGAAGCTGGTGGACTACAGCACGGACCTCCAGCCGTTCCTGAACGCGGTGAACGCCTTCCCGCTTCGCGCGCAGGGTGACGGCAACATCGTCGAGTCGGTGTTCGAAATCGCGAAGGGTCAGCGCGCGTTGGAGGGCCGCCGAGTCATCGTCCTGCTCGCCACCGAAATCCCGCAGATGACCACGGTCACGGCCAATGGTGTGCTGGACGAGCTGCAGCGCGACGGCACGGTTCTCTACGCCGTGACACTGGTCGGACCCGCCGGCGTTGCCACGCCGGCGTCGCCCGACATGGCGCACCTCGAGGTGACGGAAGAAACCGAACGCGATCGGATGTTGAATGACGGCACGAAACAGTCGGGCGGATTGCGCCTGTCGGCGCTTCGCATCGAAGGATTCGCCGAGCAGCTCGATCGCATTCGCGGCGATCTGCTGAATCAGTACGCCGTCACGTATCTTGTCCCGAAGGGATCGAAATCAGACGGACGTCTCACGCTCACGACGACGCGCAAGGGCATTATGTTGCGCGGTCCGGGCAGGGTGCCCAAGCTCTAGAACGATGGTTCGGACGGGTTCGAATGGGTTCGGACGGGTTCGAATGGGTTCGGACAGGTTCGGGGTTCGGACGGGTTCCGACAACCACGAATCCTTCGCACCGATCGAACCCGCAGAACCCTCGAACCCGACGAACCCAGAACCTGTCCGAACCCCTCCGAACCCGTGCGAACCCCTCCGAACTAGATCGTAAGCCCGGTCCCCGATTGCAGGAACGCGGCGCGAATGGTCAGCACATCGCGCTTCAGCGCACCGAGCACCTGAATTCTTGGAAGCGTGATCGTCTCGGCGCCGCTGTTGGCGCCGCCGAGCGGGTACTCCGCTTCCAGTTCCATCGGTCCGTTGAAACCGATGTCGCGCAGCACCGTCGCGTACCGGAAGATGTCCACCAGGCCCGCGCCCATCGGCACATAGGGCGATGTCCAGCCGCCGCCGCGCGCGAAGACATTGCCGGCCAGCGGCAGCGGCACGCGGCTGAGATCTCCGCCGCCACCACCGCGACCACCGCCGCGTCCGCCGCGGCCACCACCCGGAACCGGATTGCCCTCGGCGTCCACCGCACCCGCGCCACGGCCCGGACCTGCCGGTGCACCAGCGCCCGCGGCTCCCGCGCCGCCGGCTCCGCGACCGCCGCGTCCACCGGCTGGAGCACCTGCACCAGCAGCTCCGGCCGGCGCCCCTGCACCCGGTGCGCCAGCGCCACCGCGACCGCCGCGGCCTCCGCCACCGCCAGGCGCCGCACCCGCAGCGCCCACCGGTCCGGGATACGGTCCGCCTTCACCAAGGTACGGGAGGTTCTGCGCCCAGGTCCGATCCTTCCACGCCATCCCGATGACGTACGGGCCGGCGGTGCGCATGAGCGTCTCCCACATGTCGCCGTGCTGCGCCATGTGGCCCGTATCCCAGTGCAAGCCGACATACTTCGGATCGAAGTCCTTCAGCACATAGAGCAAATCCCACACGACGGACCCGACCGAGTTGGTACCGGCGCGCGTGTGGTACATCAGCGTCGTGCCGTGCTTCTGGTTGAGCTGCACGAACTTCTCGACCTTGAGTTTGATCGCGTCGAGCTGCGGCAGAACCGGCTTCGAGAAATCGTAGTTGTCGGTGCCGAGCCAGTAGTGCGTGACGCCGAGCTGACCCATCGTGCCGACCAGCGCCTCGACGTTCGCGTCCACGGCGGTCTGGCCGCCGCCTCGAATCTGCCGGACCTTCAGACCGTGCTTGCGAATCGCGTTCACGAACACGGGCAGGTCCGTCGCGACTTTCGCGATGTCCACGTGCGAACCCTGCCCGCCGACGGTGGGCATCACGCCGCCGCACGTGATTTCGATGGCGGCTTCCGCCACTTCGTCAGGCGTCCGCAGCCAGTGCAGGAAACGCGAGTACGCGTCGAGCACGAGCGGCCGCGGCGTCGGCGGTGGCGCCGCGGGTGCCGGCGCCGGAGCCGCCGGAGCCTGTTGCGCGCGCATCAGCGTCGCGTTGCTCAGCACGCTGCCGGCAAGCGAGGCGAGGAGACTGGTGTGGAAGAACTCTCGTCGGTCCATGGTGTCCTCGCGCGGCTACTGGAGCGCGAACGCGACGATCGTCGCGTTCACGGGCGGCGCCGTCCTGGCCGGAATGTGGAACGCGGCATCGCCACCACCGGCGACCGCCGCGACGTACTGTTTCCCGTTGGCAGCTTGATACGTGACCGGCGTCATCAGCACGTCGTTGTCGAGCGTGGCTTTCCACAGCTCCTTGCCCGTCTTGCCGTCGAACGCTCGGAACCCGAAGTCTGACGTGGCGCCGATGAAGACGAGCCCGCTCGCGGTGGCGATCGGTCCACCGTCGTTCACGGCCGTGCCCGTGTTCTTGATGCCCTTGGCGGTGAGATCCGGATACTCGCCGAGCGGCGTCCGCCAGGCGATATCGCCGCTGCTGGTACTGACGGCGACCAGTTCAGACCATGGTGGCGCGTTGCACGGATAGCCCTGCGGATCCGTGTAGAACGTCGTCGGTACCTTCTGCTTGCCGAACGACGGCAGCACACCTGACGACGTGCTCGGCTGGAGTTGTGCGATGACGCCCAGGTGCCGCGTGTTCACGAACAACAGGCCGAGCGCGGGATTCTGCGCGACGCCGGACCATCCCCCGCCACCCTCGGAGCCGGGGAAGACCAGACTCGGCACCATGCCGTACGGCGTGTACGGGCCGCTGTTGACGGCGCGATCGAACACGTCGGTGCAGTACTTCTCGGCCTCCGGCGTGATCTTGCTGACTTCCTTGCGCGTCATGCTGTCGCGCGTGAGCCCGCTCGGCTTGACGGGGAACGGCTGCGTCGGCCACGCCTGATCGCCCGGCGCATCGAAGCGCGGCACCGGCCGCTCCTCGACGCCGAACAGCGGCTCGCCGGTCAAGCGATTGAACATGAACAGCAATCCCTGCTTCGTCATCTGCGCCACGGCGGGCACGCGCTGCCCATCTTTCATCGCGTCGATGAGCGCAGGTTGTGAGTTCACATCCCAGTCGTAGATGTCGTGATGCGTGACCTGGAAGTGCCACTTCCGCTTTCCGGTCGAAGCCTGCAGCGCCAGAAGCGTGGTGGCGTACAGGTTCTCGCCCGGACGGCTGTTGCCGTAGTTCTGATCCGTCGCGTTGCCCAGCGGTACGAAGACGAGGTCGTTGACCGTGTCGACGGACATCGGCACCCACACGCCCGGGCCGCGGCGATCCTGCCAGCCATTCAGCCCCCACGTGCCGAAGTTCTCGTCAGTCGGCTGGGGCACCACGTGGAAACGCCACGCTTCCTTGCCGGTGAGCAGATTGAATGCGCGCGGATCACCGGGCAGTCCATATCGGCCTTGCTCGCCCGTGCGCGCCGCGATGATCGCAAGATTCTTGTAGAGGGCCGGCGGTGTGTTCACCGCATATCCGCCGCCGTATTTCTCGGTGACGCCCGTCGCCATGTTCACGAGGCCCGCCGGCTTCGGGATGGGCTTGCCGGTCTTCGCGTCGAGCTGAACCAGGAATCCATTGGTCGTGGCGATCACGATGCGGGCGGCGGCCTGTGGTGTGCCGGCCCAGTACGAGATGCCGCGGCCGCCCGCGCTCGGATTGGGCCCGAGATCGGCAATCGACTTGAGATCCGTCTTCCACACCTCGACGCCGGTATCGGCGCGGAGCGCCACGATGTTGGTCTGCACCGGCAGGTACATCACGTTGCCGACGACGATCGGCGTCACCGTGTACCCCGAGGCCGGGATGCCCAGGTCGTAGGTCCACGCTTTCTTGAGGCCCGACACGTTGGCGGGCGTGATCTGCGTCAGCGCGGAGTACTTCATCCCGCCGGGATCGTTGCCCACACTGGGCCAGCCGGTGGGAGTCTGGGCCTCGACGACGGCCAGGCCGCCGCACACGAGGGCCGCGACAGCTGCGGCGCGCGTGACTCGCATCATGTCTGATTCCTCCGTCCCGGGCAGGTACACCTCGGGCGTACTCCTCCCCGTGGTTGACGGCGGAGGATGCGCCGCATGCTACGAGGAGCCACGCGGCGTGTCAATACCTGTCGATACAGGTCAGGCGAGCCGGTCTTACCGCGTGCCGCCGCCGCGTCCGGCAGCGGGTGGCGCGGCGCTGCCACGCATCGCGTGCGGTTGCACCTCGGCCTCCGTCAGACCCAGCGCCCAGCGCATCGCTTCGAAGTACATCTGCTGAACGTCGCGCTGGTCCCACGTGCTGCTCGCATGCGACAGCGACGAGTAGAAGACGCGGCCCTTGCCGTAATTCTTCGCCCACGCCACCGGCGTGTCCTGATCCGGCGCGCCGCCCGGCTCGACCAATCGCAGCAGCACGTCGATCTTCTCGCGCGAGTACTCGCTGGCCGTGTAGAACTCGTCGGTGAACGGAAACGACGCCGAGAAGTGCTTCGTCGCGGGGAAATCCGGGCGCTCGTTGATCACCGTGCCGAGTCCGTTGAAGGCGTGTCCCGCGTACCGCGCCCCGATGAGATCGAGGAACTCCGGCCACGAGGCGAACGACGTCAACGCGACGTGCGCGCCCACGAAGCCATGCCCATCGCTGACGTACTTCAGCAGTTCCTTCTTCTGGGCATCGTCGAGCGGGACCTCGCGGTGTCCCATGTAGAAGATCGCGTCGACGTTGTTGAGGCTCGGCCCGCCGCTCGCGGCCGATCCGTCGGTCTTCTTCGGCGTCGCCGAGATGATGTTCGAATCGGTGCGGATGAACGTGTCCCACATGCCTGAGTCGTAGCCCAGCCGCTCGATGATCGCGAGCGCGTGACCGACCGACTCGTGCTGCGCCTGGCCGTTGCGCGTGTCGGCCCACGCGAGCACGCGCTTGCGCGCCGGCGCGCCGCCCGCGCGGCCGCCGCGGCCGCCGCCGCGTCCCTGCCGTCCCGCGTCAGCGCCGACCGCGGCGCCCTGCCCGCCGGCAGGCGGCTGCGGCGCCGGCGGCTGCTGCGCCACTGCGGCGAGACCGAACACGAGGACCGTCGCCGCTGTCACCATCAATGTCGCGCGTCGCATTGTCGTCTCCTGTCAGCGTTAGTTCAGTCTGAACGCAATTACCGTGTCGGCCGTCGGGCTGCGGAGGAACCCGCCGCCGCCGGCGGGCACGACGACGTACTGCTTGCCGTCCTTGCCCATGTAGGTCGAGGGAATCGAGTGCGCCGGCGCGTCGAGCTTCTCGCGCCACAGCTCCTTGCCGTTGCGCGCGTCAATCGCGCGGAACACGCCGTCGATCGTCGCGCCGATGAACACCAGATTGCCGGCCGTCGTCATCGCGCCGCCCAGCATCGGCTGCCCGGTCTTGATGCCCTTCGCTTCGAGCTCGGCGAACTCGCCAATCGTCGTGCGCCACGCGATGTCGCCGGTGTCGGCGTTCACGGCGATCAGCTCGCCCCACGGCGGCTCGGCGCAGCTGTACTTCTTTTCCGGATCCCAGAAGCGCCCGCCCTCGGGCGTCACCTTCCCCATCGCCGGCGCGCTCGGATTCGGCGTGCCTGGCGGGACGACGTTGTCGGGCCCGGCGCCTGCCGCTGCGGGTGGCGGTGCCGCGCCGCGTGCGCCTCGGCCGGCGCCGCCCGCATTGGCGCCGCCGCCTGCGGCCGCACCCGCTGCCGCGCCTGCGCCGGCGGCCAGCGGATTGTCCGGATCAGCCGCCGCTGCGCCGCGACCGCCTCGCCCACCGCGTCCGCCACGTCCGCCTTCCTGCAAGTGTCCCCACTGGCCGGCGTTCATGACGTTCGTGATGATCAATCCCAGCGGTTTGTTGAACGCGACGCCCTGCCAGTTGCCTCCGCCAATCGCGCCCGGAAACACGACGATGTCCTGCGTCACTTTCCACGGGTTGTACGGCACCGTGTCCTGCAGCTTGTACTTCTCCCACAGGCCGGCACAGTACGCTTCGAGTTCGGGCGTGACCTTCGCGAGTTCTGACTTCTTCAGCGCGTTGCGCGCGAGCGGCGGCGGTTTGAGCGGAAACGGCTGCGTCGGCGATGACCACTCGCCCGGCGCCGTCGTCTGCGGCACGGCCCGTTCTTCCCAGCCGTACATCGGCTCACCGGTCTCGCGGTTGAACACGAACAGCATGCCGGCCTTGGTCATCTGCGCAACGCCCGGAATCACGCGGCCGTTGCGGCGGACTTCGACGAGCGCGGGCTGCGCGGCCAGGTCGTAGTCCCAGATGTCGTGATGCACGATCTGCTGGTGCCACTTGATCTTGCCGGTGTTGGCGTCAACGGCCAGCACCGAGTCGCTGTAGAGGTTGCTGCCCGGAGTCGGACCACCCCAATAGTCACTGCCGACTTTCTCGACAGGAACGAAGAGCAGGCCGCGCTCGACATCAACCGTGAAGATGCCCCAGAGGCCGGGACCGGCCGAGGTCTTCCAGCTGTCGTTCAACCACGTCGCGATGTTGGGATCGCCGGGCTGCGCCTTGAGCTCGAGCGTCCAGCGCGGTTCCCCTGTCACGATGTCCCAGGCTTTGACCTGCGAGGCCCCGCCCTGCGTGATGAGCACGTTCTTGTAGATCGCGGCGGGCGAGGAAAGACGCAGGCCCTCGACGAATCCCTTGACGCCGAAGTTCATGACGACGGCGCCCGTCTTCGCGTCGAGCGCGACCATCCCCTTCTCGGTCGATGAAAAAATTCGCGGGCTCACACCCGTGGTCCCAGGCCAGTACGTCGGGCCACGACGCGCCGTCCCGGTGGTTTCGTATTTCCAGATCTGCTGGCCGGTGACGCCGTCCACGGAGTACACGCCGTTCGGCGCGCTGAAGTACAGGATGCCGTCAACGGCGATGGGCGTGCTCTCGAAGAAGCCCGACGAGTCGCCCGTGTGAAAGGTCCAGGCGCGCTTCAGGTTGCCGACGTTGCTCGTGTTGATCTGGTTCAGCGTCGAGAACCGCGTGCCGCCGGGATCCTGTCCCCATGACAGCCAGTTGTTCTGCGCCCGGACGTACGCTCCGGCGGCAGCGGTCACGGCCATTGTCAGCGCCACGATCAGCTTTTTCATCGTTGGTCCCTCGACCGCGCAGAGTTCCACCGTGCCGCGCGAACCGCTGCGCGACGATAACACCGCCATCTGCCCGGCACCGCATTGTAACGGTGTGGTTACCGTAAAACGTGGGCCTCTCGATGGGCTCCTGACCGACATAATCCAGCGACCGATGCTGAATGACCGAGGAGGAGGCCCCATGCGAATCACCCTGGTGACGGTCCTGGTCGCCGCGCTTGGCAGCGCCGCCGGCGCGCTGAGCAGCGTCCCTGTGCCGGCGGTCACCCTCATGCCCGCCGCACGTCCAGGGTCGCCCGCGCACGACTACCCGTTCTTTGCCACCGACATCGTCCTCTCGAACTACGGGTATGTCGAAGAGGAGTTCAGCGTCGACGGTGTGGCGAATACCTACCAGCCGGCGCCGCCGAATGCGAACGCCGAGATTGCCAGCCGCGGGATCAAGTACCGATCGCGGCTGCTCGTCCGGCGCCCAGCGCAGGCGAACCGATTCAACGGCGTCGTGGTGGTCGAGTGGCTGAACGTCACGAACGGCTACGACACGGACGTGCTGTGGCTGTACGAGAAAGAGTTTCTGATTCGCGAGGGCTACGCGTGGGTCGGCGTGTCTGCCCAGAACGTGGGCGTGTCGCGTCCACCTAACGGACTGAAGGTGTGGAGCCCGGCGCGCTACGGCACGCTCGACATCGACGGCGGCGGCCAGGTCACCGGCGATGCGCTCGGGTACGACATCTACTCGCAGGCGGCGATGGCGATCCGGAGCGTGCCACGCGTGCTCGGTGGCTTGCGCGCACGACACGTGATCGCCGCGGGACAGTCGCAGTCTGCCGGCCGGCTCGTGACGTACCTCAACGGCGTTCACGAGCGCGATCCGGTGTTCGATGCCGCGATGTTGACGGTCAACACCGGACTGATTCGCACGGATCTGTCCATTCCGGTGATCAAGGTGCTCAGCGAGACGGAGGCGAACACCAGCCGGAATCAACCGGATTCAGCGCGGATTCGCGTGTGGATCGTCACCGGCTCGACGCATTCCGAGCAGTACTCGCTCATTTCGCGCGCGGCGTTTCTCAAGCGCGATCTCAACCTCGAGGCGGTCGATCCCTGCGAAACGCCGGCACGATCGCGCGTCGAAATCCGCTACGTCTATAACGCCGCGATCGACGCCCTCGTGAAGTGGAAGACCGCGGGCACGGCGCCGCCGAGTGGTCCGCCGCTGACGTTTGCGGGCGACGTCCTGCAGCGTGACCCGCATGGCAACGCCCTCGGTGGCATCCGTCTCGCCGAAATCGCCGCGCCGGTGGCGACCGAGGCCGCTGGCGTGTGCGGCCTTGGCGGCAAGCACGTGCCCTTCGACACCGCCACGATCAACAGCCTGTACCCGACGCACGATGATTACGTGAGCCAGGTCCGCGCCGCGTCGGAGGCGATGGTCAAAGCCGGTTTTCTGCTGCCGGCGGACGCCGCACAAACCATCGACGCCGCCCGCCGTTCCATCTATGGCCGTCAGCTGACCTGCGGTCCGCTCTGCGCAGACGTGCGCCAGTTCCCCGCCAATCCGTCCTCGATCCTGCTCAGCCGCCAGACGGCCGCGCTGCTGATCAAGGACGGCGAGACTCTGGTGAAGTTGCTGGACGCGGCGACCCTGTCGATTGCCGAGGCGTATACCTCGACCGATGCGGGCATCGCGGCCGGCAAGTTCAAAGCCGCAGCCTCCGGCCTGCAGTCGTTCATCGACAAAACGGCTGAGTTCGAGCGAAAGAAGAGTCTCGCGCCGGAGACGGCCGCGCTGCTCGTGAACCAAGCGAAGACGCTGAAGGACCGGGTGATCGCGCAGGCGCAGACCACCCGCTGATCAACATCGCGGCGTTTCGGTGCCCGGCACGCTAGCACCGAGACGTCACGGGACGGATGTTGTAACAGTGCGGTTACCGTAACACCTGTAATCTTCGGGACCGTAGGGCCATAATCCGAACCTCGGTCTGTCCCCGCGTTACGCGGGTATTATCAAGGTGTTTTCCGACCCATGGCTGTAGCTGTCAGCGCCCCGAGAACCATCACCGCCGAGGAGCAGACGCTCGCGCGCGATCTCCTCATGCGGGCGCGGGCCGCGATGCGCGACGTCGAGTCCTACGATCAGGACGCCGTGGATCGCCTCTGCCGTGCGGTCGCCTGGGCCGGCGGCAACGAAACCACCGCGACCGAGCTCGCGCGGATGAGCGTCAGCGAAAGCGGCATGGGCAGCCCCGAGCCGCGCCGGCGTGCGAAGGTGCTCGGCATCCTCCGCGACGCGCTGCGACAGAAGAGCGTCGGCGTCATCGAAGAAATCCCCGACAAGGGCATCGTCAAATACGCGAAACCGGCCGGCGTCATCGCGTCGCTGATCCCGGTGACGAGTCCGTACGTGACGCCGGTCGGGATCGCCATCTACGCCCTGAAGTGCAAGGACGCGGTCATCTTCTCGCCTCATCCCGCGAGCCGGAAGACCACGAACGAGGTCGTGCGCGTGATGCGTGCGGCGCTCGCGGCCATCGACGCTCCCGAGGACCTGCTGCAGTGCATCGAGCGCCCCAGCATCCCGCTCGCGCGCGAGCTGATGAGCGTCTGCGACCTGACGATCGCCACCGGCGGTCCGGCCATGGTGAAAGCCGCGTACAGCTCCGGCAAACCGGCCTACGGTGTGGGCGCGGGCAACGCCACCATGGTGATCGACGAGACGGCCGACGTCGTCCAGGCCGCGCGCAACTCTGCCATCAGCAAGACCAACGATCACGGATCCGGATGCTCGGCCGACGGCAATTTGCTCGTGGATGCGCGCATCTACGATGCGTTCTTGAACGAACTGCAGGCGCAAGGCGGCTACCTGGTCAACGCGCACGAGAAGGAACAGCTTCGGGCCGTCTATTGGGACGCTGAGGGACACCGGACGCCCAACACCATCGCGCGGTCGGCGGACACCGTCGCCAGGCTGGCGGGCATCGATCTCCCCGCCGGTAAGACCTTCCTGATCGCCGAAGAGCAGCACATCGGCAAGCAGCACCTGTACTCAACCGAGAAGCTCGGCATCGTCGTGGCGATCTTCAAGTACCACGGGTTCGATCAGGCGCTCGAGATGGTCCGGCGGATCTTCGAGACCGGCGGCAAAGGTCACTCGTGCGGCATCTTCTCGTTCGACGACGACCACATTCACCAGCTGGCGCTGACGGCGCCGGTGAGCCGGATGATGGTCCGGCAGGTCCAGTCCAGCTCGAACGCCGGGACGTTCACGAACGGCATGCCGATGACCTCGAGCATGGGGTGCGGCATCTGGGGCGGCAACATCACGAACGAGAACATTTCGCTCAAGCACTACATGAACGTGACCTGGGTGAGCCGACCGATTCCGGAAGACCGTCCGTCTGAGCAGGAATTGTTCGGCGAGTTCTATCAGAGCCAGATTTTCTAATTTCAGTCGAGAGCCGTATGACATTGGGCCAACCGATCACCGACACCGCTGAACGCGCGACAGGCACACGCATTGCCGCGTACCAGCTCACCGACTACCTCGAACGGCTCGGTGTGGAAGTGATCTTCGGCCTCTGCGGGCACACCGTCATCGCGTTTTTGGACGCGCTCGGCAAGAGCCGGATCAAGTTCATCTCGACACGTCACGAACAGATCGCAGCGCACGCGGCCGACGGCTACGCGCGCGCCAGCGGCAAACCGGGCGTGATGCTCTCGCACCTGGGCCCGGGATTGACGAACGCGGCGACGGGCGTGGCGAATGCGGCGCTCGATTCCGTGCCGCTCGTGATCATTGCCGGCGACGTGCAGTCGTACTTCTACGGCCGCCATCCGCATCAGGAAATCAACCTCCACAACGACGCGAGCCAGGTCGAGATCTATCGGCCCTTCTGCAAGCGCGTCTACCGCGTGGATCGCGCCGAAGATTTGCCGCGCGTGATGGACCGCGCGTTCCATCTCGCACAGACCGGCCGTCCGGGGCCCGTGCTCGTGGACGTCCCGATGGACGTGTTCTCTGCCGATCTGCCGATCGACGCCTTTCAGAAGGTCCCGCCGAAGATTGCCCGTCCGACGATCGACGCGGACACCGCGTCCAGCATCGTCAACGCGCTGGCCAACGCGGAACGTCCGGTGCTGTACGCGGGCGGCGGCGTCATTTCGGCGCGCGCCACGCGGGAGCTGGCCGCACTCGCGGAGGCACTCGAGCTGCCGGTCGCCCACACGCTCATGGGCAAGGGGTGCATGCACGAAGACCACCCGCTCCTGGCCGGCCAGACGGGGTTCTGGGGTCTGCCGCTCTCCAACGACATGTGCCGGAAGGCCGATCTCATCCTCGCGATCGGAACGAGGCTGGCGGAAGCCAACTCCAGCTCGTGGGACTCGCGCTTTACGTTCTCGATCCCGCCGACGCGGCTCATTCACATCGACGCCGACGCGGCGGAGCTCGGCCGGAACTATCAGACGGAACTGGGAGTCGTCGCCGACGCGAAGGCGGCCCTGATCGCCCTCGTGGACGCGGCGCGCGGCGTGAAGCACCGCGATCGCGGTGCCCTGCGCGATCAGATCGCGCGCGGCCGTCGCGAGTTCGCGGCGAACTGGGACCGTCAGTGGAGTTCCAACCAGTTCCCGATGCGTCCCGAGCGCATTCTCAGCGAGTTGCGGAAGGCCGTCCCCGAGGACGGGTTCATCGTCACTGATGTGGGCTGGAACAAGAACGGCGTCGCGCAGCAGTTCCGCTTCACCGTGCCGGGCACGTTCATCACCCCGAGCGGACTCGCGACGATGGGCTTCGGACCTGCGGCGGTGCTTGGGGTCAAGTACGCCTATCCGGATCGGGCGGCGGTGGCCCTGGTGGGCGACGGCGGCTTCAGCGCGAACCCGGCCGTGGTCGCGACGGCGATGGAAGCCGACCTGCCGGTGATCTGGCTCGTGATGGACAACGCGGCGTTCGGGACGATCGCCGGACTCGAGTCCATGCACTACGGCTGGAGCTTCGGCTGCATGTTCGAGCGGCACGGCAAGCCGTATCGGGCCGATTACGCGGCGCTGGCCCGGTCGTTCGGCGCCAACGGCGTCACGATCAACTCGGCCGACGAACTGGGTCCCGCCCTCCGGGAGGCGCTGGCGTCGGATCTGCCGACGGTCATCCAGGCGCCCATGGAAAATGTCCCCACCCCGACACCGGGTCACTGGGACATCAACGACGTCTACCGCGTAGGCGAGTAAGGTCTTACGTCGCCGCCGGTTACCCCGGCGTTACCGTTACACCCACCGTGGCGCGGCACCGTCGTGCTAGCGTCGCACTGCAATCAAGTGTCGCCGGACGGTTGTCGATGGCTGCGGCCATTCGGTCATCGACCTGTCCGCGCCCCAAGCGTTTGCGCAACGTTCAGACGTGCGGTCTGACGAAAGCGAGGATCAAGGATCATGCAGTTTCATCGCGCGGTATTGAAACAAGCTGTCAGACAGGCGACCCTGAGCCTGGTGGCAGTGGCCATCGCGACGACCGCCTTTGCCCAAGGTGTGACCGGGACATTGGCTGGCACGGTGAAAGACACGCAAGGTGGCGTCGTCCCTGGGGCGACCGTCACGATCGTCAGCCAGTCGCGGGGCACAAAATCCGCTCCTGTCGTCACGAATGCGACGGGCGACTTCGTGGTGCCCAACATCACCGCCGACACGTACACGATTCGCGTCGAGATGCCCTCGTTCAAGGTGCTCAACCGGCGCGACGTTCAGATCAGCCCCGGATCTCGTGTGGCGATCGGCACGCTGACGATCGAAGTCGGCGGCACGAGCGAAGTCGTGAACGTGACGAGCGAGGCGCCCGTCATTCAGGCGTCGACCGGTGAACGCTCGTTCGCGGTGACGACGGACACGGTGACGTATCTGCCGCTGGCCAGCCGCAGCTACGACTCGCTGCTGGGTCTGGCGCCCGGCATTCAGACCCAGACTGGTCTGACGTTCGCGTCGCGCATCGGCGGCGGCGGCGACAGCAACTTCATGCTCGACGGCGCGACGGCGATGGACCCGGGCGTCAACCGCGCCGCGGCCAAAGTCAGCATCGAGGCCGTGCAGGAAGTCACGGTCGCGACATCCGGCTACCAGGCCGAGTACGGCCGATCGAGCGGCCTGCAGATCAACGCCGTGACCAAGAGCGGCACGAACAACTTCCGCGGCTCGGTGTACGACGCCGAGCGGCACGATCAGTGGAACGCGAAGAGCCAGACGCAGATCCTGTTGGGCCAGCCGAAGGCCGTGCAGGACGAGCGCGACTGGGGCTTCACGGCCGGCGGCCCGGTCGGCAAGCCCGGCCACAACAACAAGCTGTTCTTCTTCTTCAACTACGAGCGCAACCCGCGCACGCAGAGCGCCACGTCGAACAACATCCGCTTCCCCACCGACCTCGAGCGGCAGGGCGATTTCTCGGCGACGCTCGACAACAACGGCAACCCGTATCCGTACGTCAAGGATCCGAAGCTCTCCGGCACATGCAGCGCGTCGAGCCAGGTGGCGTGCTTTGCCGACGGTGGCAAGCTCGGCAAGATTCCCGCGGACCGTCTCTACGGACCGGGGATGGCGATCCTGAACTGGTTCCCGAAGGCGAACGTGGCCATGCCTGGCGGTCAGAGCTTCAACTACCAGACCGATCCGTACGCAGTGGCCCTGCTCGGCTATCAGCCGGTCCTGCGCATGGACTATCAGATCACGCAGAACCTGCGCGTCGGCGGCAAGTACTTCATGTATCAGCAGCCGAACGATCCGATTCGCGGCACGATTCCTGGGTGGAACGACACGAAGGAAGACGACTTCGGAATCTACACGCCATCGGCCACGGTCAACTACACGATCAACCAGACGACGTTCTTCGAAGGATCGTGGGGCGGCAACTACCATCACCAGGAAGGGTGCTCGGTCAACGGCGGCTCGCCGAACTTCTGCCGCAGCGCACTGCAGCTGAATGACGCGGCCAACCGCAACCTCTCTGGCATGGGCGGCATCCCGTACATCTTCAAGGACGCCACGATCATGGCGCCGGGCACGCTCGCCTACGAGATCCTGAACAACGTGAAGCCGTCCGTGTGGGACGGCACGCGCGTGTTGTCCGTGCCCTCGTTCACGTGGGGCGGCCGCGTCGGCAATTCACCGCCGAACAACATCGGACCGTTCGGCAACTTCATCCTCGACACGCGGACGTCGAACATCAACCTGAGCGTGACCAAGATTCACGGCGCGCACAGCTTCAAGGTCGGCTACTACTACTACAACAGCAACCAGCGCCGCGGCACCGGCAACTTCCTCGGGTCGATCAGCTTCCAGAACGACACCAACAACCCGATCGACACGAGCTTCCCGTTTGCGAACGCGGCGGTCGGCGTCTTCAACTCCTACGGTCAGACGACGCGCTGGGCGGAAGGCGAGTACATCGCGATCAACAACGAGTGGTACGCCCAGGACAACTGGAAGATCCTGCCGCGGCTCACGCTCGACTACGGGCTGCGTCTGGTTCACCAGAAACCGCAGTACGACGGGTACCACAACAACTCGACGTTCCTGCCTGACAAGTGGGTAGCGTCGAGCGCGCCGCGCATCTACGTCGGCGCGTGCACGGTGCCGGTTACCACGGCGGCCTGCTCGGCGGCGAACCTGGTCGCGCGGGATCCGCTCACCGGCGCCACGGTCGCGACCAACGCGTCGCTCTTGATTGGCACGCTCGTCCCCAACACCGGCACCGCGCTCAACGGTATCTTCGAGCCGGGCAACGGCGTGGCGGACACCGCGTACGTGTGGCCGTCGCTGGCCGTCGCGCCGCGCACGGGCATCGCCTGGGACGTGTCGGGCAAGCAGACGTTCGTCGTCCGCGGCGGCGCCGGCCTGTTCTTCGATCGGCCGTCGGCAAGCGCGGTCTACACCACGGTGCAGAACCCGCCGAACACCCGCAGCGTGACGTTGCGCTACGGCACGCTTCAGGATCTGGGATCGGCCACCGCGCCGAACGCGCCGGCCCAGCTGAACGTATTCGAGTACGACACCCCGCTGCCCTCGTCGGTGCAGTGGAACGGCGGCGTGCAGTTCACGGTCCCGTTCAACGTGGCACTCGACGTCTCGTATACCGGCCAGCACAGCTACAACGGCCAGGACGACGTGCAGATCAACAACGTCGATCTGGGTTGGGCGTACCGGCCCGAGCTGCAGGATCCGACACGTGTGGGCAACACGCCGGCCAACTCCCTCGTGAACACGAACATCAACGCGGTGCGCGCGTTCCAGGGCTACGGCACGATTCGGCAGACGCAGGCCCGGCTGTGGCGGAGCTATCACTCCATCCAGTTGCAGGTGACCCGGCGCATGAGGAACGGCGTGCAGTTCAGCTTCGCCGACACGATGGGACTCTCCGACATGGCCAGCGCTGACGTGCGCACGGAACATCGTCCCGACGGGACGTTCGGCCCCCGGGCGGATCAGTCGAAGGCCGATGAGCTGCTGGGCAACCAGAACCCGACGGCGCACTTCATGAAGGCGAGCTTCGTGTGGGTGTTGCCGCAGCTTCGCGCCGACAGCGGCGCGGGCCGGATCGTCGGCCTCATCGTCAACGACTGGAGCCTGTCGGGCGTCTGGAGCGGTCGCACCGGCGACAAGTACCCGGTGTCGTTCAGCTATCAGAGCGGCGGCGGCAACCTCGCGCTCACCGGATCGCCGGATTACGCGGCCCGGGTGATCGTGGCGCCGAACGTTGATCTCGGCGGCGGCTGCAACTCGGATCCGTTGCGCCAGTTCAACACGGCCGCGTTCCGCGGCCCGTCGGATCACAGCGACGGTCTGGAATCAGGCAACGGCTATCTGACGGGTTGCTTCCAGAGCAGCATGGACATTTCGGTCGCCCGAACGATCAAGCTCGGGGGGAACCGCACCGTCCAGATCCGGTTCGACATGTTCAACGCCTTCAACCAGGCGGCGATCACGAACCGGGCGACGTCGATGAGCCTGAACAGCCCGACCGATCAGGCGCAGATCCTGAACCTGCCGTTCAACGCGGACGGCTCGGTCAAACCGGCACTCGCGCTGCCCAACAACAGCGCGGGCTTCGGCGTGGCGACGGCCTACCAGGCGCCGCGCACTGCGCAGATCCAGGTACGGTTCGGGTTCTAAATCACGACAGGACTCGCAGCCGGGCACTCTCGCCCGGCTGCGAGTCCTGCCTTCCGGTCGTTCTCCCTCCACCACTGCTCATCGAGATCAAGAGCGTCGAGCGCCTTCTGCCGGTGCACTCCGCGACGTCACGCTGCTCAAAGATGGGATCAAGAGCATTCTTGGTCCGATCAACATGAAGCACATGAAGAAGTGAAGGCAGACGCGATGAGTGCGGTGACGGAGGGAGCGAGATCCGGATCCGAAGCGTTCGGGGGACCGACTCAAGCACGAACGCTTCGGATCCGGATCTCGCTCCTTCCGTCAGCGGCCGCTACGCGGCCGCCGGACCTTCGGTCCGCCGCGCTCATCGCCTCGGTACAGGGCCTTCACATACTTCGAATCTTCATGTTGAATCGGACAAGGAAAGACGCGTTACTTGATGCGCTGCAGGCGCGTCAGGTTCTCACGCGCCGCAGGAAAGTCCGGACGCAGGTCGAGCGCACGGCGCACGTGCACCAGCGCCTCGTCGTACCGGCCCGCCTGGGCGAGCGCGCCGCCGAGATCGTTCTGAATGTCTGGTGAGTCCGGCGAAAGTTCCGCGGCGCGCTTGAAGTGCGCGATCGCGTCCGCCAACTGGTTTTGCGAAAACAGAATCACGCCGAGGCTGTCATGCGCTTCGGCCAGTTCCGGGTTGAGTGCGATCGCCCGTCTGAACTCGCGCGCGGCCTCTGCGTACTGCCCTAGCCCGTCGAGCACCTTCCCCACATTGAAGTGCAAGTGCTCGTCGTTGGGCGCGAGCGCCACAGCCTGGCGGAAGTGCGCGAGCGCTTCCTCCGATCTGTGACGCGCGAGCAGCACACCGCCCAGATCGTTGTGCGCTTCCGACATGCGGGGATTCAACCGGATCGCGCGCTCGAGGTGCTCGATGGCCTCGGCATCGCGACCGAGCTCCGCGTAACTGCTGCCGAGCAGCCGCTGATTCTGAGCGTCTTCAGGCGCGTGCTTCACGAACAACTCCGCGCCCGCGAGATTGACCTCGGCCTCGTGCCGCGCAAACGACTGCAGCAGCACGGCGCGGTCCGCCGCCGCGCGCGGCACCATCTGCAGCAGCAGGTTCCCCATCTCGTCCGTCGATCGCTGCCCCACCATCACCGGCACAGGCGGGCGATGAGGATTCTCGGCGTTGTGATCGGAGTTGTCGTACGTGAACCGCAGCGAGATCGTCGTGCCTTTCGGCAGCGGCATCGGCTGCACGTAGCGGTAGTCCTGCTGCCAGTGAAAGCTCCACTCAGGGATGTGAATGAGCCGGCGATCGGTGCCGTCCGGCAGCAGCGCGCGCACGTGCATCTCTTTGCCGAGAAAGTGCGCGTGCGGGTAGACGCTCAACAGATCCACGTCGGCGGGCAGCACGAACGTGTCCGTGATCGCGTAGTCGCGCGCGCCGGCCGGAATGTCGATCGCCTGCGATCCCATCTTGAGCGTGACCGGCACGTTCGCGGCCGGCTGGTCGGCGAAGTACAACGCGAGCGTCGGCTTCACCGGTACCGCAGTCTTGCCAGGCAGCAGGTGAAGCTCGACGACGAGATCGGTGCCGGGATCGATCTGCCACGGCATCCCCGACGGCGCGACAATCGGGCCACGGCCCGGCGCCCAGCCGATGAAGTGACCCGGGGGATCCTGCGCGCCTGGCCCGCCCATCCCGTCGAAGCCCGGCTGGCCGTCGGCGCCGTCGCGCCGCCGCGATCCGGACGTGCGATCGACGTGCACGACGGCGTGATGAATCGGCGCATCGCCGGGAGCGAACTCGACCGCGCGCACGAACCGCCGGGCCGGAAGCGCGACCGACAGCACGAGGTTCCGATACACGTCTTCCTTGCCGGCGGGCAGCACGTATGGCTTGGGCGCCGACACCACGACGTCTGGCTTCCCGAGCTGCCAACCCTCGGTCCAGGTCGGCGGCGCCGGTAAGTCGCGTGGGTCCCCTTCGGGCATGCCGCCCTTGATCCAGCGTTGAATTGTGTCGATCTGATCGTCCCGCAGGCGCCGCTCGTCCGCGAACGCCGGAGGGCCCGGCGCCGGCAGC